>Ga0105047_10002951_pt1 | contig 30170 bp, 31 predicted proteins | sample MAT04_FD_78384 | JGI IMG/M metagenome (GOLD analysis project Ga0105047, IMG submission 78384) | Freshwater microbial communities from Lake Fryxell liftoff mats and glacier meltwater in Antarctica - MAT-04 (megahit assembly) | ecosystem: Environmental > Aquatic > Freshwater > Ice > Liftoff... | reverse complement strand
GGTGATGGAACACGATGACCTCATCCACGCGGTTCAGGAACTCGGGGCGGAAGAGCTTCTTCATCTCGTCCAGCATCTTGTTCTTCATCGCGTCGTAGGTCTTCGGATCGTTGATATCCAGGCGCTTTTCGATAAAGCCAAGCCCCTTGTCCGATTCGATCGGCCGCACGCCGACGTTGCTCGTCATGATGAGGATCGTGTTGCGGAAGTCCACCGTTCGACCCTGAGAGTCCGTAAGGTGACCGTCCTCCATCACTTGCAACAGGATGTTGAACACGTCCGGGTGGGCCTTTTCGATCTCGTCCAGCAGGACCACGCAGTACGGGTTACGCCGAACTTGCTCGGTCAACTGCCCGCCCTCATCGTAACCCACGTAGCCGGGAGGGGCTCCCATCAGGCGACTAACCGCGAATCGCTCCATGTACTCGGACATGTCGATTCGGACCATGTTGGCTTCCTTGTCGAACAAGTAGGCCGCCAGCGCCTTCGCCAGCTCCGTCTTGCCCACGCCGGTCGGTCCGAGGAAGATGAAGCTACCCATGGGTCGCTTTGGATCCTTGAGGCCGCTACGCGAGCGCCGAATGGCGCGGCTGACGGCGCCGACCGCATCACCCTGGCCGATGATGCGCTCGTGGAGGTCGGCCTCCATGCGCAACAGCTTGGCTGATTCAGCCTCTTTGACCACGTTCACGGGAATACCGGTCCAGCTCTGCACAATGAGCGCGATCTCGTGGTCGTTCACAATGGCTTCGGGCTTTTCTTCGCCGCGCCAGGCTTCCTCACGCGCCTCAATGCTGGCGGTCAGTTCGTCCCGCTCGGTCTGGAACTTCAGGAGTTCGTCGTCTGAGGTGGACTTCCGCTTCAAGTGATCAATCTCCGCCTGGATTTTCTTCAGGCGAAGCTTATCTTGGCGCACGTCCAGCGGGGGCAGGCTCTGCTGCAGACGAACCCGGCTGGCGGCTTCGTCGATCAAGTCAATCGCCTTGTCCGGCAGGGTCCGGTCGGTGATGTACCGCTGGCTCAGCTGCACGGCGCTCTGAATCGCATCATCGGTGATTTCGACGTTGTGGTGAGCCTCGTACCGCTCGCGTAGGCCCTTCAGGATGTCAACCGCTTCTTCTTCGTTCGGTTCACGCACCTTCACGGCTTGGAATCGACGTTCTAGGGCCGCGTCCTTTTCGATGTACTTCCGGAACTCGTCCTGAGTGGTCGCGCCGACGCACTGCAGTTCTCCCCGCGCCAGGGCGGGTTTCATAATGTTGCTCGCGTCAATCGCGCCTTCGGCCGCACCCGCGCCGACTAAGGTGTGAAGCTCGTCGATAAAGAGGATGACTTGGCCTTCGGCCCGTCGGACCTCGTCCATTACCTTCTTCATGCGCTCTTCAAACTCGCCACGATACTTGGTACCCGCCACCAAGCTGGCGAGGTCCAGAGCGATGATGCGCTTGTCCTTCAGCAGGTCGGGGATGTCCCCGCTGACGATCCTCAGGGCGAGTCCCTCGGCGATGGCGGTCTTGCCCACGCCCGGTTCGCCAATGAGGCACGGGTTGTTCTTGGTCCGGCGCGTTAAGATTTGCATTACGCGCTCGATCTCTTGCTGGCGACCGACCACCGGATCCAGCTTGCCTTCGCGGGCCAAATCCGTCAGGTCACGGCCGAACTCATCCAGCGTCTGAGTTTTGGCGGCGCCCGGCGTCGCTGTTGACGACGATGACGACGAGCCCGAACGAGAGGCAGACTTGCCCTGCGCTTCGTTATCCTGAAGGGCCATCACCTCGCGGCGCGCGCGCTCCAGTTCAACGCCGAGCTTTGCTAGGACCCGCCCGGCCAGGCCGTCGCCTTCGCGGATGAGCCCGAGCAGCAGGTGCTCGGTGCCAATGTAATTATTGTTGAGGTTTCGGGCCTCGTCGTAAGCAAGGTCGATGACGCGCTTCGCCCGAGGCGTTAACGTCATGTCTTGGCTGGCGCGGGCGTCGCCGCGAGGCAGCTGCTTCTCGACTTCAGACCGAATCCTGGCGAGGCTCACACCTAGGCGCTCGAGCACCCGGGCGGCCACGGAGTCTGACTCCCGCACCAATCCCAGCAGGAGGTGCTCAGTGGAGACATAGCCCTCACCAAACTTCTGCGCCTCTTCCTGAGCGTAGAAGACCACCTTTCTCGCGCGTTCCGTAAACCGTTGCCACATAAGTTTGTTTTCTTGATTCCTTTCGTTCCCTGGGACGACCATCGGGTGCCCGGGGTTCGATTGATAGTCTCTTCTACGTCCCAGTGGGACCTTCGATCGCCGAATCTCCTGCAGAGTGCTCCGAGAACGTCAATCCTCGAGGCATTTACCACCTGCGCAGATTACCAGAGGCGCTTCCAAGCCGCCCGTTCTCATTATTGGACGATTCCTGTCGTGACCAGAGTCACCCAGAAAGGCGTTACACTGCAGGAATGCTGGGAGCCACGAAAGTTGGATTGCTGGTAACGGCCTTTGTTGGGCTGTTGGTAGGGGCGTACGCGTTCCTCAACCGCAGCGTGTTCGCGCCGAAAACCGAAACCTATTTCGCCGACCTTGCCGACGCCGGGGGGGTGGCGACAGGCGCAAAGATCCTTCTGGCCGGAGTGCCGGTGGGGCAAGTGAGTGCGGTAGGCCTGCGCGGTCCAAAACTGGCGCGCTTGACCCTCACCGTTGATCGCGAACTTAAAATCCCGGTTGGGACGACGGTCGTGCTCCCCAGTTCGATCATCTCGTTTGGTGATCGCCAAGTGGAACTTATTCCGCCTAGCCCCGTCAGCGACCAAAGCATTAGACCGGGAACGGTCATGACGGGCTCAATCCGTTCACCGCTGGCAAGCTTGGCCCCCGAGAGTGAAACTACCCTGAAGGAACTGAACCTGACGCTGGCCGCCGCCCGAAAGATGCTGGAGGATCCCGCACTGAAGGGGCAGACGACGTCGCTTCTGAAGACGAGCGAGACCACCGTGAAGCAGTTCGGCTTGCTTGCGAGCCGATTGGATCAGACGCTGGCTAACAATGATCGCACGCTCCAGGCGGCCCTTATGGACGGACGGAGGGTACTGGCCAATGTCGAAACGGTGAGTGCCGCTCTGGCCAAATACGCCAAGAGTGGGAAGCTAGAAGGGCAAATGGACACCTTGCTCGCCCAGTTGACTTCCTCGTTGGACGCCGGGAATGCGTTGATCGGTGATCTAAGAGGCTTTGTCACGGACCCGGAGCTTCGGCAAGGGCTGAAAGAGATCGTTGGCAATACCAAGCAGATCACCGCTGAAGGCACCCAGATCGCCAAGAAAGTCGACACAATGGCCGAGAACGGGGTGCGGCTAACCGAAACGGCGAACGAGATTGCGGTGAAGGCCAGCACGTTGGCCGACGATGCCCACAACTTGATGCAGAAGTTCGACCAAGCGATTGACCGGTTCAAGATGCCGGGGTCCGAAGGTGGGCTGAAGGGATTAGGGGTTGAGGTGCGCGAAATGTTTGAGACGCGGCCTGATCACTTGCGCACAGACGTCTTGGTGTCGGTACCGTTTCGGCAGGGCAACGTAAACTTAGGACTTTACGACGCCTTCGAAGGGAACAAATTGATCCTCCAGTACGAGAGCCCGTTCCGGGGCGGAGCGTATCGCTACGGGGTTTTTGCCTCTAAGCCAGGTTTCGGGGTAGACTTTGGGCTCGCGCCTGGGGTGCGCCTCACAACAGACTTGTACGGAATCAATGATACGGTCTTTAACGCTTATGGCCGCTTTGGTTTCGGACGGGGGATTGAGGGGTGGCTCGGGGTTCAGCGTATCTTCCAGTCGAACGCGCCTGCCATTGGGGTGAGTGTGCGCTGGTAGGCAGGTTTGCGGACATGAAAGTCATCTTGAATCAGACGGTGCCCAAGCTGGGCAAAGAGGGCCAAGTGGTCAGCGTGGCCGACGGGTACGCCCGCAACTTCCTTTTCCCGCGTGGACTCGCCATTTTGGCGGAGAAGAATCAGCTGAAGGCGCTTGAGCGTCGTCAGGAGCGCATCGCGGCTAAGGTTGCGGACACCAAGTCTGCCGCCGAAGCCCTGAAGGTAGATCTGGACGGCAAGACCGTTCGGCTGCCCGGGAAAGTGGGGAAGGACACGGGCAAGCTCTTCGGGGCGATCACTTCGCAAGACATCGCAGACGCGATCCAAGCTCAACTCGGTAAGGTTATCGAGAAGAAGGCGGTTGGCGTACTGGAACCCATTCGTCGCCTTGGCGACTTCGCGGTCGATCTTGACCTGCACCGAGAAGTGGACGCCCACATCACGGTCACGGTGTATGACCCCGACGCCCCGGTTGTCGTTCCGGTAGAACCGGAAGCGGAAACGGTCGAAGCGACCGAGGAGTAAAGTCCTCCGGGTTTCGCCCGTTTCAAGACCCGATGAAACTTTGGTTTGATCGGGTCTTTTCGTGTGTGGGGGTGAACCCTACCGCGCGGCGAACGTCCGGACTGGCATGTCCCTCACCTCGCTCTTGATCTTGGTCGCCGCCCAAACCGCGCCTGCCGCCCCGACTTTGGCGCAGGAGACGTGGCGGTTTGACGTGGCCGGCACCGCGCGCACGGCGCTGGTTCATCGCCCCCAGCCGGGCACGGGGCTGGCCCCAGTCGTCATGGCCTTCCATGGCCACGGGGGTTCCGGCAGTTCCTTTGCGAATTCCGTCCGATTAACTGAGGCCTGGCCAGAGGCTTGGGCGATCTACCCCGATGGCCTCCCCACGGCGTCGACGCGTGACCCGGAGGGGAAGAAGTCCGGTTGGGATAACGCCCGTCCGGCGACCGACAGCCGAGACTTGGCGTTCGTGGACGCGCTCCTGCGCCGACTCGGGAGCGAGTCCGGCGTCGATGCCACCCGCATCTTCGCCATGGGGCATTCTAACGGAGGCGCTATGATCTACGGACTGTGGGCGGCGCGGGCGGACCGTTTCGCGGGCTTTGCCCCCAGCGCTGCCGCCGGCGCCCGGGGCCTAACCGCGGCGAAGCCGGCGTTCGTTTTGATGGGTGAGGCCGACGCCATTGTGTCGCCCGAACTCCAACGGGCCAGCCTGGCAGAAGTGCGTCGCCTCAACGGCGCGCAAGGAGAAGCTAAAGTGACCGGATTTCGGCACGACTACCCAGGAGGAACGCCCACGGCGGCCTACATCCATCCGGAAGGGCACCGGTTCCCGGCGGAAGCCGTGCCCTCGATCGTTGAATTCTTTAAGTCCTTGAGTCGCTAAGCCCTAGCCCTTCACCGCGCCAAGCTGGATGCCCTTGACGATGTGGCGTTGCAGCACTATGAACACGAGAGCGGGCGGCAGGACCGCCATCACGCTAGCCGCCATGAGTAAGTTCGTTTGGCGTCCGTAGATGCTGTCGAAGTACAGAATGCCAATTGGCAGGGTCCGCAAGTGCTCGCTCTTGATGATGATCAAAGGCCAGAAAAACGAACCGTAGTTGCCCATGAAGGTAAAGATAGCCAGGGTGATGAGGCCCGGCCGAGCGAGCGGCATGACGACGTCCCAATACACTTGCCAGGGGGTCGCGCCGTCAATCGTCGCGGACTCATCCAGGGCCATGGGCAGGCCGATCATGAACTGACGCAACATGAACGTGCCGAACGTGCTGAACGCCGCCGGGACAATGAGGCCGGCGAAGCTATCCAGCAAGTGAAGCTCCACCATCACGACGTAGTTCGGGATCATGGTCACCACGCCCGGAATCATCATGGTGGCGAGGTAAAGCTGAAACACCTGGTTCCGCCCCTTCCATTCCAGTCGAGAAAAGGCGTAGGCCGCCATGCTACTGGTGAAGACTGAGAGCAAGGTCACCCATGCCGCCACGAAGATCGAGTTGACGTAGTACCGGGCGTATTGAACCTGCTCAAAGACTTCTAGGTAATTACGGGGATGCCAAACCGAAGGGATCGGGTTCAGCTTATCGACTTCCTCCAGCGACTTAAAACTCGCGAGAACCATCCAGAGGAACGGCGCCAGCGTGGTGAGGCTGATGAACACCAGCAAGCTATAGATGGCGAATTTGATGCCGCGCGTGAGTTTCAAAGAATGCTTGTCTCCTTGTTACCAAAGCGCCACTGCAACACCGTAACGGTGAAGACAACGGCAAACAGAACCCAAGCCACCGCCGAGGCGTAACCAATCTGGAACTGCTCAAAGGCCTTTTGATAGATGTAGTAGGCGAGGGTGGTGGTGGTGCCGGCAGGCCCGCCCTGCGTCATGACGCGGGCCTGTTCAAAACCGCCCTGCAGGCCGCCGATGGTGCTCATCACGACGATGAAGAATGTCGTGGGCGCAAGCTGGGGCCAGGTGACCCGCCAGAACGACTGCCATCGGCCCGCGCCGTCAAGTTCGGCGGCCTCGATGAGTTCGGGAGGCACGTTACTCAGGGCGGCGAGGTACAGCAACATGTTGCCGCCGCCGATGGCGCCCCAAATCCCCATGAAGATGATCGCGTCGCGAGCGCCTAGGCCAAACTGAACGCCGTTCACGCCGACCTTTTCAACCTCAAGGCCAAGAACGTTCTGGGTGCTTAAAAGCCAGGAGGGCAGGTCAATCCCGCTGAGTCCGATCACGTCGAGCATTGGCCGCAGGATGGCGTTGATGGGACCAAAGTCTGGGTTATACAGCACCTTCCAGAGCACCATGATGGCGACGCCACTGGTAAAGCTGGGCAGGTAGAGCAACGTTCGGAAGATGACGGAGCCCTTAATATCGGAGTTGAGGAGCGTGGCCAAGAAGAGGGAGCCAAAGATGGCGACCGGCATTCCCAAAAGGAAGTAACCGGTGTTGACGAAGTAAAGCCAAAACTGAGGGTCGGCCAACAGCTCGCTGAAGTTACGGAAACCGACGAACTGCAGCGGGACCGTGCGCTGAAGGTTCCAGTTGGTAAAGCTGGCGGCCATCGAGAACAGCACCGGTCCGGCCGTGAACACGAAGAACCCGAGGAAGTTGGGGAGCAAGAACGCTAGCCCGATAAGCACGTTGCGTGTGGAGCGTTTCACGGCTTTTGTCCCGTCGTATCTAGCCAGAGCTTTTGCAGCGAAGGATCCGACGCCACCGTCTTCTTGATCGCGGCGTTCACGTCGCGCGCCGCGTCGCGCAGGGCGAGTCGTACCGCCTTTTGGTTGATGCGGACCAGATCAAGCTGTCGACCGATCAAGCGATCGGCCTCTTGCGGGTTGATGAAGGGGCTGATGGGGAACTGAATTGACCGAGTCAGGGTTTCGGCCCAAACGCGGTGATAGTCTTCGTTGGGGAAGGCCGGGTTATTGTCGTAAGCCGGTCCGGCGTACTTCTTAAAGCCTGAATTACCGTCCGCTTGACGGTTGAGAAGCTCGTTGTAGGGGGGCTCGGTTAAGTAGAGCAAGAACTCAAGGGCTTGCTCCCGACGAGGACTCCCGGCATTGATCACCGTTGACCGGCCACCGCCCATAAACTGACGCACCGTGCCGAAGGGCACTTCGGTAGCCCCAAGCCTGAGGTCTGGCACCTTGCGAAGTTGAGTTAACCACCACCGTCCGCCCATTGCGATTGCGCCACGGCCCGCCATGAAAAGGGTGGTGTTCCCACTTCCCCAACCGCCTTGGGTTGCCAGGCCGGCTTCTTCCACCGGGCTGGGCATTACTCGGTACTTGTAGATCAAGTCGCGGATTAGCGTGACGCCGCGTTCGGCTTCGGGGCTATCCAACACGCACCGCGTACCGTCATCGTTGTAGAGCTTCCCGCCGTAACTGGCCACGAACTGCGTCCAGTTCCACCAATCGCACAGAAAGCCGAAGTTAATCGGTCGCCCGTTCTTATCGCGCTTCGTTAGTTTCTGAGCGACGGCGATGAACTCTTCCCAGTTCCATGGCCCCGAGGGATACTTCACCCCAGCTTCGTCGAGCATCTTCTTGTTGAACCAAATGCCATTTGAGGCCAGGTTCGTAGGGACGCCATAAACGCGACCGTTATACACGCTGGACGCCTGTGCCAAAGGCCATGTGTCGCGAGGAACATTGATTCCCCGTTTGGCCAATTCGTCGGTGATGTCCCAGGCGACCCCGCTTAACGCAAAGGCCTTTAAGTTCACGGCCCCGTAAACGTCAAAGAGATCCGGCCCGACCCCGGCGATGGACTGGACGATGACCTTCTCGGTGCCCTGGTTTCCCGGATCAAGCTTGAGCAAATAGTCCGGATGAAGGTCGTTGAAGAGGCTGATCTGTTGTTTCCGGTCGGGGTTGTCGTCACTCACCCAGACTAACGGGATTTTGTTATCGGGCGCTTCGGATGGCATGGTCAGAATCATTCCGACCGAGAAGATCGCCATCACCGCGAAGAAAACCACGAACAGCGTCTTCATAGGGTTCTATTCTCCCTCAAGTGGCCCAATTTCCTGCCCAATTTTAGGTTCAGCGAATCAATCTTAGGGTTCAGTAAACTGGAGGACGTGAAGCTCTTTTTGGATACCGGGAATTTAGAGGAAGTTCGTCAGGCCGCCGCGTGGGGCATCTTGGACGGCGTGACCACGAATCCGACCTTGATCGCCAAGACCGGAAAGGGCTTCAAGGAGACCGTGGTGGCGATCTGCGAGCTCGTGCCTAACGGAGAGATCAGCGCGGAGGTGGTGGCCACCGACTTCGATACGATGCTCAAGGAAGCCCTTGAGATCTCCTCGTGGCATCCCAACATCGTCGTCAAGGTCCCCTTGATCCAGCCGGGGGTTCGCTTAGTGAAGACCCTCAGCGACCGGGGCATCAAGACCAACGTGACCCTCGTCTTCTCGGTGGCGCAGGCCCTTTTGGCGGCGAAGGCAGGCGCGACTTTCATCAGCAACTTCGTGGGGCGCGTGGATGACCTCGCCTCCGACGGGATGGACGCCGTGGCCGACACCGTGCAGATGGTGAAGAACTACGGCTTTGCCAGCCAGGTGCTGGTGGCCAGCGTCCGGCACCCGCTCCATGTAACGCAAGCCGCCGTGATTGGCGCGCAAATCGCAACGATGCCGCTCAAGACGATGGAGATGCTGTTCAGCCATCCCATGACCGATCTCGGCCTCGCGCGATTCCTTGAAGACTGGCGCAAGGCCGGACTCTCGATTAGCTAAGTCGGCTCGTTTGACCAGGGCGCGGGGTCGCGGTCGTACCAGTTACGCACGTCCCCGCGCCTTCGGCTTTTCTTCAGAAGTTCAAAGTCGAGGTCCGCGATGGCCACGCCGTCGTCAATGTCGGTCTCGTCCAACACGGCGGTTTCGGGGAAGTCTTCGTGACTCGGCGTAAGAATCGCCGAAGTTCCGTAGGTAGATTCCGCCGGTTCAAACCCTAACCGCCCGGCCAGCGAGGCGTGGATCACGTAGACCTGATTCTCGGTCGCCCGGGCAAGGGCGCACCACCGAACCCGCTGGAAGCCCCGAAGGCTTTCGGTGAAGGCAGGGATGACCTGCACCATGGCGCCCCGATGGGCGACCAACCGACCCGATTCCGGGAACTCACTGTCGTAGCAGATCGTTACGCCCACCCGCTTTTCTGAGGTCTTGCCCAGTTGCTCTCCGGCATACAGTCGCATCGGCCGTTTCTCGTACATGGTGAGTTTGACCTTGGGGATTGGTGCCGAGAGGACCCCGTCCGGCTGGACGTAGCGGGTGGCGTTATAGCTGCGCCGACCAATATGTTGGATCCAACTGCCGGGGATGAGGGCCACCTTCAGCTCTTTGGCAACCTCACTCGCGAGGGTGTTAATGGCCGGGGCGTGCTGAACCAGCTGGGCGCGGATCTCGCCATCCGGTACGGGCCGGCTTCCCAGGAGCTCAAAGGAGTTGTACTCGGGGAAGACGATGAGGTCAGCGCCCCAGCCCGCCGCGCGGTGGGCGAGTTCCCGAAAGTGATCGGCGAACGACGCAAAGTCCTTCGCGGGCCGCAAGGCCCATTGCACAGCCGCAACGCGTAAGTTCATGGCTTCCATTCTAAGAGCGCGGCCGCATCCCGCGACTCCGCATCCTCCATATATTGGTCGATAACGCCGACCACCTGGCAACCCATGCTGAGCAACGACGTCAAGGTTCGGTCACTGATTTGGCCCAGGCCAACTTGGGTCACATAGTCGGCATTCGCCCGGCCAGGCTCCGCTTGAACCCATGCCGCGCATCCGGGCAGACGGCACGCGGTGCCGTAGCGGGTTAGCCCCAGCTCCCTCATTAAGCGGAATCGGGCTTGGTAGAGTTGGCGGGCGATCCCTTGCCCCCGCCAATCCGGGTGGACGCTGATGTCCGCGCCATACAGTGTCGAGCCTTGACCATCGAATGTGCTGAAGGTTGGCCCGCCCAGGGTGGTGTCCCAGTCGGCGTGCGCCAGCCATAGTGCCTCAGCGATGCGCGATGCGCTGGCACTCGCGAGTACCTCGCCCGTCGGGCCAATCGCCACGAACTGTCCCGCCGGAAACCGCTCAAGATGCGCGGTCAAGTGAGTTGGCTGCCACAGCAGGGCTTCCGGGAAGGGGGCCGGGAAGCAGGCGCGCTGCAGGCCGACGACCTCGGCGATGTCTTCGATACCCATCGGGCGGACGCTGAACGATTGAACCGATGCCGTCACAAGCCGACGCCCAACACGTCAAGGATGCGCTGCAAATCCTCGTCGCCGTAAAACTCCAGCGTCATATGGCCGCCGGTGGTGGTGCGCCCCAGCCGAACGGGGGTGCCAAAGTGGTGACTTAGGACACCCTCCAGTTCGCTCCACACGGGGTCAGGGAAGCGGGTGGCTAGGTTCGAATTGGCCGATCCGGAATCTGATTTGGTTCGTTTGGGTGGGGCCGCTTCGCGCCGCGCCGCGCGTTCGACGTCCCGCACGCTCAGTCCCTCCGCCACGGTTCGCTGAAAGAGTCGGTGCTGCTCGATCGGCGAGTCCGCCATGAGGATCGCCCGGGCATGACCCTCATCAATCGCGCCGATCCGGAGGCCGTCCTGCACGTCGTCGGGGAGTTTGAGTAACCTCAGCGTGTTGGCAATCCCAGTCCGTGACTTGCCGACCCGCTCGGCGATTTGCTCTTGAGTCAGGCCAAATTCGTCAATCAAGCGCCGATAGGCTACGGCGGCTTCGATCGGAGAGATGCCCTCGCGCTGGACGTTCTCGACGATCGCCATCGCCAGGGAAGCTTCCTCACTGGCTACCCGTAACGTCACGGGGACCCGATCCAGACCGGCCAGCTTGGCGGCGCGCAGTCGACGCTCGCCCGCGATCAGCTCGTAGTGGCCTTCCGAGACCTGTCGGACCACGAGGGGCTGGATGATGCCCAGTTCGCGAATGCTGGCAGCGAGGTCGCTCAGGGTGGTTTCGTCAAAAAGTTGTCGGGGCTGGTGGGGGTTCGGCCGAATGGCGTCGATCGAGATCTCGTGGGGACCCCCGATACTCTGCTCGCCAATCAGTTGGGCCAAGCCTTTGCCTAGGGCGCGGCGCACTACGCAGCCACCTCGGGTCCGGCCAGGATTTCATCCACAAATTGCAGGTAAGCGCCCGCCCCTTTGCTGGAGGGAAACCGTGCGATCGCCGGTTCGCCAAAACTTGGCGCTTCGCTAAGGCGCACGTTGCGCGGAATCATCACCTGCGCCACCTTAGGGCCGAAGAATTGCCGCACTTCCTCCATCACTTGCTGAGTGAGCCGGTTTCGGCTGTCGACCATCGTGAGGAGCACCCGGGCGATGTGGAGTCCCGGATTGATCCGGCGACGGACAATGTCAATCGTCTTTACGAGTTGGCTCAGTCCTTCAAGCGCGTAGAACTCGCACTGCATGGGCACCAGCACGGCGTCGCTGGCCGCCAGGATGTTGATGGTGAGCAGGCCTAGGCTTGGGGGGGCGTCGATGATAATCCAGTCGTAGTCGCCCCGAATCGGTTCCAGAGCGTCCCGCAGGATCATTTCCTTGCCCACGGCATTCATCAACACCGGTTCGGCCCCGGCAAGATCGAGAGTGGCGGGAATGAGTTCTACGCCCGAAGCGGTGGGCACGATGGCGCGCCGAATGATGGCGGCGTCGGCCTCGGATTCGTCGACCATCGCGCCAAACACGTCGTAAAGCGTGATAAGAACGTCCGTCTTTTCGATGCCCAGGCCTGTGGTGGCGTTGCCCTGCGGGTCGCCATCGATGAGTAACACGCGTTGGCCCCGAGCGCACAGGCCCGCAGCGAGGTTGACGGCGGTCGTGGTTTTACCCACGCCACCCTTTTGGTTAACGATGCCCCAAACTGGCACACCCCTATTATGCCGGGTTCGGCACGTAAGGCGGCCCGAACTCGAAAGTCCGGGCCGTCTGGGTTTGCGCTACGCGAGAAGCGTTTAGTTGCCCTTAAGAAGGGCGAGGACCTGCTGGGGAGCCTGGTTGGCCTGTGCCAGCATGGACATACCGCTTTGTTGCAGGATTTGGAGGCGAGTGAACTTGCTCATTTCTTCGGCCACGTCGGCATCACGTACTTGGCTTTCGCTGGCGGTCAGGTTTTCCCGGGCCACCGAGAGCGACCGAACCGTCGAGTCGAGGAAGTTGGTTTGGAACGAGCCGATCTCGCCTCGTTGTGCGGCGAGCTGTTCGATGGCAGAGTCAATGATTGAAATCGCGTTCTGAGAACCTGCCGACGAGGTGACGTCCAGCGAGGCGATCGACTGACCGGCGAGTGCGGCCGTACCCAGTTGGTTCGCCCGAGTGTTCGGCATCGAGAAGGTCACCCCTTGATTCTCGTTGGCCCCGATCTGGAATCGCACGCTGCCCACCGAGATCTGTCCCACCGCTGCCCCCGCGGCAAATCCCGCAGCCGTGTTGGCTGACGGATTAAGCACGATGACATTGTTGTTCGAATCCGTAAGGCGTAGGCCTGAGGTGACGGAACCGATGCCGCCGGTAAAGACGGAGGTGGTGGCGGCGGCCGGGGATCCGGTCATCGCCGTGACATTGAAGACGGCATCGATCCCGGTCACGGGCGCTGGCGCGGCGACGTTGTGGAGCACTCCGACGGGGTCCAAGAGCGAGATGCTAAAGTCCGCGCCAAAGTTCTGCTGATTCAGCTGGATCGCGTAGGGACCGGCGCCGGTGATGCTGGCCGCAACGCCCGTGTTGGCGGCCTGCGCATTGATTTTGGCGACGACGGTAGCCAAGGTGTCGCTGGTGCCGTTGACGGAGATGGTGGAGCCGTTGATGACGAAACTGCCGCCGGGAGTGACGACGGTGGTGGTCGCCACGTAGCTGTCGCTTAGCGTCATCGACGCCTGAGTGGCGGCGGTGGTGCGTTGCAGCGTTAGGGTACCGCCGGCAATGGACTGCGTCCCGAACGTCGATCCCATATAGACCGAGGCGACATTGGTCGTATCCGTCACGCCGGCCTGGACTCCCGCCGTTCCGTCCAGGAGCCGCTTATTGCCCCAGGAGGTCTGCTCCGAAATCCGGTTGATGCTCTGAATGGTCGAGCGAATCTGGTTCTGGTTCGCCTGAAGCATCGCCGAGTCCACGACGGCGGTGTTAGCCGAGTGGACCGCCAAGGCGCGCATGTTGCGCAGCAGGGTTTGGACTTCGTCCATAGCCCCCTCGGCAGTTTTAGCCATGTTCACCGCGTCTTGCGAATTGCGGATCGCCTGGTCGATGCCTTTCAGCTGAGAACGCATGCCTTCGCTGATGACAAGTCCCGCCGGATCATCGGCGGCCGAGTTGATGCGGAGACCCGTGCTGAGCCGGGTCATGCTAATTCCGAGTTCACCTACCGTGTTGGTAAGGTTTCGGAGCGCATTCAGCGCCTGGACGTTGGTGTTGATTCGCAGACTCACGGGCCGTTCCTCTTTACTTGGTTTTGGACAATTCTTTTGAATCCATCCAAATACATGTGAAAGTTTCGGCGAACTATGGAAAAACCTTAGGTCGGTTCTCAGAGTTTAGCGGTCGCCAGGTAGAAAATTGGGTCGGTTGCGTAGTGCAGCCGACCCATTTTCTCGCTCAAGGGGGGGAAGAGTGGACTAGCGAGCGTCGAACGACGCAAACTCCACGATGTCGACGCCGCGACCGTCATCCTCTAAGAGGAGGCGATGCCCGGCGTAAGCCCTGCGTGACCACGGGTCCGTGTACTCATGAACGGCGTTGACTTCGTACAGTCCGTCGCGCCCGCGTCGCACCGACTCGATGCGGTACCGCACCGTGCGCGAACTCGTTGCCAGATCGGCCACGAGGTCATAGAAATCATCGGTGGCCATCGCGTAGGGACTCCAGCCGCCCGAACTCACCACCACGCGACCGCGCCGGGGGATTAGGTTGTTCAGGGCCCGAAGGTCTTGCCGCTCAAACACGCGCACCCAGTCGGCAACACTTTGATCGACCCGGTAAGAGTCCGATCGCGAGTCGTATCGATTCGTCCATCGCCAAGGCACATCTTCGATGTACCGGAACTGGATCGGGCCGACGCCGAGGGTAACGCGCCACTGAGAGACATACGCCGGCAGGTGGGAATAGCCATACCAGGGGCTGGGCACGCAATCCCGGGTGCGGTCGAACGAGTAGTACGGATAGCGGAACGAGTCGTCGCGGAAACGCGAGTCGTACTGGTTGTAGCCACTTCGCCAGCTGGGGCGCGCGCGGACGTCCTCCTCGCGGCGGGCCTGTCGGGCGGCGTCACCGCTGGACCAGCTGATGGAGGGAGCTTCGCCTTGGCGACCCCGGTTGTTTTGGGTGCCATAGCGAACGGTGCCGCTACGCGATGGGTTGCGGCTAGACGAAGTGATCGGCGGCTCTTGACGATCGAAGCCACTAGGACCCGATCCGCGATCCGACCGTGGCCGAGGCGCGGCTTCGGGGCCACGGCTACCGTTCGTCCCGCCGTCATTGCGCGGGCCCGACGATCCGCTGCCAGAGCTCGTGCCAGAACCGCTCCCTTTTCCGCTGCCGCCGCGATTACGGTCCTTACCGAGAAGGTCGTCATCCGCGATCGCACTCACGGCGAACAGCGCTACGGCAACTAAACTAATCCAAAGGTGGGTTTGCTTCATCGAACTTTTCCCCTACTTAATCGACTTGACGCTCAGCGGGGGGCGGGCGTTTCGCGCGAATGTGCGGGATTAAGGCAAAGGTTCGCCCCAATCCGCCAATATTCATTCTATGGCAACGAAGCGAGTAGCGATCATTCCGGGTGACGGAATTGGGCCGGAAATCATGGATGCAACGATCTCCATACTGGAGGCGACCGGATTCCGTCCCGAATGGGTCTTTCTGGAAGGGGGACTAGGAGCGCTGGAGCGGGGCCTGCCGGCCCTCCCGCCCGAGACGATCGCTACCGTGAGAGAGATTGGGGTGGCGCTCAAGGGTCCGACGACAACGCCCATCGGTGGAGGCCACCAATCCGCCAATGTGCAACTCCGCAAAGCGTTGGATCTGTTTGCGAACGTTCGGCCCGCCAAAACCTTGCCCGGACTTCAGGGACCTTTCGCCAATAAGAATCTAGACCTCATCATCGTTCGCGAGAACACCGAGGACCTCTACGCGGGCATTGAGTTCCAGCCCCACCCGGACATGGCGCAGGCCGTGAAGGTGATCACTAGGCCGGGATCGGCGCGACTGGTGCGCTACGGCTTCGAGATGGCCCGGGAGCAGAAGCGCCGTCGGGTAACGGCCGTACACAAGGCCAACATCATGAAATTGACCGACGGGATGTTCCTGGAGGAGTTCTACCGAGCCGCCGCCGACTATCCGGAGCTCCAGGCGGACGACATCATCGTTGATAACTGCTGCATGCAATTGGTCACCCGACCCGAGAGCTTCGACGTCCTCGTGACTGAGAACCTCTACGGCGACATCGTGAGTGACCTTTGCGCCGGTTTGGTGGGCGGTCTGGGCCTCGCCCCGGGCGCGAATATTGGCGTGAATTGCGCGGTGTTTGAAGCCGTACATGGCAGTGCGCCCGACATTGCTGGTCAAGGCGTAGCGAACCCCACGGCTCTGCTCCTGAGTTCGGTGATGATGCTGCGGCACCTCGGCTATCACGAACAGGCGGACCGCATTTCTGGTTCAGTCCTGCGTGTGTGTGCCGATGGAAAGTGCCTGACAGTGGACTTGGGTGGCAAAGCCAGTACCGATGAGTATAAAGTTGAAATAATCCGCCGGGCGTCCGAATCGGTGGTGGGCTAATCGGGTCCTGGTAATGTTATCGGCAGACAAGTGGAAAGCATGCGATTACACGCAACCGAGATTACGAACTATACGGATAATCTGGATCAAGCGGTCGACTTCTATTCGGGCGTATTGGGTTTTCGGGTGCTGAAGCGCTTTGAGTGGGGCTTCGCGTTGGTAGAGGGCGGAGGAACGCGCATCGGACTCATGGCGCATCACCTCGCTCTCCCCGAACTGGGGGAACCGCCGGCTTCACACCTCTCCATTCAGTCGGCGAATCTGGCGGCCGACCTGGAAACGTTGCGCCGTGCGAAGTTTCGCGTGGGCAAGATCACCGGCGAAGCTCCCGGCCCCCGGGCCGCCATTGTTTTTGATCCCGATGGTCACCCCCTCTTTCTGTGGGAGGATTCCAGCCAGCCCTTTCCGGCCAACTAATGGGACAAACTTGAGTTAACTATGTTGCTGATTCCATTTGGAGCGCGCCGCCCTTGAGGGCCCTCATCATTGGCCATCGCGGCATGCTGGCACAAGACCTCAACCGCGAGTTGTTGAGCCGGGGCTGGGAAATCGTGGGCGTTGACCTTCCCGAATTCGACCTCACCGACCCCGTCTCCGTGGCCCAAATCGCGACCGGGGCGTTCGGCCCGATCCGTTGGGTGTTCAATTGCGCGGCGTACACCACCGTCGATCGTGCCGAATCCGAACCCAACGCCGCGATGAACGTGAACGCGTTAGGCCCCGGGTACCTGGCGGCGGCGTGCCAGATGGCGGGCATCCGGTTGATCCACATTTCCACCGACTTCGTGTTCGATGGCGTCGGCGCAATCCCCTACACCGAGGAAGACGTCGTGAATCCGACGTCGGTCTACGGACGTAGCAAGCGCGAGGGCGAACTCGGCGTGCTGTCGGCGCTTCCGGGCGCGATCATCGTTCGTACGGCTTGGCTATACGGGCCGTTGGGCAAGTCCTTCCCGCGCACGATGATCCAGGCGTGGCTGTCCGGGAAGTCCCTGAGGGTGGTGGCCGACCAGACGGGTTGTCCCACCTACACGGCCGACCTCGCTAAGGTCCTCGTGGACCTCGCCGAGCGCGAGGCTCCGGGCGGTATCTGGCACGCCAGCGGGGAAGAGGTGATGACTTGGTACGACTTCGCTCGGGTCGCGATTGAGCAGTACGCCCAGGAATTCGGGTTAGCCCAGAAGATGGACCTCTCCCCGGTGTCGACGAGTGAGTATCCAACGCCGGCGAAGCGGCCCGCGTATAGCGTGCTCTCGGGTGCAAAGCGGGCGGGCTTTGGTCTGGTGCCCATGCGCCCAGTGGCGAGGGCCGTGCGGGAATTTGTTGCCCGGATGGGACCTTTGTAAGCCGAGACGGCGTATACTTGAGTTGACAGGCGTTACCCGCAGGGGGAGCCGCAAGGCTGAGAGTTTGGACCCCGGTCCAAAGACCCCATGAACCTGATCCGGTTAATACCGGCGTAGGAATTGCGGAAGGAACGCGCCGATCCTTCCGGGTTCGGGGCACCCTTCGCAATCGCGAAGGGTGCCCTGATCTCGTTTCGGAGGATCATCTTGTTAAAAAAAACCGCCGCCTTCACGCTCATCGAGCTCCTCGTGGTCATCGCGATCATCGCGATTCTGGCCGCTATCCTGTTCCCAGTCTTTGCCCAGGCCAAGGAGTCCGCCAAGATCACCACGTGCGTGTCTAATGCCCGCCAGGTGGGCCTCGCCGTTAGGATGTATGTCTCGGACAACGACGACACGTTGCCCATCTTTTACGCCTACAACAGCGAACCGGATGCCTCGCAGCTGGGGCACAAGGGCGTGGAGGTGCAGGTGCTGCCGTACGCCAAGAGCAAGTCAATCTTCGGGAGTCCCCTCGACCGCGGCGGCCCGTACCTGGAGCAAGAGTTCCGGGCGATGGGCAAGCGAACGCCGAGTACTTATCTGGAGGCCTACGGCAGTAGCTATCGGTTCACCCAATGCTTGTTCACCATGGTGGCCGGAGAGAGCTCCGCCAATAACTCGGTCTATGACTTCACCCGGGTGGTGACAGATAGCGGGATCGAGTTCCCCTCGGAAACGCGGCTGATGCGCTCCGAAATGTTCCCGTTCTTTGACCGGGAGTTCGATCCCGACTGCGCTCGCTATGGCTACGATTGCTCGCCCACCAGCTACTACCGGGCTTGGGGAAGTCGGGGGGGTACGTTGATCTTTACCGACGGCAGTGCAAGGCACGTGACCTCGTCGGGCCGATTCGACCAGTCCCGAATTAATCCGGCGGGCCGCCAATCGGGCGAAGCGGACTCGACCTCGTGGTCGGGCACGTGGTACGGCACTTGCGATTAGGGGAGGTCTTTCATGAGAGGGGGGTAGCGAGTGAATCACTCGCTACCCCCCGTTGCGTTCAGCGAATGAAGCTTACTTGTCGGATTTCTTGATCTTCGTATCTTCGTCGCCGCAGCCGATGACGACCGTCTCGCCCGCCTTCAGCATGAAGGCATGGTTGATCGGGTGCGTGTCCGCGGTGACCTTGGCGATACCGGACTTAGGATCCTTCGCAAACGGCTCAATGCAACCACCGCAGCACAGGAAGTACCGCACACCGGCTACGTCTTGGTAGGCAAAAGTGGCGGCGTAGCCGCTCATCTTCTCTTCCGAGATTGGGCACGTGAAATTCTCTTGCTTGGGGGTGGTGGTGTAGGTCTTCGGGTTGCGCTGGAACGCCGTCTTGTTGGCCGCAGTGAAGAAGTAGTAGCGCACGCCCGCTTGGTCCACGTAGCCACCATCGGCCACTTCGGGAGTCACGCGCTTGCGGGCTACGGGGTCGAACAAGAACGTGCCGATGGTCTTACCTTTGGCCTTTTCGCCCTTGATGTACTTAGTTGGGTTGGCCGCAAATTGGTCGGGGCAACCGCCGCAGCAGAAGTTGTACCGAACGCCGGCGTAGTCGACTGTGGCCACGGTCGTTGTCGCGGGGGTGCCCATCACAGGACAAGTGGTGGGAGGAGCGGTGGGCGCAAGCGCCATGACGAGTGTGCAAAGGAGCGTGTTTAACATGGTTGATTTTCCGTGTGAGCTAGAGTGAATTAGGAGGAGTTCGGGCCGGCCAGCCCACCAAACTTGCGCGTGCGGTTTTGGTAGGCCGCGACCCCGGCGAGGAGTTGGTCCATGCCGAATTCGGGCCAAGTGACGTCCGTCACGTACAGTTCAGCGTAGGCGGCTTGCCAAATCAAGAAGTTGCTCCACCGCATTTCGCCGGCGGTGCGAACGATCAGGTCTGGGTCTGGCACATCGGCATTATAGAGTCGCGCACGAATCGCGGATTCGTCCACGGCTTCAGGCGCGATCCCATCGCGGATGAGCTGCTGGACGGCGTCCACGATCTCGGCGCGACCGCCGTAATTGATGGCCAGCGTGAATGTGATTCCGGTGTTCTCCTTGGTGAGTTCTACGCCGTCGGCGAGGGCGCGTTGGAGGGGAAGCGGAACTTCGTCGGTGCGACCGGCCACACGAATGCGCACATTGTTCTGGTGCATGCCGCGCAATTCGTCTCGCGCGGCGCGTTCGATCAACTGCATCAGGCCCTTCACCTCGTCCTCGGGACGTCGCCAATTCTCGGCGGAGAAGGCGTAGACGGTGAGGTAGTCCAACCCCAACTGACTGGCATCCAACAGCACGCCGCGGAGGGTTTTGTAGCCCTCGCGGTGTCCCAGCAACCGGCCAAGGCCTTGGCGCTGGGCCCAGCGCCCGTTGCCATCCATGATGACGGCAACGTGACGCGGGAGGCGGTCCAACTCAATCCCCATCGCCCGGGCTCGGACTTTGATGGGATATTCAGCGGGTTCGCCGTGGGATGTCGACAGCCGGGAGTGAGCGGCCACCGACGTTAGACCTCCATCAGTTCGACTTCTTTCTTCTTCTGGTGCTCGTGGACGTCCGCAATCATTTTGTCGGTGACTTTCTGCACTTTGGCCTCAAATCCCTTCAAGTCGTCTTCGCTGATGGTTTTGGCTTTCAGCTTGGCCTTTTCGTGGTCAATCGCGTCGCGCCGCACGTTGCGAACAGCCACGCAGGCGAGTTCGGTGCGCTGGTTGACTTGCTTGACCAAGTCCTTGCGTCGGTCCTCGGTCATCGCGGGGAAGTTAAGCCGGATCGAGACACCGTCGTTGTTGGGGTTGATCCCAAGATCGCTCTTCAAAATGGCCCGTTCGATCGCCGTGAGGGCGGTTTTATCAAAGGGGCTGATCAGGAGTTGACGCGACTCAGGCACGCTGACGTTCGCGATCTGGTTGATCGGTGTATCCACACCGTAATACTCAACGTGGATTCGCTCCAGAATCAGGGGATTGGCGCGTCCAGTTCGATAGGTTGAGAAGTCATGAAGCATCGCGTCAATCGCGGACTTCATTCTTCGCTCGGCATCCTGCAGTAGTTCGTCCATCAGTTAACCTCCCACGACCGTTCCGACCGCTTCTCCGCGGACGGCCCGGACCATGGCATCCGGTTGATTCAAGTCTAACACGATGACGGGCAAATGGTGTTCCCGACACATCGTAAAGGCGGTTTGGTCCATCACTTCTAGCCGTTTGGAGATGACCTCGTCAAACGAGATCGTCTCGTAGCGGACGGCATCGGCGTGCTTTTTGGGGTCCTTGTCGTACACGCCGTCCACCTTGGTGGCCTTCATGAGCAAGTCGGCCTCAATTTCGAGGGCGCGCAGCACGGCGGCGGTGTCGGTGGTGAAGTAAGGGTTGCCCGTTCCGGCGGCAAAGACCACCACCCGGCCCTTCTCCATATGGCGCTCGGCACGACGGCGAATAAAGCTCTCGCAAACGGCAGCGACGTTGATCGCACTTTGCACCCGGGTGGGCACGCCAAGCTGCTCAATGGCGGCCTGAAGGGCGAGGGCATTGATGATAGTGGCCATCATGCCCATTTGGTCGGCAACGGTGCGGTCGAGGCCGCCCTTCACGCTGAAGGCTTCGCCCCGGATGTAGTTGCCTCCGCCTACGACAACGGCGGTTTGGACGCCGCTACCGTGGACCTTGGCGATTTCGCCCGCCATATAGCCGAGGGTTTCGGGTTCAACCCCGAAACCCCCTTTGCCGGCGAGTGCTTCACCACTGACTTTCAGCAGTACCCTTCGGTAGCGCGGCTCGCCAGCTTCCATTAGGCTTCGCCAATCGTCAAGTAGACGAAGCTGTCGACGTCCAGCGTGCCACCCGCCGCTTTGGCTTCGGCGGCAACGAAGGCGCCTACGGTCTGCTTTTGGTCCGCATAGAACGGTTGCTCCAGCAGGACTTGAGCCTGATAAAACTCCTTATTGATGCGGCCCTGGGCGATGTTCTTGGCGATGTTCTCGGGCTTGCCCTCGTTAATCGCGCGCTGAACTTCGATCTCCATTTCCTTCTCGATGATGTCCTGCGGGACATCCGTCTTACGGACGAACTTGGGGGTGAGGGCCACGACTTGGATCGCGAGCTTCTTGCCCACTTCGGCGGCAGCCGGGCTGTCGCCCTTTAGGACGACGACGGCGCCTTTCTTGTGGTCGTGATGCACGTAGTACGCTAACTTGCCGTTAAGCACGGTGATGCGCTCGGCGCGCTTCAGCTGGATGTTCTCGCGAATCTTGCCCACGCCCTGCTCGATCTTCTCGCGCAGGGTTTCCTTACCGTCGCTGGTGTCCAGCGGGTCGGCGGCGGGACGGTGGTTCAGGATAACTTGCGCGACGTCGTTCGCTAGGGCCTGGAACATCACGTTCTTGGCCACGAAGTCCGTCTCGCATTCCAGTACAGCGATGGCCAGCGACTTGCCATCCTCACTCACCGCGACGGCCACATTGCCCTCGCTGGTGGCGCGGTCGGCGCGCTTGGCCGCGGCGGCCTTGCCTTTCTCGCGCAGAATCTCTTTCGCCTTGTCGAAGTCACCGCCCGCCTCATCTAGGGCAGCGCGGCACTCCATCATCGGGGCATCGGTCTCCTCACGGAGCCGCTTTACGTCGGCAGCAGATACAGCCATCTTGGTTTCTCCTTACGAGTTGCGAATTACTCGCTGTCCTTGGCCGGCTCGGCCGGGGTCTCTTCTGCAGCCACCGGGGCCGCCTCAACGATGGCATCTTCAACCGCCGCAACCGGCTCGGCGACAAACTCGGCTACGGGCTCGGCGACGATCTCTTCGGCGGGAGCCTCAAGGATCGGCTTCACCTTCTTGGCCAGCTCGGAGCCGAAAGCGCTGAGCATCTCCTTCTCGATGTCGCCAAGGATGACGCCACCCTCTTCTTCCATCACTTCACCCTCTTCGCTCAACGTGCCTTCGGTGAGGGCATCGCTGATCGGGCGGGCTTCTAGGATGACGTCGCTAAACTTCTGGGTGACAAGACGGATCGCACGGATCGCGTCGTCGTTACCGGGGATGACCACGTCGGCCATGTCGGGGTCGCAGTTGGTGTCCACCACGGCGACGATTGGGATGCCGAGTTTCCGGGCTTCGGCCACGGCGATCGATTCCTTGTTCAGGTCGACCACAAACATCACCGCCGGCATGGAGGTCATGTTGCGAATGCCTTCCAGGTAGCGATTCAGCTTCTCGCGCTCTTCAATGCGTTTGAGCTGCTCCTTCTTGGGCAGTCGCTCAATGTAGCCTTCGTCGATCATGCGGTCCAGCTCTTTCAGCCGGTTGATGCGCACGGTCATCGTCTTCCAGTTGGTAAGCATGCCGCCTAGCCAACGTTCGCAAACGAAGAACATTCCGCTGCGGGTGGCGGCTTCCTTGATGGCGGCCTGGGCCTGCTTCTTGGTGCCGACGAACAAAACGTTTCCGCCGTCTTCGACGATCTGACGCACGTAGTTGAGCGCGTCCTCAAAGAGCTTGATCGTCTGGTGGAGGTCGATGATGTAGATCCCGTTCCGAGCGCCATAAATAAAGCGCTTCATCTTCGGGTTCCAACGCCGGGTCTGGTGGCCAAAATGGACGCCAGCTTCCAGCAGTTCCTTCATGCTGAGTTCAGTCATTATATTTTCCTGGGTTCTTCGTCCGGTGAGAGGGGCGATTGACGCCGACGTCCGCGAGGGACACCCAGGGGTGCCGCTCACCGTGTGAGATAGAGCCTAGGATACCCGAAGCCGAATTAGGCGTCGGCAGGTTCCGGGCTATAGATGGAATAGGGATCGAAGCCCGGGTCGGTCTCAATCCGGATCAAGACCAGCTGCCCCACGTGATACGCGTCGTGCAGGACGATGTAGTCAATCGCCGATTGCCGGGCTTTCGGGGTCGCATCCTCTCGCAGCGCTTCGCCCACCGCGTGGTCGCGCATCTGTTGCCATTGCGCCATTAGTCCCGTAGACGTGGACTCCGAAGTGGTCCAGCTCCCCCAGGCATATTCGCGACCCGCCATCATTTCCATCGCCGCGTGATAGCACTCGCTGAGGTGGCCGATTTGCTCGCGGGGCGACATCGAAGAGGGACTGACCCGGGCGTCCCACGCGGACTCCGAGAGACCATGCACGGCCATCTTTACCTGCGAGCCGACGGTGTCTAACGCGTGCCGAAGCGTGTCTTGTGCACTCATGATTTCGCAGTATGCCACCCGTCGTGGCCGCAAGCGAATAAACTAGGCAAGATGGCACCGAACCACGGATGGGACGAGTCGGCCGACGCCTGGATCCAGTGCGTTGACGAAGGCGACGTCAATCGCACGTTGTTCCTCGATCCCGTGATGCTGGACTGGGCGGGTAACGTTCGCGATCTCGACGTGCTGGATGTCGGCTGCGGCGAAGGCCGATTTTGCCGGATGCTGGCCCATCGAGGGGCGCGGTGCGTGGGTATCGACCCCATTGATCTCCTCATTCAGGTGGCACGCGAGCGAGGCCATGCCGAGTATCACCTCGCCCGGGCCGAGCGGTTGCCGTGCCCCGACGCTGCGTTCGACCTCGTGGTCTCTTACGTCAGCCTGGTGGACGTTCCCGGCTATCGGGAGGGCATCGCCGAGATGGCTCGCGTGACGCGCGCCGGGGGACGAATCCTAGTGGCGAACGTCTCGACCATTTTCACCTGCGTCAACACCGGTTGGGTGCGCGACGCCTTCGGTGAGCGCCTGTACGTTCCGGTGGATGACTACGTTACTGAGACTGGCGTCGAAGTGGCCTGGCGCGACATCCGCGTGGTGAATTGGCATCGCCCCTTAGCCGCCTACCTTACGGCGTTCTTGGAAGCGGGTTTAATATTACGGCGATTTGATCATCCCATCCCGCCCGACGAAGCCATCCGCGCCCGGCCCGGCCTGGCCGATAACCGCCGGGTGCCCAATTTTGACGTCATGCTGTGGGAGCGACCATGCGTGGATCCGACCTAACCCCCGATCTGATTCGGGTGGCCTACCACCAGGGCTGGTTCCCCATGGAGGACGAAAGCCTGGGGGAGGTGGAGTGGTACGCCCCCTACGAGCGAGCCTTGTTCCCAATCTCGGGGGTCCACGTCTCGCACTCGCTTCGACGGATCTTGAACCAAGCCCCGTTCGAAATTCGCTACGACTCGGACTTTGTCGCCGTGATGGAGCACTGCAGGCGTCCCGGCGAGAACTGGATTGGACCCAACATCCAGCGGTGCTACAACCAGATTCATCAGGCGGGTTGGGGGCACTCAGTGGAGTGCTGGCAGGACGGCCAGTTGGTCGGTGGGCTGTACGGCGTCGCCATTGGCGGATGCTTCAGTGCCGAATCCATGTTTCACCGCGTGACCGACGCCAGCAAGGTAGCGTTATGGGCCGGGGTGGAGCGCGCCCGGACGTGCGGATTCACGCTGTTTGATGCTCAGGTCATGAATCCGCACCTGGAACGGATGGGCGCGTTTGAGCTGTCGCACGCGGACTACCTCAAGCGTTTGTCACTCGCGAAAGATATCGTGACCCGGCCGTGGCCGCTTGGGCTCGGCGTGCCAACCGGGCGTCCGCCACTTCCGTAAATCTGGCAATCCCCGTATTCATCCCGGAGGGCTGACTGAGGGTCCGTGGAATCTACCTGCCAGAAGAGTTCACAGGGGGTACGGATGTGGCGAAACGTCAATTAAAGGTGGTCCGGTTGCTCGAGCCAGAAATGTGTATCGAGTGCCGATTCGGGAAACGAGCGGAAGTGGAGCTAGACGATGGGAGTCAGCAGGCGATGATCTACTGTCGGCGTCTGGACTGTGATAACTGGGATTACGGTTCAGTGGAACCCGCCCGAAGCGTCATGTTGGAAGACGAAGCCGCCTAAACGCGGCGGGAGACATTGTTAAAAGGGCCACGGGGGGAAAGGGAAATCCCGGGGGTGCGTTGGGGAAGCGTGGAGCTAAGGGTGGAATGGGTCGGTAGGTTAGGGATGGGGTCCCTGACTACCGGCCCGTGGCATTTACGTCAATTCGAGCCGTGCCATCCAATCCGCGAAGGCGGCCTGGGCGGCGGCCAGTTTGGCGGCTTGCCGTTGGCCTTTGTTCCGAATCTCGGGCTCCGGGGTGGGGAAGAGCCCCCAATTGACGTTCATCGGGGCAAACTCGCGGGGTGTAAGGTCCTGCAAGTGCGCGAGCAACGAGCCGTACGCACAGTCCCGACCGGGGATCGGCAGTTCTCGGCCCTGAACCCGGGCGACCGCCACATGGCCGGCGTAGATGCCCATCGCCGCCGATTCCACGTAGCCCTCCACTCCCGTCAGCTGGCCCGCAATCAAGACTTCGCGCTTCGCCCGTAGCGAAAGGTCGGTTCGCAAGGCGTGCGGTGCATCTAAATAGGTGTTTCGGTGGATCACGCCGTACCGTACAAACTCAGCGTTTTCCAGCCCCGGCACCATGCGGAATACGCGCCGCTGCTCGCCCCACTTCAGCCGGGTCTGGCACGCTACCAATGAGAATAGGGACCGCTCGCGGTTCTCGGGCCGCAGCTGTAACGCCGCGTAAGGTCGTCGATCGGTGCGAGGATCGGTCAGCCCGACGGGCTTGAAGTTACCAAACGCGAGGGACCGTTCGCCCGCTTCAGCAATGGCCTCAATAGGCGTGCAACCCGCGAAATACTTAATCTTCTCCAGCAGAGCCGCTTCGCGCTCGGGCCCGGTGGCGGTGTCGGGCAGGTCGCCCTCAAAGGCGTGAATTGCCGCGCGTTCGGCGGCCACCAGCTCGCGCACAAAGTTGTAGTAGTGGTCCTTCTCGAAGGGGCAGTTCAAGTAGTCGTCGCCCCCGCCCTTGTCGTAGCGGCTCTGGCCAAAGATGATGCTCCGGTCCAAACTGGCCGCGTCGACCGTGGGGCTGACGGCATCGTAAAAGTACAGTCGCTCGCGGCCGGTTGCTTCCGCCAGCCACTCGCCCAGGTCAGGACTGGTCAGCGGTCCGGTGGCCAGGATCAACGGGCCATCGGCAAGACTCGCTTCAATTTGGCCCGGGCCGAACGGCGCGCGGATCAGCTCGACCAGTGGCTCGGCTTCAATGGCGGCGGTGATGGCGGCGGCAAACTGCGCCCGGTCCACCGCGAGGGCTTCGCCGGCGGGCACGGCGTGGACCTCGGCGGTTGGGATGACTAGCGACCCGAGGGCCACCATCTCGGCCTTAAGCTGGCCCGCCGGCGTGGTGGGTAGCTTGCTTTTGAAGCTGTTTGAACACACCAACTCGGCGAGGAAATCGGTCGTATGGGCGGGCGTGTTGCGCTCCGGGCGCTGCTCGTAGAGGCGGACCGGCACCCCCGCTCGCGCCACCGTCCAGGCGGCTTCAACCCCGGCGAACCCGCCGCCAACGACGGTCACGCGCTTCAAGATCGTGCGGTGGCCTCGGCGGCGGCCTTCGCGATGGCGTCGCCCATCTCGGCGGTCGACACCACGCGGCGACCCTTTTCAAAGATGTCGGCGGTGCGTAGGTCGCCCGAGAGCACCAGCTCAACGGCGGCCTCAATGCGCGCCCCGCCTTCGGGGTCCTGCATCGAGTGCGCGAGGAGCATTGCGGCCGAGAGGATCGCGGCAATCGGGTTCGCTCGTCCCTGGCCGGCAATGTCAGGCGCGGAACCGTGGACCGGTTCGTACATTCCAAACAGTGCGCTCCCCTCGTGCGGATCGCCCAGGGAGGCGGACGGTAACAGTCCCAGCGAACCGGTGAGCATGGAGGCCTCATCCGACAGGATATCGCCGAACATGTTCTCCGTGAGGATGACGTCGAACTGGAGCGGGTCGCGGATGAGCTGCATGGCGCAGTTGTCGACCAACATATGGCTGATCTTAACGTCGGGGTTCTCTTCCGCAATCTCGGAGACGACCTCGCGCCATAGCACGCTGGTCGCTAGGACATTGGCCTTGTCAACGCTGACGATCTGATGGTGCCGGGTTCGGGCCACACCGACCGCGACCAAGGCGATACGGCGAATCTCGGTTCGGGTGTAGGTGCAGGTATCGGTCGCCGTGTTACCGTCTGCGCTACGGCCGCGGGGTTCGCCAAAGTAGATGCCGCCGGTGAGTTCGCGCACGACGACCATATCAATGATGCCGCCGGTGTTTTTGAGCGGGCTGGCTTGAAGCAGCGGTGTGAACACGCGGGCCGGGCGCACGTTAGCGTAGAGATTCAATTCGCGTCGGAGCCGTAACAATCCGCCGATTTCCGGGCGCAATTCCGAAGGAAGTGACTCCCACTTCGGCCCGCCGACGGCGCCCAGTAAGACCGCCGCCGCATTCTGGCACGCCGTCAGGGTTTCGTCCGGGAGGGGCACGCCGGTACGGTCAATCGCCGCGCCACCGACGGGGTAGTCGCGGAAAACGAGGTCGGGGCGAACGGCATGAAGGACCTTAACGGCTTCGGCCGTCACTTCCGGACCGATTCCGTCGCCGGCGAGGACCGCAATGACCTGGGGCATGGCCCGATTATGGCCGACAACCACCCCGTCTCGAACATCCCGTGGCGCTGGCAGATGGCCTGTCCCCTAGTTTCACGTTGCGGAAGCCTGCGCCTACCCGATACAATCCACCAGCGCTCTAGGCCTGGCGACGGTTTTGGCGAGGTTGGCTTTGGGCAAGCTAAGGGAAGTTGGCCTAGAAGACGAAGCAATGGGGATTGATCCCCGCAAGCCTTGCGTCACAATCAAATCGTGCGCGCCCTGATGCTTGACCTTGATGGCACCCTGATGGACTCCGAGGCCATCCATCGGCGAGAGGAGCTGCGACTACTGACCGACTCTGGCTTTGCATTCTCGGATGCGGAGTTAAGGCAGTACCAAGGTTGGTCCCTGACCGGCATGTTGCAGGACTTTGAGCTCCGTCGTGGGTGGAACATCGACCCGATCGAGTTTGCGGCGGAGCTTGATCGAAGGTTGGCCCCGAAACTCGCTGCCGAGGCCATGTTCTATCCCGATGCCCACGCGGCCCTCATTCGGTGGCAAGCTCTGGGGGTGCCGCTGGCCCTCGTCACCAGCTCTCGGCGATTACTGGTCGAAGCCCTGCGGGCCACCAATCCGATCCTCCACAAGTTTGTCGTTACGGTCACTGTGGACGATGTCGCCGTCCCTAAGCCCGCCCCCGAAGCATACTTGCGGGCGGCGCAAGGTTTAGGAATCCATCCGGGGCACGCCCTTGTCGTGGAGGACTCAGGCTCGGGCCTGCAGTCTGGCCTCGCCTCCGGAGCGTCTGTCATTCGCATCGCCCGACCCGAGCACGGCGACGACCTGTCGCCCGAAGTGGCGGGCCGGATCGCCCTCACCGTCACGTCGCTACTCGACCCGGCGATCGACGAGTTAAGACTTACTGCCCCATCATGCTAACCACGACGCGTTTGCGTCGCTGGCTATCAAACTCTGCGGAGAACACCGGTTGCCTCGGTCCCAAGTCCAAGTATTTGACCGTGATCGGCAAGATCGACCTGATTGTAATAGGACCGATAGGACCGATTCGCCTGCTGCCTCCGCCGCCATGGGCTTCGCGCTCTCCGGCAGCATGCCCTCTTGCACACCGCTTCGCCATGATGGCGGGTTTCGAACCTAAGGTTGTCGGTGGTCGTGTTCACTCGCTTAGAATTTCCTGGCGAATGCCGTTGGGCTACCGGATAGCGTGTCGGGCCCGGAGTACCGCGTTCAGGAAGTCTGAATCGCCGGGACCATCAATGCCCAGAGCCGCTTCGGCAAAGGTGTGGATGGCCGAGACCCGGGCATGAAGCATCTGCCCCAACCGCTCTTCAGTGGCGCTGCGATTGCCCCCGAACCAAACCAACGCGTCCTCCGTACCCAGGATCCGTTCAACGCGCTCGGCCCGACTGGCCAAACGTTCCGCGCGTAGGTAGGTCAGCGAAGCGAGGTGGACCGTAACGCCCGGCCAATCCAGCGGATAGCGGTGGTGCGCCGCGTAGTGGCACCGCATCTCGTGGGCATCGACAATGCCGAACGTGACGTCAGCGCCCGAAAGCTCGGACGCATCTAAGAACGCGTTGACGTGGTGGCCTTTCAACAGCCCCAGATCCGGGCCAACCAGAAGGACCCCCGACTCGCGACTGTCCCGGGCAATCCGCTCAAGGGTCACCGTAAGCCCGCCCGGCTCAACCGGGACAATGGTCGCACCAAAGTTGGCGCGGGAAAGGGGTTCGGGCTCGCCCAGCGCGTAGATTCTTGTCACACACAGGCACCCATAGAGGGTTCGCAGGACCCGCCGGACGACCGGCTCGCCTCCCACCGAGATCATGGATCGGGGCAACCTTCGGTGCCCGAAGGCGTCGGGCCGGGGAAGGTCAATGACCACCGCCGTAACCTTCATTCGGAGGCGCTCCGCCCGAGCCCGTGAGCCCGTCCGATTTGCGCCGCTGATTGACGATCGTTCACGTGTAGCTTGGCGAGTACCGCCCCCACGTGGTTCTTCACCGTACGCTCCGAAAGGCTGAACTCCTCGGCAATCGCCCGATTGCCGTGCCCCTCCACCAGCCGGGTCAGGATCTCGAACTCCCGACGACTCAGCGTTTCGAACAACGTCTGTTGGTGATGGACGCGTTCGGAGAGGCGACGGAATTCTTCGACGACGCGGCGGGCGAGAGCGGCGTCCAAGCTGGCCTCGCCCCGTTGCGCCGCCATCAGG
>Ga0105047_10002950_pt1 | contig 30171 bp, 30 predicted proteins | sample MAT04_FD_78384 | JGI IMG/M metagenome (GOLD analysis project Ga0105047, IMG submission 78384) | Freshwater microbial communities from Lake Fryxell liftoff mats and glacier meltwater in Antarctica - MAT-04 (megahit assembly) | ecosystem: Environmental > Aquatic > Freshwater > Ice > Liftoff... | reverse complement strand
GAAAAAGGTGCGGTTGCCTTCCAGTTTACCCATAAAGGTATGATCCGCGTTAAAGCTGTTGGGGATGACGTCATGATGCAGGCTCTAGAGGCAGGTGCCGATGATGTCCAAGAAGAAGACGGTGAGTCAATTATCTATACCGACCCTAAAGAACTTGCGAAAGTTCGCGACACGCTTAACACTGTTGGACTAGAAATTGTAGAAGCTGAATTAACCTATGTTCCAAACACTACGGTTGAAATTAACGATGCTTCCACGGCTGGCAAAATCATGCGTCTGATGGACGCTCTGGATGATTGCGATGATGTCGTGAATACTCATGTAAATTTCGACATCCCCGAGGAATTGCTAGGATAATAAAAGGATGAGTACTCTAGAAGTTGCCGAAGCCTTTGAATTATGGAAAACAGATGCGCTTATCGCTATCGATAGCTCCTCGACTAGGCCAGAAGCTCAACTGACTATCACTGCCTTAGCTGGCGTATATGTTGCTGGTAGTCCGGTTGAACTAAGAACGTCATATGACTGGAGACAGTCTGTTCTTGCTGATTCGCAAGTAGTTGATACGCTACAAAAAGTCCTTCCTGGATATGAGGGCGATCTTTTAAGCGAAACTTACGGAGTACCTTTAGATATCTCTGAGCCTAAACGTGGCAATACCAGATCAATGCATCAACAATTTTTTCACCGATCAATATTTGATGGTATGTCCGAAAGTGTTACTTCTGTCCCCTCAAACGAATATTACTTAGCACAAACGCTAGGTCACTGCGCATACAATTTTGCGATTAAATTCCAGCCTTTAGCTGTGGATCTATCTGTATCAAAAGCCGGGCTTAAATATACGTTTCCCCGCTCGTTAGAGTTAATGTCGAAAGCCATCTCGCCATGAGAATTATAGGCATTGACCCAGGCACGGGGATCTTAGGTTTTGGCGTTATCGATGTAGAACGTGGTAAAGCCACGATGGTTGATGCTGGAGTTATTAGAACACCCGTTAAGGAAGATGATGCAGTGCGATTGCAGACCATTTTTGATGAATTAACAAATATAATCGCCACAACTAAACCACAGCAAATGTCGGTAGAAAAGCTTTTCTTTTCACAGAATGTCACGACGGCCATGACAGTTGCGCAGGCTCGCGGCATTGTATTGCTTACTGGCAAGCAAGCTGGGCTGGAGATATTTGAGTACACGCCACAGCAAATCAAACAAGCCGTAACAGGTTACGGTAAGGCCGAAAAGAAGCAAGTGCAGGAAATGGTACGAGTAATTTTGCGGCTAAAAGACGTGCCAAAACCGGATGATTGTGCCGACGCTCTGGCTGCGGCTATCACCCACAGCATGACTATGCGATAATAGTCTTAATGATTGCGACACTTTCTGGACTCGTTAGCGAAAAGTTGGGTGAACTTGTAGTGCTCGATGTTGCTGGTGTTGGCTATGGCTTGCTGGTTGCACGGGAAGATTTTGGCCAGTTAACGACTGGCGAACCAGCTAAATTATATGTCCACGAACATATCCGCGAAGACTCGCACGATCTATACGGCTTTACCCAAATCACCACCAAGGAATTATTTGAACAACTGCTAAGTGTTAAGAATGTTGGGCCTAAAGTAGCGCTGGCAGTCTTGGGAATAGGATCATCTAGCGTGGTCAGAGCAGCAATTGCAGCTGGTGACGTAAAACTTCTTCAGTCTGCCAAAGGTGTTGGCAAACGGGCGGCCGAACAAATGGTTGTGGAGCTGCGAGATAAAGTGGGCTTAGTAGCCGGTGCCGATGCCGAAAACATCGTCAATCGTGGTAGCGTAAATGCGGCCGACGAAGCGACTCAAGCACTACTAGCCTTAGGCTACAGCGAAACCGATGCTATTTTGGCACTGCAAAACGTCGACCCAGAACTTTCAACCGAGCAACGTATTAAATTAGCACTAAAGAAATAACGTATGATTGATAGAATCCTAAACACACCAGACGAAATAGAAGACCCGCAAGAAATTGAGCTGGAAAATACGCTGCGACCACGGGATTTTGCGAGCTATATTGGTCAAGAACGACTCAAGCAAAATCTGGAACTGGCGATCGCGGCGGCCAAAAAGCGTGAAGAGCCAATGGACCACGTATTATTGTATGGTCCGCCTGGACTTGGCAAAACCACTATGGCCAGCGTTATCGCTCACGAAATGGGCGCACAAGTACGAATTACCAGCGGGCCAGCAGTTGAGCGAGCCGGTGATCTCGCTAGCTTACTTACCAACTTGCAAGACGGTGACATATTGTTTGTAGACGAAATTCACCGCCTAAATCGGACAGTCGAAGAAGTTCTGTATTCGGCCATGGAAGACTTCAAGCTCGATATTATGCTCGGCAAAGGTCCAAGCGCTAAAAGTTTAAGATTAGATTTACCTAAGTTTACGATTATTGGCGCCACGACCCGGGTTGGTTCCCTGGCCAGTCCTTTGCGCGATCGTTTTGGGCATATTCACCGCCTGGAATTCTATACGCCAGATGAAATGCAGCGGATTATCAAGCGTTCGGCCGGCATTCTTGACGTAAAAATTGATAGTAATGCGGCTGTAGAGCTAGCTAAACGCGCTCGTTTAACGCCACGTATCGCGAATCGCCTATTAAAAAGAGTAAGAGATTACGCTGATGTTAACGGTGATGGCATTATCGACACTGTAGTAGGCACAAACGCCCTGGAACTTTTAGAAATTGACGAGTTGGGCTTAGACCCAACCGATAGAATGTTATTACGTGCGATAATCGATAACTACGACGGTGGACCGGTTGGGGTCGAAACACTGGCGGCCTTAACAGCTGAAGAACGTGGCACCATCGAGGATTTTATTGAACCGTATTTAATGCAGATTGGTTTGCTGGAACGCACGCCGCGTGGCCGTAAAGTGACCGCCAAAACGTATAGTCATTTGGGCAAGAAACCAAAAAGCAGTAAGTCAGATCAATCTAGCTTGCTATAATAATCACATGAACGACACTCAGCTTCACCAAAAACTACCAATTGGAGCCAACGAAAAGATTTTAGCGGTTTTTAGGCATCACTGGTTTGCTTACGCGACGATCTACGCGTTTACGGTCGTAACCATAGTCCTGATATTGGGCATTTCTATGGTCCTAGCCTCAAGCAGTCAAGGTACCGATCAAATACCAAGCAGCGTGCCATCAGTAATTATTGCGGTCGGTCTTTGTGTCTCTATGTTAGTGCTGTTGTTTGCTGCGATTCCGCTTTATTTGTTAAAGGGAGAGGCCTTAGTGTTAACAGAAGAAGCACTTGTTCAGCTTAAAAAGCCGAGTCTTTTGGCTAATCAGATTTCTCAAGTAAACCTGGCACATTTAAACGATGTCACGGCAAGCCAAGACGCGCTGGGCACAATATTTGGGTATGGGCAAATAAAAGTGGAGACGCCTGGTGAACAGGATGACTATAAATTTACGATCGTTCCGCATCCTCAGCAGATGGCCAAACAAATTATTGAAGCTCACGAGAATTACGCCGCCGCTTTAGAGAGTGGCCGTATTAAATCTACTCTGGGTGAACGACAACCTGCCGCTGGCTCAGCATGGCGTCCGGCTAATGATATATTACAAACGAATCAAGAACCAGCACAGCCATCACAGTACGATAATCCGACTCAACCACCCCAGTAGTATTACTGGAATGGGTTGTTGCGGGCTTGGTTGAATAAAGTCTTGACGTTAACGCTGTTGTCTTCTAGGGATTGCAATTGTTTTACGACAGACTCATCTATATGCGGGACTTTGGCTTTCTTTACCTGGCTACTGACTGCATCCTGCGATGGCTGAGCATTACTGAGAGTGCTAATGCGAAAGACCAGGAAGCCGTACAAACTAGCTACAAAAACAATAAATATAATCAGGCTGTAGCGGCGCAAAACCAGCAACTTAGCGGCGACTAAATCGATGATGTCCCGTAGGTTTAGTTTCTTTTTTTCTGTCATGGCTTTATATATTGATTAAGGGTTAGGTTGAAACTCAGCATACCACGGTTGGCAGTGCTGGGTTCGATGGTAATGGTGCTGACCTGCGCTGTGCGGCGATTGCGCTCCAGGGCCGACAGGAATTTTATGAACTCACCGTAGGCAACTGGTTTATTGGAGTCGCTCTGCACATTAATCTGCAACTGATAAACTCCGGGGATATTTTTGACAGGTGTAAGTTGCGACAAAGCTCCAGCGTTACTCTTACTTGCACTAGCGTTTGGTGTGGTTCCAGCAGCAGCAGGCGCAGGGGTTGTCGTCCCAGGCACCGCGCTGTTACCAAGTGTTGAAGCCGGGAAACCAATTGTTGCCAGCTTAACATTATACTTATCGGCGATATTCACGATTTCACGAACTGCTTGAGCCTGATCTTTGTCTTCGGGTACGACAGCTTTGGCGATTTTGTCCAACTCGGCATACTTTTCGATATCTTTTTTAGACTTATTGACACTTACTTGCTGTTCGGCCAACGCCAAACTTTTGGCTTTTAAATTAGTTAGCTTGCTGGCTCGCTCCGTAAGCAAATTATTGGCGTTGTATGTTCCACCGATAAGCCCAAATACCAACAGGCAAATCATGGCTAAAAGTAAGAAGTAAAGACGTTTGCTGTTCATGGCGTAGCCGGCTTACTATTTATAAACAGGAAGGGGTTGTTGGGCGCAAATAAAGCCCGGATATTAACTGTGCATGGGTACTGAGCGTTAGCGGCGTTAGTGCTACTACAATTGATGTTTACAATGTCGGCTTTACTAAAAATCTTATTGGCTGGATCAGCCAAGTTAACCTGTACTTGGGTGGCGGTATTATAATTGGTGGCGATTGCAGAAATATCTATACCACCTTGAGTTTGATTAATATTTAATCCGGTTAAGTTAGCATTACTAGGGATAGTGGCGGCAATTTGTTTAAGTAGCTGCGAAAACAATACTTCTTGGCCGAGTACTTGCACGACCAGCTTAAAGTTACTACTTATAGCCTCAACTTGAGTTTGGGTTTCCGAAAACTTATCTTTTTTAAATACTGCTTCAGTGTTAGCGATTTCTTTTTCGTACTGCTGTGTAGACTGCCGGATAGTCAAAAGCCCAAAAGTGGCTATTACAACTAATCCTACAAAGGCGATCATTAAAGCAGCAATCCAGCGCCGCAAAATGACATTACGACGGGCGTAACGGTAATTATCTTTAACAGCGCGCGGCAGAATGTTGATCATAATGGAAACACCTCTTTCGGACGGGCTAGATTTAAGCCGGCAACTGTCGCGTACATTGGTTTATCAGCGTCGGATGGTGGTTGTAGCCCTTTGTAACTGAAGTATTGCCAGGGGTCGCTATGACGGACAGCTAGTCGCAGGGCGTTTGTGAGATGTTCGCTTAAACCAGGCATGTTGGCGCCGCCGCCCAAGGTGATAATCTGGCCAATTGGACGGTCCGAACCATAAGTTTCTTCGTAGTAACGAATCATACGGCGGATTTCTTTGACGATTTGTTGCAAAGTTGGTTCGAGAGCATTTTTAATATCTGCCTGCTTTTTGCTGGGGCTTAAACCGTAGCGGGTCTTTATAAGCCCGGCTTCTTGTTTGGTAACTGACAATTCTTGCATGATTGAATCAGTAAAGTCTTCGCCGCCGCCCTGAACTGTGCCAATAGCCAGCGTATGTTTATCGAAAATGCTGATGTCCGAAGATTGCGAACCAAAATCAATTATTAATGTAGCAATATCGCTCTGCTGGTCGAGCGAGAACAAGCGGCCCGATGAGCTAAGCGTCGGTTCTATAAGTACGGTTTCTAGACCCAATACTTGCGCTAGTTCAAGGTATGAATCTACGATGGTGCGGGGCACTGCCACTACAAAAAGCTCAATTGAGTCATCTGTCTGCTTGGTGATCTCGTAGTCTAAGTATAAGTCTTCTAATGGTAAGGATATGTATTGTTCGGCTTCTAGCTCGACAGCTTCGCGCATTTGACTGGGTTTTAATCTGGGCAGCTTAAGTGAGCGAGTAAAAGTCCGGTATGCCGGAATGGCGATTGCCACCCGTCGGGTTGTTATGTCGCCGATGAGTTGAGTCTTGAATAGGTCGAGCGCCGCCTTGGCGATAATCGGCACATCGATTATTACGCCATCTTCTTGGGCGCTTTTGTCGAAATTCGTATAACCATAGCCAATAATTTGCGGTAAATGTTTGTGTACGGTGTTTTTGCTATACGAGTCACTAATTTGCATGACCTTAAGCGACCCATGGCCAATATCAAGCCCAAATAGCGGCTTGTCGTGTAAAAAATAAGGGATTTTTGTGGTCTTCATATTATGCTGCCCATCTAAGCATAAGGGTCTTTGTTCTAGTATAGCAAAGTTAAGCTCTGTAGCTAAGAGGTTATTACTAGGGAGAGACAAGTTTAAAATTAACTAATTATGAAAAACTCTTATGCTTTTCTATACTTTAAGTAGATGAAACAAAACCAAGCTGGTTATACTCTGGTGGAATTGATGGTGGTGATCGTTGTTCTAGCGGCTTTGTCGCTAGGTACCTTCACATTATTTATATCTTTGTTACATAGCGCGGTGGTTACTCAACGCCAGGCGGTAGCTTCCACGTTAGCAACTAATCAGATGGAATACCTAAAATCCTTGCCTTACGATAATTTAGCGGTCGCTGGCGGATCTATTGTATCGACCAACACCATTCCAGCTTCGTTTACCAAAAAAGTTAACGGCGAGACCTATACAATTACAACAAGTGTTAATTATGTAGATGATGCCTACGATGGTTGTGGCTCGTACCCAACCCAAGCTCTAAAAATAGCCTATTGCCGTAATTATCCAGCACCAGCCAGCGCTCCTGTGACAGACGCTAACCCCGCTGACTATAAAAACGCTAGTGTAGTAGTGATCGATAAGGCTAACTTGCATTTAGCGACTTTGGACAGCCACATCGCCGCATTAGTAGCAGAAACTTCCAGTAACACCGGCGCGCTATTTATTAAGGTGATCGACGATAGCGGCCAGCCAATTTCTGGAGCGACTGTAAATGTCGCTAATAGTAACGTTGTGCCCGCAGTTAACGCCACCGATAGCTCGGATGGCAACGGCATTGTTGTTTTGTATGATTTACCGCCTAGCACCACTGGTTATCGTTACCAGATCAGTGCCAGTAACAACGGGTATTCGTCGTTAACTACTATTGCGCCATCTGGTAGCTTGCAGCCAACTTACTCTAGCCAGAATCTTATCTCGCAAAGTTCTTCTTATGTAACACTAACCCTTAAGCCTCAAGGTCAGAATAGTTTGATTGTTGAAACCACCGACCTAAATGGCAGTGCGCTCGGCAACGCCAAAATTTACATAAAAGGTGGTTACAAAAAATACTCGGCTACCAGCGACACTAGTCATTACTACGATAATATTAACTCTGGCGATACTCGTCCTACTACTAATGCCGGTGGCTTTACGACACTCAGTAATCTAGTACCAGGCAGTTACATTTTTTGTGGTGATACTGGGGCTACTAGCTGTAATGTTGGCGGCATTACCTATTACTTGGCGGCGGCGGTGCCTTATGGTGGGGTAAACTCTTTGTTGCCAATTATTGTGCCAACTTATCTTGCTTCTAATCCGCCAGCAACAACCTTTGATTACGGTGGCGTTAATTATCTACAAAAAGTTCGTTTGATGCTTACTACTAACTCTAGCTTCCCGCGTATCAAGACGCTAACGCCATACGACGTCAGTATTGCGGGCGGAACGTTGTCGAATTTTGCATTTACCATAACCGGCGCCAACTTGCCATGTAGCTCTTCGGCAGCTAGCTGTACGACCAAAGTTAAACTTACTCAAGGTGCTAATATCTATAATGCTTCATGCACTGGCTCAAGTGCGGGTTTGCAGCTGAATTGTAACGTTAATTTAACTGGTGTCACTACTGGCAACCTAGATCTAACCATCACAGTTGGCGGTAATGTGCTAAGCCTACCGGCTAGTCCGCTGCTAGGAGGCTTAAATGTTACTCCATAAACAAGTGGCCATCAAAAGCCAGCAAGCCGGTTTTACAATAGTGGAACTGCTAGTAGTTATGGTTGTGTCGGCCATAATGGTGGTGACATTTGGCTCATTTTTTAATAATTACTTGATTCTGTACTCTAAATTTCAAAAAGACAGCTCTAGTTTTACGGAGTTGGCTCACCAATCCCAGAGAATTGCCAATGTTTTAAGAGGTTTGACGGACATCGTATCGGTGACTGATAATGACTTGGTAGCATACGCATATTTCTCACCGGTGGATACTTACGTATCACAGGTTCATTATTATTTAAATGCTTCGTCGACTGCCGTTATGGTAGATGTGATACCGATGACCTCTAATCCACCAGTTGGCACATTAATAACGGCCAACAAAAAGACGTACACTATAATTAGTGATTACTACCAAGCGCCAAGCGGTAGTTTATTCACCTATTACGATATTTCTGGCACCGCTTTAGCGCTACCGATTGCCGATCAGCACAGTATCCAGTCCATCAAAGTTAATTTGGCGGCGCCAGCCAGCCACAGCGACAAAGGTCAAAATTTGAACACCACCGTTAGTTTAAGAAATAGAAAGACTAATCTATGATCCCGGGATTGCTAGCAGTTATTATTGCCTTCTCCATCATGGGGACGGCCATTGTTCAGGTGACTCTGACTAATTTTGCGGTAGTAGGCAACATCGTAAAAAGCCAGCAAGCTCTCAATATAGCTGAAGGTGGACTTAATTATTACCTCTGGCACCTCAATCACAACGCGACAGATTATAAAGATGGCGGTAGCACGCCGACTACACCGGACCCTCAACTGGGATATGGGCCGTACACTCATGACTATATCGATAAAAATGGCGTTAAGCAGGGGACCTACACTTTATGGATAAAACCGGCTAGTAATGGCTCAACGATGGTTACAGTACGCTCAATTGGTCAGGCCACAAACACCGGAATTAAACGGACGGTACAAGCTCAGATTGGATCGCCGTCTTTTGCTAGTTATGCGGTAGTGTCGGATTCTCAGCTATGGTTTGGCAACACCGAGGCGGCGAATGGTCCGGTACACTCCAACCAAGGTGTTCGCATGGACGGGCCAAGTAGTTCGACGGTCAGTAGTGCCAACACCACCTATGTGCCTACTTCTCAGCTAGGTGGCAATGGCTCCACCAGCCGGCCCGGAGTCTGGTGTAGCTTGACGGTAACATCTCCGATCGACTGCACGTCCCGATCTAAGAGTGCTTGGATATATCCGGTGCCTCAAGTGGATTTCAATCAGGTTACTAGCAGCTTGTGTACCATCAAAAAAACCGCCTTTGCAGCCAATGCAATAACTGCATCTTTGGCGACTCAAAATAATGCCTGTACTCAAGTACCTTCAACCCGCACAAGTTCGTATTTGCCACGACGCGCATCTTCGTTCAATGCCACTAAAGGCTACCTTATTTTACTTAACGCCAACGGTACTTACGACCTTTACAATGTTAACGGCGAAAATGATCAACAAACACCGTATACATCGGCGCTCACCCGGCAAGCTGTGGCAACCAACATCACCATACCGGCTTCTGGCGTTATATTCGCCGAAGATAACGTCTGGGTGCATGGCAATTCGACTTATCAGGGAAGAGTGACTATCGCCGCCGGCCGGCTCAGCAGTAATAACAGCTCCACTTATGCCAACATCAATATTTCTGGCCCAATTGTTTATAGTGCCAAAGACGGTAGTGACGCCGTTGGTTTGATCGCCCAAGATTCGATTACTCTGAAGCCTTACGCGCCACCGAGCAGTGGTTCGTTTAACTTTGAAGTTGACGCAGCACTGCTAGCTGAAAATGGCGAGGTTTGGTATCCCGGCAGGTACATTAGTAATTCCAATCGTTGCACACGAGGTTGGGTTAACAGTAATCAGAAGTTTACTTTTTATGGATCGGTTGCCACACGTCAAACTTGGACTTGGACCTGGCTAAACGGTAGCTCATCTTGCGGCGATTCCGTGTACGACGGTGCCAGCGGTGGCTATATTTCCGGTATAAAAAATAACGACACTCAATACGACTACAATTTGCAGTATGCGCCACCACCCAGCTATCCGTTGACCACTGGCTACAACATTTTATCCTGGCGCGAGATTCTCACTCACCCCTAGGGCATGCTATAATTGCTTTTAATAACAAGGGTGGAAAGAAAGATTATTGCCATGCCTAGCTTATCTCCTGAAAGTCTAGAAGTATTAACAGATAGATACGGTCCAGTGGAGATGGAGTTTACGATTAAGCAAACTCCTAAGGGCGGGGCCCCTGAAGATATCAAAGAACAATGGATAGGAGTTTCGCTGCCGTTACGTGAGGCCAATTTAGCCGAACTTATAGAAGGTGGCCAAACCCGTTATCTTGATCTACTTACTAATTATATGAAGGATAATGAGCAACCAGTTGGTATTGTGGGGTTAGAGGCTGTTCATGCACTACGTGAAGCAGAGAGAGATGAAGCTGCAAATTTTTGGGCCCCATATGCTGCTGGCCTATTTGTTTTCAGAGCCTTTGAAGGCACCCTTCAAAAACTAGAATTAGATAAATAAAAAGCTCCCGGGTTTAAGCGGGAGCTTCTTTTTGCTACAGACGAACTAGATCAGTCTAGGTTCTTCTTGACATAGGTTGTTTGACCGTTAACGGTACCTTCGTAGGTAGCGGTTAGGGTGTACTGCGCACAGTTAGTGTCAGTAGCTTCACAACTTGCGCCACTGCTGTCACTTACTGCGTATGAGTAAGATTTAGCGACTGGAGCAGTCACAAGTGTTTTGCTCTGAGTTGGGTTGGATGGATCAGTCAAAGCTGTTTGGTCCAAGCTCTTCACGTTAGTACCGAGCCAGGTGCTGCTGTTCATGTCAGTCAGGCTAGGGTAATAGCCATTCTGGCTAAAGAACGCCTCAAGCTGTGTTTGTATCGACGCGACATCTGTCTGACGCTTCGCGTTACGTGCTTTTGCCTGGATACCACTGTAGGTAGTAATGACGAGTAACGCCAAGATACCAATTACGACGATCACGATCAAAAGTTCGACGATCGTGAAACCTTTATTATTTTTCTTCTTTAGAGAGAACATCTAGGGCCCACCCTTCTCATTTATTAAATATTTATTACTTGTTGTATTGATCCTGTACTTCATAGAACTGTCTACTAAATACAAGTATCTGGCTATGATTATAGCCATTAGCGCTTTGAGGTCAACCCCTTTCGGGCTCTAGCTACCGATATTTTTCGACAAGTTGGCGATCGGACCCATGACCGAGGCGGCTATTAGGCCAACACCAGCACCCAAGAATATGATCATAATTGGCTCAATAATAGCCGCCAAACTATCAATCAATACAGTAACTTCTTCTTCGTAAAAATCGGCTATCTTCACTAGCACGGTGTCGATTTGGCCAGTTTCTTCGCCGACCATCAACATCTGGGCGACAATTGGTGGAAAATGCTGACTGCGACTGATTGGATCACTTAGAGGTTTGCCATTTTTTACCTCTTTAGCGGCTTCTACCAGCTCGGCTTCGATTACTTTGTTGCCGAGTGCCGCGCCGGTAACTTCTAGGGCATCCAGCACGCTGACGCCAGCTGTCATAAGCGAAGCGAAAGTACGTGAAAAACGTGCGATAGCGATTTTTAGAACGACTGTTTTAACAATTGGTGTTCGTAGCAACAAGGCATGAAACTTATATTTACCAGTGGGAGTTTTTATATAGCGCATTACGTAAATGCTGGCTATGGCTAAGGCGATAACTATCAGTACTAGATTAGGGATCTTGTTGATTATAGGAATAGGCAAATGGCCTAAAATCGTCGGTTGTGCGCAAAAATTACTAAAATTAAGTAGCAGTTGGGTGTAAATTGGCAGTTTGGCGTCTGGACCACCCAGGCTGGTTAATATACCGCCTAGCTTAGGCACGATAACTAACATAATGCCAAAGAAAGCGATAACAGTAACGCTCAAAATAACCACCGGATAGGTCATGGCACCTTTAATTTTCTTATGAATCGACGCGTCTTGCTCCACCTGAGTTGCTAGACGCTTTAGGATTTCGTCCAAAATACCGCCTTCTTCACCGGCTCGAACCATGTTTACGTAGACATCCGAGAAAACATTTGGATATTTTGCGAATGCGTCGCCTAGTGGAATACCACTTTCTACATCTTTGGTTACAGATCCAAGAACTTCACGCATGTAGGGATTTCCGGAATCATCCTGCAAAGCGTTAAGCGAGCGCGCCAGAGGTACGCCCGCCGAAATCATTGTCGAAAGCTGACGCGTAAAGATGACTAGGTCAACTAGCTTAATTTTTTTCTTAGGACCAAATAATTTAAGTTTGTGCTTAGTATTATTTTCAATTAGAACTGGCTTAACACCTTGCTTATGTAGCAAAGCGATTAAGGCTTGACGGTTGGCCGCCTCGGCGGTGCCAGAAATGCTTTTACCGTCTTTAGTGGTGGCTTTGTATGAGAAATTCATAAGCTTAGCCTTGTGAGGTGACTCGCAAGATCTCTTCAATAGTTGTTTCGCCGCGCAAAGATTTTATAAAGCCATCAAGCTGCATGGTGAGCATGCTTTCAGCAATAGCTGTTTGCTCGATGTTTTCGCTGGCGCTGTTACTGACAATCAGCGCCTGAATGGCTGTTGAATTTTTAAGAACTTCATAAATACCGATACGACCTTTGTAGCCAGCGTGGTTACAATTGTCGCAGCCATCTACATGTGCTCGCCAAAGCTGTTTGACGCCACTAGCTGTTGAGCCGAGCTCAGCGACACCGCCAGACTTACCCTTGGCAACCTGACCGATCCCATCATTAAGCGCTACAGTCTCTAATTCATTCATGCGTTTAAAGCCGCCATTTTGCTCGATACGAAAGCTTTTGTCGAGCTGTTTTAGGGTTGGCGCGTCAGGCGCGAAAGCTTCACGGCATTCCGAGCATAAACGTCGGACCAAACGCTGAGCGATAATCACCCTTATGGTGCTAGCAATCAGAAAAGGCTCGACACCCATGTCTAATAAACGGGGCAGACAGGTGGCGGCATTGTTGGTGTGCAGGGTACTAAAAACCAAGTGACCAGTTAGCGAAGCTTGGACCGCTAAATCGGCGGTTTCGCCATCACGAACCTCACCGACCATAATAATGTTTGGATCTTGCCGGAGCAGAGCGCGCAAGCCATTCGTAAAGGTCATGCCAGCAACTGGATTAACTTGAGTCTGGTTGGCCCCCACAATGTGATATTCCACGGGATCTTCGACAGTCGAAATATTAACATTTGGCGTGTTAAGGCTACTTAGGACGCTAAATAGAGTAGTCGATTTACCGGAACCCGTAGGGCCAGTTACTAAAACCATGCCATGAGGCTGGATTATGGCCTGCTTTAGATCTGTTAGAGCCGCACCCCAGAATCCAAGTTCTGTAAAATCTGCCGGCTTACTTGACTCGTTAAGTATTCGCATTACCACCTTTTCACCATCTAAAATTGGCAAAGTGGAAACACGCAGAGCGTATACCAAGCCACCAACTTCGACCTTAAATCGTCCATCTTGTGGCGCCCGACGTTCATCAATTTTTAGGTTGCTGAGAATTTTGATACGACTTACTAGCGCACCTAGTAATTTGCGAGGTAACTTGTTGGCTTCACGTAGCACGCCATCTATGCGATAACGTACCACAACGAAGTCTTCCCGCGGTTCGATATGCACATCGCTAGCCCCGGCTTTAATTCCATATTCAATGATAATGTTTACGGTTTGAGCAACTGGTGAATCTTCGGCGACGTCACTCTCGTTGACTTCTTCGGTTTCATCGGATACGTTTTCATCGGCAATAACTTTAGTAAGCTCACTGCTGATGTTGCCACGGTATTGACCCAGGGCTGCTTGCAGTAATGTATTGGTAGTAATGTGGACTTTTAGTTTGGCACCAAGTTGTTTTTGCAAGAAGTTAAGCGCCTGAATATCATCGGGATCTTCCATAGCGATCAGCTTGGTGTCTTTGTCGTCGACATCAAACACCACAGCTTTGTATTGGCTAGCTATGCGTTCTGGCAACAGTTTGAGAACTTCTGGTTTTATTTCTTTAGCATTAAGTTCTGCGAAGGGCACATCAATCTCTTCGGCATAGAGTTTGGTGAGGTCTTTTTCGCTTAGAAGATTATCGTTTACGACTATGTCTTGGAGGGGCTTTTTTTGGCTGGCTTCTTGCTCACGCAATGTAGCTAGCTGGTCTTTGGTAAATTGACCGCTTTTAGTGAGTAGTTTTTCTACCAAGGAATCGGGTATACGCATATACTAATTCGCCCCTCGCAAAATACTAATTTGATTTTTATTTAGTAAGCCCACCATATCTATGTTTATTCTATCAGACCGAAGTTAAAAACGTAAGCTTATTGATAGGGTAATTAGGTTGGAGATTTCAGGACAAAGTCTGCAAGTGTTTCGCACTGCATTGTCCTGAAATCTCCAACCTAATTACCCATAAAAACAAGTCTTAGGTTAAGTTTTGATTAAATTTTTGGGGGAATGCTGCGAAAGTGCGCGAAGTTAAGCTGTAGCAATTTTAACCAGAGCATACGATCGACTATAGTGCTAAAATGTTACTAAACGCATACATGCTTAAACGGAGGAGAACACATGGCAAAAGCTGCTAAAGAACCCAAAGAATTAAAAGAAGTACCTAAAGAAGGCAAGGCTAAAGCCCTCGATCTAGCGGTCGAAACAATCGAAAAGCAATTCGGCAAAGGTTCGATCATGAAGATGGGTACCTCGCACGTAGTGGCAGTAGAGTGCATACCGACCGGAAGTATTTCGCTCGACCTTGCGCTTGGTGGAGGCATCCCAAAGGGGCGTGTTATCGAGATCTATGGTCCTGAATCTTCAGGTAAGACTACCTTAACTTTGCACGCTATCGCTGAAATGCAAAAAACAGGTGGCACAGCAGCATTTATTGACGCCGAACACGCGCTTGACCCAGCTTACGCTAAACGTATTGGCGTTGATGTTGAGAATTTACTGCTTAGCCAGCCAGACAATGGTGAGCAGGCTCTAGAAATTGTCGAAACATTAGTTCGTTCAAATGCCGTTGACTTAATTGTGATCGACTCCGTGGCCGCCCTAGTACCACGTGCCGAAATTGAAGGCGAAATGGGTGACAGTCACATGGGCTTACAGGCTCGTTTAATGAGCCAAGCACTGCGCAAGCTAACCGGTATTATTAGCCGTAGCAACACCACAGTCATCTTCATTAACCAGATTCGTATGAAGATTGGCGTTATGTTTGGCAACCCAGAAACCACTACTGGCGGCAATGCTTTAAAGTTTTACGCCTCAGTGCGCATGGATATCCGCCGTATCGGCCAAATTAAGCAAGGCGATAGCATTATAGGTAACCGCACGCGCGTTAAAGTTGTCAAAAACAAGATCGCGCCACCATTCCGCGAAGCCGAATTCGACATTATGTACAACCAGGGCATCAGTGCCAGCGGCGACATACTTGATTTAGCAACCTCTCGTGACATAGTTGAAAAAGCTGGTGCCTGGTTTGCCTACAATGACGCCAAAATCGGTCAAGGTCGTGAAGCCGCCAAACAATACTTGCAAGACAATCCTAAGATAATGGCCGAAATCGCTGCCAAAGTCCGTACTCCGCCAAAGGAATAGCTTAGACACGTAGCGTTCACTATGAAAATAACTGCCATAAAACAGCAAGTTAAACGGCAGGGGAGATATTCTATTTTTGTGGAAGGGAAGTACTCTTTCTCTCTGGGAGAGACGGCTTTGCTGGAACAAAAATTAACCCTCGGGCAGGAGTTGGACGAATTTCGTATCAGGGAACTCAAAAAGCTTTCTGAAGACGATAAAATCTACAATGCAGCACTCAATTACCTGGCGATTAGAATGCGTTCTAAATGGGAAATTGAGACTTACTTGACGCGCAAAGACGCCTCCCCTGCCCTCATTGAAACAATACTTAACAAGTTAAGTGATATCAATGTTCTTGATGATGTTAAGTTTGCCGAAGCTTATATAAGGGATCGCCGCCTGCTCCGCCCTACCTCCAAGCGTAAGTTAATCCTTGAATTACGCAAAAAACGTATCGCAACTGATGTAATTCAGCAGGCTATGGCTGACGAAGATAACTCTCAAGATACCGAGTTGGCTTCCCTAGCCGAAGTCATAAGTCGTAAACGTCGTCAAACCCGCTATCAGGATAATACTAAGCTTATGCAATATCTAGCCGGGCAAGGCTTCAATTACGGTGATATTAAAGCCGTCCTAGAAGAATTAGAACAACAAGATCAAGACTAGGCCATGACCGCGGCCGGCGCGCCCTTTAATAACTCATTTATGATAATCCGCCGAGGTGTAATTTCATTAATCTGGCTGCGATCAATGCTTAGGCTGCCGCCAGTAAAGCTTTTGAAGAGTGATTGGGCTACATAAATTTTCTGGATGTACATACTGTCGGTCTCAACGGCATAATCGCTAACTTTGCCGACCTTTTCTTTGCTTGTGGTAATCACTTGTTTGCCGATTGGGTTAAATTCTAATTCCAAAACTTCCTTAAGTCGTACTAAATCCTCTGGCTCGACTAGTACATCGTGATCGTTCACAACATAACCTTGGGGTAGCAGATCACGAATGTCGCGGCATAGCAGTATCAGCTGGCTTTTATCGAAACGATCTTGGCAGTAGAAGCCCTCAATTTTTAAATTGTTTGGATTAATAATCGGAGCTTGGATGGTAGCGATTGGCGTACCTGTCCGTAAAGACATCACGGATTTGTTACCAAGGGTCGCGCTTAATTTGAGCATATGTATAGTATAACTCGCTTCACCTAACCACTGCGAGAATAATTGGCCTAACAGGTTAATTACGAACTAGTTCTTAACTTTTTTAATGTTTTGAATACGTTTAAAATGCTGGTGCTTGCCGATGTTCACTCAGCTTGCGTACAATCCAGTTCACTATGCGGCGGATTAAACACATACTTGCGATTACGACCAGCGCAGTTTTACTGGGCAGTTCGTTAGTGTTAAGTACTCATGTGCCTGCTGTTGCTGATACGGCTAACGCTCCCTCACTCATCATTAGCCAGCTCAAAATTACCAGTAGTAACGGCCAGTTTGTCGGCCTATACAACACAACAAATATTACACTGGATATGAGCAAGTATCAGCTGGAGTACTTCAACCACTACGATCTGAACAAGGCTACGAGCAGCAAGCTCATTTCCTTGACCGGTAGTGTGCCTCCGCATAGTTATTATCTGGTCAACGATAGCGCATTACAGTTGTGTTATCAGATGTTGGTAGACTCTACTTCTTTAGGCCTTTCATCTACTTCTGGCTTTGTCCAAGTCCTAGCGCATAAACAAGTCAATCCTGGAGGTCCAGTCTTCACAGAATTACAAGACTATGTCGGCTGGTCAAAGACTGCGGTTGTCGGCGCTCAGACGTTACCGGTTAACACCGCCGGTTCACTATTACGCCAGCCGTTAGCAACAGATAATAATCCCAGTGTCGTTACTCCAGGATCAGGCTCTTGGTTGCCTGTTCAGCCGGCGTCCACTAATAGTTGCAGCTTAGTCACCATTAGTAACGACTCTCAGCCAGTACAAATAGGTTCATTGCTGCTTTTGCCCTCTATTGAGCCTAGCGCAGTTATTGAATCTCTGTCTAGCGGAGGAACAGCCGTCAGCGATATGCCCACAATACCTTTAGCCGATATTGGCTTAATGGCGCCGCAAATAACAGAAATTTTGCCTAACCCTGTTGGCACTGGCAATGATTCTACTGACGAGTTCATTGAACTTTATAATCCTAATACCGTGTCTTTTGATCTGACCGGTTTTGGTCTGCAGACAGGACTGACTGCACTACATAATTTTATGTTTCCAAAAGGTGCCAGTCTGCCCGCAAAAAGTTTTGTGGCTTTTTACGCTCCAGACACAAAATTAAGTATGAGCAATACTGCCAGCCAAGTGAAATTTCTCGATCCGTTCATGAATTCAATCTCCAGTACTGCCGCTTACACCAAGGCGGGCGATGGTAACGCCTGGGCTCTTGCCAAAGGCAAATGGTATTGGACAACTACACCTACTCCAGCAAAAGCTAACAAGATTAACGAGCCGCTGATCACGGCCAGTAAAAAGAAATCTACAAATACTAGCAGCAAGTCAAAGACCACGAACAGTGTCAAAAAAACCTTAGCTGGAACTAATTTAGCTTCCAAAGCAGGATCAGATGTGGCGAGCGTTAGCCCAATTCATCCTTTGACGCTTGCTCTAGTGGCGGCCCTCGCGCTACTATACGGAGCGTATGAGTACCGTAAAGACATTGCTAATAACTTCTTCCGGATTAGAAGAAACATTACATCTCGCCGAGCAAATCGGACGTAAGCTAAAAGGTGGAGAAATTATTGAGCTTATTAGTGATCTAGGAGGCGGCAAGACAGCTTTTGTTCGGGGCTTAGCTGCAGGAATGGGTAGCACGGACACAGTACGTAGTCCAAGTTTTACGATCAGTAACAAATACTCAGCCGATAAGCTTAAGCTTTATCATTTTGATTTCTATCGATTGCAAGAACCAGGGATCATGAAAGACGAACTAGCTGAAATATTAACTGATCCAAGTGCGGTTGTAGCCTTAGAGTGGGCAGGCATTATTGACGATGTATTACCTACGGAACGATTACAAATTACTTTTAAAGTAACAGATGAGAATCAGCGTTTTATATCAATAAAATGCCCAAACACATTAGATTATTTAACCCTAGGAATAAGTAATACTTAACAAGTTAAGAATATGCTAATACTTACAATAAGAACCGACAAACCAGAATCAGAAATCGGACTATATGATGATCAAAAACAGCTTACATATCAGGTGTGGCCTGCCCACCGTCAGCTAGCCGAAACTGTACATATTAAAATTAAAGAGCTGCTGGACAAGAATAATAAAAATCAAAATGACATTCAGGGAATAATTGCTTTCCAAGGCCCAGGTAGTTTTACTGGCCTAAGGATTGGTTTAACGGTAGCCAATGCACTGGCGGTAGGCGTAAAAGCAAAAATAGTTGGCACTAAGGGGGATGATTGGTTAGGAGCAGGCATAAAATCGTTATTAGACGGCAATGATGATGTTCAAGTCTTGCCAGAATACGGAGCATTGCCAAACATCACCACCCCAAAACACTGATAATTGTTCTAGTAACAGGTAGGGATAACCATAAAAACTATTGACTTGTTCTGGATTTAGCGTATATTTGTAAGAAGTAAGCTTAAACAAAAAACAAAAAATGAGAAAACATGAAAATTAGGATACTAACTAGACTATTTGCCGCGATCGTTTTAGCCAGCGCGTCTCTATTAACTTTGAGCGCCCCAAGAGCCTATGCGGCAACAAATACTTGGACCGGTTCAGCTAATGATGGTCAGTGGAGTACTGCTGGTAACTGGTCGGCTGGCGTGCCTAACAACGGCGATGACTTGGTTTTTAACAATTCCTCCTATGGCTTGGGTGGCATTACTGACAATATCCCAGGCCTAAATGTGAATTCTATTACGTTTACTTCTGACAATGCTACGCCAGCTAATATTGACCTTGCTGAAGACCTAACCGTCAATAATGCGATTACCCAAGCCCCAAGCGTAACAAGTTCAGTAAATACGATTGCTAGTTCTTCTGGAGCGCAAGTATTAACCTTGGGGGGGAACGTTACCGTAACTACGACAGCCGGATTATCATTGGGCAGTGCCAATGATGGAATTGATCTAAATAGTAATAATCTCAGCTTCGTGACCGATAATTCATTTAGCGGTAACAACACAGTTACGGTCAACGCGTCTATCACTGGCGCCGGCACCGTTAACTACAATTCTGCTAAAACGGATTATAAATTGTACGGCGAAAACACTTACAGCGGAACCACAAACGTAACGGCCAGTCGTTTACCTGTCGGTAATGTTGACAGCACCAATGCTTTTGGAACATCAACCGTCAATGTTTTGAGTGGCGCCGCGATTATATTTAGGCAAAACGCTAGTGTAACAATTAGTAACCCCATAGTAGTTACCGGTGGTGCAAGTCTCAATACCTCAATTGTTTTTGGCAATACTGGGGCTATAGCGCGAACGATCACCATTCCTGACATCAGCTTGCTCGGAAATACGCGTTTCCAAAACACCGCTTCACCAGTTAGCAGGCTAACCATTAATTTGGCGGGAATTAAAGCCAATGGTCACTGTATAGAATATCTTAGCAACGCCACTTCCAATCTGCACTCTGGTAAAGTCGCCGGCTTCAATAATGCACCTGCTAGTTGTACAGCTGATGCTAATGTCGGAGCGCCTAATACCGGTATCGCCACGGTGACCGGTAACCCTACTATTACTTTGCTGGCTTCTGTTGTGGCTGCGGGAGCACTTCTGATACTCGCCCGTCACGTTAAGCTTGGCAGCACAAAATAAATATCTAAATGAGGGGATAACTTATGTCAGACCGAAACCCAATCGGTCCGCAAAGTAGCCAGTCGAGGCCGAACTCTCATCGGTCCGTGACTGGCCATGTCTCGCGCGCGCCAACTCAACACCATACTGTTCGCTCAGTAAGGCAAAGACGGGAGTTTATCGAGCCAAAACCGCAACCTATAAGTGATTTTATAATCAAAAAATCCGCGGTACCCTCATCTTCAGTTCCGACTCTAACGATTGTTAAGCCTCAGCCAGCCGCAGTCCCTGCCAGCCAGCGCTTGCAGCGTTCAAACGTACTCCAGAGGCAATTCGTGCAGCCAGTGGAACCGCACAAGATTGCAAAACTCAGTAAAAAGAAATCTAAAAAGTCACGATTACAAGTAGCGCTGGTAGCTATGGCCTGTATAGTCTTTGTAGTTGGCCTGGGAGTGAGCGTACAGACATTTCGGACTAACCGTACGGCTATTGCACAAGTTTCTGCTCTGGCCAAAAAATCTGATACTGTCCAAAAAGATCCTTCAGTCCCGAGCGCAACCAAACCCTCAACAGATGATATAAAAAACTACCAGGTAGCACCAGAACTGGCTCGTTATATAAAAATCCCTAAAATTGGTGTCAACGCCCGCGTAAAACAGGTTGGTACTACCAGCAAAGGCGCGATTGATGTGCCTAATAACATTCACGATGCCGCTTGGTATACTGGCAGCGCCAAACCTGGCGAAGTGGGAGCTACTGTACTTGACGGGCATGTATCGGGGTGGAACACTCCCGGTGTATTTCACGATATTAAAACTTTGTCAGCTGGTGACACTATTCAGATCGTAAGAGGTGACGGTGTTACGTTGAATTACCGGGTTGTAAAATCTGTGACCTATGACGCTAATAAAGTGGACATGCAAGCCGCAGTTAACCCGGTTACTCCAGGTAAAATCGGACTAAATCTTATTACTTGTGATGGCCAAGTCCAAACTGGAACCAATGAATATACCAAACGAGTCGTGGTATTTACCGAAAAAATATAGCCAGATACTTAATTTTAAGGGTTTCCAAGTTGACCTAGCCGGCTCTGGCGCTGTATATTTATTGTAGGAAATGAAATACGTCCAGAGAGACGCACAGATCCTATCCGACAAACCTCTAATTAAATTCGACATTCAGATTACGCGTTTTGGCTAGTGAAGTGATAGCGATTGCCTTGCGCCTATCTGCAGATAGAAAGGAAACATATGATAGCAATACTACTAGCTATAGTAGGGCTTGTTGTTGGTTTTGGCGCCAGCACAGTCTACACGAAACGACGAATGGGCTCCGCCGAGCAACAAGCCAAAAAAGAACTAGAAAAAGCCAAAAAAGAAGCCAGCAAATTAATTGAGCAGGCCCGTGAAGACGCCAATAAAGCTGTCGAAGAAACTCGCCACGAAGAGCAGAATCGCCGCAAAGAGATAAAAGAACTCGAACAAAGAATCATCAACCGTGAGGAATTACTCGACAAAAAACTCGATGATTTAGACAAGCGTGGCGAAAAGATCCGTAAAAGCGAAGCCGAACTCGATCAACTTAAGGATGAGATCCGCGACATCCGTGGCAAACAACAAGAGAAACTAGAAAAGGTTGCCAAGCTTACTAAGGCCGAAGCGGCTGACAAGTTGATGCAAATGACCGAACGAGACATCCGTCAGGATTTGGTCGGACTAGTCAATAAGTTACAAAATGAAGCACGTGAAAACGCTGATGAACAAGCAGCGCTTATTATTACAACTGCCATGGAACGTATGTCTAGCGAAGTAACTGCTGAACGAACGCTTACCAGTATGAAGTTGGAAGACGAAGAAATGAAGGGTCGGATTATTGGCAAAGAAGGCCGAAATATCCAGGCCTTACAGCGTGCTACTGGCGTCGACATTATGGTTGACGACACCCCTGGTTACGTGGTGTTCTCCAGCTTTGATCCGATTCGTCGTGAAGTTGCCCGCCTGACTCTGGAACTGCTGATGAAGGATGGTCGTATCCACCCAGGCCGCATCGAAGAAGTGGTCGAAAAAGCTCAGAAGCAAGTCGAGAAAGATGTTATCCGTGCTGGAGAAGACGCTGCTCGTGAAGTTGGTGTGATTGGTATTCCTAAAGAGATTCTGCAATTACTCGGTGAACTTAAGTATCGTACCAGTTACGGCCAGAACGTTCTTAAGCACAGTACCGAAATGGCACACATTGCCGGTATGATCGCTGATGAGCTTGGTGCCGACATTAAGACTACTAAATATGCTGCATTGGTTCATGATCTAGGTAAAGCTTTGACTCACAAAATGGAGGGCAAGCATCACCACATATCTGGTGAGATGCTGCGCAAATACGGTGCTCCTGAGGCAGTAGCCTTGGCGGCTGAGCAACATCATGATGATGTCGAGGCTACAAGTGTCGAAGCTCTGATTATTCGTGTGGTCGATGCTATTAGTGCATCCCGCCCTGGTGCGCGTAATATCTCAGCCGAAAACTTTGGCGAACGCATGCGTGACCTCGAGAACGTCGCAAACAGCTTTAAGGGTATCGAAAAATCTTACGCCATTAGTGCTGGACGTGAAGTTCGTGTCTTTGTACGTCCTGAAACTATTGATGACCTGAGTGCCATCAAGTTAGCCCGCGATATCGCCACCAAGATTGAATCGACTATGCAGTACCCAGGTACTATCAAAGTCAACGTTATTCGTGAAACTCGTGCTATAGAATTCGCCAAGTAGCATCATGCGTATCCTTTATGTCGGTGATGTGATGGGTGACATGGGCATTGAAGCGGTGGAGCAAGCGCTGCCTCAATTAAGGCTAGAAAAGAAGATCGATCTAGTGATTGCTCAGGCCGAAAACGTTACGAATGGGCGGGGGATGTCGCTTTTAGACTTTAAGCGTTTACAAAAAGCTGGCGTTGATTTTTGTACGGGGGGCAATCATATCTTTGAGCAAAAAGAACTTATTCCAGCACTTGATGATCCAAGCCAGCCAATTATTCGACCGGCTAACTACCCCGCAGGTACAGCAGGATTAGGTTGGAAATATAGCGATACAAAAGCAGGAAAGGTACTGGTTATTAGTTTGTTAGGACAAATTGTTGGTAAGCACTCAAGCCTACAGCTAGATAATCCCCTAAAAGTCGTCGATGATATTTTGGAGTCGCAAAAAGATGTTGAGCGCGTGGCAACTATTGTTAACTTTCACGGTGATTTTAGTAGCGAGAAGGTGATTATAGGCAATTATTTGGATGGTCGTGCCACAGCAGTTATTGGCGATCACTGGCATACGCCAACCGCCGACGCACGAGTATTACCAAAGGGCACAGCGCATATTACAGATGTCGGTATGTGTGGCTCGCTAGACTCATCCCTAGGAGTTACTTTCGATAGTGTTATCCCCCGCTGGCGTGATGGTATTCAGACACGCAATGTGTTGGAATCCGAAGGTGCAAAGCAGTTTAATGCGGTGTTAGTAACTGCTGATGAGGCTGGTTTAGCTGATTCAATTGAGCAAATTCGCCAGATATTGTAAGAAAGACTAGCAATAATCTATATTTTTCAGTATAATCACCTCTGTTCTATAGGCCACGGGGAGTGGCGCAGTCTGGTAGCGCGCGCGGTTTGGGACCGTGAGGTCGCAGGTTCGAATCCTGTCTCCCCGACCAATAAAAAGCCGGTATTAAACCGGTTTTTTTATTTGTTTTTTATTTAGCAAACGCGAAGAGCGAGCCAAGTTAGCGAAGACATAAAATAGCTTAATAAAGTTTGATTAGTTAACCTCCAGTAGGCGTACAATGGAGCTAATGGCTATTTTTATTACCGCATTTATCGTTTTTGTATTATTGTTCGCAAATGAAGTTTGGTGGCGCAAGGCAAAGACTCATAACGAAGTTGCCCGTAAGTTTATACACATTAGCGTTGGTAGTTTTGTGGCCTTCTGGCCATTCTTTTTAAGCTGGCAAGAAATACGATTTTTGAGCTTGGCTTTTCTGGCCGGCGTAATTATATCTAAATACCTACATGTCTTTCGGGCCATACATAGCGTGCAGCGCCCTACGTTGGGTGAAATATTCTTCGCGGCTGCCGTTGGTCTAAGTACCTTCGTAACTGATAATAAATGGATATATATGACAGCTATTTTGCAGATGAGCTTGGCGGATGGTTTAGCAGCCGTGATCGGTAGCCGTTACGGCCGGGCGCACAGATATTTAATTTTTAATCAGCACAAGAGCATTTTCGGTACCATAACTTTCGCAGTCGTTTCACTCGTAACGGTAGTGGCGTTTACTTATTTGAACGGCACTTACATAAGTCCGATTATTATCGCTAGCATCGTGCTGGTCGCCACAATTCTGGAAAATGTTGGTGGTTATGGGTCCGATAACTTGCTGGTGCCGCTATTTATCGCCGCTATGCTCAGCCTGATAATTTAGGTACTGTTCGACCACTTCGATGATTGTATTTTTGCCCCAATCGCCGTTCTTTAAGCGTCCAATGAGTTGATTGGGCGCCACCCACTCTGCGCCACTAAAATCTTTGCGGTTATAATCTGGCCAATCATCTGATTCGTAAAAATAATTGTGGCAGAAGTAATGTATGCCGCTGCTGGCCGGAGTTGTGACGGAGTGCATGGTTAGTTGGCCTATGTTGAGATCCATACTGAGCTCTTCTCGGAAGCCACGAATAATTGCATCGTCGTATTGCTCGCCGCTTCTAACGTGTTCACCGACGCTGAAGTCCAGCCCACCAGGCATTATTCTTTTTTCTGGCCGTCGACGTGGTGTCCATATTTCGCCAGCGCTATTTATTAGAAGCGCATTTACGGCGCGTAAGTTATAGCCGCCAAGGTTACGGTGATCAAAACTTTCTTCGTGAGTGATCGTTCCTACGACTTCATTATTTTCGTCAACTAGGTCCAGTATTTCTTCGGAATCTAACATCTCCGCTGACATTAAGACGCACTCCGAAACTTACCGCTATGAGCCCTAAGAGCGTTAAAGATAACTACCACATCTACTACTTCTTGAAGAATAGCTCCGAGTAGTGGCGAGAATTTACCGGTCGAAAATGCCAACATTAGAGCCACACTTATGCCAATTCCAATTAGGATACTTTGTTTAGCGATAGAAAAGGTCCGTTTTGCGATAGAAAAAGCAGAAGCGACCTTGCTGATGTCGTCGGCCATGATTATCATGTCGGCCGATTCACTAGCCGCTGTGTTGCCACGAGCCCCTAGTGCGATGCCCACGTCAGCAGTGGTAAGTGCTGGCGCGTCATTTACCCCATCGCCTACAAACACTAATGGACGGGCTGTGACTGCGTCTAAAGCATGCATTTTGTCGGCTGGCATCATGTCGGCATAAACTTTGCTGATGCCAAGTTGTCTCGCGATGCCTTTGGCAGTAAATTTGTTATCGCCTGTAATCATTAGAGTGTCTTGAATACCAAGATCATAAAGCATGCTGAGTGTTTTTTTGCTCTCTGGACGCACTTGATCGCTAAGCATAATAATGCCAGCAAGCTGTCCGCCTATCGCAACATAGGCAGCCGTTTGCCCGATAGACTCAGCCTTAAACGAGGACGGCATTTTTACCTGATGATCTTCTAGCAAACTAAGCCGGCCAATCAGCATCTTTTGGCCTTTTATAGTTGTTTCCAAACCACGACCGGCAATTTCCTTAACATGTTTAGCTTTGGTAATTTTCAGGTTTTTATCGGCAGCACTTTGAACGATAGCGTGAGCTAAAACATGGTTAGAATTTTGCTCCAAGCTGGCTGCCAGGCTCAAAATGTCATCTTTGTTGTGGTTGCCGAAGGTTTGTATTTTATCGACTTTTAATATTCCACTGGTCAAGGTGCCAGTCTTGTCGAAAGCTATGGTTTTAGCATTGGCGAGCTTTTCGAGCGCCGAACCGTTACGAACGATTATTCCATGGCGGCTAGCCCGGCTCATGCCACTAATAAAGGCGATTGGAGCAGCCAGAATAAGCGGACAGGGCGTAGCTACGATAATGACTTCCAAAAATCGTATAGGGTCGCCACTAAGCACCCAGACAGTTATGCCAATCGCGTATGCGGTAATTGTGAATGGGATACTGTAACGATCCGCTAAACGCACAAAAGGCGCCTGGCTGGCAGCCGCTCCTCGCACCAGTTTGATGATTTGCTGATACTGACTATCTTCGGAAGTGGCCGTGGCTTTGGCTGTCACGGCGCTGTCTAGATTAATTGAGCCACTAAGTAGCTGAGCATTAATTTGTTTGTTTTGAGGCAGGCTCTCGCCAGTCAGGCTGGATTCGTTAAAGTTAGCCTCACCCTCAATCAGTAAACAGTCGACAGGTACTAGCTCGCCAGGTTTGATAAGGATTTTGTCACCAACTCTCAACTCGTTAACCTTTACGTCAATTGTCTTTCCCTTACGAATAACGTGGGCTTTGGTAGGCGCTTGCTTAAGTAGGGCGTCGAGCTCACGTTTGGCTCGGTGTTCGGCATAATCTTCTAATGATTCGCCACCCGTCAGCATTATTACGACCACGATCGCCGCCCAGGCCTCGCCCAAAATTACCGCCGTAATAATAGCCGTAGCCGCCAAAATGTCTATACCGTACCTGCCAGATTTGATGGCGTCCCACATGCCCCATAACAGAGGCAAAACTGCGACCAGAGATACGCCACTAATCAGCCATTTTGCAGCTGTCGCTTGTCCGGTAAATTGCAGAACCAAGCCTACAATGAGCGTAATGATGGCCAGTGTAAACAATTTGTATTGTTTCAGAAATCGATATATTGTTTTAAGTCGCATGTTTCCCCCGATATTTATCTCTGGATAGTATAACAGGCTCACTAGTTAAAATATCGGCGCATGCAAAGGGGGCAAGCTATAGTTCGGCAATAAAAAAGACCTTCATAAATTATGAAAGCCTTTTTTGGGGCGAGCTATGGGAATTGAACCCACGACCTCCGGAACCACAACCCGGCGCTCTAACCAACTGAGCTAAGCCCGCCGTATTTAATAACAGGGGTGATTATACTTTATTTACCACTGTATTACAACTGTTAAATGGTGCCCCGGGCAGGATTCGAACCTGCGACCTTAGGCTTAGAAGTCCTCTGCTCTATCCAGCTGAGCTACCAGGGCATAAGCACCATTTTAAAACTGGTGCGGGTGGGGAGAGTCGAACTCCCGTTTTCAGTTTGGAAAACTGACATAATAACCGTTATACGACACCCGCGTTCTCAAAATTATAACAGATACCCTAAGAAGGCCGACTAAATCTCGTGCAAAACGGTAATGTGTGCGCCCAATGAGTTGAGTCGTTCAGCCAGATCTTCGTAGCCACGATTAATCGTATAGACATTGCGTAACATGCTCGTACCGTTTGCTGCCAGCATCCCAATCAATAATAAACTTGCAGGACGTAGAGCTGGCGGGCAGACAACATCACCAACTGTAAAGCGTGTCGGGCCAGTTATATAAACACGGTGCGGATCAGCTAGTTCGGCCTGAGCACCAATCTTGGTCATCTCGGTGTAATAAATGGCACGGTTTTCGTACATCCAGTCGTGGATTAGCGTGCGGCCTTTGGCGACGGCGGCGATTGGCACAAAATATGGCAGGTTATCGGGGTTCATGCCTGGGTACAAGTTGGGGTGTAGTTTATCGATCGGCGCCCGCAAGCCACCATCATGCTTTTTGATCGTTAAGTCCACTAAATCAACCATGCCGTTGGAGGATTTATAAGATTTAGAAGTTTTGTACACCAAGCCCATTTTTTGGAGCTTTAATAGTTCCAATCCAATCCATATATGTGGCACACGCTCAATTGTAATCTCGGAATTTGTCACCACAGCGGCGGTGATAAAGAACATAGCTTCGATTGGGTCTTCGGTGGGCGCGAAAGTGATGTTCTTTTTGATATGTGAAACACCAGTAATAGTCAGGAACTGTGAGCCAATACCGTCAATTTTTACACCTAGTTTTTGTAGGAAGTAGCAAACGTCTTGGATCATATAATCACCACTGGCAGCCTGAATTACAGTTGGCTCAGTGGTGCGGGCGGCTGCGAATAGGGCGTTTTCGGTGACGGTATTACCGGATTCGTATAATACGAAACGGCCGGCTGGTTTTTTCTTGACTGTCACCTGGTAGTAGCTGTCTTTAGCAACAATGTTAACGCCAAAATTTTCTAGAGCATATAGATGTGGTGCCACGGTACGTGCACCAAGTTTGCAGCCACCAGCGTATGGAATTTTGAAATCATTATAATCGTGCATTAGGGCGCCAATCATCATCAGTACGCTGCGAGTTTTACGAGCGGCTTTGGCGTTTAAGCGGTCAAGTTTCAAAGTAGCCGGACGACGAATCTCAATATCGTTATTAGGTAGCCATTTAACTTGCACTCCCATACTCTCCAAGACTTCGATAATACGGTACACCTCCTCGATGCGAGGGAAGGAAGTGAACTTAGTGACACCGCGGTTGAGCAAGCTGGCACATAGCAGGCCAACAGCTGCGTTCTTGCTGGTTTTGAGTTTAATTGAGCCTTTTAGCTCGTGGCCACCTTCGATGCGTAAATTAGTACCACCACTACTGAGGGAGATTAACTGTTTATTCAGAACGTCACTAATGCGGCCCAATGTTTCGAGACTGAGGTTTTGGCGGCCGTGTTCCATGCGGTTTACAGCAGATTGACTGGTGTTGAGCTGGCGCGCAAATGCTGCCTGGGTTAGGCCTCTCTCTTGCCGTATCTGAGCAATTAATTGGCCAATTTTCTCGTTAGAGGTATTCATAGACCATCAGATAATACCATATATGATATTTTGTACGCAATAAAATAGCAAAAGCATAATGATGGTCAAAGTTAGCCGTGTTACGACTGGCCGTAAAATGATATAGTTAAAGGCAACGACGGGGGAGAAAACCATGAACGAAATGAACGATACAATAATTGCCGATTTGATCGCTGCAGAGGAAAAACGCCAACGCGAAGGGCTAGAGTTAATCCCATCCGAAAACTATGTCAGCCGCGATGTCCTGACAGCCATGGGCAGCATTTTTACCAATAAATACTCTGAAGGTTACCCGGGTAAGCGCTACTACGGTGGCCAGGAAAACACCGATAAAGTCGAGCAACTGGCGATCGATCGTGCGAAGCAATTATTCGGTGCCGACCATGCCAACGTCCAGCCACACTCTGGCGCGCCAGCTAACGAAGCCGTCTACAGTGCTTGGCTTGAACCTGGCGATACGGTACTGGCTATGGATTTAAGCCACGGCGGCCACTTAACGCACGGCGCTCCAGTGACTCGTTCGGCCAAACTGTATAACTTTGTTCGCTATAAAATGAAAGATCCTAGCACCGGCGAGATTGATTATGAAGAGCTGCGCGAGCTGGCATTAAAGCACAAGCCAAAAATCATTCTGGCCGGTTTCAGCGCTTACCCAAGAGAGTTAGATTATGCCAAGTTTGCGGCCATTGGCAAAGAAGTTAATGCGCTCTTGATGGCCGATATGGCGCACATTGCTGGATTCATTGCCCGAGGCGTCGCCAAAAATCCATTTGATTACGGTTTTCACGTCATTACTAGCACTACACATAAGACTTTGCGTGGCCCACGCGGCGGCTTAATACTTAGCAAG
>Ga0105047_10002949_pt1 | contig 30171 bp, 28 predicted proteins | sample MAT04_FD_78384 | JGI IMG/M metagenome (GOLD analysis project Ga0105047, IMG submission 78384) | Freshwater microbial communities from Lake Fryxell liftoff mats and glacier meltwater in Antarctica - MAT-04 (megahit assembly) | ecosystem: Environmental > Aquatic > Freshwater > Ice > Liftoff... | reverse complement strand
TCGGTCTTGATGGACGCAGTCTATCAAGGCTCAGATTTCGCTCCAGATTGATTCTGGACCATTTTTTGGATTCAGGTCGATTCGACCTGAAACAAAAATGGTCTAGGGTCTGCGCCTTTGTTCAAGGTCTGAGGGTATATCCGTCCATGCGTCTGTTCCCGCCTGCCGCCGTGCTTGCCGCCGGTGCTCTTTTGTCCGCCTGCGCGTCGATGACAGGGGAAGGCGGATCCGGCCCCGTTGCGCCGGGCGCGACCTTCGACGCCGCGAGCCTTCTGGAGCATGCACGGGTTCTGTCCGATGACAGTTTCCAGGGCCGCGGCATCGCCACGCCGGCCGAAGACATGACCATCCGCTACCTCAGCGAACAATATGCGGCGGCGGGCTTCCAGCCCGGTGGCACCAACGGTTCGTGGACCCAGGCCGTGGCCCTGAACCGGTTCACTGCCTCGAATTTTCAGGGCGTGCAGCTGAAGGTCGGGAATGACGCCATCCCGCTGACCCAGGGCCAGCAGATCACGCTCTCCACCCGACGGCCCGGCAACCACGTCATGCTGACCGACGCGCCGCTGGTCTTCGTCGGCTACGGCATCAAGGCACCCGAGCGGAACTGGGACGACTTCAAGGGCGTGGACGTGCGCGGCAAGGTCATCGTCGTGCTGGTCAACGACGCCGACTTCGAGGAGCCGGTGCTGAACACCTTCAACGGTCGGGCGATGACCTATTACGGTCGCTGGACCTACAAATACGAAGAGGCCGCCCGCCAGGGCGCTGCGGGCATCATCATCGTGCACGAGACGGCCCCTGCCTCATACGGCTGGGCCACGGTGCAGAACAGCTGGTCGGGCCCGCAGTTCGACATCGTCCGCGCCAATGCCGCCGCCGAGCGCGTGCCCATGGAATCCTGGATGCAGCGCGAGGTGGCCGTCGACCTGTTCCGCCGCTCGGGTCAGGACTTCGAGGCCCTGAAGACCAGCGCCCGTAGTCGCGAATTCCGTCCGGTCGAACTTCAGGGCGCGACCTTCAGCGGCATGTTCGACGTGGCGACCAGCCGGGTCACCACCCGCAATGTCATCGCCCGCCTGCCGGGCTCGACCCACCCCGACGAAACCATCCTTTACACCGCCCACTGGGATCACATCGGCGTCGGCGAGCCGGACGCCAACGGCGACCGCATCTTCAACGGTGCCGTCGACAATGCGACCGGCACCGCCGGACTGCTGGAACTGGCCCGTCTCTGGGCCGCTGGTCCGCGTCCGGAGCGCTCGATCGTGATGATCAGCTTCACGGCGGAAGAAAGCGGCCTGCTGGGCTCGGAATTCTATGCCGCCAACCCCGTCTATCCGCTGGCCACGACCGTGGCGGGCTTCAACATCGACGCCATGAACGTCTACGGTCGGGTCGCCGATGTGGACATCATCGGCTCGGGCCAGTCCGACCTCGACGCCCGGGTCAGCGCCGAGGCGACGCGTCAGGGCCGCACGGCCAAGCCGGACAGCAACCCCGCCTCGGGCAGCTATTTCCGCTCGGACCACTTCCCGCTCGCCAAGCGCGGCGTGCCGATGGCCTATGTCGACGGCGGCGGGGCCTTCCTGGACGCGCCGGTCGCGGCGCGCGATGCGGCCCGTTCAGAGTACGGGTCGCGCCGCTATCACCAGGCCGACGACGAATGGTCGGTCGACTGGGACCTGCGCGGTCAGGTCGAGGATCTCGAGCTGATCCTCAACATTGGCCGCGATCTGGCCAACAGCCGTGACTGGCCGGAATGGATGCCGGGCTCGGAGTTCGGCCCGGCGCGCGCGCCATCCGCGGCCCAGCGGCGGTAAGGCACGGCGTTCTCCCTTCCCTTTATGGGGAGGGATGTCGGCGCGAAGCAACGACAGGGTGGAGAACGTCAGGGCATCGCAGGACCGTGCGGCGGCTCCCCACCCGTCTTCGCCTTCGGCTCAGCCACCCTCCCCATAAGGGGAGGGAGAAGCAGATGACGAAAACTTCACCCGCGTGGTCCGCTGCTGACCCTAGAATGAGGGCCTTCAATCCGGGGATGGAGACCACACCTATGTTTCGCAAGATGACCGGCGGCGTCGCCGTCGCCGCCGTGCTGCTGGTCGCCGGCATGGCCTCGGCTCAGGAGTTCTCGGCCGCCCGGATCAGCGACAACATCCGCACCATCAGCGCGGACGAGTATCAGGGCCGCTATCCCGGCACCGAGGGCGAGCGCATGGTCCTGGCATGGCTGCAGGCCCAGTATGAGGCCATGGGCATGCAGCCCGGTGGTCCCGACGGCCAATGGCTGCAGCCGGTCGAGCTCAAGCGCTACAGTCCGGTCGCCGGCGTTACCGCCAGCTGGACCGGTCCGGACGGGCAGGTTCACGCCTTGACGCCGGGAACCGACATTTCCCTGCGCGCCGCGACCAACGACGGTCGCGCCTCGATCCGCGACGCCGGCGTCGTCTTCATCGGTCACGGCATCTATGCGCCGGAGCGCCAGTGGGACGACTACGGTGACGTCGATGTGCGCGGCAAGGTCGTGGTCGTGGTTGCCGGCGAGCCCGACGGCGAGCGCTTCAACGGCGAATATGCGACCAACTACCAGTCCGGGGCCTACAAGGCCGACGAGGCCTTCCGCCGGGGTGCGGTCGGTATCATCACCCTGGTCCCGCAGGCAGCGAATTCGCCACAGTGGCAGGGCGCTCTCCGCGGTGCCGGCCGCACCCGCACCCTGACCCCGGGTGCCGCCGATCTGGAGTTCTCGGGTGCCATGCCTCACGACACGGCCATGGCCTGGGCCGCCGCGGCGGGGATGGACCTTTCGAGCGTCGCCGACGTCGCCAGTGGCACCTTCAAGGCCCTGCCGATGCAGGGCGTGACCCTGACGGTCGATGTCGCCGAGACCATCGACAGCCTCGTGACCCACAACCTTCTGGCCCGCATTCCGGGGACCGAATACCCCGATGAGACCATCATCTATTCGGCCCACTGGGACCACGTCGGCGGGGTCGCCCAGCATCCGAACGTAACGGGCGATAACATCTGGAACGGGGCGTGGGACAATGCCTCGGGCACCATCGGGGTGCTGGAGATGGCGCGTCAGCTCAAGGCCGCGCCCGCGCCGAAACGCTCGATCGTCTTCGCCCACATGGCAGCCGAGGAGATGGGTCTGCTGGGTGCCTACGCCTACACGGCCGATCCGGTTTATCCGCTGGAGACGACGGTGGCCGACATCAATATCGACATGCTGCCGCTGTCGGGCCCGACCCGTGACGTGCCGATCTTCGGCAAGGGCCAGAACGATCTGGAAGACCGACTGGAAATCCTGGCCGCCGCCAAGGGCCGTTACGTCTCGGACGACGGCATGCCGGAAGAAGGCTTCTACTACCGCTCGGACCACTTCCCGTTCGCGCGGATGGGGGTGCCGGCAATCATGCCGTGGCATGGCTGGGACTGGGTCGACGGCGGCCGGGCGGCGGGCGAGGCCGCATGGCGCGCCAAATTCGCGGCCGACTATCACAAGGCGTCGGACGAGTGGTCGGCGGACTGGGACCTGACCTCGGCGGTCGAGAACCTGAGCCTGCTGTATCATCTGGGTCTGGACCTTGCGAACAGCAGCGACTGGCCGAGCTGGAAGCCGACCTCGGAGTTCGCCGTGGTGCGCGCCCGCTCGGACGGCGCGCGCCAGTGATGACGATAAGACCCCTGACTGGCGACGGCTCGCCGCCGGTCGAGGGGGCGTATCCGCAGGCGGTGGAGGTCACGGCACCGACCCGCTGGCTCTATCTGTCGGGCCAGATTCCGGTCGCCCCTGATGGCTCGCTGGCCCCCGAATTCATAGGCCAGTGCGAACAGGTCTGGACCAATATCGAAACCCAGCTGACGGCCGCCGGCATGACGCTGGACAATCTGGTCAAGGTCACGACCTTCCTGTCGGACCGGTCATATGCCCTGGAGAACCGCGCCGTCCGCATCCGCCGTCTGGCCGGTCGGCAGCCGGCGCTGACGGTGATCATCACCGGCCTCTTCGATGAAGCCTGGCGGGTCGAGATCGAGGCGGTGGCGGCGGCCTGAGGGAAGCCACCTGAGGTCAGGCCCGCTTTCTGACGAACACCGTGCCGGCCGAATAGCCGGCGCCGAAGCTGCAGATCAGGCCGGTGTCGCCGGCCGCCATGTCCTGCTGGCGAAGGTGAAACGCGATGATGGAGCCGGCCGAGGAGGTGTTGGCGTAGTCGTCGAGGATGATGACGTTTTCCTCCGGCGTCGGTTCCCGGCCCAGCACCTTGCGGCCGATGAACTGGTTCATGTTGATATTGGCCTGGTGCAGCCACATCCGCTTCAGGGTCGCGGGGTCGATGCCGAGGTCGGCGGCGTGGCCGATGATCATCTCCGACACCATCGGCACCACGTCCTTGAAGACTTTTCGTCCTTGCTGGACGAAAAGTTTGTCCGTTTGGCCTGCCGCTTCGCTACTTGAGGCCGGGGCAACCAGCGCCTCGGTCGTTTCGGCAGTCCGGTTCAGGAAGCCGAAATTGTTGCGGATGTTGTTGGAGAAGACGGTCTTCAGCCGCGTGCCGAGGATGTCCCAGCCGCCGGGGCCGGCCTGATCCGAGGATTCGATGATGACTGCGGTGGCGACGTCGCCGAAGATGAAATGGCTGTCGCGGTCCTTGAAGTTCAGGTGGGCCGAGCAGACCTCCGGATTGACCATCAGCACGGCCTTGACCGAGTCCGAGGCAATGAAATCCGCCGCCGTCTTGATGCCGAAGGTGGCCGAGGAACAGGCGACGTTCATGTCGAAGGCGAAGCCGTCGATGCCTAGGGCCTGCTGAATCTCGACGGCCAGGGCCGGATAGGGCCGGGGCATGTTGGACGCGGCGCACAGGACGGCGCCGATTTCCGAGACCGGCTTGCCCCAGGCGGCGATGGCGTCGCGGGCGGCGGCGACGGCCATCTCGGCCATGATCGACAGGTCGTCGTCGCCGCGCTCGGGGATGTTGGGGGCCATGCGGGCGGGATCGAGCACACCGGCCTTGTCGAGCACGAAGCGCGACTTGATGCCCGAGGCCTTTTCAATGAATTCGACCGAGGACGGGGTCAGTTCGGCGACGTCGCCCTCAAGGATTTCGGCGGTGTGGTCGGCGTTGAACCGCTCTGCGTAGGCATTGTAGGCGGCGACCAACTCGGCGTTGGAGATCGACTGTTCCGGGGTGAACAGGCCGGTGGCGGCGATGACGGATTTGATCATAAAGGAGGCCCTAACGCTCGGCGCGCTGCGCCTCGCTGCTTGAGGGCCGCGTTCTGTTTCTGGACGACTAGATAGGCGCGACTTTGGGCCGCGTCGAGGCCGCCTCGTGCCGGGCCAGAAGGCAGTGGGCGGCGTCCAGATGCATGCGTTCGACCATGCGATAGCCGACACGGATGGCACCCCTGCCCTGGGCGTCGGCGGCGGCGAAGGCAGCGACGACGTCGTGGGCTTTGGCGACCTCTTCGAGCGAGGGCGAGAAGGCGGTGTTGGCGGCGTCGATCTGGGCCGGATGGATCAGGCTCTTGCCGTCGAAGCCGAAGGCGCGGCCCTGCCGGCATTCGGCGTTAAGGCGGTCGGCGTCGTCGGTGGCGTTGACCACGCCGTCGATGGCCAACAGGCCGTGCCCGCGCGCTGCGGCGACGACGGCCGCCAGCCATGGCTTGATCGGGTCGCGGTCGGGACCGAACACGAGGTTCATCCGTTCGCCCAGATCATTGATCCCGAGCATCAGCGCCGCCAGCGGTGCCCCGGCTCCGGCGATCTGGTCGAGGCGCAGGACTGACAGCGGGGTCTCGACCATGATCCACAGGGCGGCGTCGGCGGGCAGGCGGGCGGCGACCTCGCGCACCGCCTCCGCGCTCTCGATCTTGGGCGCAACGACGAAGCCCGGTTTCGTACCGCGCAGGGCGGACAGGTCGTCCGCGCCCCATGGTGTGTCCAGACCGTTGATCCGGACGCCCACCTGCCCGCCGAAGCCGCCGGTCGTCAGCGCCGCGACCGCCGCCTGCCGCGCCACGGCCTTGGCGTCCGGAGCGACGGCGTCCTCGAGGTCCAGGATCACAGCGTCAGCGTTCAGGCCGCGCGCCTTGTCGATCGCGCGCGCGTTTGAGGCCGGCAGGTAGAGGACGGACCTGAACAGGTCCATCAGACGCGGCCCGTGACCGGGATCAGCGCGCCGGTGATCGCCCGACTTCCCGGTGAAGCGAGAAACAGAATCACTCGCGCCAGATCGGACGGCTGGACCCATTTGGCCGGGTCGGCGTCGGGCATGTCCTTGCGGTTCTGGTCGGTGTCCAGGATCGATGGCAGGACGGCGTTGACCGTCACCGGGGTCGATTTCAGCTCTTCCGCCAGGCTTTCAGTCAGGCGATGCACGCCCGATTTGGAAGCCGCGTAAGCACCCATGCCCGCTGTCGCCTTGAGCGCGCCGTTGGCCCCGACGTTGACGATTCGACCTTCAGCTGACCGTTTGAGATGGGGCAGGGCGGCGCGGCTGGCATTCAGGGCGGTGGTCAGGTTCAGGGCGAACATCTTGCCCCAGGCCGGATCGGCGTCGTCGGTGGTCTGCCAGACGAAGCCACCGGCGATGTTCAACAGGGCGTCCAGTCGGCCGAAATGGTCGGCAACGGCGTCGATGGCCTTCGTCGCCGAGGCCGAGTCGGTCAGGTCGACATCGCCGAGTTCCATCATGCCCTCAGGGACCGGTCGCCCGCCGGAATAGTCGATGACGGCCACCTTCAGCCCGTCTGCCAGCGCCGCCTCGACCACGGCGCGCCCCAGAACTCCGTGTCCGCCCGTGATTGCTATCACCCGTTCCGACATGCTGTTCTCCCGTTGGATGGTCGGCTTAGCAGACCCGGCTCAGGCCGCGAACAGTCGGCCCAGAAGGCGTTCCAGTGCCAAGGCGTCGATGGCGTCGAAGGCGGCCTTTTCCGTCGCGTCGATATCAAACACGGCGATCAGTTCGCCAGCCGCGTCCAGCACAGGAACGACGATCTCGCTGACTGACCGGCTGTCGCAGGCAATATGACCGGGGAAGGCGTGCACGTCGTCGACAATCTGGGTCTTGAGATCCCGGGCCGCCGTGCCGCAGACGCCGCGGCCGAAAGGAATCCGCAGGCAGCCCAGCGTCCCCTGATAGGGCCCGACCACCAGTTCGCCGACCTTGCCCGGATCGACGACATAAAAGCCCGTCCAGAAGAACTGGGGGAAGGCGTCGGCCAGCATGGAGGCCACGGTAGCCATGCGCGCGATTCGGTCGGGCTCGCCCTCGAGAACCGCCAGGATTTCCTCTTCCAACTCTGCGTAGCGCGCGGCCTTGTCGGCGGGGCGATCGTTGCGGGCGGCATGGGCCATGAGAAAACTCCGGGCAGGTGTGACCGAAGCATATAGGGACGCCCGCCCTCGCTGGCGAGACGGGGTTTTCCCCTGCAAGGCGAGTACGCAAGTGCCTGATTTATCGGGATAAGGGCGCACCCGGAAACAAAACGTCCGGGCTGCGGCAACGCTTTGTCGCAAACCCACGTTAACCTTGACAGATGGTTAACTGGACGGGACTGTCCGCCTGCGCAAGTTTCGGCGCGTGGGCTCCCAGGCTGTCTGTTTTTGTTGGAAGGGGGACGGATGGCTGACGATCATTCGGAGCGCAGCGACCAATCCCGCTCCCACTCGCGCCGTGGTCCGTTTGCAATCGCAGCGGTGGCTGGCGTTCTGGCGCTTACGGCGCTGGGCATGGTCTCATGTGGCGACCGCAACGGCCTGCGCTTCTGGCAGTCAGCGAACGGGGCCGGCAACGCCTGTCCGCGACCGACGTCCCTGACGGGTTCCGAGTTCAACGCCCAGGAGACAGGACTTCGGGCCCTGCGCCGTGCTGCCTTCCGCGGCGACTTCTTCGCCCAACTGGAGCTGGGCGCGCGATATGCGGCCGTCAGGGCCACCGACAAGAATATCGAAGACCCGATCGAAAGCGCGACCTGGTACGCCCTCGCCCTGTCCAACGACGAAGGCTACGCGCCGATCAACCGCGTCGACCGGGGCGGCTTCGGCGGCTGGCGGCCCCTGTCGAAGTATGACGACTGCCGCGCCTACGAGCGTCACACCGCCTATCAGCGGCTGGACCGCCAACTGGGCCAGATGACGCGTGACGAACAGGAGGCCGTCCGCGACCGCGTCATCTATGTGCTGTCGACCCAGGACGCCTATGGCTATCGTACCCTGGCCCGGCTGCACGACGGCCTTTACGGCCCGTTCGGCGAGCCAGAGGATAACCGCGAGGCGCGCGAGGCTTGGGGACGCGGCCAGAACGGCAGCGGCAGCGGCAGCGGCAGCAACCGCGACCGGCGCGGCTATTTCTCGGCGACCAACCTGTTCCAGCGGAACGACGTCGACGCCTATCTGTACAACTATCTCGCGGTCCAGACCGGCGACGTGGGGGCTTATGTCCTGCTGAAGGATTTCGAGCGTTCCGCGCCCAGCCGCGGCCAGTATCAGGGTTTCGTTGAGACCAAGGCGCGGCAGTGGACCCCGCCGTTCGAATTCTATCCCAACACCGCCCCGCGATCCGGCGTGCCCTTCTCGGACGAGAGCCGCCCGCGCGGCGACGCCTATGAATACGCGCTGGGTCGAATGCAGAGCGAGCTGCCCTTCATCCACGTCGGCCGGGCCCTGCGTTACCTGGGGATCACCGACACCGCCGCCGCCCGTCCCGAAGACCTGTCCAAGCGTCAGATCGAGACCCTCGAGGCCATGCTGGGGCACCCGATGGAAGGCCGGCTGTCCTATCTGGAGAGGGTCCGGGCTATCCAGATGGCGGCGACCAACGGCTCGTCTGAAGCGCAGCTGGTGCTGGCCGTGATGTACGCCGAGGGCATCGGCCTGCCCGCCGACTACGCCCGCGCCTTCAAATGGTTCGAAGAGGCGGCGCGGCAGGGCAGCCCCGAAGCCAAATTCGCGATGTCGAGCTATTTCGCGCTCGGCGTCTCCGGCGTCGCCGATCAGGACAAGGCCCAGGCCGTGGCCCTGAGGATCGATTCCGCCCTGTCCGGCTTCGGGCCGTCGGCCGGCCGCCTGCAGGCCGTGCTGGCCCAGGTCTCCCGTTCGCAGCAGCGCCGCTAAGGAGGGCGTAAGATCATGACCAGCCCCACGCCCTTCGGCCGGACCGCAATCGCCCCATTTCTCAAGGGTTTGGGTGGCGCGGTCGTCATTGCCCTGTCCGTCGCCGTCTTCGCTCTGACCGACCCCCCGACCGCGCGCGCCCAGGTCGCCGCCAAGGTGGAAAGCCAGACGCGGCCCAATTTCGGCATCCTGTTGGACCCACCGGCGCGAAGCTACCGAAACCGCGGATTGTCGCATCGCCGGTATGATTACGGCCGTCACCGACCCGACTGGCGGCCCGGCTATCCGGGCGGTTATCCGCGCGGGGAAGAGGTCGTTCTGGTCGACTGCGGCGGCAATCCGGGCACCGGTGCGGTCGAGGATGCGGTGCGCCGCGTTCGACCGGGCGGGACCCTGGTAATCCGCGCACGGGGCGGAGCCTGCGTGGGCTGGCTGAACATCGACAAGCCCCTGACCATCATCGGCGAGGGCGGCTTTGATCCGCGCGACTGGGACCGCAACCCGACGCCGACGCTGATGGCACCCGACGGGCTGCCGTGCATGACGGTGGCGCAGGGCGTGCGGGTCGAGATCCGCGACATGGTGTTTGCCTCGCCGCGCGCGGGCGACGCGGCCTGCATCGTCGGCTACGGCGCCGAGATCGTGATGAACCGGGTCGGTTTTCGCCATGCCGGCGACGAGGCGGCTATCTACGTCGACGGGGGTCTGCTGGACATCCGCAACGCCGTCATCGACGCCCAGACCATCGCCCCGGCCATCGTGGTCGACGGTGCTGTGCTGACCACCTGGGAGATGGTGGTGACCGGCGCCCAGTCCGGCCTGGAGCTGACCCCCGGGGCGGGTCAGACATCGCGAATCGGCTCGACGACCCTGAAAGGGACGGGCGGGCCCAACGCCTTCGGCCCGCGCTCGATCGGGGTGGTCGTGCGGTCGGCGCGCGAGTACGGCCGCGTCGAGATCGAGAACACCGCTATCGTCGGCTATGTCGAGGGCGTCGCCGTCGAGGGAGCCTCGGTCCAGATTCAGGGCAGCCGCATCGGTCGCTCTGACAAGGGCGTCGTGCTCTACAACGGCGAACTGCGCCTGGCCGACAGCCGCATCCGTGCCACTACGGTTGGCGTCGCCGCCGTCTCGGGCCATGCGGTGATCGTCAACAACGTCTTCGCAGGCGTCCGCGAGGTCATCTACAAGGAGGCTCGCGCCACGGTAGTGGCCAGCGGCAACCGCGTCTGGTCACAACACGCCTGCCGACCGCAGTTCCGCGACCGCTATCGCGGCCGTTACGAGCCTTACTGGCGCCCCGGCGACGGCTGGACCTGCGAGGACAGCTCGTACCCTCGCGACTGGTGGGACGACGAGGACGGTCTGCTGGGTCTGCCCTACTATGACGACGGCTATCAACCCGATGGCTATGGTGACTACCAGGGCGGCCAAGGCTGGTACGACCGTGACGGTCGCTACGTTCCGGACAACCGCTATCGGGGCGATGACCGCTGGAACCGGGGCGGCGGATTCTGGGGGCGGTAGAGATCCGATCCGCGAACATCACACCGGGCCATTTGCCTTCCACGCGACAGGCGATCGTCGGCGTGCTAAAGTGACCGGTGTTCGAAGAACGAACTTCATTCCCGCGAACGGGGACTCAAACATGCGTAACGCTTTGGTCGCGCCGTTGGCACTTTCGGTCTTGCTGACCCTGCCCACACCGATACAGGCTCAGGTCGCCCCCGGATCGGTGATAACCCGGCCCGGACCCGTCGTAATCCGTCCGGGATCCGTCGTCACCCAACCCCTTCCCCAGGTCCCCCGATCTCTCCCGCGGCAGGGGCTGCCCAATCTGCCGCCGCCGCCACCGCCGCCTTCCGCTGTGGCTGACCGGCCCGGCGAAGACAAGGACGGAGACGGCGTTCGCTACCCCCAAGATTGCGACGACAACGACGCCTCCCGCTATCCCGGGGCTTCGGAGTTCGCCAACGACAGGGATGAGGACTGCAATGAAGAAACCGTCGGCTGGCTGGACTCCGACATGGACGGCTACACCTCGGCTCTCGCGTCGAACCCCCGCTTTGGCGGGGTTTTGAACACCGGCCCGGACTGCGATGACAGCCAGGCGGGAATCCGCCCCGACGCCCAGGAACTGCCCAATCGTCTCGACGACAACTGCGACGGCGTCATCGACAATCTGATCGGGACCTGGTGGACGCCCGGTCGTCAATAGGCGGAGGCGGTAGGCGCGGAGGGACTCGAACCCCCAACCAGACCGTTATGAGCGGTCGGCTCTAACCATTGAGCTACGCGCCCGCCGAATGCGACGGCCTAGCAGGCGCAGCGGCGGCTTGCCAAGCCGACTTGCCGCCGCCGTCAGTCTGTCGCCGATTTCATGCCGATGACTGGAAACCGCCACGGCCGGTCGGGCGTTCATTCAGGGACGAATGGTCAAGCTGCGGCCATGGTCCTCGCCCACCTTCGGGCCAGCCGCCCGCTTACAGGAGTTTCGACGCCATGAACCGTCCCGCCGCCGCGATCGCCCCCGCCCCCGCCGTAACCAACCGCCTGCTGCTGATGAGCGGTGCGGTGATGGCCGCCGCCGCCCTGTTCGCCGCCCCCGCGGCCCGCGCCCAGTCCCAGCCGGACGGCGGCGCGGCGATGATGATGCACGCCATGGTCGCCCCGCCCGCGCTGAACCTTTCGGCCTATGGCGAGGTCAAGACCGCGCCCGATATGGCGACGATCAGCTTCGGTGTCGTCACCGAGGCCACGACCGCCGCCGAGGCCATGCGGCTGAACGCGACGCGGATGACCGAGGTCATGGCTACGCTGCGCCGCGCCGGTATCGCCGAACGCGACGTCCAGACCTCGGGCCTGAACCTGTCGGCGCAATACGACTACGTCCAGAACGAACCCCCCCGGCTCCGCGGCTATCAGGCCAACAACCGGGTGACGGTGATCATCAATGATCTGGACGCCGTCGGCACAACCGCCGACGCCGTGGTTGCCGCCGGGGTCAACCAGATCGACGGTATCTCGTTCGGCCTCAAGGACCCGTCGGCGGCCGAGAACCGGGCCCGCCAGATCGCGGTGCGCAACCTGCAGGCCAAGGCGTCGCTCTACGCCCAGGCGCTGGGCGTAGGCCTGGGCGGGATCCGTTCCCTGTCCGAGGGCGGCGGCTACTCGCCTCAGCCGGCACCGATGTACGCCATGCGCGCCCAGTCGATGGACAGCAGCGAGAGCTCTACCCCCGTCGCAGCCGGCGAGCTGACGGTGCGGATCGACATCACCGGCGTTTACGATCTGGTGCGGTAGAGGGCAGGAGTGGTTGGTGGTTGATAATTGGACTTTCTCCGACCGTGTGGTCAGCCGCCAGCCGCTCAGCAGTCTCAACTGCGCGAGCGGACCAGCATGAGGCCCCCGCAGATGTTCAGGCCGTAGCCGATCCCGGCACCGACAGCGCCGTGGCCTGTCTGTCGTCCATGAAGTAGAGCGGCAGACTCCACGCAAGGCCCATCTCCTTCGCGGGCAGGAACGAAACCATTCCATCCGTCCGGCGGAGGAAGCGCAAGCCTGTGGGCGTCGCCAGCATCAAGGCGACCTCGCCAACGACGGTATAGAGGGCAAACAGGCCCTGCCGCAGCCCCTTGATCGAGTGCGTCATGGGCAACTTCAGGGAGGACCCCGGGCGCGCCGCGGTCAAGCCGTGTGCTTGATCCCGTTGTGGTCATCCAGCAGCACCACGGTCGGAGACCACTGGCGGGCCTCTTCCTCCGGCATCTGGCCGTAGGTGACGATGATGACCTTGTCGTTCTTCTGCACCAGCCGGGCTGCGGCACCGTTGACCCCGATGACATGCGAGCCGCGCGGGGCCTCGATGGCATAGGTGGTGAAGCGGGCACCGTTGGTGATGTTCAGCACGTCGACCTGTTCGTGCGGAAAGATGCCGGCCGCGTCCAGCAGGTCCGCGTCGATGGCGATCGAGCCTTCATAGTCGAGGTCGGCCTGGGTCACCGTCGCGCGGTGCAGTTTGGCCTTCATCAGGGTGACCAGCATGGGGAGTGCTGTCCGGATGTTACGCGGGGCGATCGCCCCCGCTCGCAGATCGATCATATAGAGGTTCAGGCGGACGCCATCAATCGTCCTCATTGCGTCGCACCATCCAATGCTGCGGCGCGACTCGCGCGTTACGGGACGTTCATTTGACGGGGCGGCCTGCCGCCCTATGGTCAAGATGAGGCCATCACCCGGCCCGCCCTCCGGACCATGGCCTGCCCCATGAAACAATTCTTCCTGACCGTGCTCGGCGTCTTTGCCGGGCTGTTCCTTTTTCTGGTGGTGGTGCCGTTCATCCTGATCGCCGTGGCGATCGGGTCGGCCTCGTCCGGGGATTCGACGCCGTCCCATACGGTGCTGGAGCTGGACCTGCGGGAAGGGATAACCGACCAGACTCCGACCAACCCCTTCGCCGTGTTCGGCGGCGGCGGGCTGTCGACGCTTCAGGTCGTCGATACCCTGGCCCAGGCCGAGACCGACACCCGGGTCAAGGCACTGCTGATCCGCCTGCCGGAAGGCGGCGTCACCCCGGCCGCCGCCGACGAAATTCGCCAGGCGGTTCGCCGTTTCCGCCGCTCGGGCAAGGTCGTCATCGCCCATAGCCAGGGTTTCCAGCCCGTCGGCACGGCGGTCTCGAGCTATATGATCGGTGCCGCGGCATCCGAACTGTGGTTGCAGAACACGGCAGCCTTCCAGCTGGCGGGCTTCTCGGCCGATGGCGTCTTCCTCGGCCGCGCCTTCGACAAATACGGCGTCGCGCCGCAGTTCGAGCAGCGCTACGAGTACAAGAACGCCGTCAACGAATACACCCAGAGCGACTACACCCCGGCCCACCGCGAAGCGATGACGGCGTGGATGACTTCGATCTATATCTCGGCCCTCGCCAATGCGGCCCAGGACCGAAAGCTGGCACCGCGGGCACTTCGGGCCACGATCGAAGCCGGACCGTACTCGTCGGCCGAGGCGCGTCAGCGCCGGCTGATCGACAAGATCGGCCAGGTAGAAGATGCCGAGAACGAAGCCAAACGCCGCGCTGGCCGTAACGCCGAGATCGTGGAGTTTTCGGACTACGCCGCGTCCAGGGGTGAGCGTGCCGGGTCGGGCTCCAACGCCATCGCCATCATTGGCGGCGAGGGCGCGATCTTGACCGGCACGGGCGGCGGGGCGGATCCGTTCGGCGGCGGCTCGTCGATCATGTCGGACGATCTGGCCGAAGCCATCCACGACGCCATCGAGGACAAGTCGGTCAAGGCCATCGTCTTGCGCGTCTCCTCGCCGGGCGGTTCGCCCGAAGCGTCGGAACAGATTCTGGCCGCCGTGCGCGCCGCCAAGGCGGCGGGCAAGCCGGTGGTTGTGTCGATGGGCGATTACGCCGCCTCGGGCGGTTACTGGATCAGCTCGGAAGCCAACTGGATCGTGGCCCAGCCCTCGACCCTGACCGGCTCTATCGGCGTGTTCGGCGGCAAATTCGTGGTCGCCGAGGCGCTGGGGCGGTTCGGCGTCGACATGCGCAATCTGACCGTAGGTGGCGACTACGCCAGCGCCTTCTCGCCCTCGCAGTCCTTCACTCCCGCGCAGCGTTCGGCCTTTGCGGCCCAGATCGACCGGACCTATGACGAGTTCATCGCCCGTGTCGCGGCTGGTCGCGGTCTACCGCCCGCTCGGGTGCGCGAGATCGCCCGCGGCCGCGTCTGGACCGGCGCCCAGGCCAAGACCATTGGTCTGGTCGACCAGTTGGGCGGTATCGAGGAAGCGATCGCCAAGGCGCGCGAACTGGCCCGTATCCCGGCCGATGAGTCCGTGCGCTTCAAACGCTATCCGACCCCGGAATCGCCGTTCGAGGCCCTGACCGAGGCGTTCGGTGTGTCGGGAGAGGCGGCGCGGGTCCTGATCGGCATCGGCGGCGTCATGAATGACCCGGCGGCAGAGGCGACCGTTCGTCGCATCCAGGCGGATCGCGCCCGCGCCTCGGGCGCGTCCGTGCTGGCCGATCAGCCCTGGTAGCCCCGCCGGAACACTCGCCTGTGAAGCGGCGGGTCATTGACCGTTCACCTGTGTGGACCGACATTGCATGTTCGGCGTTGTTCACAGCGTCTGTGAAGGTGAAGTGATGACCCAGTCCGACCGTCTCATCTTTGGTCCGAAAGGCGTTTCGGGCACCCGCCGTCCGACGAACGGCCTGCTCGCCTCGATTTTGTGGCTCGGAGGTCTGATTGCGACGCTTCTGGCCATGGCCGTCGGTGCGGTGCTGGCTGTGTTCACCGCCGCCGCTGTGGCCATCATTGCCCTGTTCGCCGCCATGCTGGTGTTCTTCGCCGGCCTGGCCATGGGGGCCCGCCGCAAGGTCACCGTCCGCGCCCGCCGCACCGACGACGACGTCATCGAGGCCCGCAAGGTCGACGGTGCCTGGGTCGCCTATGGCTGGGAGCGGCCTGGACGCTAGGTCGGGGTGGCTGACCGTGCTGGTCGTCAAGGACGCACCGTCCTCTAATTTCGACATCCGCCGGGCACTTCCCGACATGCTGGTGCTCCACTACACCGGCATGAAGACGGCGGGCGAAGCCGTCTCCCGGCTGTGTGACCCCGAGGCAAGGGTGTCCGCCCACTATGTCGTCGATGAAGACGGCACCATTCTCCGTCTGGTCGCGGAAGAGCGGCGTGCCTGGCATGCGGGCCAAGGGGCCTGGCAGGGCGAGACCGACTGCAACGCCGCCTCAATCGGCATCGAGATAGTCAATCCGGGCCACGAGTTCGGTTACCGCGATTTCCCCGAAAACCAGATCGACGCGATCATCAGTCTGATCTCGGACATTCGCACGCGTTGGACCATCCCCGACGCCCGCATCATCGCCCACTCCGATCTCGCGCCCGACCGGAAACAGGACCCCGGCGAGCGCTTCCCGTGGAAACGGCTGGCGTCGGTCGGGCATGGCCTGTGGTTCGAGCCGGCGCAGGAGCGGATCGCCGCTCTCGGCGTGCCCCTTAACGTCGGGGACGAGGGGCTGGGCGTGGTCGTCCTGCGCGCGGGCCTGCACCGGCTCGGCTATGCCCTGACGCCGGGCGGCGACTATGACGAGGCCACCCGCCTGACCGTCGAGGCCTTCCAGCGCCACTGGCGGCCGTGCCAGGTCGACGGCGTCGCCGACGGCGAGACGCGGGCGGCGCTGATGGGCGTGCTCCAACTGGCGACGGCCGAGAGCGTGACGGGGGTGTTGGGTTAGCGCTCTCCCTCCCCCGAAGTGGGGAGGGACGGCGAGCCATCAGGCGAGCCCGGGTCGGGAAGTTCTCCCCCGCAGACTTGCTGGCGCATTTACGCGCCTATAGATTGTACAATGAAGCAATCTGGGGTCGTTATGAATCCTGCAGTCATAAAGGCCCGCGAGATGCGGAAGGCGTTGACGCCGCCAGAGGCCATGCTCTGGATTCCGTTGCGTCGGCTGCGAGCCGAGTGTTTTCCGTTTCGCCGGCAGACTCCATTCCGCGGCTATTTGCTCGATTTCGTCTGCCTCCGGGCGCGCCTCGTCATAGAGGTGGATGGGCGAACGCACCAAACCCGCGTGGAACACGACAGGACTCGTGACGCCGTGCTTCTCCGCGAGGGTTTCAAGACCGTGCGGTTCAGCAACGAGGACGTGCGCGATCACATCGACTGGGTGATGGATCGCATCAGGGCGGAGCTTGGGGCAGGCGTACCCCACCCGGATCGCTTCGCGATCGTCCCTCCCCATGAAGGGGAGGGAGAGCGTTGACGGCCCGCCGCCAGAAGCGCATCACGCCCCCGTCAGACGGTCGGGCGGTCGCGGCGGGGGCTTGCCCTTGTCGAGGAAAGTCCGGGCTCCACGGTGAAGAGGCGGCGGGTAACTCCCGCCCGGGGCGACCCGAGGGATAGCGCCACAGAAAGCAAACCGCCTGCCTCTCGGGGCAGGGAAGGGTGAAAGGGTGGGGTAAGAGCCCACCGCGTCGCTGGCAACAGGGACGGCATGGCAAGCCCCGCCTGGAGCAAGACCGAATAGGGACGTCGCGCGGCTTTCAGGATTCGTCCCGGGGCCGCAGGGTTCATCGCCCGAGGCGTCCGGGTAGGTCGCGAGAACCGTCCGGCAACGGGCGGTCCAGAGGAATGATCGTCGCCACCTTTCGGGGTGGAACAGAACCCGGCTTACAGGCCGTCTGACACTCTTTTTTGACTGGCCTGCCGCGAGCCGCGCGGCGGCTCGCGGCTTGAGGCCGGGAGGCGCTGTTGCTTGCGAAGCGGTCGCGCGCCGCTGGAGCGCGGTCTCCCTGCATGAGGGTCACGAAAAGGCCGGAGACCGATGTTCCCGCGTTAACCCCTTGGCCCGGAATGCGGCGCAGGATCAGTCCACAGCCTGTCTATACTTGCTTCGTTCGCTGTATGTTCTGTTCGATAGATGGTTTCACGCCTCAAATGAGGTTAACCGGCGTCAACTAATCCCATTGAGACCCATTTCATCCCATGCTATCCCATTCGATCTGAGTTGGGGTAGGCGGACGCCGCTTGGCGTTGACGGGATCAGAGGGGCGGATCGCGAGATCCGAGTTTGGGGCAGGGCGTGTTTCTCTCGACCTACGAGAAACAGTTGGACGGGAAGCGACGCCTGCTGATCCCGCAGGAGTTTCGCACCGCCGACAACGGCGCCGAGCACGGCGTGTTCTGCTTCTTCGCCCTCTCCGATGATTGCCTCGAGGCCGGCGGCGACCGGCTGATGGCCGAATATGTCGCTCGCATCGAAGGCCTGCCGTTCGGCAGCGACAAACGCACCGCTTTGGAAGAGACCTTCTACGCTGGCCAGCGCCCGCTTTCGTATGACGGCGGCGGCCGCATCACCCTGCCCGAGAGCCTGTGCCAGGACGCCGGCCTGGGCGAGGACGTGGTCATCGTCGGACTGGGGCCGCGCTTTCAGGTCTGGGACCGGGCCCGCTGGAGGGCCCGCCTCGACTCGCGCCGCGCCCTGGCCCGGCAGGTCATGAACGCGGAGGGGGGATGATGGGCCCGCACGCCCCCGTCCTGCTTGATGAAGTGATCGAGACGCTCGCGCCGCGCGCCGGGGATGTGGTGATCGACGCCACCTTCGGGGCCGGCGGCTATTCGCGCGCCATTCTGGCGACAGGCGCGACGGTGATCGGCCTCGACCGTGACCCGACGGTCCAGCCTCACGCCGATGCGGTGGCCAACGACTATCCCGGCAGGTTCCAGCTGGTCCGCACGCCCTTTTCCGGCCTCGCCGACGCCTTCGCACAATCGGGCGCGGCGAAAGTGGACGGCGTGGTCTTCGACATCGGCGTCTCTTCGATGCAGCTGGACCAAGCCGAGCGGGGCTTCTCCTTCATGCGCGACGGGCCGCTGGATATGCGGATGAGCGATGAAGGTCAGACTGCCGCCGACATCGTCAATACCTGGGACCACGGGCCGATGGCCCATATCTTCAAACTGTACGGCGACGAGCGGCAGTCGGGCCGGGTCGCCACCGCCATCCTGCGCCGCCGCGTGGAAAAGCCGTTTGAGCGCACTCTGGATCTGGCCGCCGTGGTCGAGAAGGCGCTGGGCGGCCGGCGCGGCGCGGCTATCCATCCCGCCACCCGCGTGTTTCAGGCGCTGCGCATCGCGGTCAATGACGAACTGGGCGAGCTGCGCGCCGGGCTCGAGGCGGCCGAGGCGACGCTGGCGCCGGGCGGGCGCATGGTGGTGGTCACCTTCCATTCGCTGGAGGATCGCATCGTCAAGGCGTTCCTGACCGAGCGGACCGGCAACGCCCCTGGGGGGTCGCGCCACGCCCCGGTCGCGATCGAAACCCGCAAGCCCAGCTTTACCCTGTTGTTCAAGGGCGCACACGAGGCCGGCGAGGCGGAGCTGGCGTCGAACCCGCGCGCCCGGTCGGCCAAGCTGCGCGCCGCCGTCCGAACCGACGCCGCGCCGTGGGGCCCAACTGGGGGGAGGATCGCCGCATGAGCTCGACCGTCGCCACCCTGAACCGTCTCTACGGCTGGAAGGTGCGCGGCGTTCGCTGGGTCGAGATCATCGGCGTCATGCTGGTCGCGGCCATGGTCTTCTCGGTCTATCTGGCCAAGGCCGCCGCCGCTCGCGAAAGCGCCCGCATCACGGATCTGGAACGCCAGATCACCGGCAACGGCCAGCGCGTTCGACTGCTGCGTGCCGAGGTCGCCCGGCTGGAACAGCCGGGTCGGCTGGAAGCTCTGTCACGCGGCGCGGGTCTGGGCCCGGTCGACGTGCATCGCCAGGCGACCGAGGCCAGCCTGTCGACCCTGGTGGCCGTGCCCGCCCCGCCCACCGTTCCGGCTGCCCCCGATATTGATGCCGCCATCCCGTCCGCACCGGCCGCCACACCTGCTGCAGAGCCTGTGCAATGAGCGCGCACGATCCTTTCGCCGCAGACCGCCCCGTCTCATATGGCGTGCGTCGCTACATGCCGTCGTGGCGCTGGCTGGCCGAGGCCATGTGGTGGGTCGAGCATTCGTTCGGCCGTGCCCACGCCGACGCCCGGCCCGAGGAAGACACCCGGGTCCGCATCTTCGTCATCCTGTCATTGTTCTCGGCGGTCTTCTGCTGCCTGGCGCTGGGCGCGGCCCATGCGGCGTTGATGACTGAAAAGGGCGGCGTCGGCTCGACGATCCATCCCGATGCGGTGGTCCGCGCCGACCTGATAGACCGCAACGGCGCCCTGCTGGCTACCAACATCACCCACTATGGCCTCTATATCGACCCTGCCGAGGTCTGGGACCGGAAGGCGGCGGCGAACCAGATCAAGCGCGCCCTGCCGCGCGTCTCGGCGGCCAAGCTGGACAAGGTCCTGAACGGCGACCGCCGGCTGCTGGTGATCAATCGCCTGACACCGCAGGAGAAAGTCGCGGTCCACTCGCTCGCGCTGGGCGGGATCGGCTTCGAGCCCGAGGATGTCCGCGTCTATCCGCTGGGCGAGTCCGCCCGTCACGTCGTCGGCAATGTCGACACCGGCGGGGTCGGCCTGTCCGCCGCCGAGAGCGCCTTCAACGACGAAATCCGTGCCGCCGGCGCACGTGGCGAAAGCTTCCAGATCTCGATCGACCTGCGTATTCAGGGCATCCTCGAGAACGAGCTGGCCGCCGCCGCCACGGAAACCAAGGCCATCGGCGCGGTCGGGATCATCACCGACGTCCAGACCGGAGAGGTTCTGGGTATGGCCAGCTGGCCGTCCAGCAATTCGCGCAACCTGGCCACCGCCGCGACCTACGAAATGGGTTCGGTCTTCAAGACCTTCACCATTGCGGCCGCCATCGACACCGGCCGGGCCGACATGAACACCCTGCTGGACGCCTCGGAGGCGTTCCAGATCGGCAACCGCCGCATCACCGACTTCCACGCCACCAACAAGGTGCTGACGCTGGAGGGGGTCTATCTGCACTCGTCCAACATCGGCACCTCGCGCCTGTCAACCGAGATGGGGCCGCGTGTCATGCGCGACTATTTCCAGCGCTTTGGCCTGCTGTCGCGGGCCCCGTTCGAGATCGGGTCCGAGGCACCGATCATCCCGCGCGAGTGGTCGGACTCGACCCTGGCGTCGCTGTCGTTCGGCTACGGCATCTCCATCACGCCGCTGCAGATGGCAGCGGCCATGCAGGCCCTGACCAACGGCGGTCGCTACATTCCCCTGACCCTGCGCAAGGGCGGCCGGCCCGACGTGCAGGCGCGTCAGGTGATCTCCCCCGAGACTTCCCTGACCATGCTGGACCTGATGCGCCGCAACGTGGTGCGCGGCTCTGGCGGCCGGGCCGAGGCTCCGGGCCTTCGCGTCGGCGGCAAGACCGGCTCGGCCAACAAGTCGGTCAACGGCCGCTATTCGACCGCCCATGCCGTCGGCACCTTCGCCGCCGTCTTCCCGGCCGACGGCCCGGTCAATGCGCGCCGCTACCAGATCCTCATTCTGGTCGATGAGCCCCAGACCTATCCGCGCACCGGCGGCTTCGTCGCCGCGCCGGCGGTCGGCCGTATCGCTGACCGGATCGCGCCTTTCCTGAACGTCCAGCGCCGCGCCGACCCCTACCGCACCGCCGTCGGCGACAGGATCCCCGCCTTCGAGGACCTTGAAGGCGACGGCCGATGAGCGCCTTGCCAGCCCCCATCAAACTGTCGGAGCTGCTGCGTCGCGACGTGACGTCTGACCCCGTCATCACCGGCGTCACCGCCGACAGCCGCAAGGTTGGGCCGGGGTCTCTGTTCGTGGCCCTTCCAGGCAGCGCCGCCGACGGCCGCGCCTTCATCCCGCAGGCGTTGTCGCAGGGTGCCGCCGCCGTTCTGGCACCGGCCGACACCGACGCGGCCATGGCCCCGGTGCTGGTGACCTCGGGCGACGTGCGCCGCGCCTACGCCATCGCCGCCCGCAGCTTCTACGGTGCCCAGCCCGCCACCTGCGTCGCCGTCACGGGCACCAACGGCAAGACCTCGGTCGCCGCCTTTTGCCGCCAGATCTGGGCCGCCCTGGGTCTCCATGCCGCGAGCATGGGAACCTTGGGAGTTTTGGCACAAATGGGTAACGTTAACCGCGCGTTGACGGGCCCCGGTCTGACCAGTCCCGACGCCGCCGACGCCGCCTGTTTGCTGGCCGATCTGGCCACTTCGGGCGTCACCCATCTGGCGCTGGAGGCCTCGTCGCACGGCATCGACCAGCGCCGGCTGGACGGCGTGACGTTGAAAGCCGCCGCCTTCACCAACCTGACCCAGGACCACCTCGACTACCACGGCACGATGGACGCCTATCGTGACGCCAAGCTGCGCCTGTTCGAGACCTTGCTGCCGCGCGGTCGGACCGCCGTGCTGAACGCCGACTCGGAGGCCTATTCCAGCTTCGCCGCCGCCTCAATCATGTCGGGGCTGGGCGTCATGGGCGTGGGCGAGCGAGGGCGGGACCTGTCGCTGGTCGCGCGCCACCCGACGCCCGAGGGCCAGCGCCTGACCATCGACGCGCGCGGGACGGTCTACGAGGTTCTGCTGCCGCTGGCCGGTGCCTTCCAGGCCTCCAATGCGCTGGTTGCCGCGGGTCTGTGCATTGCCGCCGGCGAGACCGTCGACCGGGTCCTGGGTGGGCTGGAGAAGATCACGGGGGCCCAGGGGCGCCTGCAACGGATTCCGGGCCCCGGCCGCGGCGAGGTCTATGTCGACTACGCCCACACCCCTGACGGGCTCGAGACGGTGCTCAAGGCCCTGCGCCCGCATGCGACAGGCCGGCTGATCGTCGTCTTCGGTGCCGGCGGCGACCGCGACAAGGGCAAGCGGCCCCTGATGGGCGAGATCGTGGGCCGTCTGGCCGATGTCGCCATCGTCACCGACGACAATCCGCGCTCCGAAGACCCGGCCGCCATCCGCAAGGCGGTCCGCGAAGGTTGCCCGACGGCGTCGGAAACCGGCGACCGTCGCGCCGCCATTCAACAGGCCATCGAGATGATGGGCGACGGAGATGTGGTGGTCATCGCCGGAAAAGGGCATGAGCAGGGACAAATTATCGCCGGGACCACCCATCCGTTCGATGACGCCACCGTCGCCGCCGAAGCCCTGGGCCTTCATGCCTGACATCGTTCCTTTTTCCGGGCCGCTCTGGACCTCCGCCGAAATCGAAGCCGCGACGGGTGGCCGCCTGTCCGGGCCCGCGTTTGCGGCGAACGGCATCACCTACAACAGCCGCGAGATCGTGCCGGGCGACCTGTTCCTGGCTCTGAAGGGCGAGCGGGACGGGCATGAGTTCGCGACCGCTGCCTTCGCCGCCGGCGCGACCGGCGCGATCACCGAACACGCCGTCGAGGGCGGGCCCTCGGTCGTCACGGCCGACACGCTGCGCGCGCTGGCAGCCCTCGGCGTCGCCGCGCGCGATCGCAGCCCGCAGGTCCGGCGCGGGGCCGTCACCGGCTCTGTCGGCAAGACCAGCGTCACCCAGGCGGTAAAGGCGGGGCTGGATCTGGCGGGCCCGGCCCACGCCTCGATCAAGAGCTACAACAACCATATCGGCGTGCCGCTGACGCTGGCCCGGATGCCGCGTTCGACCCGGCGCGCCGTGTTCGAGGTCGGCATGAACGCGCCCGGCGAGATCGCGCCCCTGTCGAGGATGGTCCGGCCGCACGCCGCCTGCGTGACCGCCATCGGCCCGGTTCATATCGAGGCTTTCGCCGACGGCGAGGCCGGCGTGGCGTCGGAAAAGGCCTCGATCTTCGAAGGTCTGGCCCCCGACGGTGTCGCGGTGCTGAATGGGGATACGGGCTATTCGGTTTTGCTGGACATCGCCGCGCGCAGGGCCGGAGCGCGTCGCGTGACTTTTGGAAACGCCGTCGGCTCCGACGCCCGCCTGATCGACTTCCAGCCCAACCTGCACGGTGCGCGGGTCACGGCCGAATTGTTCGGCAAGACGATCGATTTCACCCTCGCTCAGTCCGGCTGCCACTGGGGCCTCAACAGCCTGTGCGTCCTCCTGATGCTGGACGCGCTGGACGTGCCGCTCGACACTGCGCTGTCCGCGCTCGCTGATTTCCAGCCGCTTGCCGGTCGGGGTCAGACCACGACCGTGGCCGCGCCGGGCGGGTCCTTCACCCTGATCGACGAGAGCTACAACGCCAATCCGCTGTCCATGGTCGCAGGCGTCCGCAGCCTCGGTGCCAGGCCTGTCCCCAAGGGCGGACGGCGCGTCGTGGTCCTGACCGACATGCTGGAGCTGGGCGACCAGTCGCGGGCCCTGCACGAAGGCCTGGCCGCCGCCATAGCTGCCGCCGGACTGGATCTGGTCCACACCGCCGGTCCCGGGATGAAGCACCTGCACGACGTCCTGCCGCCCACCCGCCGGGGCCAATGGCGCGAGACGGCCGCCGAACTCGCCGCCGAGGCCGGGGCACTGATTGCGCCCGGCGACGTGGTCATGGTCAAGGGATCGAACGGGTCGAAGGCGTCGATGGTCGCCAAGGCTCTGTCAGACCTCGGCTCCGCCTCGGGCAGCGACGCGCCGCGCGCGGAACGATAGGGAAACAAGATGTTCTACCTGCTCTATCTTCATTACGCCGACATCGCCAAGGACTACCCCCTTCTGAACCTGGTCCAGTACCAGACAGTGCGGGTGGCGCTGGCCATGGCCACGGCCATGATCGTCTCGGTCGCCATGGGCAGCCGGTTCATCGCCTGGATGCGGCTCAAACAGGGCAAGGGCCAGCCGATCCGCTCCGACGGCCCGGTGTCGCACCTGTCCAAGGTAGGAACGCCGACCATGGGCGGGCTGATGATCCTGGCGGGCATCGCCGTGGCCGTGCTGTTGTGGGGTGACCTCACCAATCCCTACATCTGGATCGTGTCGTTCGTGACGGCGGCGTTCGGCGTGCTGGGCTTCATCGACGACTACGCCAAGGTGACCAAACAGACCTCGGCCGGCCTGACCTCGAAACAAAAGCTGCTGGCCCAGGTCATCGTGTCGGTCATCGCCGGGGTCATGACTGTGCTGTGGATGACGGCCTCGCCGACCACGCCCAATCTTGAAACTTCAATCGCCTTCCCGTTCTTCAAGGCCGTGCTGCTGAACGTCGGCTGGTTCTACGTCCTGTTCGCCGCCTTCACCCTGGTGGGTTTCTCCAATGCAGTGAACCTGACCGACGGGCTGGACGGCCTGGCCATCGTGCCGGTGATGATGGCCGCGGGAGCGTTCGGCATCATCACCTATCTCGTCGGCAACTTCATCTTCTCGGACTATCTGGGCGTTCATCACGTCCCGGGCGCGGGCGAACTGGCCATCTTCTGTGCCGCCATCATCGGCGCGGGCACGGGATTCCTCTGGTACAATGCGCCGCCGGCCAAGATCTTCATGGGCGACACCGGTTCGCTGGCCCTCGGCGGGGCGCTGGGCGCGATCGCCGTGGCCACCAAGCACGAGCTGGTGCTGGGCATCGTCGGGGGCCTGTTCGTCATCGAGGCGGCCTCGGTCATGATCCAGGTCGCCTATTTCAAGGCCACCAGGAAGCGCATCTTCCTGATGGCCCCGATCCACCACCATTTCGAAAAGATGGGCTGGCCGGAATCAACGGTGGTCATCCGCTTCTGGATCGTCTCGGCCATGCTGGCCCTGGCCGGCCTCGCCACGCTGAAGCTGCGATAGTTCCATGATTCCTGTCCCCGGCTTTGAAGGGCGGCGCATCGCGGTCTTCGGCCTGGGACGGTCGGGCCTGACGGCTGCGCGGGCGCTGAAGGCGGGCGGGGCCTTGCCGATCCTCTGGGACGACAGCGTCTCCAGCCGGATGCAGGCCGAGGCCGAGGGGTTTTCGGTCGAGGACCTGACCGGTGCTGACTGGTCGGGGTTCGCGGCGCTGGTCCTGTCCCCGGGCGCGCCGCTGACCCACCCCAGGCCGCACTGGACCGTCGGCAAGGCCATGGCGGCGGGCGTGGAGGTGCTCGGCGACATCGAACTGTTCGGCCGCGCGATCTCTGCCCTGCCGCAAGGCGAGCGGCCCAGGGTCGTCGCCATCACCGGCACCAACGGCAAGTCCACGACCACGGCCTTGCTCGGCTGGGTGCTGAAAGCGCCCGGTCTGACCGTCCACGTCGGCGGCAACATCGGCATTGGTGTGCTGGCCCTTCCGGCCCCGGTGCCGGGCGCGGTCTATGTGATCGAGGTGTCGAGTTATCAGCTGGACCTGACGACCAGTTTCGCGCCGGACGTGGCGATCCTGACCAACATCAGCCCGGATCATCTCGACCGGCACGGCGGGATGGACGGCTATGTCGCCGCCAAGGCGCGTGTTTTTCAGGCTTTGGGACCAGATGGGCTTGCGCTTGTCGGCGTGGACGAGCGCTGGGGAGGGGCGGTCGCGGGCGATCTCGCCGCCGCTGATCGTCGGGTCACGACGGTCTCCACATCCGTGCATCCCCGCGAAGGCGGGGTCCCAGGTTTGAGCGACCTCGCCGGTGCCAAGCGAGCTTTCGAAGGGCGACCCCACAGCGGTGCCGAGGCTAAAGCCTGGGTCCCCGCCTTCGCGCGGATGGCCGGGATTGAGGCGTGCGATGGCGTCTTGACGGTTGAAGGCGAGCCAGACATCGACCTCACCACCGCCCGCTCGCTCCCCGGGCGCCACAACGCCCAGAACGCCGCCTTCGCCTATGCCGCCGCTCGTGCCGTGGGCGTGAGTCACGACGCGGCGGTGAAAGGCCTCATGACCTTCCCCGGCCTCGCCCACCGCATGGAGCACGTCGCCACCCTCGGTCGCGTCCGCTTCATCAACGACTCCAAGGCCACCAATGCCGACGCTGCGCGACAGGCGTTGTCCTCCTACCCGCGCAGCTTCTGGATCGCCGGCGGACGCGCCAAGGCGGGCGGCATCGACGATCTCGAAGACCTGTTCCCCCGCGTCGTCGAGGCCTTCCTGATTGGCGAGGCTGCCGGTCCGTTCGCCGCCCGGCTGGGCGAGATACCGCACCGGATCAGCGGCGACATGGCGACCGCCGTGCGTCAGGCCGCCGAGGCCGCCGCCGCGACCGGGCGCGATGAGGTCGTCCTGCTGTCTCCGGCCTCGGCCAGCTTCGACCAGTATCCCGACTTCGAGGCGAGGGGCGAGGCGTTCCGCGCCGCCGTCCTGGCTCTCGGCGCGACTGCGAGCGTATCATGACCGACTACAGCCCAGCGTTTTCGCGCAACGACCAGAGCCCCATTGCGAAATGGTTCTGGACCATCGACCGGGGCCTGCTGGCGGCGGCGCTGACGCTGGTGGCGCTGGGCGTGTCGCTGAGCTTCGCCTCCAGCCCCGCGGCCATTCTGGCGGACCAGTCGATCACCGATCCCTTTCATTATTCCTGGCGGATGATCGTCTGGGCCTCTGGCGGGATCACCCTGATGCTGCTGGCCTCGCTGCTGTCGCCGCGCGGGGTGAGGCGCATCGCCCTGCTGGGCCTGCTGGCGGCCATCGTCGTCATGTCCGCCCTGCCGTTTATCGGCAATGAGGTGAAGGGCGCGGCGCGTTGGGTCAACCTCGGCCCGTTCAGCCTGCAGCCGTCGGAATTCGCCAAACCCAGCCTGATCGTCTTCGCCGCCTGGATGTTCTCCGAGGCCCAGAAGGGGCAGGGCGTTCCCGGCGTCAGCATCGCCTTCGCGGCCTGGGCCGTGACCGTCTTCCTGCTGCTGATCCAGCCCGACATCGGCCAGACCCTGCTGATCACCACCACCTTCATGGCCGTCTTCTTCATGGCCGGGGTGCCCCTGAAATGGGTGGCGGCCCTCGTTGCAGCCGGCGCGGCCGGGGTGGTTGGCCTGTATTTCGCCTTCAGCCACATGCGCGACCGCCTCAGCCGCTTCTTCTCGCCCGAGACCACTGACACCCACCAGATCGACCGCGCTTCCGAGGCCATCCGCGCCGGCGGTCTGGTCGGGCGCGGCGTCGGCGAGGGGGTGATGAAGCGGTCGGTGCCTGACCTGCACACCGACTTCATCTATTCCGTCGGGGCCGAGGAGTTCGGGCTCGTTCTGTCGCTGGCCATGATCTCGCTCTACGCCTTCATCGTCATTCGCGGCATGCGCCGGGCCATGAAGCTGACCGATCCGTTCGAGCAGACGGCGGCGGCGGGGCTGTTCATGCTGATCGGCCTGCAGGCCAGCATCAATATCGCGGTCAATCTGAACCTGATCCCGACCAAGGGGATGACCCTGCCCTTCATCAGCTATGGCGGTTCGTCGCTGCTGGCCATGGGGCTGACCATGGGGTTGGCTCTCGCCTTGACCCGCCGCCGCCCCGGTGCCTACGAGCCGGGGGCCAGCCTGCCCCAGGGCCGGAGCATCCTGCCGTAAGGGCCGTCATGTCGTCGAAAGTCTGCGTCGTCGCCGCCGGGGGCACCGGGGGCCATATGTTCCCCGCCGAGGCTCTGTCGCACGAGCTTCAGGCGCGCGGCTGGCGCATCGTCCTGGCCACCGACCATCGCGGCGAGGCCTATGCCCACGCCTTCCCCGCCGAGGAACGGATCGCGCTCGACGCCGCCACCGGGCGCGGGCCGATCGGGATGGCCAGGGCCGGCGTGGCCATCGCGCGCGGCGTGTTCAAGGCCCGCGCGACACTGACCCGGCTGGACGCCGCCGTCGTGGTCGGTTTCGGCGGTTATCCGTCCGCGCCGGCCCTGCTGGCCGCCCTCAGCCAGCGTCGCCCGACCCTGCTGCACGAACAGAACGCCGTCCTGGGTCGCACCAACCGCTGGCTGGCCCCCTATGTCGGGGCGGTCGCGTCGTCTTTCCCCAATCTGCAGAAGGTGCCGCAGGGGCTGGAGGCGCGGGTCTCCCTGGTCGGCAACCCCGTGCGCCCCGACATCCGCGCCCTGTACGACCGCGCCTGGACTCCACCGACGTCCGACGGACCCATCCATGTGCTGGTCACCGGCGGCAGTCAGGGCGCCCGCATCCTCGCCGAGAAAGCGCCGCAGTCGCTGGCAGCCCTTCCCAAGGCGATCCGCGCCCGACTGAGGGTGCAGCAGCAGTCCCGCGCCGAAACCCTCGAGGCCGCGCAGCAGATCTATCTGGCAGCGGGAATTCAGGCCGAGGTCGCGCCCTTTTTCCGAGACATGGCGCAACGCCTGTCGGCGGCGCATCTGGTCATCGGTCGCGCCGGTGCCTCGACCTGTTCGGAACTGGCGGTGGCCGCCGTTCCTTCGCTGCTGATCCCGCTGAAGATCGCCATGGACGACCACCAGCGCTTCAACGCCCTCAGCCTCGCCGAGGCCGGAGGGGCCGAGGTGATGCTGGAGGATGCGGTGACGGTTGAGGCCCTGGCGGACGCCCTGCTGCCTCTGCTGTCGGACCCCGCACGCCTGTCGGCGATGAGCGTGGGCGCGAGGTCGGCCGCCCTGCCGGACGCCACGCGGGCCTTGGCGGATATGGTGGAAGCGGCGGCCTGATTAAGTCCCTGGATCCCCGCGCAGGCGGGGATGCAGGGGAAGGTCAACCAATCCCCGCCAGCGCTGCGCGCCCCACGCGAACGGCATCGGCCAGGTTGTCGGCGTCCGCCTCGCCCGCCGATCCGGGATCGCAGGCGACCGCCAGCAGCTCCGCCGCATCCACGCCCCTCGACGCCGCATAGGCGGGCGCGGGGTCGAGCGTCGCCGGCCCTTCCGCGCCACCTTCGCGCACCGAGGCGAAATCCAGGCGGTCGGCGGTTCGGGCCGCGCAGTCGAACGCCCACCAGGACCAGCCGCCCCAATAGGCCTCGCCCGCAGCCTGGAAGTCCTGCTCCGTGACCTGAAAGCTGCGCATCCTGACTGTGTCGCCGGTCCGTGAGATGGTCGAAAGGTCGGCCAACACCGCGAACCGACCCACCCCCGTCAGGACGAGACGATGTCCGCCCGGCTGCGGCTCCGCGGGTTGCGCGCAGGCGGGTGCGGCCAGCAGAGCGACGCCAAGACCGACAGTCCGAAGGATCGTTTTCATGCACCATCGTAACCCGATGTTGACCGGGACGCGACCAGACTGATCGCCATGATCCGCTTCATGACGCTCGAGTTCGCCGGCGGAGACCGGTCTGCGATGCTGGACCGCGTCATCGGCATGGCGCGTGCGTCCTATGGCTACGTCGTCACCCCCAATGTCGATCACGTCATCAAGCTGATGGACGGCCGCGTTCCGCGCGACGTCTATGACGGTGCCGATCTGAAGATCTGCGACAGCCGCATTCTCTCGCATCTGGCCCGGCTGCGCGGTGTTGTCCTGCCGGTCTATCCGGGGTCGGACATGACCGCCGACCTGCTGGCCTCGCCCGCTGCGGAAGGGCTGACCCTCGCCGTGTTCGGGCCCGACCGCGCGGCGTTTGAAAATCTGGCCGCCCGCTATCCACGCCAGACCCTGAAATTCCTCGAGGCCCCGATGCTAGCCCCCGGGACCCTCGCCTGGCGCGCCGCGGTCGCCCATACCGCCCATGCGGATTGGGACGTGCTGCTGGCCTGCGTCTCCTTCCCCAAACAGGAGCTGTTCGCCCACGCCCTGCGTGCGGCGGGCCGCCAG
>Ga0105047_10002948_pt1 | contig 30174 bp, 26 predicted proteins | sample MAT04_FD_78384 | JGI IMG/M metagenome (GOLD analysis project Ga0105047, IMG submission 78384) | Freshwater microbial communities from Lake Fryxell liftoff mats and glacier meltwater in Antarctica - MAT-04 (megahit assembly) | ecosystem: Environmental > Aquatic > Freshwater > Ice > Liftoff... | reverse complement strand
TGAGATTCGTAGGCAACAAAGGAAAGAGAGTCACCCAATTTAAGATTCAATGCTTTTTCTGCCTCATCTCTGGAAAGAAGACTTACTTTTCTCTGAATCCCAATCTGCATGGTTGTTCCGGATGCATTGATCAGTTCAAAATCCTTTTTGAAAATCACACTTTTACTGTTTTGCTCAACAATATCAAAGCCTTCGGTGTCGATTGCTTTTGGAACGACCCAGTTTGCAAAAGTTTGTTCTTTTCCTTTCTCAAAATAAATTGAAAATGGGCCTCCTTCCGGTCCTAGCCAGAGTCTTTCTTCTCCCCCGAAAGGATTAAACTGTGCACTTTGCTTTCCGGCTTCGATGAATTTGTAATTAATCCACCCAAAACTGTTGCCTTCATTTCCATCCGCTGTGCTTGTCATTACCCGTCCCTGATATGCAGGAACAAGCAGAACTGCAGCGCCGGTTAGGGAGTCTTTCAGTTCTATGGTGCTTATTTTATTCTTTACAAAGAAATCCACATCAAAGCCATAGAATCCCTTACTGAGAGTGCTTTTCATCGGTTCAGTATTTTTATTGGCGGTTGAGGTGCATGCAGTAGCCAAAATTGCGCAAAGCAACATGCCGTAGCCGATTCTGTTTTCAAGAATGCTCATTTCTTTAAACTATTTAGAATATCAGGAGTATATCGGTCCGTATGTTGAACATGCCCTGAAATCAGCACCTTCCAGCTCACTTCCGAATGCACTCCAGGCACTTGGGCGGAATACCGAATCTTCATTTACATTGTGCATACTCACAGGGATTCGTAGAATCGATGCCAGAGTGATAAGATCAGCACCAATATGTCCGTATGATATTGCACCATGATTTGCTCCCCAGCCGGCCATTACAGAGTATACGTCCTTAAACTGCCCTTTCCCATTGACTCTGGGAACAAACCAAGTAGTTGGCCAGGTTGGATCGGTACGTTTATCGAGTGTAGCGTGCACAGCATCTGGCAATTCTATCGTCCATCCTTCGGCTAATTGCAGAACCGGACCTAGTCCTTTAACCAGATTTAAGCGACACATGGTTACCGGCATCTCAGCAGCAGTTTTGAACTGTGATGAATAACCACCACCACGGAAATATTCTTTATTTGCAGCACACCATTTGGTGTTTTTAAGGCATTTGTCAACTTCTTCGGCTTTGATGTCCCAAAAGGCTTTCATCACTGAATTACCTTGTTTATCAAGCTGTTGTGCTGTAGCATCAAGTGTTGTGGAACCAGAATTTATTAGATGGATAAACCCGTTTGAAGCTTTGCCGGTTAAGGTGTGTCCGGTTACACGTTTTACTGAATCGGGGCTCCAATAAGTGCGAACATCAGAAAAGATCTGGGCGGTATTGGTCAGCAGGTGTCCGAAAAGCATGGATACTCCATTCAGACTGTCATTTTCAGTTGCGAAAACAAAAGCTTCCCTGATTCCGTTCCAGTCGAAAGATGAGTTAAGAATTGCTTCAGTGAAATCGGCATTAGGATAATAATCGGTCCATTGCCTTTGTCCCTGAAATCCTCCGGCTATAGCATTTCTGCCTTTGGCTTCTTCACCAAATCCAAGAGCAGCAAGATTTGGGTTTCCTATCATCAGGTCACGGGAGATCAGAGTCATTTTAACAACAATTTCCCATTCCCAATCTTTACGTTTACGATCGGATTGTTTTTTATTCAGGTCATCACCTTCTTTACAATTAGCTTTTACCCAGGCAAGGGCTTTTTCGTATTCTGTTTTATCATAAATTCCTTGTTCGATGCGGCGAAGGAATTCTGTCATATCAACAAATTCAGTTCTCATCCCAAGGTAATCCTGGAAAAAGTCGGGATTCACCATAGATCCTGCGATTCCCATTGAAGTATACCCGAGTGAGAGATATGATTTACCTTTCATTTGCGCCACAGCGAGAGCAGCTTTTACGAACCTTAGAATTTTTTCCTGAACATCAGCAGGAATCGACTGATCGCCGGCATCCTGAACATCTCTGCCGTAGATACCGAAAGCTGGTAAACCCTTTTGAGTATATCCTGCAAGTGCGGCAGCCAGATAAACTGCGCCCGGACGTTCAGTACCGTTAAAGCCCCAGATTGCTTTTGGCATCTGAGAATCAGAATCCATAACCTCAGTACCATAGCACCAGCAAGGAGTTACCGTTAATGAAACTCCGACGCCTTCACGGGCAAAGAGATCTGCACAGATGGCTGCATCTGCAACACCTCCAATGGTGGTTTCAGCAATTACACATTCTACTTTTTCACCGGATGGGAACCTAAGATTTTCTTCTATGAAACGGGCAGCGGTCCTGGCCATATTCATAGTTTGTGTTTCAAGGGATTCGCGAACTCCGTCTTCCCTGCCATCAATAACAGGGCGGATTCCTACTTTTGGCAATCTGCCAATCAATCTGTTTTTCATAAGAATAGTTTTAATATTGAGGAATAACTTGTTTTAATATCAATTTAAGATTTCCATAAATATACTAAAATTTCAATCTCTCTAAATCATTCATTCTATTTTCTGAATTTCTGTTTATCAGAGATGAACTCAAGGTTATTTGAGACACTTCATCGCTCCCGTTTAATATGCGCATTAATACATTAATTGCTTCCTTTCCTATATTTTCAATTGGCTGCTGCACAAAGCTCAGGGGAGGATTAAAAAGTTCAAAGCTGTCACCTCCATCAAAGCCTATAAATGCGACATCATCCGGAATTTTAAGTTTCTGTTTTTGAACAAAATATAATCCAGCAACGGAAAGCGCATTTGTTGCGAACAATAGTGCATTAACCTTCTTTTTTTCCACAACCAGTTCCTTAAACGCTATGTCTAAGTCTTCCTGAAAATGTTCATACCTCACTTCAACAATACATATATTATCTGCTAAATTGTTAACTTTCATGGTATCTGCATACCCCTTAATTCGGTCTTTCATATGACTCAAAGGAGATTTATACGCTACCATCGCAATCTTTTTTAATCCCTTGCTAATAAAATATGAAGTGGCCTCTGAGGTTGCCTTAAAGTTATCAATAATAACATGGCTTGTATTCACATCCTCAAAAAAGCGGTCAACTAAAACAACTGGAATATGTCTCTTAAGTAAGCTCTGTATTTGAGCGTTTGTACCTGCTGCAGGTACGATTATAAACCCATCGACCTGCCGGTTTAAAAGCGTGGTAATCAGTGCTTCTGATTTTAGCTCATCTTCGTCTGAACAACCAATAATCACAGTATATCCAAACGTATTTGCCTCATTTTCGATTATCCTGGCAAGCTGGCCAAAAAAGGGATTTGCGATATCCGCTACAATCAATCCAATGGTCTTGGTGGTTTTCATTCTCAGACTTCGTGCAATCTGATTAGGTTGGTAGTTTAACTCTTCCGCAGCAAGTCGGATCTTTTTTACTACCTCAGCACCTACTCTCTTTTCTTTTTCCAGACCGTTTAAAACATACGACACAAGAGCAGTTGAAACTCCAACCTTTGTGGCTATATCTTTTAAGGAGACCCTTTTTTGCATACTTCGGTTTTAACAATTCCTATATTGGTCCAAAAGCTTCCTGTAAATTTACGGATGACAATATAAGCTTAAACGATTAAACCAACAAATTTATTTTTCGAGTTTGTTACAAGCCAGAATGTAATACTTAGTGATGTTTTAACTGGAATCCCACTTGCCTACATCCTTATGAGAGACTGGCTTGTAAATTATCCCTTACGAGTTTCTCTTCAATGGTGGATGTTTGCGGCTCCTTCAATAATAATCTATCTCATTGCCATATTAACGGTTATCTGGCAGGCCGGTAAACCTGCAGGTATGAATCCCGTTGAGAGTCTGGGTTGTGAATAGTATCTCCGGTTGAGGACTTGTTTCCGGATGCATTTAATGATATCATAAGATATTTTTTCCTTTTTAGATTTTGAACAAATTACTAAACACTTGGTTTATTTTAAAAGAGTGTTATTCATTTATTAAACCGACAAAAATGCTAAAGATTGTATTAATCTCAATAGGTAGTATTATTGCGGCAATCCTTATAATTGCAGCATTTATGGAGAAGGAATACTCTATTTCCTCTGAAATTATTATAAATCGTCCTAAAAACATAGTTTTTAGTTTCATTAAAGACATCCGAAATCAGGAAAAATATAGTAAATGGGTGATGGCCGATCCAAAGGTAAATATGATTTACACAGGAACGGAAGGAACCGTTGGTTTTACTACGGCCTGGAATAGTGAGCTAAAATCTGTTGGAGTTGGAGAACAGGAAATTACTCAGATTTTCGAAGGTGAAGAACTTGATATGGAAATTCGTTTTGAGAAACCCTTTAAAATGGTCAGCAAAGCGGTTACGATCACTCAGGCTGTTAACGAAAATCAGACTAAATACATAAATAAGTTCTTTACAAAAAGCCCTTATCCAATGAATATTATGACTCCGATAATGAAGAAAATGCTTGTCAAAGACATGGATGAAACTTCCTGGAACTTAAAGAATATACTGGAAAAAAACTAATCTTTTGCTTCATAACCCGGAAGCTCACGATGCGTATGGTCGCAAAACGGAGGCGTTTTTGTATGCTTGCAAGTGCACCATTTTACCAAAGTTTTTTCTTCAATTCTAACGAGTAAAGGAAGAAAATCGGTACCGCGGTGATTACTATCGCAAAAAGGCTGGTTTTGGCTTCTACCACAGGTACACCAGAAGTAAGTTCCCGGTTCGGTAACCAGTTTTATTGATCTTAGGCCCGCGATTATAGGCTTTTCTTTATTGCTCATTTTTACAGATTGGATGCTTAACTTTTTTCTTCAAAAAATTCCCTGATTACTTTACAGATTTTCTTTATCTCGCTGGTACTGAGCTCGTAGTAAAGAGGCAGTCTCAACAGACAATTAGAATAAAAATCACTCCAGGGCAACGGCCGGCCATCGTGTTTGTCTTTGTAGTATGCCGAATCGTGAAGCGAAAGGTAATGAAATACAGCCAGAATACCATTTTCCTTGAGTCGTGCAATGAGTTTACTTCTCATTTCTAGGTTTCCTAGGGTAATATAAAAAATATGGCCGTTATTCGTTGCATTTTCTGGAATTCGGGGGAGTTTTATTTCGTATTTCCCATCCAGATCTTTTAGCAAGGAGTAATATAAATCCCAGTTTTTAATTCTTTTAGACTGAATCGATTCAAGACAATTCAGTTGAGCCCACAAAAAAGCTGCCGTAACCTCCGACGGAAGCCAGGAAGAGCCTAGATCAACCCAGCCGTATTTATTCACTTCTCCCCTGAAAAACTCTGCTCTGTTGGTGCCTTTTTCCCAGATTATTTCCGCACGTTTTCTAAATTGCGAATCGTTAATTACCAGCATTCCTCCCTCACCGGCATTGATGTTTTTGGTTTCGTGAAAAGAAAAAGCTGCAAGCTGACCGAAACTTCCAAGAGGTTTTCCCTTGTAAAACGAATCAATTGCCTGGGCTGCATCCTCAATTACAAACAAGTAATGTTTATTGGCAATCCGTATGATTTCATCCATGTCACAGGCCATACCTGCATAATGTACGGGAACTATGGCACGGGTTTTATCCGTTATCAGACTTTCCAGACTTTGTGTGGCCATGTTAGGATGAAACTCAGAGCTGTCGGCAAAAACGATCTTTGCTCCCCTGAGAATAAAAGCATTTGCGGTGCTTACAAAGGTATAGGAAGGCATAATAACCTCATCGCCGGGCTTAATGTCGATAAGTATTGCCGCCATTTCCAGAGCATGAGTGCAACTGGTTGTGAGTAAAACATCTTTGAATCCGTACTTTTTCTTAAAAAAGTCGTGACATAGTGCTGTGAACTGACCGTTTCCTGAAATTTTTCCGGCTTTTATGGCCTGGCGGATGTATTTTGTCTCCTTACCTGTCAGGTACGGTTTGTTGTAGGGGATTTTCACTTTGATGTAAGTTAAATACTAATTTTATGTTGTTTTATTTTTTCCAGAGATGATAAACATCCTCAATTCCCTTGATGCTGAATCCCACTTTTTCATAAAAAGCGCAGGAACTTTTGTTTTCCAGCTGGGTCTGAACATTTAGAATTTCTATCTTATTTTTCCTGAACCAATCAATTACCGAATGAATCAGATGTTTGCCAATCGATTTCCCCCGGTATGCCTCATTTACAGCAATCAGCCCAATCCAACCTTCACCATTACGAATTCCCAGACTTACCATTCCTAGTTTTTTCCCTTCTTCCTCCCATGTGAAAACCTCTTTTGCAAAAGTTCCGTTAAGTGAATTCTTCATCCATAAGGAATATAATTCTTCAAATTTTTTTCGGGGGATTTGCTCGTCGGTCCGAAACCGGCTGTATTGGCCAGCTTCAAATGCCAGCGATTCAAATTCAGTATTCAGTTCAGATCCAATTCGCGAACAGATATTTTCAGAAAGTATCGGGTTAAACTCTGAAACATTCATCGTATAAGTTACCTTCTCATCTGTAAGTTTTGCGCCCGACATGAGGATTTTCTTTTTGATGGTTTCATCATGATGGGAAGCAAAAATATAGACCAATTTAAAATCGCTGTTTTTTGCAGTTGATAAGGCTGAAACCAATTCATCCCCTGAAAGATTTACAGCATCGAGCTTTCCAGTATTAAGTCCGAAAAAATTACTATCCCATTCAAGAGCCTTAATCATAATTACTGTTTCAGATTTAGGCGGTTTTTGACAATATACTGAGGGCGGTTTTTAACTTTTTCATAGGTTTTTCCAATATACAAACCAACTATTCCGAGAATTAGAATTATTATGCCCGAAAAGAACCATACCGAAATTATCAGACTCGTATATCCCATTACTTTTATGTCTCCGGCAACGTAGCGAATCAGTGTAACTATGGTATACAAAACTGAAAACAGCGAAAGATAAACTCCGAATTTCACAATGAGGCGAAGCGGCCGGTCTGAAAATGCCAACATAACATCCAAAGCAAGATTTAAGGTTTTACGAAACGAATAACTCGTTTTCCCTACGGTTCGCCGGGAATGCTCGATGGATATTGAAGTGTGTTTAAACCCCACCCATTTTATCAGGGTTGGGAAAAATCGTTGCTGATCTCCCAGGCTACAAACAGCCTCAATTACTGATGCTTTATAAATTCCGAAATTACCGATGCTACTGTCCTGCTCGGTTTTAGTCAGGTAACTGAGTACCCGGTAAAAAGTTCTGGAAAAGAATTTCTTGATGAAACTATCTTTTCTTTCCTGACGCTTCCCTAGCACAATATCAAAACCTTCCTGCGACTTCCTGTATAATTTTATAATCTCTTCAGGCTGATCCTGCAAATCGCAATCCATCACCACTACCCATTCACCCAGAACATGCTCAAGGCCGGCAGTAATAGCATTATGCTGACCAAAATTCCGTGAAAGCAATATCCCTTTTACTCTTTCATCGCGCGAAGCTAATTCTTCGATTGCCGGCCATGATTCGTCAGGGCTACCATCATCAACCAGTAAAAGCTCGAAACTAAGCTTTTCAGATTCCAGAGCTTTTTTAATCCTCAGATATAACTCAATTACAGTTCCCCCGCATCCATAAACAGGTGAAACAATTGAAAGGGTAGGTTGTTTAGACATTATATGCCAGGGTTTCCAAAATATTATAAATTCAGGCTAATGACCTTTTTTTGTCAAATGTAAAGGAAAAAAACCTTTTTCAGAAAGCATGAAGTATTTCTTTATAAAACAATAAACACATGTTGCAATTACCTAATAGATATAAACAACTCAAAGACTAGCAAAATCAGGGTCTAGCATAATTCATTAGAGATAAAATTCAGCTCATTTGTAAATAAAAGACAAATTTATCCGTATCAGTTCGATTAAATATTTATTTTTGCGCAAATTTTGTTAAGAATCAAGTTTTTTTGATTCCTATTCGTATTTTTATTTTTTGTGGGGATTTGCAGGTATACACTTACTTTTTTGTTTTGGATCATAAGGACAAAAAAGTTGACATTTATAAAACAGAAAAGATGAGAAAATGGCGTATTGAAGATTCAGCCGAGCTTTACAACATAAACGGATGGGGTATTAATTACTTCTCAATCAGCGATAAAGGCCACGTTGTTGTTACCCCAAAAAAAGACGGAATTGAAGTCGACTTACAGGAATTAGTTGAAGAACTTCAGCTACGTGATGTTTCAACACCTTTACTGGTTCGTTTTCCGGATATTCTCGATAGCCGTATCGAGAAAATGGCCAGTTGTTTCAAAATAGCTGCCGCTGAATATAAATTTACAGCGAACAATTATATCGTTTATCCCATTAAGGTAAACCAGATGCGTCCTGTGGTTGAGGAAATCGTTACTCACGGGAAGAAATTCAATATTGGACTTGAAGCGGGATCAAAACCAGAACTTCATGCTGTTATTGCCATCAATACGGATAATGATTCTCTCATAATATGCAATGGATATAAGGATGAAGATTACATTGAACTCGCACTTCTGGCCCAGAAAATGGGTAAAAGAATATTTGTAGTTGTTGAAAAACTCAACGAGTTAAAACTTATTACCAGGGTTGCAAAGCGATTGAAAGTAAAGCCAAATATTGGTATCCGTATTAAGCTTGCCAGCGCAGGAAGTGGCAAATGGGAAGATTCAGGTGGCGATGTGAGCAAATTCGGACTTACCTCCAGCGAACTGCTCGAAGCACTCGATTTTCTCGAAAAAAACAAGATGAAAGACTGCCTGAAACTTCTCCATTTTCATATCGGAAGTCAGGTAAATAAAATCCGCAGAATTAAAATTGCTCTTCGTGAAGCCTCTCAGTTTTATGCTCAGCTTTATCTCAGGGGATTTGGTGTGGAGATGGTAGATATTGGCGGTGGACTTGGCGTTGACTACGACGGTACCCGTTCATCGAACAGCGAAAGCAGCGTAAATTACAGCATTCAGGAATATGTAAACGACGCCGTTTTTACTATGGCCGACGTCAGCGATAAAAATAATATTCCCCACCCTGATATCATTACCGAATCGGGAAGATCACTCGCAGCCCACCATTCAGTGCTGATCTTTGAAGTGCTGGAATCTGCCACTCTGCCTACATGGGAAGAAGATGAAGAAATAAGTCCCAACGATCATGAACTCGTCCGGGATCTATATGCTACCTGGGATGCAATTAACCAGTCACGTATGCTCGAGGCATGGCACGATGCACAGCAAATCCGCGAAGAAGCATTAGATCGCTTTAGCCTCGGACTGCTTGACCTCAGAACACGCGCTCAGATTGAGAGATTGTTCTGGTCAATTGCAAGAGAAGTACAGCAAATGACAAACGAACTGAAACACGTTCCTGAAGAGCTGCTTCAATTGCCTAAGTTGCTATCCGATAAATACTTCTGTAATTTTTCACTGTTCCAGTCTTTACCAGATTCATGGGCAATCGATCAGATATTCCCAATAATTCCAATTCAAAGACTTGAGGAGAAACCCGATCGTTCTGCAACTTTACAAGACATCACCTGCGATTCAGACGGAAAGATCGATAATTTCATTTCTACAAGAAACCTCTCATATTACCTGCCAGTGCATTCTTTGCGTCATAAGGAACCCTATTATATCGGGGTTTTTCTGGTTGGAGCTTATCAGGAAATTCTTGGGGATTTGCATAATCTGTTTGGAGATACTAACGCAGTGCACGTGTCTGTTGATAAGCATGGATATAATATCGATCAGATAATTGATGGGGAAACGGTTGCAGAAGTTCTGGAATATGTTCAGTATAATCCAAAGAAACTCGTAAGAACCGTCGAGACATGGGTAACCTCTTCCGTAAAATCAGGAATTATTACGGCTGAAGAAGGAAAAGAATTCCTTTCTAACTATCGTTCTGGTTTATACGGATATACCTATCTTGAATAAAATATTTCATCTAGGGAGATTATTATGGAACAAAAAAACAATCCCCTGCATGGGAAAACGCTTGAACTTATTCTCACCCAGCTTGTTGATTTCTATGGTTGGGAGCAGTTAGGTTATAAAATTAATATAAATAGCTTTAATAGCGAGCCGAGTATAAAATCGAGTCTGAAATTCCTTAGAACAACTCCCTGGGCAAGAAAAAAAGTAGAGGATTTGTATATTGAGGTAATGGACAAACTCAGACCGGAATAGGTTAACCAAGAAGTTGAGGGGACATTAAAAATAGTGAATAACAAATAGAATAAGCTAAATCCAACTGTTATCCAATTTATGAAAACTTTCGAACTCACCGGTAAAGAATACATTGAATTAAATAAATTGCTTAAAATATTTAATCTCGTGGAAACCGGTGGAGAGGCTCATATCCGCATCGATGCAGGCCTCGTAAAAGTCAATGGAGCAATAGAAACACAAAGAAGAAAAAAACTAAGATCCGGAGATATCGTCTTATATAAAAATGAATCAATCCAAATCATATAAACCAACAACCAAAAACGCCCTGAAAGACTCCAACCATAAAACAAAAAAAACCAAAACGCTCTGAAATGGAAGTATATTTCAACCATGTGCAACGCGCGTGGTCTAACAAAAACCCAAAAACATGAAAAAGCTAATCCTAACCTCCATCGCCCTCGCTTTTGTTGCCACGCTCTCAATCATGGCTCAATCATTACAGCAACAAGCCACTGCCCTTAAAAAACCCGCAGATTGCGGAGTTACCGACTATGACGCTTTCAAGAATTCCTCTTTCACACTGAAAGATGATGTGGCTAAAACAGATAAAAACTATGAACAAATTAGCACAGATGTCGCAAAATATGCAAGTTCTGAAAAACCTGTAACCCTTGATAATGTGAAAGCGGATATTAATAAGGTTAAAGAAGTGAAAACCTCTTTGAAAACCTTTGATGAAAAAGTCGCTAATCTCTCTGAAACTGGAAAAACCTTGTCATCCAATGTTACAAGCGTAAAACCAATTACGAAAATTAAGCCTGCAACCACAAACACAAAAGATTCAGTGAAAGCGGTTGATTTGAGTCGCGACATATTGAAATCACTCGCTTCTAAAGTTGATGTGGACCTTGGAACTCTCAACGGTCTGCTTGCAAAATTAGGTGGGCAATAGTATAAATGACCATTGACGATGGAAGAAATTCTGTCGCCAATGTGCTTTTTATTTCTCGGAATATTTCGATAAACACTCCGGACAAAGGCAGTCCGAATATAAACTGGTAATTTCCAGCATATCTTTTTTGTGAATCTGCAACGACTCACACCAGCAATCTTTTTCTCCTTCGCAGTTGAAGCTCGCACTGCATTTTGGACAGGTTTTTACCGACATCTTATTGAGTGAGGGTTACGTTAACACTTCTCATTTTGCCTCCCATAGGTGGATTCATTTTTCGCACAGTAACACTTGCTTTGGTTACGCCAGGTAGCTCAGCATAAACAGCATCAAGAATTCTACTAGCGATATTCTCAAGTAATTTTGACTTTTTTTCCATCTCCCGCTTCACCAGCTTATAAGCTATCTGGTAGTTAACAGCATCGTGCAGATCATCTGTCTTTGCCGGAATACTCATATCGGTTTCAAGAATCAGATCAACCAGAAATTTGTTACCCACAATCTGTTCTTCCTTATAATGGCCATGGAAAGAGTAAAACTCCATTCCTTCAATATGGATTGTCCCCATGCTTTTTTTTCATAAAGTTATAATTTTTTTGGTAAGGGAAGTCTCCTGAAAATACTATACAGAATAATTGAAATAGACCCCCTGTATTTTAAAAATTATATTGTAAACCCAAATCAAGGTTTGGAAATCTTAAAATAATCCTTCTTTTCTTTCATCCATGAATTAAGGCTGGCAAGCATGTATAATTTTAAATCCTTTTCCTTCAGGTTATAAGCAAGGTTCTCCATTTCACCCGGATCATTTTTCAAATCGAAAAGTTGCTCATTTCTGCTTCCGTATGAATAAAGTATGTATTTATAATTTTTATACCACACGGTTCTGGCAACGTTTTCGGGCTTTGCAGGATCCGGAGCAAATTCGGCAAACAGAAAATTCCTGAAACTTGTATCGGACTTTTCAATGATAGGTTTGAGACTCATTCCTTCTATTAATGGGGAAATGCTTAATCCAGCATAATCCAGCATGGTAGGTAAAATATCAATTCCAGATACCAGATGTTCTGTATCTGATGCATTTTTAAAATCTTTCCCGAACCAGCTGATAATAAGTGGCACTTTCATACTTTCTTCATAGGGATAAAGACTTCCGGCCAAGCTATGAGCTCCGTTTCCGTCACCATGATCGCTTGTAAAAACAATCAAGGTGTTTTCATCATAGCCCTGTTTTTCCAGCATTGCGATAAGTTTGCCAATCTCCTCATCTACTTTTTCAACCAAAAGGTAATACTGATAATTGTAATTTCTCCATGCTTGTCCCACTGTCTTCTGGTTGAAGGTAAGGCTGGCAGGATCATTACTTTTACTCCTCAGTGCCATCAGGAACTCTGGTTCATTTGTTCCAATTTCTGAATTATAAGGCAGTGGTGCAGTACTTTCAGGGTTTACTGCGGGCAAATATGCATCCGGTCGTGCCGCAACATTTACGATATCATGCGGATTCCTGAAGGAAACAGCCATCAGCCACGGTTCATCCGGGTGTCTCTGAATTTGTTTAACCATTGCATCTGCAAGCGGAGAGTCTGTATCGCTTCCTAATCCTGTTGTTTTTTCAGGGGATGAGAAATTGACCAGATCAAAACCCGGAATCGAATCCTTTCCAGATATATGCGGAAAAGTTTCAGGGAGTTGCCAGGTTCCACCCCAGATTGTCCGGTATCCGCCAAGCCGAAACAAATGTCCCATATTCAGCAAACTACTGTCGGGCTTCTGTCCGTCGTAATTAACGCCCGTCTGATGCGGGTACAAACCAGTAATAATTGAACTTCTCGAAGGCGAACATGTGGGAGAACTACAGTAAGAGCGAGAAAAACGGATACCTGCCGCAGCAAGTGCATCCATATTCGGAGTATGAATATATGGGTTTCCATAGGCACTCATTGCCGACATAGTCTGCTGATCAGTGAGTATAAACAGTATATTCGGTTTTCCGTTTTTTTTCTTCCGGGTTCTTTGATTATCTGCTTTTACATCACGAACAACAATTGAATGAAAATTTGCAGGACTGCTCCAGTTATCTGATTTCCCTTTCCACATCAACTGCGTCTCACGGTTTACTGAATCGGCATCATTTATGGCAATGTCCATTGAGAAATATGTACGTGGCCAAAAATGATTCCTTTTGAGGCTGGAATAAGGGAAGTAAACCTGAACCACATAGCTGCTGTCGAAAAGCTGAGTCCACGCACTGGCTCCGGTAACAATACTATTGTAATTTTTAGGATACCATTCGATAGGAGCAACATTTTTCTTTCCAGGGAGAGGGATTATAACTGCTTGAAATACACCTTTTTCGTACATATTACGATTCCGCAGGCGAGGTGGGCGAAGATCCATATAAATTTCAACACCGTCATTCATATAGGAAAACTCGTTCCCTGTTCTAACGGAATCGTCCTTAACTCTTATGGTTAACAGAAGGCCTGTTTCTGCCCGGTTCATATAAGCAGTAGCAGAACAATCATTAGATCCTTTCCAGTTCTCCTTTCCAATTACAATCTGAGAACTATCGTTCATTTCAAAGACAAATGACTGTTCTTTATCAAACTTCTGATAGGAAGTGCAGGAGGTTGCAAAGATCAGTAAAAATAGAAAGAATGTGGAATAAAACTTCATTGATACAACTTGTTAGAAATCAGATTATCAAATACTTGCAACACCTTACCAGTATCCTTCTTCCATCAAAGGAATAAGTGCCAGCAGACCTCCCCATGAATAGAAGCTATCACTGCTTTTCACGTCTCCGCCAACACCGGTAACCGAATTGTAATTTTCATGAACTCTCCTGTTTTCAGTCCATTCTTTCATTAGAAGATTTAGTGATTTTTCGGCCAGAATTTTTCTTGCTTCGGGGAGATCATAGTTCCGCAATCCCATATAAACTAGGAAATTCATAGGTGCCCATATTCTTCCCCTCCAGTATTCATTATCAGGGAAGGCAGGATCATTTCTGGCAATGGAAGGCATCATAAACTCTCCGAAAAACTCTTTCGGATTCATAAAATGCTCCTGTATCATCCTTTCAGCTTGCGCCTGACTTGGAACACCTGCAAGTAAAGGGTAAAAATTAGTTGGAGCAAGGTGTTTTGAAAACTCGTTTGTAATCAGATTTTTATCCCGGTAAATTCCGGTCTTTTCATCCCATAGTTCTTGAAGTTTTATACTAAATTTCGCAGCTCTGTCAAGCAACTCTGTTTTGTCGTTCTCTTTGCCTAATTCCGAGGCAATAAACGCAAGCGACTTACAGTCAGATATATACAGGCTCATAAGATCAACAGAAGCAAGTTCCATCAGATGGGTACTTTTATTGAAAACGACTTCTTCAAACAGAGGAGAATTATCAAGCCCTGATTCATACATTGCAGCCTGTTTATTATTGTTGTCTATCCCTGTTTCAAGGGAATCCGATCCCCATGAAAGATACCCCTTGTTGTTGCGGGCCTTGTCCCACCATCGGTTCCAGGTTAGCAGTTTATCATAAACTTCATTCAGAAACCATTTATCCTGGTACTTTTCATAGATAAGTTTACAAACCATACTTCCAACAGGAGGCTGGGAGCGGTCGAATGAAGATTTATTTGCCAGCGCTGCCGTATAATTTGGTATGAATCCCCCGGGAGTAATGGAGTTTGTCATTGCGATTGCATTGGAATATGCATTGTACTTATCGTCGCATGCAAACATGGCAGCAGTAAAATAGGTATCCCAGTCAAACAGAATATAACCGCCCCAATTCTCGCTCCATAAGCGTGATACAGGGGTTATTGAACGGTGATTAAAAGCGTCATAAATGATATTCCAACCTAGCAGATTTCTCATGGCATTATGAGCTTCTGCAAGATCTCCATATTTTTTTTGCTGGTCTTTATAGATTTCTTCTCTCTTCTTAACATATTCCTGAATCTTTTCCAAACTACGTCCATATCCTGTAAAGAACGCGGTTTCTTCAGCAGAACTAACACAAAGATAGGGGGATGATAAAGCAAGGGGGATATTTAACTCTGTGCCAGAGGATTGAACATTGAATGTTTTCTGACTAACATCTGCCTGAATAATATTCTTCTTCTTTTCTACAATTCCCGGTTTATTATAAAGAATGCCGGTTTCGAGAAGTAAAAGTGGTGGGTTTTCAGGAATATCAATAGGTGTATAAAGTATCATGATGTCCCTTCGCTCTCTGACAACCTGAATTCTTGACTTCATTCCATTCCAGGTAAGTATCATGTCGATATATCTTCCGTCATAGGAATGTGCCACCGGAGTGATTTTACCCGGATAGTTTTGTAATGGGGATGAAATGCTTGCATTCTGAAGAAAGCACTGAGTGTAGTTTTTATCAACTGCCCTAAAGTCTAATCGGAGCGAGAGTCCTTCTGGCATGTAAACGTAATTCAAAAGGTTTGAATTATCCCAGGTATTCCAGCCCCCAAGCAGGTATTCCTGAAGCTTTTCGTTGTTTTCTATTTTGCTGGTATCGAAACCTTTATCTCTGACGCATGATGCAAACAGAAATACGAAAAAAAGTGGGAAAATCAGTTTTTTAATCATGAGGCAATTTTTAATAGTCTTGTCTAACAAAAGCTTTTTAGTCGATCCGATAGGTCAATTTAACGAAATCGCTATTGAACTACACTGTTTCAAAATCATATAAATAACACAAAACCGGCTTAAATTTAGTGTTTTTTCAGGAATTCATCAATCTCAATGTGATGTACTTTCAGGAATATGTTGGATAATCAAACCCAAGTTTATTGGATTCGGGCTTATCGAGAAATTTCTCAAGATCATTTTGATAAAAATCCACAAAGAATTCGTACAAAGCTTTATTGAACTCATAATAATGCCATTGCCCATTTACAAAAGGAATATCAATACTGCGGTTATTGGCAAGTTTCATGATAAAGTTACCCTTGTATTTTTTAAAAAGCATTTCGAACCTGAGTACCTGTTCAGGTAATTCCGATTTAGGAATTTTTAGCAACATTCCAACCTGCACATGCCAGAATGAGTCTGGATTCAGATTCATTGACTTCAGCGGCTCATTTGTTGGACCTCCTTTTTCATCCCATGAATATAAAATGGCGTTTTTTGGAGGAAGCGAAAAATACTCCAGATAAGAAGTAAGGAAACCCAGAAGGAACTGGAGACTTTCCTGCTGATAGCTATTAAAATCTTCGAGGTTTTTCCTGTAAATCTCAAAGAGCACCTGAAAACGATCCATAAAGTCTGAAGTGAATAATTATTTTCAGCAAGATAATTAATTACTCAGATCAGGACTATAACTTGTATTAAAAAAATATCAATCTGTTATTTTGGGGATATCTGGCGAAGTTTTATCTCAACTCAAGCTTTATACTTTTGGCAATATTCAGAGCTGTTGTCATACTGCTAAGATCTGTAAAAATCTCTCCTGTTTTGCCTGAATAATGACTGTGACCTAACACTTTTAACTCGTAAGTTTTTACACTGGAGTCTGTGTCAATATCGGCTTTGTAAACAAGCGCAGGCTGACACGATGTTTTATACTCAGCGTCATCCGGGTATTTGTTATTTGTCCAGAACTCGTTCCAATCCCAGGTTTGATTAATTTCCATGAATACAGAAAATCTCTTTAATTCCGGGTTTTCAATCCTGGTGTTTAGAACAAAATTTCCCTGTGGAGTTGCACCTGTATAGGCATCTTCGATAGGATTTTGTTCATCGGGGAGGTAGAATCCTGCCTGATTTATAATACCGCGACGATGCGACCAGTAGGGAAGAGCCGCTGGGCGCATTATGGAGCCTGGCGTCCAGACACCTGCTCCCGCTTTCCCATGTTCAAATACGCCTTTCCCAATTGACTTTGATACATACAAAGTCTGCACAAAGTTCCCTTTCTCATCTTCAACCCAGAAGGCTAAAAGAGGATGATTAAATTCTTTCCCCTTTGTAAATTCGATACTTAATCGGGTTCCGACAGAATCGGAATTATAGGAATATACTTCTGGTGGCTCCTGAATCTGGGACGTTTTGCAGGAAGCCAGCAGAAACAGAATACTTGCAATAATATAAATTCGTGATTTCATAGGATATCTAAAAAATATGTTAAACCTCTGAGAATATTAAAACTGTACTATTATTCCAATGGTCGGAAGAACCGTCCCAGCTAGATTACCTAGTTCTTTAAGAGAGTACCTCTGCTGAGAAAGAGGATCTCCGGGATTTACAAGATCTGTGCCGTCCAGCAGTAACACCTTTTGCTGATCTGCCTGAAAATTATAAAGATTCTGTATATCCATATATAAATTTAAAGAAAACTTATTTAGAAACCATTCCTTATCTACTCTAACATCCAGTTGATGAAAGGATTTTAGCCTTTCCTGGTTAAACCTGCTATAGTCCAGAATCCCTCTCCCAGTAGCATCCCATGCTAACTTATAGCTCGATTGGAGCTGATCATAAGGAGTGTAAGGAACACCACCAACAAACCTCCATTTCATGCCTACTCTCCAGTTCTTTTTAAACTCTTTCAGCGCGGTAATGTTGAGAATGTGCCTGTTGTCCCATGCGGTCGGAACCCATTTACCGATATTTAGTATTTCTGATTTAAAGGCCTGCGACTCGCTTCTGACTAAAGTATAGGATACCACCAGATTTCCCCCGAAGAAATCCTTGTTACGGTATAAAATCTCCATTCCATAGGCTCTTCCTGTTGCAATGGATTTCACAGCCTCATCTCCGAAGCTACCAAAATCAGCACCCTTACTAGCCAGTGAAATGGAATCATTTATACTAAAAGGATAATTTCTGTAATACTTATAAAACCCCTCAATCGTAAATCTCGATTGTTCAGAGGGAAGCCATTCTATCCCTCCAACAATATGATCGGAATCGATATATGTAAGGCCGTTCTGTTTGTTAACCAACTGTCCTGCTGAGTTCCTGTATCCTAACATCGTATAAGGTGGAATCTGGAAATAACGGCCAACATTAAAATTCAGAAAGAAACTCTGATTTACGAGGTAAGATGCGGAAAACCGTGGCGATAACTGTTTCAGGGGATTGGACATTTCAGAAGAAAAGTCGTTTGCATCTGTTCTTACTCCCAATGAAAGGGTAAGTCGATCTTTCAGAAAGTTTTGACTTGCTTGTCCGAAAATTCCATATTTTACTAAGCTCAGATCACTTGAATAATCTATGATTAAAGGGTTTCCGTTAATATATGTTTTGTTATAGGTGGAGTTGTCATACATCGCATACTCCATGCTTGCACCAAAATTCAATCGAACACCGGAACTAAGAGTGGAATTATGTTCGTAACGCAATTTGTTCTCGATTTCATTTGAAATGTAATTGAAATTGAGTGTGTCGTTTTCATTATTATTTCTGTATTTAAAAGAGGAGTTATTCAAATGGTTCCTACTTACAACCCAGGTGTCATAGCCGTTTTCATGAAAGTGTTTGAAAACCACTCCTAATGTATAATTCCATTGTTCATTGGAAGGAAGATATCCAAGGATATACCGTTGCTCTTCAGTTTCATTTGCTTTTAGATTCAGTGCAAACTGGTCGATTGCCCCAAGTCCCAAAATTGTAATTTCATTTTTTTCGTTAAGCTTGGTTTTTGTTTTAAACTGGAAATCGTTGTAGGTCGGCAGAAAAGGTAAACCAATAGCAGAAAATAGAAACTGCAGGTAAGACCGACGTGCCGACATGATATAGCTGGTGTTTTCACCTAATGGCCCATCCAGAGTAATTGCCAGATCTGATGCGCCAATTGAGCTTTTAACTTTAAGTTTGTCTTTGTTTCCATCGACCTGTTTTAATTCAAGAATAGAGCTAAGCGCGTTTCCTCGGTTTGCAGGAAAGGCTCCAGAATAGAAATTAACTTCACGGATAAAATCAACATTTATAATCCCAACTGGTCCTCCAGATGCTCCCTGTGTCGCAAAATGATTGATGTTGGGTATCTCAACTCCATCCAAATAAAAACGGTTTTCAGAAGCCCCGCCACCCCGAACAATGATATCATTTCTGAACGATGGAGTGGAAGCTACTCCCGGGTAAGACTGCAATACTTTCGAAATATCTCTGTTTCCTCCGGGGTTCTTCTCTATTTCAACAAGGTCAATCCTCCTGAGCGAAACCGGACTCTCCTCGTTTCTGCGAAATGGTGAGGCTTTTACGGTTATTTCTTCCAACAGAATTTTTGTCTCCTGCATGGGAATGTCGATAAAAACTTTATTGGCATTGGTTACTAAAATGGGCTCGGAAACATAGGTCTCATAACCCACAGAACTGGCTCTGATTTCAACATATCCAGGCTTTAATCCTGTGAAAAGAAACTTTCCATCCAGATCACTTATTGAGCCAATATTTGTTCCAAAAACAGCAATGGTAGCGAATTCCAGAGGGACATTGTTCTTCGAGTTGTAGATACGTCCTTCCAGAACGCCATTGTTTTGGGCATTTAGAATTTTGGGAAGACCAAGTATCATTAGCAATAGTGCCAGTCGGTTAAAAAAGAATTTCATATTTTTTACTTTTTCAAATCTTGTTTTACATAATTGAAGATAAACACGGAAAATATAAAAATGTTCAATTATTGTTTAAGATAAACCCAAAATGATTAAACAAAAAACGCTTACTTAAACTTTGATATCTGAATAATTATAAACCTACCCTGAGGTATCAAAGCAATAAGCCCAGAACGGCGTCAACAGCAAAAATATTCAGAATTGGTGTGATCATAACTCCAAAAAAGGATACTTTTTGGAAAGTGACTTGGTTTGCTTAGTGATTTTTTCGACGAACTTCCGGTGGGCTTCCGTACCTTCATTGTAAACTCTATGATTCCTTGCCCTGATAAGCTTTTCCAGCTCTTTATTAATTTCGCAAGTCTCCTTATCGAAATACACTTTTTCAAAAAGTTCCCAGATATACTTAATTGCCAAAGAGTTGGGATGCATAAGATCATCAGAATAGAATCGATAATCCCTTAAATCGTCAAGCAGAATCTCATAAGCAGGGAAATATTCAGTATTTTCGGGAAAGAGTTTGCAAATTTCTTCGATAGCCAGCAAAAGAACTGCTTTGCTGACCTGATTGCCATGTGCACCGTCTTTCCAATGCCTCACAGGGCTAACAGTAAAAATGATCTTAAGATTCTTGTTTTTACGAAGGATTTCTGGAATAAACACTTTCCACGAACTGATGATATCCTCAGGACTTATAAGAATTCTGTCAAATTCCTTTTCCGGTAATTTATGACAGTTAGAAACTATTACACCAGTTTTTTTCAGTCGATATACCCAGGCAGTTCCAAATGTAATAAGCAGAAAATCAGATTTATGCAGATGTTTTGATGATTTCTTGATCTCCTGATTTATTCTTTTAAGGCATTCTTCCCTATCAGGATTCGAAAAGCTGCTGTGATGATCCCAAGAAAACCATAATTCATTATGATATTCGAGCTCTTCACTTTTGAACTCTTCCCCGTCTATAAGAATTCCTAGACTGTTTAGCAGACTGAGAGGATTGTAAACAACTCCAAATGGGTTTATCCTTACATTGAATGATAAGTCTTCAAGATTTTTTCCAATATTCTCAGTAAAACATGAGCCATTAAAGAGAATTTTGCTTTTGTGATTGATACGAAATGCTGAGGGTTTTAAATCTATTTCTGTACGAAATTCAGGCATAGCATTTAAATTTTGTTTTCTTCGAACCAGGAAATAATATGGTTAAAAACTTCAATCTTTATAAATTCATTATGAAGTTCGTGATATTGATTTTGCCATAGTTTCAGGGAAGTACGTTTGCTGGTATTTAAAACGTAATCTTCACTGGCTTTTGGAGAAGTGATGGTGTCGGATGTCCCATGCATTATCAGAAAGGGAGAATTGATTTTGTAAACGTTCCTGAGTGCATGATACCCTGCCTGATATATTTCGTGAAACATTTTCAATGATATCCGGTCATGGTTGAGAGGATCGCGCTCATAATCACGAACAATTTCAGGATCGTGCGAAATCTGTTCCGCTTTAAGCTGATTGGAAATGGTAAGAGCGGGAAGAAATTTTTTAAGAAACTGGGTAATTTTAATGACAATATCAGATGGCTCACTATATAACTTAAGCCATGGAGAGGTTACAATAACTGCCTCTATAGGTCTGTTTCTTTTGATAATATGGTTCAGAACGAGGGTTCCCCCCATGGAATGGCCGTAAAGAATTTTTCTATATCCGGGGAAAAGCTCGTCGCTTTTTTCAAAGAGAATATCAATATCGTCCAATAATACATCCAATGATTTGATATGTCCTCTTTTTCCCTCAGATTTGCCGTGTCCGTGAAGGTCCATGCTGATTACCGAGAATCCCTTTTCATTAAAAAGTTGCGCCCAATGATTGTAGCGACTACAATGTTCTCCCAGACCATGAACAAGTAAAATAATTTTTTTCTGGTCATTTTCTGCCTTCCAGCTTTGAGCAAAGAGATTTGCACCGTCCCTGGCAGGCCAGATATAGGTCTGGCTATTCATTTTGGTATTTGCAATTAATTGAACCGCTTAATACGATGTTCAGATTATAAAGTTAAGAAAAAATGTATTTAGTTTTCACGATTGCTCTTTCAAAAAATTCAGATTTCGCTGTATTCCAGCGAATTTCGCCCTTTTAACTGCCGATCCCCTGAAAAGAAGATCATATTTTTCATTATCCATTGTATACCATTCTTGCTTGCTCATTCCCAATAAATCCGGATGAGGCCGAAACTCTTCGATTGTGTTAGCTGAAGCCTTTCGATTCCATGGGCACACATCCTGACAAATATCACAACCAAAAACACGATTTTGAAATGAATCTTTAAGAAAATCTGGCATTTCGGGGGATTTGTTCTCAATGGTATGATACGAAATGCATCTACCAGCATCTATAACCCTGTCTGAAACAATGGCTCCGGTCGGACATGAAGTAATACAATTTCTGCAACTGCCGCACATATCGTTTACAGGCTGGTCGTAATCAAGTTCTGCGGTAATAATCATTTCGCCAATAAATACAAATGAACCGTATTTTGAAGTTAGTAGGAGGGAGTTTTTACCAATCCATCCAAGGCCGGATCTACTGGCCCAAGCGTGCTCCATAACCGGCGCTGAATCTGTGAAAACACGCCCTTCACATCCGGGAATAAGACCGGTGGTAAAGGTCAGCAGGGATTTCAACATTTTACGAATCACATCATGATAATCTTTTCCGTAAGCATATTTTGCGAGTACAGGTGCTTCAGGATCGGATTGAATATTTTGAGGATAGTAGTTGAGAATTACAGAAACCACCGATCTTGCACCTTCAACAAGTAAACGAGGATCTGTCCGTTTATCGGAGAAGTTTTGCATATACGAAAGTCCGGCATGATATCCTTTACCGAGCCAATTTCTAAGCCTTACAGCATCTTCCGAAAGAAAGTCAGCCTTAGAAATTCCACAGTCGGAAAAGCCAACCCTGAGAGCCTCGGCTTTTATCTGTTGTGAATATGTTTGCTCGGTTTTCACATCAGTCCAAGATCCAGTCTTGCTTCTTCACTCAAATTGGATTCATCCCAAGGCGGTTCGAAAGTGAGGGTAACCTTTGCTTCTGTAACCCCTTCGATTGCTTTAACTTTCTCCTGTACTTCTGCCAAAAGTGAATCGGCAACCGGACAATTAGGAGCAGTAAGAGTCATGGTAATTTCTACCTTGTTGTTGTCATCAACATCAATCGCGTAAATTAGCCCCAGATCATATATGTTTACCGGGATTTCCGGATCGAAGATATTCTTGAGTACCTGCACAATCTCTGTCTCGATTTGCAGGAAATTATTTACTTCTGCCATTTTATTTTCTTTCTGTTCCCTACTAACAATTTACTGCCCCTTATGTTTAACATGGTAGGCGAGAGAATACATTTTCATCTTTTTTATCATGGAAACCAGACCATTACTACGGGTGGGAGAAAGGTTTTCTTTTAGGCCGATTTTATCAATGAAATACAAATCTGCATTCATGATTTCTGAAGCTTCCTGATTATTCAATGCCCTGATGAGCAATGCTACTATGCCTTTTACTATAATCGCATCACTGTCGGCTGTAAAACTTATTTTTCCGTCAATAAACTCAGCATGTAGCCAAACTTTAGACTGACAGCCATTTATAAGGTACTCGTCGGTTTTGTAACGCGAATCTATTGCGGGGAGCTCATGTCCAAGTTCAATAAGATAATTATACCGATCCATCCAGTCTTCAAAAGCCGAAAACTCTTCAACGATCTGATCCTGAATTTCTGTAAGTGTCATGTTTGGATTAAATCTAAATTAGGCAGCAAAGGTATAAAAAAAATGGAAGTGATGGAATATGTTTTTGCTTCAATGTTTGAGGTTTAGGGGCTTTTTCGGTTCGAAAACTAAGCCCTATCATTACCTCAATAAATTCTGTTTCTTTTAGATCACCTTATTAATATGAAGGATCTGAATAAAAATAAAATTTCACAGGGAGATTTTTTTGATTGCCCGCCTATACTTAACTTACAGAAATGTAACTTACAAAGTTGTAACTTACAAAGTTGTAACTTACAAAGTTGTAACTTACAAAGTTGTAACTTACAAAATTGTAATATATCTTTGTATTAAATTTTGATACTATGGGAACTGCATTTGTATATGGGAAAATTGTTGGTGAGGAAAACTTTACCAACCGGGAAAAGGATTTGGAGCGGCTTATTTCCAATTTTGAAAATAAAACAAATACTATTTTGATCTCACCAAGAAGGTGGGGAAAATCTTCTCTGGTGGCAAAAGCAGCAGCGGTGGCGCAAAAGAAAAATAAGGAAGTGCGTTTTTGTTTTATTGATTTGTTTAACATTCGTTCGGAGGAGGAGTTTTACCAGCAATTTGCTCTTGAGGTCTTAAAGGCATCTACTTCAAAAATGGAAGAACTCAGAAGTTCAGCCTTTACATTTATGGGGAGATTACTTCCAAAGTTAATAGTTGGCAACATGCCGGGAAATGAAGTTTCACTCGAACTGGATTGGAAAGAAGTAAAAAAGAATCCGAATGATATTCTTGATTTGCCTGAAAACCTCTCCCGGGACAAAGATTTCCGCTTAATAGTCTGCATTGATGAATTTCAAAACATAGCGGGATTTGAGAATCAGCTTGACATTCAGAAGAAGCTGAGATCCCATTGGCAGAAACATTCAAAAACGAGCTATTGTCTTTACGGTAGCAAACGTCATATGATGATGGAGGTATTTACCTCGGCATCAATGCCTTTTTATAAATTTGGAGATCTGTTTTTTCTTGAGAAAATATCCCGTGAAAACTGGTTACCCTTTATAATTAGCCGCTTTAAAGTTACAGCAAAGGACATAAAACCTGAGGCAGCTGAAAAGATAATCAGCCTTGCTGAATGCCATCCCTATTATGTACAGCAACTAGCGCAGCAAGCATGGCTAAGAACAAAGCGAAGCTGTAATACCATTATTGTTGCTGAGGCACATGAAGAACTGGTACTTCAGATGAGTCTTCTTTTTCAGACAATAACCGATTCGTTAAGCAATACACAGGTTAATTTTCTACAGGCACTTATTTGTGGCGAGACTCAACTTAGCTCTGCAGAGGTTTTAATGAAGTATCGTTTAGGGACATCGGCAAACATAATCAGGATAAAGGATGCACTTGTGTCAAGGGAAATTATTGAAGTTCAGAGTAGTGAGTATGTCTTTCTGGATCCTGTCTATAGGTTCTGGCTAAAGAAACATTATTTCCGAATCTGGGATGGTGGCTAGGTTAGCATAGTTCTGGCTTTCTTAAGTCCTTCAACAAGTTTGTCAATATCCTCAACGGAATTATAAAAAACCATAGATGCTCTTATGGTTCCGGATATCTGAAAATGATCCATAACCGGCTGGGCGCAGTGTGTTCCGGTTCTTAGAGCGATTCCCATTTTATCGAGGATCATACCTAAATCATAGGGATGAGTTCCCTGAATAAGGAATGAAAACACCGATATTTTTTCTCTGGCATTTCCATAAATATCTAAGCCCTCAATTTCCAGTAACCTCTTTTGGGTGTAGTCGCGGAGCAGGTTTTCCTGATGAACAATAGCATCCAGACCAATAGAACTAACATAATCAAGAGCTGTGCCAAGTCCGATGGCTGCGGTGTAATTTGCAGTTCCGGCTTCAAATTTAAAGGGAAGTTTGTTGTATGTTGTTTTATTGAATTTTACACAGTCAACCATATCGCCTCCGCCCTGATAGGGAGGAATAGCATCGAGCATTACTTCCTTACCATATAATACGCCTATTCCGGTAGGGCCGAAAACTTTATGTCCTGAAAAGACATAAAAATCGCAATTCAGATCCTGAACATCAACACGCCCGTGCTGTATGGCCTGAGCTCCGTCAATCAAAACAGGAACACTGTGATCATGAGCAAAACGGATCATTTCTTTTACCGGATTTACTGTTCCGAGGGAGTTTGAGGTATGGGTAAGCGCTACAAGCCTCGTCTTTTCGTTAAAGAGAAGTTTATATTCATTTTGAATCAGTTCTCCATTCTCATCAAAAGGGATGATTCTTAGTTTTGCTTTTTTACGAGCACAGAGCATTTGCCAGGGAACAATGTTTGAGTGATGTTCCATTTCGGAAACGATGATTTCATCTCCTTCTTTTACATATTTCTCCCCGAAAGAAAATGCAATGGTATTGATCGATCCAGTAGCTCCGCTGGTAAACACAATTTCGTTGGTTCCCTTTGCATTGATGAAATTCTTAACCACTTCACGGGCATATTCATATTCGCCGGTCATCTGTTCGCTCAGGAAATGAACTCCCCTGTGAATACTGCTGTTTTTTACTGAGTAAAGTTCGTTCAGTTTATCAATAACAATGCGTGGTTTCTGAGTAGTAGCGCCATTATCAAGATAAACCAGTGGCTTATTGTGAACCATGGTCTGAAGAACGGGAAAGTCCCTCCTGATGATATTTACATCAATATTTACGGCTGGGATATCGTTATCTACTGACATTTCATTTTACAGTTATTGCATTGAGAGAGCTCGCCTTTTAGTCTTTTATCAACGAGTTCGATGACTCTTTCACGAAGTGGCAGAAGCTTAATTTCGGAAAGCACGGCATGTGCAAATGCAAACATAAGCAGTTGCATGCTTTCTTTATATGGGATTCCTCTGGAACGGATATAAAACAGCGCATCAGTATCAAGCTGGCCAACAGTTGCACCATGACTGCATTTCACGTCATCAGCATATATTTCAAGTTGGGGGCGCGTGTACATTTTGGCAGTATCTGTTAGTAGAATATTGTTATTCCTTTGATATGCTTGTGTGTGCTGAGCGTCTTTATGCACATGAATTTTCCCATTAAAGGCGCCAGTTGAGTTTTCATCGAGTATACCTTTGTAGAGCTGGTTACTGGTGCAATTTGGAACGAGGTGATTCACGTATGTGTAATTATCTATATGCTGCGTATCATCAACAAGATAGAGACCCATCGACTTGTTATCTGCTCCTTCACCAGCAAGATCAACATACATGTTATTCCGGATTTTTCCTCCGTGAAGTGTAATATAATTGGAGCTAACATGGGAGTTAGTCATCTGATGCACATAAGCATTGGTGATCTGAATGGCTTTATTATGCTCATTCTGCACCCTTGTCAGATCGAGATTAGAAGCGGGTCCGGCAAAGATTTCCGTAACTGAATTGGTAAAAAACTCGTGATTGGAAAGGGTATGATCGCAAATCAGAACTTTTGCTTCTGCGTTTTCTTCCAGAATAAAAAGATTGCGATGATGAACCATTTGCGACTCATCCGACAGTAAAAGATGAATGATCTGGAATGGTTTCTCACAAACTATATTTTTGGGGATATACAGAAAAACGCCATCCTGCGTAAATGCTGTGTTTAAGGCAGTTATACCGTCTTCTGTAAATTTTGCATATTTTGTATAATGCTTAGCAAAAAGCTCAGGAAACCTGATTCCGGCAGCCTTCATACTTCCAAAAATCACCCCATTTTCGAGACAGGTAATTTCTTCGGATGTATTGTAATAAAACCCGTTTAAAACAAGAATCACCTGAGTATCGAGCTCAGGTATATCGCACTGAAAAAGCTCTTTGATGTCGAGTTCAATCTTTCTGGGAGTGAAATTCTGTTTTATTTCTTTGCTGAAATACTCGTTCACAGGAGTGTACTTGTATTTTTCATCTTTTTTTGGAGGCAATCCAGTGGTTTTGAAGCACTTAATGGCTTTATTTCGCAGTGAATTCACAAGATCCGAGGATCCTTTGAAAATCTCCCCCGAATTCTCCCTGAAAAGAGTCGTGAAAACTTCTTTTGTGTCTATATTTTTTGCTTCCTGAGCCATAATTATATATCCTTGTATTTCAGGAGTTTACTTCTTCTTTGATCCAGTCGTAGCCTTTTTCTTCCAACTCGTAGGCAAGTGTTTTATCTCCCGATTTAACAATTCTACCATTATAAAGAACATGAACGAAGTCGGGAACAATATAGTCCAGAAGCCTCTGGTAGTGAGTAATGACGATACTTGCAGTTTCGGGGGAATGGAGTTTATTAACGCCATTGGCTACTATGCGAAGGGCATCAATATCAAGACCTGAGTCGGTTTCATCCAAAATAGCCAGTTTTGGTTCCAACATTGCCATCTGAAAAATTTCGTTTTTCTTTTTCTCGCCACCTGAAAATCCCTCATTAACAGAGCGATTTGTAAGATTGGAGTCGATTTCAACAACCGCTTTTTTCTCTCTCATCAATTTCAGAAAATCGCTTGAGGAGAGTGGCTCAAGTCCCTGATATTTACGTTTCTCATTTACCGCAGAGCGCATGAAGTTTACCATGCTTACTCCCGGAATTTCAACTGGATACTGGAATCCAAGGAACAGACCTTCCCGAGCACGGTATTCTGGTTGCATTTCAAGTAGATTTTTCCCAAGAAATGTAACGCTACCGCCTGTAACAACTGCATACTCACGCCCAGAAAGCGCCGCAGCAAGAGTGCTTTTCCCGGATCCATTCGGGCCCATGATGGCATGTATTTCACCGGCTTTTATTTCAAGGTTAATTCCTTTCAGAATCTCCTTTTCTTCGATTGAAACCTTTAAATTTTTTATTGAGAGCATTTATTTAATTTAGAATTTAGAATTTAGAATTTCACTTTATTAAAAACTTTAAAATTAGTTTGTTACTCCATTTTCAAATTTTCAAATCAGCTTATAATCGTATCACCCTACACTACCTTCGAGAGTGATGGCAAGTAGTTTCTGGGCTTCTACTGCAAATTCCATCGGAAGTTTATTGAGAACTTCTTTTGCATAGCCGTTAACAATAAGGCTAATTGCAGTTTCTGTATCAATTCCCCTTTGGTTGCAATAGAATATCTGATCTTCACCGATCTTTGAAGTGGTTGCTTCGTGTTCAACAATGGCAGATTTGTTATCTACTTCAATATATGGCCAGGTATGAGCTCCGCATTTACTTCCAAGCAGGAGTGAGTCGCACTGCGAGTAATTACGGGCATTTTCAGCGCCCTTCATCACTTTCACCAATCCCCTGTAAGAATTATTACTAAAACCTGCTGAGATTCCTTTCGAAATAATTGTGCTTTTGGTGTTTTTACCGATATGGATCATTTTGGTTCCTGTATCGGCCTGCTGGTGATTGTTGGTAACAGCAACCGAATAAAATTCGGCAGTGGAATTATTTCCCCGGAGAATACAACTTGGATATTTCCATGTTATGGCAGAGCCTGTCTCCACCTGGGTCCAGGAGATTTTGGAAAAATCCCCCTTGCACATTCCCCGCTTGGTAACGAAGTTAAAAATGCCACCAAGTCCATTTTTATCCCCCGGATACCAATTCTGAACCGTGGAATATTTAACCTGTGAATGAGCCATGGCAACGATTTCAACGATAGCGGCATGAAGCTGATTTTCATCTCTCCTGGGTGCAGTGCATCCTTCAAGGTAACTCACATAACTTCCTTCTTCAGCAACGATGAGTGTTCTTTCAAACTGACCTGTATTGGCGGCGTTGATGCGGAAATATGTAGAAAGTTCCATGGGACAGCGAACTCCCTTGGGAATATAGCAGAATGAGCCATCACTGAAAACCGCTGAATTCAGAGCGGCAAAATAATTATCAGTGTACGGAACAACCGATCCCATGTACTGTTTCACTAAATCCGGATGATTCTGAACCGCTTCACTGAAAGAACAAAAAATTATGCCTTTTTCAGCAAGAGTTTCCTTGAAGGTTGTTTTAACGGAAACGCTATCGATGACAGCATCAACCGCAACACCGGCTAATGCTTTCTGCTCTTCAAGAGGGATTCCTAACTTATTGAAAGTGTCAATTAGCTCAGGATCAACCTCATCCAGACTTGCCAGTTTAGCATTTTGTTTGGGTGCTGAATAGTAAATAATATCCTGATAGTTGATTTTCGGGAGTTCAAGATGAGCCCACTCCGGCATTTTAAGTTTTTGCCAGTGGCGGAATGCTTTGAGCCGGAACTCAAGCATCCACTCTGGCTCATTTTTCTTTGACGATATCAATGCAACAACCTGTTCGCTAAGCCCTTTTGGAATAGATTCCGCTTCGATGTCGGTATAAAACCCGTATTTGTAATCGCTCTGTGTGAGCTCGTTCAGTATTTTGTTATTTTCACTCATTGCTGCTTTCCTGTCGATGAATTCCCCCGCGATCAGCCTTTATTTAGATTAATTATAAATAGAGTGCAAATATACAAAATATTTCAGATTCCGGTGCAGTGTTTAACCGGGTTTTAACAATATCGGGTATTGAAGAATTTGCAAATGAATATAATATAGATAATTCCCTGTGCCTGTCCACAGTTTTCCAAGAAAGCCGATAGCACTTTCAATCACTCCATTAATTCCGTTTTGAGCAACATAATTGAACAGTTTTATAAGTAATGGAGC
>Ga0105047_10002946_pt1 | contig 30188 bp, 28 predicted proteins | sample MAT04_FD_78384 | JGI IMG/M metagenome (GOLD analysis project Ga0105047, IMG submission 78384) | Freshwater microbial communities from Lake Fryxell liftoff mats and glacier meltwater in Antarctica - MAT-04 (megahit assembly) | ecosystem: Environmental > Aquatic > Freshwater > Ice > Liftoff... | reverse complement strand
GTGCCGCGCGACGACGGGAGCATGGGTGTACACGAGAGCTCAGCGAACACACCGGACCGGAAGCGTCCAGCAGCAAGAGCGCGAGGAAGCGCCCGCCCAGGCCGGGGGCCAGCTCGTTGTGGGTGCCGCCGACGACCGCTACGAGCGCGAAGCGGATCGAGTCGCTGCCGAGGTCATCGGCAGGCTCGCACAGCCTGCCGCGCCCGGCGCCGAAAGTGCTGACCCCGGCACGGTCGCGCCGCCGCTCGCTGTCCAGCGCCGCGCATCGTCGGCGGACACGGTCGGCGCCGAGGGCGGCAGCATGCCTGCCTCGGTCGAGCACGAGATACAGTCCGCACGTTCCGGCGGCAGCCAGCTGGACACCGCCACCCGCGAGCCGATGGAACGGGCCTTCGGTGCCGACTTCGGCTCGGTGCGCGTCCACTCCGGCGCCCAGTCCACGGCGCTCAACGATTCGCTGCAGGCGAAGGCGTTCACAGTTGGCTCCGACATCTTCTTCCGCGGTGCGGTGCCCGACGCGGGCACGCGCGACGGCCAGGAACTGCTGGCCCACGAACTGGCCCACACGGTGCAGCAGGGTGGCGGTTCGCCGGCCATCCAGCGCTGGTCGTTCGGTAAGAAGGACAAGCCGGTCAGCTCGCAGGACGCGGCCAAGCAGCAGGAGGCCATCGAGAAGAAGCGGCTCGCTTCGGAGCGCATCGTGGGTGACGCTCAGCGCAACCAGATGAAGGAATCCGTGGGCAACGACCCGCAGGCGCTGATCAAGCTGCAGGACGCGTTCCTCAAGGCGCTCGACGCCGAGTCAACGCTGAAGATGTCGCTGATCAAGGGCGGCATGGACCCTGAGCAGGCCGAGACGCAGGCCTACAAGCAGACTTGGCTGGATGCCGCCCCCAGCCTGCGGGCAGTTCGCCCGATGCGCGAGACCCGTGGCGAGAAACTGATGTCGCAGACGGTGGAGATGCGCACCGACATAAACGCCACGAAGTCTTCGGAGCAGCAGGTCAAGGACTCTCGCGGGCTGGTGGTCTCCCGTGCAGTCGAAGACCTGATGGTCAAAGAACTCGAAATGGTCGAGCAGCTCGTCATGGTCGAAGGCGAGCCGCGCAGTCGTGCGGAGAAGATCGCCAAGACCAAGATCTGGGGTGCCGCCGACCCGAAGATCGTGGCCAAGCGCCCACCGGCGGGTTCCAAGTCGGAAGCTGCCGGCTACGAGGCGGCCAGCAAGCGCTCCAAGTTGGTCACCAAGTCGGGCGAAGGCGCCGACGTACTCGGCACCATCGGCAGCGTCGGCTCAGGTCTCATGACCGGCACCAGCGGCATCGGCACCATGGTCAAGACCGGTCTCAGCGACGGCAACAAGAAGACGCTCTCCCAGGGCGAGATGGGCGGCGGCGGCGTCGAGAGCATCTCCAACATGGTCACCGGTGTGCTCAGTTCGATCGTCGGCATCCGCGACTTCGTCGTCTTGGTGAACGATCTCATCAATCAGCCCAGTGTCGACTTCAACGACGTGGGCGAAGCCATCAAGGCCGCCCTCGGCGAGCTCGGGCAGATGAACAAGAACGTCTCGCTCGCGATGAAGATCGCCAGCTCGCTCAGCGAGAGCGCGTTGGCCTCGCTGGCCGGAGTCATCCCCATCGTCGACGTGATCTCCAACTCCATCGCGGTCGCCGGTGGCATCTCCGAGTCAGTGCCCAACGCGATGCGTTACGGCAGCAACCTCGGCGACATCTACCTAGCCCGCGGCCAGGACCGGCCTGAGCTGGTGCTGGCGTTGAAGCGCCTCGGCCAGCGCAACGCACAGCTGCTCGAGCAGTCGCTGTACAAGACCGGCTCGGCGGTCACCAAGCTCAGCCTGGGCATCGCCCAGTTGGCTACCGGCGGCGCGGACATGGGTGCCACATCCGCGCTGAAGCTGGTCGTGATGGGCATCGATGCCGCCCACTCGTTCGGCCACCTCATCGCCGACAACGTCTTCGCGGTGCAGGCCAAGGGTGCCCGTAAGGACATCGTCGGCCGCGGCGAAGGCACCGCCGAGGCGCTATTGCGCCGCGACGCGGGGTTCGCTATCGACGCACTGCTCGCCGCTGCCACCAAGGGCGACAAGAAGACGCAAGCACTGGCCCGCGGTGCGCTGCAGGACAGCTATGGCGTGAAGATCGACAAGGGCGATGTCGCCGAGGTCTCCGCTGCCCACGATCGCATCCTCAAGATCCTGCAGGAGTCGGGCGACCCGAAGACCACGCTCGACAAGTTGAAGGGCGGCGTCGCCACGATCAAGACGAAGGCCGCCGGCATGTCCGATCAGGCCGCCGACGTATCCACGCTCGCCTCGGCTCGCAACGAGGCAGACGGCGGTGAACGCGGGTTCTTCTGGAAGATGAAGATGTGGTTCAAATCGGATGCAGCCATCGCTCGCCGCATCGCGGCGCACAACCTCGACGAGGGCACCGACCACAAGACGGCGAAGAAGAAGAAGAGCGCCGGGAAGGTATCCACCGGCGCCGACCCAGGGATCACCAGCCCGAAGTTGCAAGACGAGTTCATCAAGGAGATGGATGGCATGTCCGTCGCGGAGCTGGAGAAGGCGTCGAAGGACATGAAGCGTTCGCAGTTCGAGCGCATCGTGCTGTCCGAGGCGCTCGGCCGCAAGATCAAAGAAGAGATGAAGGCGAAGGCCAAGAAGTGAGCGCCATCTCCGAGGCCATCTCCGCTTTCTTCGAGCGCCACGAGTGGCCGGTCGACCACTTCGACGACGTCGACGGTGAACTGGGCGTCGAATCTGACACCTCCCCGGACCGCGTCAGCATCACCAGTGTCAACGGTGACAACGGCACCTGGCCGCTTGTCGTCGCGATCGTCGGGGTCGAGGCGCCGTACCTCGTGGTCCACAGCATCGTGCCGCCGGTCGCGCCCCACGGCGACGAGGTGCGCGTGCTGGAACTGCTGGCCCGGATGAACGATGGCCTGGTCGACGGATGCTTCGAACTGAACTTCGATGACGGCACCATCCGCCTTCGTTCGGCCATCCCGCTGCGCTCGCTGGCGCTGCTGGACGTCGAGACACTCACCAACCTGGTCGGCGATGTCGTCACCGCCAACGTCGCCACCGCCGACCGGTTCATCCCCGCGTTGGAAGCCGTGATCGACGGCGGCTTGGCGCCGGCTATCGCCGTCGCTGCTGTCGAGGCCGGCCTCGACCCCACCGCAATGGGCTGAAGGGCCGAATGGCCCTGGTCCGGCAGCAATGCAGGGCCCGACAATCTCACAACTGGACGATCTGTTCAACAGTTGAACTCTGGAAGTAGGGGACCATGAACCAGACAGCGACGCCCGCTGAGCCGACCGCGCAGCAGACCGAGCACTTCGACGTGATCATCGTCGGGGCGGGCATTTCGGGCGTCGGGGGCGCCTACCATCTGCAGTCGCAGTGCCCGCAGAAGTCCTTCGTGGTGCTCGAAGGCCTGGAGAGCTTCGGCGGAACCTGGCTGATGCACAAGTACCCGGGCGTGCGCAGCGACAGCGACCTGTACACGTTCGGCTACCGCTTCAAGCCGTGGACCGGCGCCCCTATCGCCAGCGCGGCCGAGATCCTCAAGTACATGGGCGAGGTGATCGACGAGCACGACCTGGGCCGGCACATCCGCTACAGCCATCGCATCAGTACCGCCAGCTGGGACAGCACCGACAACCTGTGGACGCTGACCGCCACCGATGCGGCCACCGGCGAGACGCGCCGCTTCACCACCAACTTCTTGTGGATGTGCCAGGGCTACTACCGACACAGCAAGGGCTACACGCCCGAGTGGCCAGGCATGGACCGGTTCCAAGGCCGCATCGTGCACCCGCAGACCTGGCCCGAAGACCTCGACTACGCGGGCAAGAAGGTCATCTGCATCGGCTCCGGTGCCACCACCGCCACGGTCGTGCCGGCCATCGCCGGCGACTGCGAGCACGTCACCGTCCTACAGCGGTCGCCCACCTATTTCTGGACCGGCCGCAATGCGAACGAGGTGGCCGACATGCTGCGCGAGCTGGAGGTGGACGAGACCTGGATCCACGAGATCGTTCGCCGCAAGGTGCTGCACGACCAGCAGATGGTCACCAAGCTCGCGTTCGAGGAACCCGAACTGATCAAGACCGAGCTGATCAACAACGTCAGGTCCCTGCTACCCGAGGGGTACGACGTCGAGCGGCACTTCACGCCCACGTACCGCCCCTGGCAGCAGCGCCTGGCCTTCGTGCCCGACGGCGACCTGTTCGCCGGCATCAGCGCCGGCAAGGCCAGCATGGTCACCGACGAGATCGACACCTTCACCGAAAAGGGCATCCGTACCAAGAGTGGCCAGGAGTTGGAGGCCGACATCATCATCACGGCCACCGGCTTCAACCTCAGTGTGCTGGGCGACATCGAGTTCACGCTCGACGGCACGCCGCTGAATCTCTCGCACACGGTCACCTACCGCGGGATGATGTTCACCGGCGTCCCGAACCTGCTGTGGATCTTCGGCTACTTCCGTGCCAGCTGGACGCTGCGCGCCGACCTGATCAGCGACTTCGTCTGTCGCCTGCTGCGCCACATGGACGAGCAAGGTGCGTCGCGGGTGACGCCCACGCTGCGGCCACAGGATGCCGACATGCCGATCGGGCCGTGGATGGACCCGGGCAACTTCAACCCGAACTACCTGATGCGCAGCATGCACCTGCTGCCCCAGGCGGGCGACAAGCCCGAGTGGCAGCACACCCAGGACTACTGGTTCGAGAAGGACGCGCTGCCCGCCGCTGCCCTCGACGACGGGTGCCTCAGCTACGGGTGATCGGCTACGGGTGATCGGCGAGCGGTGGCCGGTACCGACTAGGGGCGGTAGACGACGAAGACCTTGCGCAGGGTGTCGTGCACGGTCCAGGTGCCCTGCCAGCCCAGCTCGAAGATGGCGCTGCTGCCGGCCGAGAGCAGCACGGCGCCTTCGCCGTCGCGTTGCACGGTCATGCTGCCGCTGAGCACGTAGATGACCTCGCCGCGGGTGAGGAACTCCCAGCGCGATGCGCCCGGCTCGCACTCCCAGGTGCCGGAGGTGATCTTCTCGATGTCGAGGAAGACCTTCGCGCGGGTCATGATGTCGCCGGTGAGCGGCTCGGCCGAGGGCTGGCCCAAGGGCTTCTCGGCCAGTTCGGCGGCGGGGATCTCGGCGGCACGGAATGAGATGGTCACGGCAGGTCGTCCTTGTTCGTAGGTGTTCCCGACCATAGCGGTACGACTGTCTGGTGATTGCAGGGCGGCGTGTTGGCGACTCGAGCGATCAGCGCGTTCTGGACGGAATCTGTCGCGGCCACCGAGACGGATTCCGCCCAGAAGCCGATGATCATGCCCCACTCGATGCCCGGCCGGGTACCGACGAGGAGCGCGCGGCGCTCGAGCCCCTAGCCGCGCAGCGGGGCGATGACTTGCTCGGCGAAACGGTGGATGGGCTCCAACGCCTTCGGGTTGCCGAAGTCCATCACGAAGTGCTCCACCCCGAGATCGGCAAGGTGGCCGAGCTGCTCGGTGAGCCGCTCGCTGTCCTCGTCGGTCTCGGGGAGCGGCCGTTCCACCGTGGTGGTGATCTCGATCGCGTTCGGGTCGCGGCCAGCCTTCTCCGCTGCAGCGCGCACGATGCCCAGCTTGCGGTTCCACGCCTCGTCGGTGCGGTAGAAGCCATTCCACAGGTCGGCCAGGCGGCCGACCATCGGCAGCCCGATCTGCTCGCCGGCGGCACCGATGCACACTCGTGGCACCGGGTTCGGCAGCGGTGGTGCCGAGGCCCCCGCGATGCGGAAGTGTTTGCCCTCGAACGACGGCTCGTCCTGCGTCCACATCAACCGGCAGATGGTGATCACTTCCTCCAGCTGTGCGAAGCGCACGGACGGCTTGGGGAAGTCGTAGCCGTAGGCCGCATACTCGTCCTCGCGCCAACCGGCGCCGATGCCGAGGATGAACCGACCACCGGACAGTGTCTGCAGCGTGGCCGCCATCTTCGCCGTCAACGCCGGCGGCCGATAGCCCTGGCCCAGCACGTGATGGCACAGGTCAACGTTCGGGTGCCGGGCGGCCAGCCAGGTGAGCGTGGTCCACGCCTCCAAGAACGGATCGGTCTTCGCGTCGAAGCCGTAGAAGTGGTCGGCGATCCACAGCGAATCGAAGTGCGGCAACGCCGTCGGCAGGATGTGCTGGTCCTGCCAGGCAGCGATGGGCTGGTAGTCGCTCCAGCGGTTGCCGATCACGGGTGAGAGCCAACCGAACTTGAGTGCACGCGTCATGGGTCCATCTTCACACGGCCGCCGGCCGTAGCGGCCCTCAGGCCTCGAGCGCAGCCTTGATGCGTTCAAGCGTGCGCTGCATGCCCTTCGTCATCGCCTTCGGGCGCATCAGTAGCCGGTCGTAGACGAAGCCCTGGAAGCCTTTGGCGGTGTAGTTGAACGACTCGGTGACACGGGTGCCACTGCCAACCGGCTCCAATTCGTAGCGCCAGGTTGTGTAACCCTCGGCGACGAATTCGAAGCAGACGCCCGGCTCGCAGGCGGTTACCTGCGAGGTGGTGGTCCAGCGCTTGATGGTGCGCCCGGCGATTCTGGCCACGTTGTCACCCTCGAAGGTGGCACCCACAGCGGGCCCGGTGGCGCCGTCGGCCCAACGGCCGGCGATGCACTCCGGGCTCCAGTCGCCCATGCGGGTGATGTCGGCGATGGCCGCCCACACCTCCGCCGCTGGACGATCGATCGTGATGCTGACGCTGCCGATGCTCATCGTGCGAGCGTACGGCTCAGCGAACCCCTGCGTGCGCGGCAGTGAGGATGGGCGCGTCGGTGCAGCGGCTGAGCATGTCGGCCAGGCCGGGCTCGTAGCGGTCCACCGAGGCCGGCAGCAGCACGCGGTGCAGGTGGGTGGTGACAGCGATGTCGGCGAGTGCTACGGCGGCGCTGGGACCGTTGTCGGTCATGGCCAGGAGGCGATCAGGGGCCAGATCGAGGCGATCAGCGACACGCTCGAGGTACTGCCAGCCGGCGGTGGCCATGTCGATCTCTTCGGCGCGAGCGAAGTCGCGCAGTGCTCGCGACGTTGGGCCGCTGAGCAGGACGACGAGGATGACGTGCTGGTCCTGCTCGTCGAGCAGTTGCAACGAACTCTCACCGTCAGGGTCGGTGGGGTCCAGTAGAAGGAGCGTGCTGGGAATGGGTGCGGTCATGGGCCGTCCTCTCATGGGTTGATGTCGCCTACCACCGTACGGAGCCGTTGTGTCCGGGAGATGAACGAGAGGTCACAACCCGCTGGTAAGGGCGTGTTTGGTGTCACGGCCAAGGCGGCGGCAAACCGTCAGCTGAACGCGCAGAACTCGTTGCCTTCCGGGTCCGCCAGGACCCACCAGTCGATCTCGCCGTCGCGCATGCGCAGCAACGTCGCACCGGCATCGACCAGATCGTCGACGGTGGCGTCGGCAAGCTTGACGTCCCAGTGCACCCGGTTCTTCACGGTCTTGTGCTCGGGCACCGGGTTGAACACCCAGAACAGCAGCGGGAAACCGGCCGCGTCCTGCAACCACACGAACGCGGCGCCATCGCGGCGGCCAACCATGCCGCCCGTACGGGCTGCCCACCAGCCGGCGATGGCCTCCGGATCGGTCGCGTCGACGACCAGTTCGAAGGGGCCCGAGGGCGCGTTGGGATACTGCGGGTGCGGGCCGAACACGCACATGGCCACACCGTCCGGGTCGTTGAGCACGTACCACGGGTGCCCCTCGCCGGGTTCCGCCACCACGCGCGCGCCGGCTTCGATCAGTGGCACCGGGTTGCCGCCGGGCACGCGCAGATCGAGGTGAACCCGGCTCTTGCCGGTGGCTGCCTCGGGAACGACGTTGATCCAGATCGTGCGCTCCTTGGAGCCACCCAACGGTGGTTCCAGGTGGAAGTCGCCGCCCTCGTGGGCGACCATCGGCTGCTGCAGGACGGTGGCCCAGAACTTGGCGACGGCAGCCGGACGACCCTCGCCCGCGGTGACGTCGATGCACAGGTCCTTGAACACAACGTCGGGCATGGCGTGAAGCTAGCCCGCTCCGCTCGGCCCCCGGCGATGGCGTGCTGACACAATGACCGCAGCGAGAGGGGACGCAGCATGAGCACCACGGAGACCGACGGCCTCGACGCGCAAGGCCTGCGCGAGAAGTACCGGTACGAGCGCGACAAACGGCTGCGCGCCGACGCCAACGAGCAGTACGTGGAGATGGCCGGGCAGTTCGCGCACTACCTCGACGACCCGTACGTCGCGGTGCAAGAACGGCCGGCGTTGCATGACGAGATCGAGGTCGCGATCATCGGTGGCGGCTTCGGCGGCCTACTGGTCGGTGCCCGGTTGCGCGAGGCCGGCATCGAGGACCTGCGCGTGATCGAGAAAGGCGGCGACTTCGGCGGCACCTGGTACTGGAACCGCTACCCGGGCGCGGCGTGCGACGTGGAGAGCTACGTCTACCTGCCACTGCTGGAAGAGGTCGGCTACGTGCCGCGCAAGAAGTACGCCCCCGCACCCGAGATCCTCGAGCACAGCCGCAACATCGCCCGTCACTTTCGGCTGTACGACAACGCGTGCCTCTCCACCGAGGTCACCGATATGACGTGGGACGACCCCGACCGTCGCTGGATCATCAGCACCAACCGCGGCGACCGCATGCGCGCCCGTTTCGTGGTGATGGCCAACGGGCCGCTGCACCGCCCGAAGTTGCCCGGCATCCCCGGCGTCGAATCGTTCGCCGGTCACTCGTTCCACACCAGTCGCTGGGACTACGACTACACCGGCGGCGACTCCACCGGCGGCCTCGACGGCCTGCGCGACAAGGTGGTCGGCATCATCGGCACGGGCGCCACCGCGGTGCAGTGCGTGCCCCACCTGGGTGCCGCCGCGAAGCAGTTGCTCGTGTTCCAGCGCACCCCATCCAGCATCGACGTTCGCGACGACCGGCCCACCGATCCCGAGTGGGAAGCAGGGCTGCAGACCGGTTGGCAGAAGCGCCGCATGGATAACTTCAACAACCTGGTCAGCGGTATCCCCGAGTCCGAAGACCTGGTCAAGGACGGCTGGACCGACATCATCGGCAACCTGCTCATCCGCCTGCGCCAGGGCCAGGGCGGCGACATGAGCCCCGAGGGCATCGGCCAGGTGATGGAGCTGGCCGACTTCGACAAGATGGAGCAGATCCGCGCTCGCGTGGACGAACTGGTCAGCGAGCCTTCCGTCGCCGAGTCACTCAAGCCGTGGTACCGGCAGTTCTGCAAGCGGCCGTGCTTCCACGACGACTACCTTCCCACGTTCAACCGCCCCAACGTCACGCTGGTGGACACCGACGGCAAGGGCGTCGAGCGCATCACCGAGCACAGCGTGTGGGCCGACGGCGTCGAGTATCCGGTCGACTGCCTGATCTACGCCACCGGCTTCGAGGTCGGCACCGACTACGCCCGCCGCGCCGGCTACGAGGTGCATGGCCGCGATGGCACCACACTCACCGAGAAGTGGGCCGACGGCGCAGCCACGTTCCAGGGCTTCCACTCGCGCGGCTTTCCCAACTGCTTCATCGTCAGCGTCGTGCAGTCCGGCTTCTCGGTGAACTTCCCGCACATGCTCGACGAGCAGGCCAAGCACCTCGGCTACCTGTTGGGTCGTGCCGAGACCGACGGTCTGACCTTGATCGAGGCCACGCAAGAGGCCGAAGACGCCTGGGTGCAGACGATCATCGAGATGGCCCAGTTCAACGTCAAGTTCCTGGAGGCATGCACGCCCGGGTACTACAACAACGAGGGGCGGCCGGCGGAGCGCAGCGTGCGCAACGGAAGCTTCGGCGGCGGGTCGCCGGCCTTCATCCGGCTCCTCGAGAAGTGGCGGGCCACCGACGATCTGAACGGGCTGGAAGTTGCTGGCTGATCAGGGCTGGCGGCGGGTCAGCGGGCAGGGATGGGGCACGAACGGGCGTTGCGCAGCCGGGAGCGCAGGGCCACGACCATCAGCGCCACCGACAGCACTGCCAGCAGTGGCTGAATCGGTTCGAACCAACGCCGGGCGCCGACCGTGCCGAGCGCAATGACGACCAGCTTGTTGCACACCGGGCACCCGACGGCGAAGAACGACAGCAGCCCGCCGAGCCCGCCGGTGCGTGCCGGGCGCTCGTCGTCGAGCCGGGTGTCGTCGAGCGGGCCCGCGTCGCGTACGTAGGTGCCCGTCAGCAGCCCGCCGAGCAACGCCGTGACCGCCAGCACCGGGTACGACCACCAGGTGACGGCGACCGGGCGCCCGAACACCGGGTTGGGGATGACATCAGTGGGCAGACCGACAGCGAGGGCGACCACGACCGACCCGACGGTGGCGAAGCCCCAGCGGCGAGGGGACCAACTGCGCAACTCCAGCAACATGCGCACAGGCTACGCGGTCGCGCCCTCAACGAACCCGCGAGCCGGTACCTGCGGTGGCAGACTGGTGATGAAGTCCGGCGGACAGTCGCCGAGGCCAGCTCGTCGGGAGCCACCATGCGCGCACGTTCCATACGGTCAATCCACCTCGCCGCAGTCGGGCTGCTGCTCTTCACCGCGTGCGGTGACGACAACGGGTCATCGTCAGCCACCGTCACCGTCACCGTCACCGTCACCAACACCGTCGTCAGTGACACCGCCGTCGTCACTGACAGCACCGGGAGCGAGCCGGCGACGACCGTCGCATCCGGTGTCGACTTCATCCCCGGCGAGATCGAGTACCGGGTTGTCAACCTGCTGGACGCGCCGGTGGACGTGTACGTCCGTACCGATGGCTTCGTGGAAGCGTTCCTGGTCGAGGAGGGGCTCGTGGGCGGCGAAGTGTCCGGGTTCCATGCGCCGCCGATCGATGGTCGGCTGGTGGTCACCGAGGCCGGCGCCGGCGATGCCACGTGTGTGATCGACTGCGACCACTTCCTCGCCGAGTTGTCCGCGTTCGCCGCGGACGGGCCTGTGCACACTGTGGTGCTGTACGCCGCCGACGGGCAGGCGTCGGCCTTCGACCTGTGGGAGTCGCCGCAGCCGGCCAGTTCCGGCAACGCGAACGCGATGCCGCCCGCCGACGCTGCGAACAGCCTGGTGGTGGTCACTGCCATCGCACTCACCGATGCGGCCTTCGGTCTGCGGCTGGGCATCGATGGGGTGTCGGGTTGTCTGGAGCCGACCAACCTGGCGGGTGTTCTTGTGGGCGGCAACCAGACGCCGGCGTTCGCGTACGCGGGCACCAGCGCCGATGTGCTGCTCTTTGCGAACGACGATCGCGACTGCGCACTTGAGCCGGCCGGTGGCCCGTTCACGGTGTCGGGCGGCCCCGGTACTCGCTCGCACCTGCTGCTCGTCGGTTCGCCAGGGGCGATGGATGCCCTGGTGCTGCCGATGCGGTGATGGTGCAAGCGGGCCTGCTCGACCGGAATAGGTTGGGGGGATGCGTCTCACGCCGACCGACCGCGACCGGTTGCTCATCTTCACTGCTGCGCAGCTCGCACGCACGCGGCGTGCCCGCGGTCTGCAGCTCAATGTGCCCGAAGCGACAGCGCTCATCGCCGACACGGTGTGCGAGGCCGCCCGCGACGGCCTGCGCCTGATGGATGCCGTCGCGCTGGGGGCCACGGTGCTGGGCCCCGACGATGTGCTGCCGGGAGTGGCCGACATCGTGCGTGAGGTGAAGGTGGAGGCCGTGTTCAACGACGGCACCCGCATGGTCGTGGTGCGCAACCCGTTCGGCGACGACGCAGGTATGGGCGCCGACGGGCCAGGCGCGGTGCTGACGGCAGCCCGCGAGCCGCTCACGCCGGCGGGCCTGGTGCGGCTGCCGGTCACCAACACCTCGCAGGTGCCGGTCAGCATCACCTCGCACTTCCACTTCTTCGAGGTCAACCCGCGGCTGTCGTTCGAACGGGCCACTGCCTACGGCATGCGGCTGGGCATCCCGGCCGGTGCCGCGGTGCGCTTCGGGCCGGGCGAGACGGTGGAGGTGCCGCTGGTGCCCATCGGTGGTGCACGCATCGCAATCGGCTTCGCCGGCCTGGTGGACGGTGCGCTCGATGCGCCGGGAGTGAAAGACGCGGCGCTGGCTCGCGCACAACAGCAGGGGTACCTCGGGGCATGACCGGCACGAATCATCACAAGTACCGCCATTCGCACGGTCAGTTCGAGCACTCGCACGACGGTGGCGAGACCACGCACAGCCACCTGCACCCCGACGAGATCTTGCCCGATGACTACGCGGCCATCCACGGCCCCACCGTCGGCGACCGCGTGCGCTTGGGCGACACAGGGCTCGTCATCGAGATCGAGTTCGATGCGCAGGAGCGCACCAACGAGTTCCTCGCCGGTTTCGGCAAGACCGCCCGCGACGGGCTGCTGCTGAAGGGCGCGTCGGTGCGCGAAACGTGCGACATCGTCATCTCCAACGTCGTGATCATCGACGCCACATGCCGCGTCGGCAAGGTGAGCATCGGCATCCGCGAGGGCCGCATCAGCGCCATCGGCCGCGCCGGCAACCCCGATACGCAGGACGACGTGGATGTGGTGGTCGGCACCGGCACCACCATCATCAGCGGCGAGGGCCTGATCGCGACCGCCGGAGCAATCGACACCCACGTGCACCTGCTCTCGCCGCGGATCATGGAGGCATCGCTGGCATCCGGCGTCACCACCATCATCGGGCAGGAGTTCGGGCCGGTGTGGGGTGTCGGCGTGAACTCGCCGTGGGCGCTGCGCCATGCGTTCAACAGCTTCGACCAATGGCCGGTCAACATCGGCTTTCTCGGTCGCGGTTCCTCGTCGGTGGAAGCCCCGTTGGTGGAGGCGTTGGTCGAAGGTGGGGCATGCGGCTTCAAGGTGCACGAGGACATGGGCGCGCACACCCGTGCGCTCGACACCGCCCTGAACGTGGCCGAGGCGTTCGACGTGCAGGTTGCGCTGCACACCGACGGGCTCAACGAATGCCTGTCGGTGGAAGACACGCTGGCCGTATTGGCCGGTCGCACCATCCACGCGTTCCACATCGAGGGCTGTGGCGGTGGCCATGTGCCCAACGTGATGCGCTTGGCCGGCGTGGCCAACGTGCTCGGCTCGTCCACCAACCCGACGCTGCCGTTCGGCCGCGATGCACTCGATGAGCACTACGAGATGATCTTCAGCGCCCATGGCCTGAACCACCACAGCCACAGCGATCACGCGATGGTCAGCGATCGCATCCGCGGCGGCACGATGGGCGCCGAGGGTGTGCTGCACGACCTGGGCGTCATCGGCATCACGTCCAGCGATGCGCAGGGCATGGGCCGCGCCGGCGAGACGGTGCGGCGCACGTTCCAGCTGGCGGCGCGGATGAAGCAGTCGGCCGACCAAGGGCCCACCACGAACGACAACGACCGTGTGCGGCAGTACATGGCCAAGCTCACCATCAACCCGGCCATTGCGCACGGGCTGTCGCACGAGATCGGCTCGCTCGACGTCGGCAAGTTGGCCGACATCGTGCTCTGGCGCCCGGATCACTTCGGCGCCAAGCCGCAACTGGTGCTGAAGAGCGGGTTCCCCGCGTTCGGCGTCACCGGCGACCCCAACGCCACCACCGATTCGTGCGAGCCGCTCGTGCTCGGCCCGCAGTTCGGTTCCTTCGGCTCCACCGCCGCCGACCTGTCGGTCGCGTTCGTCAGCCAGGCCGCACTGGATGCCGGCGACGACCACATGACCACCCGCCGCCGACGTGTCGCCGTGCGTGGCACCCGCGGCATCGGCCCTGCGAACCTGGTGCTCAACAACCGGCTCGGCTCCGTGGACGTGGACCCAGCCACTGGCATGGTCAGCCTCGACGGCGAAGGCGTCTACGTCGACCCCGCCGACGAGGTGTCGCTGAGCCGCCTCTACTTCCTGTGAACACTCCACCTTTCCTGCGAAGGACACGCCCATGAGCACCCCCCGCAATGCCGGCTTCTCGATGCCTCCCGAATGGGCGCCGCACGAGCGCACCTGGATGGAGTTCCCTCCCGCAAACGACGGCTTCGGTCACGACGCGGACGGCGACCTGGGCCACTACCGGCGCGTTTGGGCCAGTGTCGCCAACACCATCAACCGCTTCGAGCCGGTCTCGCTGGTGTGCAACGTCGGCGACCGTGAGGTGGCCCGCGCGTTGGTCGACGACGGCATTGAGATCCACGAGACACCCACGGGCGACGCTTGGGCGCGCGACAGCGGTCCCACCTTCCTCGTCCACCCAGACGGGCGACTGGGAGCGACGCACTGGAAGTTCAACGCGTGGGGCGACGCAGGGTTCAGCGAGTGGGCCGACGAACAGCACGTCGGCGCGTTCATCGCCGGGCTCGCCGGTGCCGAGCTGTTCAGCTCACCGATGGTCAACGAAGGCGGTGGCATCCACGTGGACGGCGAAGGCACCGTGCTGTGCACCACCACCGTGCAGCTGGACCCGGGCCGCAACCCGACGATGAACGCCGAGTCAGTGGAAACCGAGCTCAAGGCGTATCTCGGCGTGAGCACGGCCATCTGGCTGCCCCGCGGCCTGACCAAGGACTACGACCGCTTCGGCACCCGCGGTCACGTCGACATCTGTGCCTGTTTCGTGCGGCCCGGCGTGCTGCTGGCCCACAGCCAGCTCGACCCGTCGCACCCCGACTTCGAGGTCACGGCGGACTACATCGAACTGCTGCGTCACTCCACCGACGCGCAGGGCCGCCAGTTCGAGGTGATCGAGGTGCCCGCGCCGGTGCAGACGCACGCCGCCGACGGCGAGATCAACGACTGGAGCTACCTCAACCACTACCTCTGCAACGGCGCCGTGATCTTGTGCAGTTTCGACGACCCCAACGACGAGGTTGCCGCCGGCATCCTGGAGGGCGTGTATTTCGGCCGCGAGATCGTGCTGCACGACGCCCGCGACATCTTCGCCTGCGGTGGCGGCATTCACTGCATCACCCAGCAGCAACCCAAGATGTAGCCCGCCCGCCGCAGTCTGTTGCGGGCACAACTGTGGCGCCACAGAACGCGACGTCCGGTTCTGTGCGTCCACAGTTGCGGGCACAACGATCCCGACGACCGCCGGAATTCCCCGACCGCTCGGCCCGCATTCACGGCAGGATGATCGGCCGTGAGCAGCATCGTCGTTTCTGAACTGGAATACGCACCACCCGGCGTCGACTCGCTGTTCTTCGACGTCGGCTTCGGCGTGTCACCGGGCGAGCACGCGGCGCTGGTCGGCGCCAACGGCGTGGGTAAGAGCACCATCCTGCGCATTCTCTCCGGCGAACTGCAGGCTGACGAGGGCGAGTTCGCGCTCGGAGGCAGCGTGCTGACCATGACGCAAGACGTCGGCATGTCGCGCCCCACCGACACGCTGCGCGAGATGCTGATCGAGGTGGCGCCGCGCGAGCTGCGCAACGCCGGCCTGGCGATGGTGACTGCCGAGAAGGCGATGCTGGACGGCAGCGACGATGGCATGCTGTTCGCCGAAGCCCTCACCCACTGGGGCGACATGGGTGGCTACGAGCTGGAAGCGCAGTGGGCAGCGGCGGCCCGGCGCAGCGTGAAGACGCCGGTGGAGGACTTCCACACCCGCCTGGTGAGCGAGCTCAGCGGTGGCGAGCGCAAACGGCTGGTGCTCGACCTGTTGCTCACCAGCAACGCCGACATCCTGCTGCTCGACGAGCCCGACAACTACCTCGACATCCCCACCCGCGTGTGGCTGGAAGAGCAGATCAAAGCATGCAAGAGCACCATCCTGATGGTCAGTCACGACCGCACGCTGCTGGAGCGGGTGGCCACCAAGATCATCGTGATCGAAGGCTCCGGCGCGTGGGTGCACGGCGGCTCGTACACCACGTTCCCCGAGGCCCGCACCCGTCGCCAGGAACTGCTCGGCGACGCGTTGAAGCGCTGGAACGACGAGGAACGGCGCCTGTTCCAGCACATGAAGATCATGAAGCAACGCGCTGCGCAGAACTTCAAGAATGCGACGAAGGCCAACGGCGCCGAGACGCGGTGGGAGAAGTTCGTGGCCGCCGGCCCGCCGCCGCCGCCGGTACCCGACCAGCAGATTTACGTCTCGCTGCGCGGCGCAGACTCTGCGCGGCGGGTCGTGAAGATGGACGCCGTGTCCGTGGGCAGCCTGTTCTTGCCGTTCAGTGACGAGGTCCACTTCGCTGAACGCCTCGGCCTGATCGGCCCCAACGGCACCGGCAAGACGCACCTTCTCTCCGCGCTGCACGGCACCGCCACCGAGGTGGAGGGCACCATCCAGTTCGGCCCGCGCACCTCCGTGGGCATGTTCAACCAGGTCAACGACCGGCCCGAGTGGCGTGGCAAGCAGATCCTCGACATCATTCGCCAGCGCCTTCACGACGACGAGAAATGCATGCGCTCACTGGCCCGCTACGGCCTGGTGAACAATGCCCGGCAAGAGTTCCAGACGCTGTCGGGTGGCCAGAAGGCGCGGCTGGAGATCCTGTGCCTCGAGCTGGACGGTCACAACGTGCTGCTGCTCGACGAGCCCACCGACAACCTCGACATCGAATCCAGTGAGTCGCTGGAACTCGCGCTCGACGGGTTCCAGGGCACCGTCATCGCGGTCAGCCACGACCGCACGTTCCTGGCCAAGTTCGACCGCTTCATCATGATCAACGACGACGGTGGCGTGTACTCGCTGCCCGACTACGAGGTGGCCATGATCGCCCTGGCGGCGCCGGAGAACCTGAAGAACGTACGCCTGGCCAAGCCGCTCTCCTGAGCTGCTCACGCCAGGTGGGCGGCCAGCGCTTTGACCAGTTCGGTCTGGGCGCCCACCTCCGGTCCGGCCATCGGCCGGTGTGTGGCCACGTGCGCGAGCGCAGCGTCGCGTGGCATGCCTTGCATCATCAGCAGGCACACGGCCAATGTGCCGGTGCGCCCGATACCCGCCGCGCAATGCATCAGTAGATGCTGGCCGTCGTCGAGGCGGCGCTGTAGCTCGGCCAGGAATGGCAATGTCGCGTCAAGCGCGGGTGCGTGCAGGTCGTGGATCGGGAACCAGACAGCGTCGCCAGCTGCGGCGGCCGACTGCAGCCAAGAAAGGTACTCGGGGTAACGGTCGACCAGTTCGTAGGCCTCCACCAGGCACACCACGGTTGTCGCACCGCAGCGCGCCAACGCTGCTTCGTGGTCCGGCCCGATCGCGTGCTTGCCGCACAGCGACAGCCGGCCCGATGAGCCTGGCAACGGCACGGCATCGGTTCCACCGTCGCGCCCGCGGGTCCCCAGCCAATCGCTCGTCACGGATGCGAACGTAGCGCCATCACACACCGCTCACATCCGCCAGCCAGGATGTCCCCGTGAACCTTCGACCGTTCCTGCCCGCGCTTGCCGCCACGCTCACCCTCGCCGCGTGCTCAGGCACGACGACGACGTCCGCCCCGACGACGACGGCCCCACCCACAACCGCAGCGCCTGCGCTGCCAACAACTGTCACGTCGACGACCCTCACGTCGACGACCCTCACGTCAACAGTGGTCGAGGTCGCGCCCGCAGTTCCGGCGATCGGCGCCACCGTCGACGGCAGCATCCTCACCGCGGACGGGCGCACGCGCACCTATCACGTGTATGTGCCCAGGCAGCTGCCCTCGGGCCCGGTGCCGTTGCTGTTCGCGTTCCATGGCGGCACCGGCTGGGGCAAGCAGTTCCAACGCAACTCCGGTCTCGATGGCCTCGCCGAAGCCAACGGCTTTCTCGTCGTCTTCCCCGATGGCGTCGGCGCCGGTGCGGACGAAGGCACCAACCGCACGTGGAACGGTGGCGACTGCTGCGGCGCGGCGGCACGCAACAATGTGGACGATGTCGGCTTCGTTCGGCAACTGCTCGACACGTTGGAACAGCAGTACGCCATCGATCCTGTACGCGTCTTCTCGACCGGCCACTCCAACGGCGGCATCCTGAGCTACCGGCTGGCCTGCGAGCTTTCGGATCGCATTGCCGCCGTTGGGTTCCAGTCCGGCACGATGGAGATCCCCACCTGTGCGCCATCGGGCAGTGTGTCCTTGCTGCACATCCACGGCAACGCAGACACGAACCTGCCCATCGACGGCGGGGTCGGCGCGGACAGCATCGCCGGGGTCGACTTCGTCTCGCCACGGTTGGCCGTCGTCGCCTACAGCGCAGCGCAGCACTGTGCGGCAACTCCCACGATGGCCGTCGACGCGGGCAACCCAGACATCACCGTGTCGACGTGGACGGGTTGCGACGGTGGTACGCAGGTGCAGTTCGTCGAGGTGGACGGCGCGCCGCATTCTTGGATGGGGCACCAGTCGCCGAACCCGGCAGCGACCCCTGCGTATCAGGCACTTGACGCGAGTGTCGTTGTCGTCGAGTTCCTGCTCAACCACCCGCGGGTCGGCTGACGAGGCCCTGTCCGCAATAGGGTGCGGCCATGGCCGTCATCTCGTTCAGCCGCCGCCTCCATGAGCTCGCCGCGCTGGCGCCGGACCGCCCCGCAGTCACGTGTGCCGGCGAAACGGTCACCCGCGCCCAGCTGGTACAGCGCGGTGACGAGCTGGCTGTGTACCTCCAGGAGCACGGCGTACGCGAGGGCGACATGGTCACCATCGCCGAGCCGAACAGCATCGACTGGTTCGTCGCCTACATGGCTGCTTGGCGGCTGGGCGCGACACCGCAGCCGATCTCGTGGCGGCTGCCCCAGCGCGAGTTCGACGCGATCATGGAGCTGGCGAACCCGAGCGCGGTCATCGGTGTGGCCGAGGGCTCGGTGCCCGGGCGCTGCTGCGTGCCGCTCGGGTTCCGTGCGCCGCACGCCGATGGCAGCCACCTGCCCGACCTCATCGCACCGGCATGGAAGGCACCCACTTCAGGGGGCAGCACCGGCCGGCCGAAGCTGATCGTCTCGGGCGACCCTGCCTCGATGGACACCGATGCCCCGCCGCCGCTGCTGCTGGGCACCGACGGTTGCCTGGTGATGCCCGGCCCGCTCTACCACAACGGCCCGGGCGTGTGGAGCTGCCAGGCGCTGCTGCACGGCAACCACGTCGCGCTGCTGGCGCGCTTCGATGCCCAAGCCACGCTGGCCGCGATCCAGGAACACCACGGCACGGTGCTCTACATGGTGCCGACGATGATGAAGCGCATCTGGCGGCTGCCCGACGACGTCCGCGAGTCGTACGACCTTTCCAGCTTGCGGGTGGTGTGGCACCTCGCCGAGCCGTGTCCGGAATGGCTCAAGCAGGTCTGGATCGACTGGTTGGGCGCTGAGCGAATCTACGAGCTGTACGCCGGCACGGAAGCCCAGACCGCGACCATCATCACTGGTGCCGATTGGTTGGCGCACCGGGGTTCGGTTGGCCGGGTGCAACCTGGCACGGTGTCCATCACCGATGCCGACGGCAACGAACTGCCCCACGGCGAGATGGGTGAGGTGTGGCTGCGGGCCATCGGCCGCGACACGCCCACCTACCGCTACCTCGGTGCCGCGCCGCGCACTCGCGAGGGCGGCTGGGAATCATTGGGCGACATGGGTTACCTGGACGCCGACGACTACCTGTACCTCGGCGACCGCGCAGCGGACATGATCCTCTCCGGCGGCGCCAACATCTACCCGGCCGAGATCGAGGCCGCGCTGCAGGAGCACGCGGGCATCCACTCCTGCGCGATCATCGGCCTGCCCGACGACGACAGGGGCAATGTCGTGCACGCGATCCTGGAAGCCGACCCGAACGAGGTCGACGAGACCGAACTGAAGCAGTTCCTTGCCGAGCGGCTGGTCGTCTACAAGCTGCCGCGTTCGTTCGAATACGTGAACGAGCCCCTGCGCGACGACGCCGGCAAGGTGCGCCGCAGCGCGCTGCGCCAAGAACGCATCGACCGGATGACACCACCGTGAACGACCCGCTCGGCTGACACGCGACTCCCTCGCGGCCCGCCTCGGAACGAGGCTCTCCGCTGACGCACTAACGTCTGCCAACGGGGGTTTCCGCAAGGGGACAGGACGGGCAATGGGTGGGTTCGCCACGAACATCATCGTCACGGTGTCACCGCTGCTGATCGTCGCGGTCGCGCTGGTCGCCACGCGGGTGCGTCGCATCGCATCATCGGGCCGCTCGACGGCGCTGTCGTGGCCGCACACGACGGGCACTGTGCTCAGTGCCTCGCTACAGGTCAGCCAGCAAGGCAGCGGCCGCCAGGAGCTGCCGCTGGTGTTCTACGCCTACCAGGTGAACGGGCAGGTCTTCCGGGGGAACCGGGTCCGTGTCGGCGATGAGTTGGGTCGCAACCGATCTGCCGGCACCGACAACAGCGCCTCCAGCACGGTTGCCCGCTACCCGGCAGGCGCGCCCGTGATCGTGTACTACGACCCCACAGACCCCTCCTGTTCAGCGCTCGAACGCTGAGCCAACCTGCCGCCTACAGTGCGGGAATGTCGTCGATTGAGTTGTCGCCCATCGAGCACGCCTACATCCGGCGCTCGCCGCTCTCAGCCGCAATGGGGCCGCGGGCCGAGCAGGTGATGCCAGCGGGCGAGACACGCGCCGCCGGCTACCACACGCCGTACCCGCTGACGTTGGCCGAAGCGCATGGGGTCACACTCACCGACATCGATGGCAACGACTACCTTGACCTGTCGAACAACTTCACCAGCCTGCTGCACGGCCACGCGTATCCACCGATCGTCGAGGCCGTCTCGAAGGTCATCGGCGCCGGCACAGCCTGGCCGGCGCGCAACAACACGCAGGTGGAGCTGGCCGAACTCATCTGCGAACGGGTGGCTTCCATCCAACTGGTGCGATTCTGCAACAGTGGCACCGAGGCCAACATGCTGGCTCTGCACGTAGCCCGCACCCACACCGGCCGGCACAAGGTGCTGATGGCCAAGTTCGGTTACCACGGAAGCCACGAGGTGTTCGAGGCCGGCTTCTTCGGTAACGAGGGCCAGCACACCTGGCCGCACACCATCGTCGCGGCATGGGGTGACGCGGCAGCATTCGAGGCCATCCTCAAGGAGCAGGGCGACGAGATCGCGGCTGTGTTCCTGGAAGCCGCAATGGGGTCCTCAGGCCTTGTCGAGGCGCAGCCGGAGTTCTTCCACCGTGTCATCGGTGCCACCCACCAGGCGGGCGCGGTGTTCGTGCTGGACGAGGTGATCACCTTGCGCATGGCGGAAGGCGGCCACCAGCAGAACCTGGGCATCACCCCCGATCTCACCACGCTGGGCAAGATCATCGGCGGCGGCTACCCCGTGGGTGCGGTCGGCGGCCGGGCCGACCTGATGAACCTGCTCGACCCAACACGCGGGCGCATCTTCCACAGCGGTACCTTCAACGGCAACCCGGTGACCACCGCCGCCGGTGTGGTGTCGTACGGGCACCTCACCACCGAAGCCATCGCCCGCATGGGCGCGCAGGCAGCACGCCTCGACACACACCTGGCAGCCGCTGCAACCGCCACGGGTCTGGCGTTCTCCAGCCGTCGTGTCGGCTCGCTGATCAACATGTACTTCACGCCCGAACCGCCGGCCGCCAATGTGGTGCGCAAGGACGCGGCGCTGATGCGCGATGTGCACCTGGCCGGTATGAACCATGGGCTCTACTTCGCCTCGCGTGGCTTGCTGGTGCTCAGTACGGTGACCACCGACGACCACATCACAGAGATGTGCCGCCGCTTCGACCGCGCGTTCACCGACGTCGCGGCCGCCCATGGCGGCAGTCTCCACGCCCTCTGAGCTGCAGGTCATTCGTGATCGTCACGGCCGTCGTCGTGCTGCGCTACCTGGCCCGCCGCCGCGCGGCCAACGGCGGCACCCCCACCGGCTTCTGGAAGATGATGAGCTCGCGAGCCGGCGCCATCGGTATCGCGGTGCTGCTGGTGGTCAGTGCCTCGGCGGCGACTTACACCATCAGCGTGGCCGGCCACCAGGGCGCCAAGTTGAACTGGGGCGACGAGGGCGCAGGCGGCTCGGTCAACGAGATCGTCGTCATCCCCGGCGTCGTCATCCCCGGCGTCGCCGGCTGACGGCGACGCCGCGGACGATGTAGCGGTGGGGCTACTTGCCCTGCAGCTTCATGTACTTCTCGCGGGCCTCACGGTGGCCCTTGGCGCCTGAGCCGATGAGTCCGCCGGTGCGCACCTTGCCCACCGTGTCCTCGAGGTCCTTGAGTAGCTGGGTGATGTCGTCGGTGGGGCCGGCCTGGCTGACGCGCTCGAGCTTCTCGTAGATCTTGCCAAGGTTGTCGCGGAACTGGTTGAACTCCTGGTCGAGTTCCTTGCGAGCATCTTCTACTTCGTTGGTCATACGGGCACCGTAGCCGAGCGGTTGCCGGGCCAGACTGTGCACCATGGCGAAGGGCGGCACTCCGGCAATCGTGGTCCTGAAGGCGGCGGGCGTGGCGTTCACGGTCAATGAGTTCCATCATGAACCCGGCGAACGCAACTACGGTCTGGTCGCCGCCGAGGCGTTGGGCGTATCCCCCGAGCAGGTGTTCAAGACGCTGGTCGCCAATCTCACCACCGATCACGGTGTCGAGCAGGTAGTGGGCATCGTGCCGGTCAGCGGTCAGCTGTCGCTACGCGAGCTGGCGGCGGCATTCGGGGCCAAGCGCGCCGAGATGTGCCCGGTGGATCTGGCAGAGCGACTCACCGGATACGTGGTCGGTGGCATCAGCCCGTTCGGTCAGAAGAAGCGGCTGCGTACCGCGATCGACGAGACTTGCGTGCTGTTCGACACCATCTTCGTCAGCGGCGGCAAGCGCGGTCTCGACATCGAGCTGGCCCCCGATGCGCTGATCGAAGTGCTGGGCGCAGTTGTCGCACCGATCGCCGGCGATCGCTGACTCGCGGCCCCAGACGCGACGATGCCCCGCCCGGAGGCGGGGCATCATCAGTTGACGTGACGTTGTGTCGGGAAATCAGCCGTTCGGCGGCGGCGGGGGCGGGGGCGGGGGCGTCATGCCCGGCGGCGGCGGCGGGGGAGGCGTCATGCCGGGGGGCGGCGGGGTGCTGCCGCCACCGAAGGATGCCTTCAGCTTGTTGACGTCCTTGAGGTCGTTGATGTCGCCACCGGACTCTTTGAAGGCCATGAAACAACCCACGACAACCGCTGCGGTAGCGAGCAGCGCCAGGTACAGGCCGAAGCCACGCTCGGTGTTGCCGCCGATTCCAAGACCGGAGTCGAAGGGGTCGGCGAACAGGCGGATGAGCACCAGCAGGAAGCTGAGGGCCGACACGCCAAGGAAGATGAGCGGCATCGGCAGAGTCGCCGGCAACTTGAAGGTGCCCAAGACGCTGAGTACCGTGAGTACGGCGATGGCGACGATGAACAGCCATGGGAACAGGCCCGTGAAGGTGAGATCGAATGCCGTGACGTCAAGGCCGAGACTGTCGATCGCGGCTTCGCATTCGGCGCCGGAGCCACTCGGACAACTCGGTTGCCACCAGGTGAGGAAGCCGGCGATGAACATCACAGCGCCACCACCGACCTTCAACCAATCGGATGTCTTGAACTTGCTGAGATCCACGGATGCCTCCAATTTGTGCTCAACGATGTGACTCAGTACGACGCACCGTACACCGTGCAGAAGTGCTCATCGCGCACCATCGCTCACGCTGGTCTCGTCCGCACCGCACCGCACCGCACCGTTCGACGGTGCCGTACTCCTTGTTAACGGTCGCGGCGCGCGCCGCCGTGCTCCGCGTACCGTTGTGCGTATGCCCACAGCGTTGCTCTCCGTGTATGACAAGACCGGCGTCGTCGAACTGGCCGCCGGGTTGCAGGCTGCGGGCTGGCGGCTGGTCAGCAGTGGCGGCACGGCTGCTGCCATCGCGGCAGCCGGGCTGACCGTCACCGACCTCGCCGACCTCTCTGGTCTGCCGGCCATCCTCGACCACCGAGTGGTCACGCTGCACCCGAAGGTGCATGGCGGCCTGTTGGCCGATCCCACCAATCCCTCGCATCAGGCCGACATGGCCGCACACGGGATCGAGGCGATCGACCTGGTCGTGGTCAACCTCTACCCGTTCGCCTCCAACCCGAGCATCGAGCTCATCGACATCGGCGGCCCGGCCATGGTGCGCGCAGCGGCCAAGAACCATGCGCATGTCGCCGTTGTTGTGAACCCGGCCGACTACCGGGTGGTGCTCGACGACATCGCTGCAAACGGCCGAATCTCCAGCGCCACTCGTCGCCGCCTGGCGCGTGACGCGTTCGCGACCATCGCCGCGTACGACGCGGCCATCGCCAACTGGTTCGATGCGCCGTCGCCCGAGTCCCCCGACGAGCTGCCTGCCGGGCTCCACCTGTCGCTGGAACGTGCACAGACCCTGCGCTACGGCGAGAACCCCCACCAGCAGGGCGCCCGCTACCGGCTCGCCGGCGGTACCAGCTGGTGGGACACTGCGGTTCAGCACCAGGGCAAGGAACTCAGCTATCTGAACCTGTACGACACCGAGGCTGCGTGGAAACTAGTGCAGCGCTTCGGCCGGCCGGCAGGTGTCGTCGTCAAGCACGCGAACCCGTGCGGTGTGGCCGTTGCCGAGACCATCGAGCAGGCCTACTCGCAGGCCAACGCGTGCGACCCGGTCAGTGCGTTCGGTGGCATCGTTGCGCTCAACCGCCCGGTGACCCGTGCCTTGGCCGAGGCGCTGGCTCCCGTGTTCACCGAGGTCGTCGTTGCCCCGTCGTTCGAGGCCGGCGCGCTGGAGGTGTTCGCCGCCAAGCCCAACCTGCGTGTGCTCTCGGCGCACGCGCCGCACGGCATGGCGCTGGACATGCGCACCATCGACGGCGGCCTGCTGGTGCAGCAGGTGGACACGGTCTCGCCTGACCGCTCCGGCTGGCAGGTCGTCACCGTGGCGCAGCCGACGCCCGAGCAGTGGGCCGATCTCGAGTTCGCGTGGCAGGTGTGCGCCGTGGTCAGCAGCAACGCGATCGTCTACGCCAAGGACGGCCGCGCGTTGGGCATTGGCGCCGGCCAGCAGAACCGTCTGGACAGCGCCCGCATCGCGGCCGACCGTTCGGCGGGCCGCGCTGCCGGTGGCGTTTGCGCCAGCGACGCGTTCTTCCCGTTCCGCGACGGCCTCGACGCGGCAGCTGCCGCCGGCATAAAGGCCGTGATCCAGCCCGGTGGCAGCATGCGCGACACCGAGGTGATCTCGGCCGCGGATCAGCACGGCATCGCGATGGTGTTCACCGGAGAACGCCACTTCCGTCACTGACCCGCCGCCCGCCCACGGGCGACGGGGCTACTTCACCGGCGGGTTATTGGGTCGGCGGGGCCAAGCCTGAGCTTGGCGGCACCTGCGGCGGTCCGCCGGCCCGGTTCTGGGCGATGGCCACGCGAATGGGTGCCGCGACGAGCGGAATGCCGACCAGCACCAAACCGGCGACGATGGCGACCCCACCCACCGCACCAGTCGACGACGGTTTCCACTGGACCGCCACGAAGGACACGACGCCGATCGCGGTGAGCAGGGCACCCCACCACGTGGTGGCCCGGCGAGCGCCGTGTGTGCCGACGACGCAGATCAGCAGACCGACGACCAGCACGAACAGCGGCCCCATCGTGTCGCCGAACTCGTCGGCGAGCAGCACAGTGCCGATCAGTGCAGCCACGAGGCCGGCCGCACACAGGCCGGTGGAGGTGCCGCGGTAGTTGCGGCGGTCGAGCCACCAGGTGCCACCCAAGAGTACTGCTGCGCTGAACAGGTAGATCGAGCCCTGTGTACCGACGTTGTCGGTGACCTCCACGGGCAGGAAGCTGTTGCCCGAATCGTCGTACACGTTCTGGCACTCGGCGTCGAACCGGTCGTAGTCGCCCTCCTCGAGGTAGCTGTTGCACCGGTCGATGTCGCCTTGGTCGCTGGACGACAACGAGCCCAGCGCGCCCACCAGCAGTAGTGTGCCCAGGCCCAGCAACAGGTTGCGCGACTTGAAGCCGGGCAGGGCCCAGGCAGCGAGGAACAGCGCCGCTCCGATGAGGCCGGTGAGGAACCCACCGGTGCCGTTGTCGACAGTGGTCGCCGTGGCCAGGACCGGAATTGCGACCACGACCATGCCGACCGCGGCTGCCTGTACCTCGCTGAGCTTCACGAACATGCGCGCCGCCCAGGCAGCGATGGCCAGCACGAGCGACGCGGTGATCAGCTTGCCCCGGCTCGGGTTGTCGCCGAGGACGGCGACGAGCGCACCGACGGCCATCACGACGCCACCGAGGCCGGCCACCGCAGCGCGCAAGCTGGGGCGTGGCCGCAGCTTGGCGTCGGGGCCCATGCCGTCGAGGAACCGCGTGATCGCGTTGCTCGGCGCGGGTGCCTCGGGGTCGTCGGACTGCGCGTTCGGGTCGCCGGGGTCGGCAGTGGCAGCGAAGCTCTGCACGGCGGGGTCCGCGGCCGGTACCTCCGGTGACTCGTAGGCGGTGGCGGGGGTGACGATGGGGATCACCGCGCTGGTGCCCATCGGGTCCACCTGCTGCACGCCGTTGGTGGCGACGTGCTCGGACCATGCCGAGCCCGTCCAGTACCGCTGCTGATAACGGCCATACGGGTCGTTGAACCAACCTGCTGCGTGTTCCGACATTGCTGCCCCCTTCGAATTTTCATCAACACTGCCATGTTTCGGGGGTGTGGACGGGTAAAGCTGTATGAAGTGGCTCGCATCTCCGACCTCCTTGCGGCCGGGCGCACCTATTCGGTCGAGTTCTTCCCGCCCAAGCACGAAGCCGGTTGGCTCAGCCTCGGCAGGACGATCTCCGAATTGGAACACCTCGCGCCCGACTTCATGAGCGTCACCTACGGCGCCGGCGGCAGCACCCGTACACGCACCGCCGACCTCGTCAGCTGGGTTCGCCGGCAGACCACGATCTCGCCGATGGCGCACCTCACGTGTGCCGGTCATACCCGGGCAGACATCCACGCGATCCTCACCGACTACCGCGCCGAGGGCGTCGAGAACATCCTGGCGCTGGGCGGAGACCTGCCCGCCGACGGCCCGGTCGAGAGCGACTACCGCTACAGCATGGAACTGGTCGACGACGTTCGCGGGTTCGGTGGCTTCTCGGTCGGCGTGGCCGCGCACCCTGAACTGCACCCTCGCTCGCCGGATCGTGCCACGGACCGTCGCCACCTCGCTCACAAGCTGGCCACCGCCGACTTTGCGATCACCCAGTTCTTCTTCGATGTCGAGCACTACCTGGTGATGGTCGACGAGCTGGAGGCCCTGGGCGTCACCAAGCCAGTGCTGCCCGGCATCATGCCCATCAGCAACCTCGGGCAGATCACCCGCATGGCGCACATGAGCGGTGCCGAGGTGCCGTCGTGGGTGGTGGGTTCAATGCAGAAGGCGGGCGACAACCTCGACGAGGCCGAGCGCATCGGCGTCGAGCTGGCTACCGAGCTGTGCGCCAAGCTGCTCGAGGCGGGTGTACCTGGCCTGCACTTCTATGCACTCAATCGCAGCTGGGCCACACGCGCGATCTTCGCCAACCTCGGCCTGCGCGCTCCGCTGCCAGAGGGCTGACCACACGGCGTAGGGTCTGGGCATGACTGCATACGAGAAGCTGTACATCAACGGCCAGTGGGTTCCTTCCACCGGCACCGACACCCTCTCGGTCACCGATTCGGCAACCGAAGAAGTGATCGCCACCATCCCTGAAGGCACCGCCGCGGATGTCGATGCGGCCGTCGCCGCTGCCAAGGCCGCGTTCCCCGCCTGGAGCGAGCTGCCCAAGGAAGAGCGCGCCGCGTACCTGATGAAGATTCACGCCGGTCTCGAAGCCCGCACCGACGAGATCGCCTCCACCATCGCCAAGGAAGTCGGCATGCCGCTCTTCCTGTCGAACATGATCCAGGCCGGCCTGCCCAAGGCCAACTTCGCCATCGCCGCCCAGTTGCTGGGCAGCTACGAGTTCGAGAAGCAGGTCGGCAACTCGTTGGTCGTGCGCGAGGCCATCGGTGTGGTCGGTTGCATCACGCCGTGGAACTACCCGCTGCACCAGATCGCGTTGAAGGTCGCTCCGGCGCTCGCAGCCGGCAATACCGTTGTCCTCAAGCCGTCGGAAGTGGCACCCATCAACGCATTCATCCTGGCCGAGGTCATCGAGGCGGCCGGCCTGCCCGCTGGCGTGTTCAACCTGGTCACCGGCGTCGGCCCGGTCGTCGGCGAAGCCATTTCCGCGCACCCCGACGTCGACATGGTCAGCTTCACCGGCAGCACCCGCGCCGGCAAGCGCGTGGCCGAAGTAGCCAGCCAGACCGTCAAGAAGGTATCGCTCGAGCTGGGTGGCAAGAGCGCCAACGTGCTGCTCCCCGATGCGGACTTCGGCAGGGCCGTCGCCGACGGCGTGGGCAAGTGTTTCCTCAACAGCGGCCAGACGTGCACCGCTCTCACCCGCATGCTGGTGCCCCGCGACCGCCTGGCCGAGGTGGAGGGCATTGCTGCCGCCACCGCTGCCGCGTTCACCCCTGGCAACCCGTTCGACAAGAGTAGCCGTATCGGCCCGCTGGTCTCGGCCGCCCAGCGCGAGCGCGTGCGCGGCTTCATCCAGAAGGGCATCGACGAAGGCGCCACGTTACTCACCGGTGGCCCCGAGGCTCCCGAAGGCCTCGAGCACGGCTACTACGTGGCTCCGACGGTGTTCAGCAACGTCACCCGCGACATGACCATCGCCCGCGAAGAGATTTTCGGCCCGGTGCTGTCGATCATTCCCTACGACACCGAGGAAGAAGCCATCGAGATCGCCAACGACACGATCTACGGCCTCGCCGGCGGCGTGTGGGGCGAGGCAGACCATGCCAAGGCAGTTGCTCGCAAGATTCGCGCTGGTCAGGTGGAAGTCAACGGCGGTGCATTCAACGTGATGGCCCCGTTCGGTGGCTACAAGCAGAGCGGTCTCGGCCGCGAGGCCGGCACCTTCGGCCTCGAGGAGTTCCTCGAGGTCAAGTCGCTGCAGCTGTAAGCAGCCCGCAAGTTCCAGGGAACGACCAGCGCCCACGGTGACCGTCAACTCGGTCGGCCGTGGGCGATACTGGTCAACCGAATGGCTGCGCTCACCGCCACTGCCGCTGAGTCGTTGGTTCATCCTGCGCTCCGCCAACAGATCAGTCGTGTCCCGTACCTGCCGGGGCTCGATGGTTTGCGCGCGATCGCGGTCACGGCCGTGCTGGTGTACCACGCCAACCACACCTGGCTCAGTGGTGGCTTCCTGGGCGTCGAGGTGTTCTTCGTCATCTCCGGCTACCTGATCACGCTGCTGTTGCTGGCCGAGAAGGAACGCACCGGCCGAGTGCAGTTGGGCCAGTTCTGGCTGCGTCGGGCGCGGCGCCTGCTGCCCGCGCTGTTCGTGATGATGGCCGCGCTGGCCATCTACATGTCGCTGTTCCGCACCAGGCCGATGGGCCAGGCCCGCGGCGACATGCTGGCCGGCACGTTCTACATCAGCAACTGGTTCCAGATCTGGGTGGGTCAGGGGTACACCGCTGCTGAGGCCTTCGCGCCGCTGCGGCACCTGTGGTCGCTGGCGGTGGAGGAGCAGTTCTACCTGATCTGGCCGTTGGTGATGATCGTGCTGCTCAAGCGTGGTGGCGACCGGCTACCTCGGGTAGCGCTGTGGCTTCTGGGTGCCAGCGTGTTCATCGCGTTGGCCGTGGCCGCGATGTACGTGCCCGGAACCATCTCGCTCGGCGAGTCGTGTGGCGCCGGTGAGAGCCACGGTTACCTAGCCGTGGTCGGCCGCTGTATCAACGTCAACGAGGCGCTCTACCTCAGCACCTTCACCCGTGCAGGCGGCCTGATGCTGGGCGCAGCGTTCGCGCTCGTGTGGCGCCCGGTGGCCATCATGCGCGGTCCGCTGCGTACCCGCGGCCGCCGCGTCGATGTGCTCGCGCTGCTCGGGCTTGCCGGGTTGGTGCTGATGATGAACCGCTTGGAGCTGTTCAACGAGTACCTCGCCGAGTACGACCCGTGGCTGTTCCGTGGCGGGTTCTTCCTCACCGGCCTCTGCACCATCGCGATCATCGCTGCCGCCACCCACCGTCGATCCTGGATCGGTCGGCTGCTCGGCATTCGCCCGTTGCACTGGGTCGGCACCCGCAGCTACGGCCTCTACCTCTACCACTGGCCGATCTTCCAAATCATTCGTGAACCCGGCCAGCAGCTCACG
>Ga0105047_10002945_pt1 | contig 30189 bp, 24 predicted proteins | sample MAT04_FD_78384 | JGI IMG/M metagenome (GOLD analysis project Ga0105047, IMG submission 78384) | Freshwater microbial communities from Lake Fryxell liftoff mats and glacier meltwater in Antarctica - MAT-04 (megahit assembly) | ecosystem: Environmental > Aquatic > Freshwater > Ice > Liftoff... | reverse complement strand
TCCAGCGCTGGTGGGTGCCCAGGTCGTTTCCCATCACCATGCTGTCCTGCGAGACGGATGCGCGCGTCGGGGGCCGGTACCGCCTCGTATTCGGACACGAGGGCTCCACGATGGAGTTCTTCGGCACCTACCTCGAGGTGACGCCGCGCTCGCGCCTGGTCTGGACGAACGACGAAGGGGAGGAGGGCAGCACGATCACCACGGTGACCTTCGAGGACCTGGGCGGCCGGACGCGCCTGGTGGTGCACGATCTCTACCCCTCGGCGGCCGCCCTCGACTCCGGATCCGGATCCGCGTACGCGATGCCCGAGACGCTGGGGCAGCTGGACGAGCTGCTGGTGGAGTTGGGGGCCAGCGAGTGACGACAGGGCCGGGTTCGCCGCTCGTGAGCGGCTCCGACGGCCAGCGTACGACATCACATCTTGACATCTGATGTCATCAAGGCGTAGGCTCGACTCCATGAGCTCGACGTTCCCTGTCCGCTTTGTCACCCCCGCGACCCGGGATCGCCTGCGCTTGATGGCGGAGCTCCTGGACACGTCCATGAACCAGCTGGCGAACTCGATGATCGAACGGGGACTTGACGCACTCTCGGTGGGGATGGAGTCGGAGCTCGAGCGGACGCTCGAGCGGCTCCGGCAGCTCACGCCCGCTGATATCGATCGGTCGCTCGACGAGTGGGCTGCGCTCGAGGCACAGGACGACCCGATCGTGGCGAAGGCGATGGTCAGCGCCGAGGACGAGTTCGCCATCGCCGAGGCGTTCGCGCATCCGTGACCAACGCCTGGAACGATGATCCGGCCGGATCCCTCGGGCTGATCGGATCGAACGTGGCGGGGTTGTCGCGCACGATCGCGGCCCAGGCAGTTGCCCGTGAGCGGCCCGCATGCATCATGGCCCAGGCCTGGCACCGGGAGATCTACGCCGGCGTGCCACTGCCCGTGCCGTACTACGCGGGCGAGATCCGCGACTCCGACCCTCGATTCCCGGATCTGATCGGCTACGAGGTGCTGGTCGGAGGGTCACCAGGCGTCCCGAGCGCCCAGGTCCCAGATTCACTGGATGCGTTCGAGCGGGCGATGGTCCAGGTGACTGGACGCCTCGACCCCGCGGTCTCCACCGGGACGATGCCCGCCACCACGGCCCACCTCCAGGCGGTGATCAGGTTTGCAGCGTTCGCCCATGGCGAGTGGGTGCGCATCCACCCGTTCGCCAACGGGAATGGCCGCACGGCGCGCTGCTGGGCGAACTTCATCGCCCTTCGCTACGGACTGCCTGCGTTCGTCGCGATCAAGCCACGCCCGACCGACCTGCTCTACGCTGCGGCGGCGCGAGCCTCGATGGCTGGGGATCATCGGCCGACGGAGGTCCTGTTCCATTCGATGCTTCCCTGACGCGTGAGACGTCGCCAGTCCGGAGGAGCGGGACCCGATGGTCGTCCAGGTCGGTCGCGTGGCCCTCGCCGGGATGCCGGCCCGTGCCGTCGCGTACCTCATCGACCTGGTCCTGGTCAGCCTCGTGACCCTGTCGCTGTGGTTGGTGGTCGACCGGGTCCCAGGCATGCAGCCGGCACCCATCGAGGCGCCGGGACGTGGCCAGGACGCCGTGACACTGGGCCGGCTCGTTGTCGCCAACCTGGTCCTGGGCATGTACTTCGTGGCGCTCTGGAGCGGCGGGCGACGGACGGTGGGCATGCACCTGCTCCGCATCCGTGTCGTGCGGAGCCCGGACGCCGGGCCCGTCAGGGTCGGTGCGGCGATCATCCGGTTGGTCGTCTTCGCGCTGCCCGCGCTCGGGCTGGACCTGCTCGTGCGGGCCCGGCCCGATCTGTTCGGCGGCTCGCTCGCGCTGCTCGGTGGTGCGCTCTTCGGGTGGCCTGTCGTCCCGTTCGCGAGCGTGCTGTTCGACCGTGGTCGGCAAGGCCTCCACGACCGGGCCGCGCGCACGGCCGTCGTCGCGCAGGCGCCGCCCGAGAGCACAGCACCGGACGGCCAGCCCTCGACCTGACCCGCGATCCGCCCTCAGTCGCCGACAGCCGCCGGCACGCTGACGGTCACGTCGAGGATGCAGTGGTCGCTGGCACGGGGGGTGCAGTCGGGCTCGCTGTGCAGTGGCGACACACCGGGTCCGGTGATGGCCATGTCGATTCGCAGCAGGCCGAAGGGCAGCAGGGGCGCGTCCGCCACACCGGGCCGCCAGGTGGTGCCGAAGCCCGTTCCCGCGGCGTGGTACGTGTCCGTGAGGCCGCGGACGAGTTCGCCGTAGGCGAGCTCGCGGTCCGTGAGGTTGAGATCCCCCAGCAACACGACCGGATCGCCGGCCGCGACATGTGCGTCGATGCGCGCGCGCACCCGGCCGAGCGTCGCATCACGCGATCCGGGGTCGTAGGCGGGGCCAAAGAGACTCGGGCGCAAGATCGGCGGCGGCGCATGCGCCGCGATCACGGCGAGCGGTCGGGCGGCACCCGGGATCGCGACGCTGGCATCGATGAGCCGCGGCAGCGTGTCCGCGTCCGGTGACCCGACCAAGGGCCAGGAGCTGAGCAGGCCCATCCCCGACCAGTCGTCCGCCGGATAGAGGACCCGGTGGGGATACGCCGCTCGGATTGCTGGGTCGGCCGAGAGCGCGGCGGCGGCGCTCGTGGTCAGTTCTTCGAGCGCGATGATCGCCGGCGCCCGGGCCAGGAGCGCCTCGGAGACGCGGTCGGGCGGCACCGTCCCGAGATACACGTTCCAGGTTGCCATGTCCACGGAGGTCGTACCCGGTGCGGACGCCACGGGTCCGGAGGGGAGGCTCGGCAGGAACCGGGCGGCTCCGAGCGCGAGGCCCACCACCGCGATGACCGCCAGCCATCGACCGGTCCGGCCACGGACAACCGCGGCCAGCACCAGCAGCGGGAGGAACAGCAGCGCCAGGAACGGCGCAACGACCCGCGAGGTCCCGAACCAGTCCGTGCGGGCCGGCAGGAGCAGATCGGCTACTCCGAACCCGAGCATCGCGATCGTCGCGATGAGCACGACCCGCGTCCAGTCGGTCGGCGCCGTGCGCCGGTCGGGTCGCGAGGGGCGCATCGGTCTTCTCCACCTGGCTGCACGGAGTCATCGGCCATGCCGGGACGCATCATCTCCCGGTCGTGAGATCCTGGCACGCCGCGCCTACCTGAGAGCGCGGCCGCGATCCTCCGGTGGCTCTGTCGCTCGAAGGCCTCGGTCCCCACCTGGTGCGCCCAGACCGCGGTGCCGACGGCCTCGCGGACCATCACCCGGCGCCGGGTGGCAGGCGCGCGCGGGTCGGACCCGGAGCCGTCGAAGAACGCCGCCCCGAGCGCTGGGCTCCCCCGGAGCTGCTGAGCGGCCATCCGCGTGAGGTCGGTGAGCGCCGGCCGCAGGTCCGCTCAGCCGAGATCGATGACGTCCAGCCTGCCCCCGTGCATCAGCCAGTTCCGCGGCTGCCAGTCGCCAACGCGTCGTCCCGGAGGCTCGACTGTCCATGCAGCAGAGCGAGCAGCTCGCCCGCCTGTCGATAGGTGTCGGGACGGTGCTCGTCCGCCGTGCCCTCGACCAGCCGGCCCCGCAGGAAGTCGGTGACGAGGAGCTTCGCGTCGGGATCCGCACGAACCAGCCGCGGGCCGCGCCCGATCGATCGCCAGGGCCCCAGCCACTCCCGGTGTGCGCGCAGCTCACGCGCGATGTGATGAATGGTTGCGCCGCCCGCCTTGACGATCACGTGCCGGCCGTCATGGACGAGCTCGAGCTAGGTGGTGCCGACGAGACCCCAGCTGTGGTCCGCGATCACCTTGCCCCTCGGAGCCACGCGGCCACCAACGCGCGCTGATCCGGGGTCAATCGGCCCGGGGCGGCCAAGATCCGTGTCTCACCGCGTCGCGCCGAGCAGCTCGAGACATGCGTCCAGGCGGTCGATGGCCGGCAGGTCCATGAGGTGGGCGACCGTCGGGGATCGCCGTTGGAGCCGGAGCGTCCGGAGCGCCAGGTCGAACAGCGGCCATAGGTCCGACTCCGCCTGAGAGTCGCTCATCGCTTCGACGCCTCCCATCATGCGGGGAGAGGAAGATCGCCGCCGCGTCCGCCGGCTCGCGCCGCTCGCCGGCTCGGCGCATCTGTCGCCGGCGACCGCGCTTCTCGAATGTGCGCCCCGGGGACCGTATGCCCGACCGTCACGCGCGTCCAGGCCTTGGGCGATCTCTTCACGCTCGGCGCGAGCCCCGTTGACCGCCATTTGGACAACTCGGATGGACCGTTGACGAGAGGCATTCGTCAACGGCTCTCGCGCCGGCACGGGTGACGGTCGAGAGGGCGCGTCTCCACCACGATGTGCGCGTGGAGGAGCGGATGGCGGTCGAACCCAGGGAGTGCCGGGGGAATGGTCCGCTGGTTGCTCATCTGATTGGATCGCCGACGCCGCCGTGCCCCGATCGGACGCCCGTCGGCTCGTCTCGTACCCGCTGTCAATACCCACCCCCAGTATCCCGACCCTTGTCAAGACCTTGTCAAGGGGGTACACTTCCCCTTGGACGCCTTGTCAAGACTTGACAAGGCAACACGTGTGTCAGGCTCCCGGCGGGGAGACGACCGCACGCCGCCCGGACGGCCCGGTCAGCCGGCCGGGGCCCCGGCCCCCCCAGAACCCCCTCGCACCCACCTTGGGAGATCCATGTCCGTCGGCGCCGCTGCCGAGATCAAGCAGAAGCTCAACCTCGTTGACTTCATCAATGAGTCCGTGCCCCTTCGCAAGGCCGGCACGATCTTCAAGGGCCTCTGTCCGTTCCACGGGGAGAAGACGCCCAGCTTCGTGGTGACGCCTGCGCGCGAGACCTGGAAGTGCTTCGGGTGCGGGCGCGGCGGGGACATCTTCCACTTCGTGATGGAGCGGGACGGGGTGGACTTCAAGGCCGCCCTCCAGACGCTCGCTGGCCGCGCAGGCGTGGAGCTCAGCGAGCGCACCACGCGCGAGGATGCCCAGCGCAAGCGCCTGCGTGACGCCACGGAGGCCGCTATCGCGTTCTATCACCTGGTGCTCACGACCCACAAGGCCGGCCAGCCGGCCCTCGACTATCTCCACTCGCGCGGCTTCACGGACGCGACCATCGAGTCGTTCCAGCTGGGCTACGCGCCGGACGCCTGGGATGCGATGTCACGCGCCCTGACCTCCCGTCGCAACGTCCCGGAGTCGGACCTGGAGGCCGCGGGGCTGGCCACCCGCCGCCAGCGCGGCAACGGCGTCTACGACCGCTTCCGCAACCGAGTGATCTTCCCGCTGCGCGATCCCGCCGGCCACGCGACGGGCCTGGGTGGCCGCGTGCTGGGTACGCACGATCCGGCCACGCAGGGGCCCAAGTACCTCAACACGCCGGCCACGGTCCTGTTCGACAAGAGCCGCACGCTGTACCTCATCGACAAGGCCAAGTCGGGCATCCGGCGTACCGGCCGAGCGGTCCTCGTGGAGGGCAACACGGACGCCCTGATGGCCCACCAGATGGGCTTCGACAACGTGGTCGGGTCGCTGGGCACGGCGCTCACGGCGGGCCACGTGGAGCTGCTCACGCGCTACGCACCGCGCATCGCGCTCGCCTATGACGTGGACAAGGCGGGCCAGGACGCGGCGACGTTCGGTGCCCGGGAGCTGACCGCGCTCGTGGGTGAGATCGAGCGTTCGGAGTACCGCGGCCGGCTCACGGACGTGGATGTGGTGCGCCTCCCCGCCGCCAAGGATCCCGACGAGGTCATCCGTGACACGCCGGACGTCTGGCGCGCAGCCACGGAGCAACCCATGCCCATCATGGAATTCCTCATCGAGCAGGCCGCCAGCCGCCACGACCTGCGCACGGTGCCGGGCAAGGAACGCTTCATCAATGCGGTCGTGCCCACGCTGCGTACCATCGGCGATCCGGTGCGCCGCGACGGCTACGTGCAGGAGCTCGCCCGCCGGGCGGGCCTGGATGAGCGCACGGTGCTCGAATCCATGCGCCGCACGGACGCCCCGTCCGCCGGTCCTCGCTCCGTGGGCCAGGGGCACGTGGGCGCGAAGATCAATCTGGAGGCCGTGATGGCCCAGCCGGACGCGCTGGACCCGCGTGCGGTGGAAGGCACCCTGGAGCCCAGCGAGCGTGCCCTCCTGCGGCTGCTCCTGCTGCACCCGGAGCTCGTGCCCGGCCTGGAGACCCGTCTGACAGCCGACCTGTTGACCACCACCCCGGCTCGGGAGCTGTGGAAGAGGCTTCAGTCGGCCGCAGCGGACCTCGGCTCGGGGTCGGAGGCCCGGTCAGTCGACCGCAGCGCCTTCGTGGAATCGCTGGAGCCCACCCTCGCCGCGGTGGCCCGGACGCTGTACGCGCGCACGGACCCCGTGCCCCCTGCTGGACCGGAGCTGACCCAGGCCATCGACCAGAGCCTGCTCACCCTCCAGCGCTCCCGCCTGGCGGACGAGCTCGAATTCACCCGGGCCGAGCTCGCAGAGGCGGAAGCCGCGAACGACGCGGACACCACCCATCGCCTCCAGCAGGCCGTGCTGGACCTCAACCGCAGACGCATGGAGCTGGATCACCGCCGCAGGGACACCAGCCTCCTCGCCAACCGACGCAAGCCACCCACGCCCACCGCAACCCCCACCGGAGGACCCGCATGAGCGCCGACCCAACCGACAAGCTGCTCGTCGCATCCGTGCTCGAGCGCGGCAAGCGCCGCGATATCGATGCCGAGATGGGCGGACCCGCCCACGATGATGACGACGACGGCCCCACGCCCGACAACGGCCTCGCCCAGGAGCTGGGCGTGGACGTCGCCGTCGCAGAAGCGGATGCCCAGCCCTGGGAGGAGCCGCCCTCCAAGCTGGACCCCGAGGAGCAGGACGAGCCCACCCAGGAGGAGCTCGACGCGCTCGCCGCGGACATGGTCGGCATCGACGACCCGGTCCGGATGTACCTCAAGGAGATCGGCAAGGTGCCCCTCCTCAACGCGGAGGAGGAGGTCGTGCTGGCCAAGGCGATCGAGCTGGGCGAGCAGATCGTGGATGAGCCGCAGAAGGCCATCCTGTCGCTCTGGGAGTGGACCAGGAACGACACCGAGCGCAAGACCCGCGACAAGTTCCCCCAGCACCGTCTGCCCTACAAGGAAGAGACCGACCGCATCATCAGGGCGGCCTTCGCCGCGGCCGGCGTGGAAGGGCTGCTCACGACATCGCCCGACTTCAAGCTGACCAAGGCCGGCAAGGAGGCCGCTGGCGATGCGACCAAGGCGCGCATCAAGGAGGGCAAGGGGCTCGTCGATGCGTTCAATGCGGAGCAGACGCCGGACCGCTTCACGGGCCTGGTGGACTGGGCGTTCATCGCGGTCCACAACCCGGACCAGGAGCAGCGCGACAACCCCGGCCTGCGCGCCATCTACGACTGGACCCGTGAGGTCGGTCACGAAGGGCTCCGTCGCTCGATCGCGGCGGGCAATGAGGCGGACCTGTTCGCCGAGATGGGCTGGGACCCCGAGATGTCCCAGGCCCATATCAAGCCCCGCGATCGCCGCGGCGTGCTCGTGCGCATCGGCCGCGAGGGTCGCGAGAACCTGACGTCCGCGAACCTCCGCCTGGTGGTCTCGATCGCCAAGAAGTACATCGGTCGCGGCATGTCGTTCCTGGATCTCATCCAGGAGGGCAACATCGGCCTCATCCGCGCGGTCGAGAAGTTCGATTACGAGAAGGGCTTCAAGTTCTCCACCTACGCGACGTGGTGGATCCGGCAGGCGATCACCCGCGCCATCGCGGACCAGGCGCGGACCATCCGCATCCCGGTGCACATGGTGGAGACGATCAACCGCCTCATCCGCGTGTCCCGTGGCCTGCTCCAGGAGCTCGGCCGCGAGCCCACGGTGGAGGAGATCGCAGAGGCGATGTCCAAGGGGCAGGAGGTCCAGGTCACGCCCGAGAAGGTGCGCGAGATCATCAAGGTCTCGCAGGAGCCGGTGTCGCTGGAGACGCCCATCGGTGAGGAGGAGGACTCCCACCTGGGTGACTTCATCGAGGACCGGGCAGCCTTGGCACCGGCGGAGGCGGCCAGCCATCAGCTGCTCAAGGAGCAGGTGGAGGCGGTGCTCGACTCACTGTCCGGTCGTGAGCGCCGGGTGCTCCAGCTCCGTTTCGGGCTGGAGGACGGGCGTGCCCGCACCCTCGAAGAGGTGGGCAAGGAGTTCAACGTGACGCGCGAGCGCATCCGCCAGATCGAGGCGAAGGCGCTGCGCAAGCTGCGTCACCCGTCCCGCTCCCGGAAGCTCAAGGACTACCTCGAGTGAGCCGTGTCCTCCTCACGGGGGGCGCTGGGTTCATCGGGGGCGTCGTCGCGCGACGGTTGCGTGAGCGCGGCGACGCGGTGGTCGCGATCGTCCGGGATCCGGCGCGTGCCGGGTCCCTCTCCTTGCTCGGGGTGAAGCTGGTCGCGGGCGACCTCTCGTCGGTGGAGGCGATCGCGTCGGCCGCCGACGGCGTGGATGCCGTGATCCACGCGGCAGGTTCGTACCGGATCGGCATCCTGCCCGAGGAGCGGCCGGCCATGCTGGACGCGAACGAGGGCACGGCCATGCGGGTCCTGGAGGCCGCCGTGCGCGCCGGGGTCGGCCGGACCGTGGTGGTGTCCACCGTCGGCGTGTTCGGGGACACGCGGGGCCGCGTCGTCGACGAGACGTTCCAGCGCGACCTGTCGACCGGATTCCTCTCGTACTACGACGAGTCGAAGTGGCGGGCGCACGTCGCGATGCTGCGCGCGATCGAGGCCGGGCAGCCGGTGGTCATCGTGCAGCCGGGTCAGGTCTACGGGCTTGAGGACCAATCGTCCGCGGGCGGTCAGCTACGCGCTGCGGCGGCCGGCCACCTGCCGTACCGCGCGTTCGACTCGCTGGGGCTGTGCATGGGACACGTGGAGGACGTGGCGGCGGGCGTCGTCGCGGCGTTCGATCATGGTCGGCTGGGTGAGGCGTACGTGCTGGCCGGCCCGAACCACCGCTTCCGGGAGCTGATCGCGCAGGCGGCCGCCGTGGGTGGCGTCCGGGGCCCGCGTCTCGAGATGCCCGCGGGTGTGGCGCGGTTGCTGAGCCACCTGGGTCCCCGCGTCGCGCGGCTGGGAGGAGCGCCGCTCAACCTTGCGGAGGTCGTGCGTGCGTCGGACGGGGTCACGTACTGGGCGACGTCCGCCAAGGCCGAGCGGGAGCTCGGGTTCCACGCGCGCTCCATCGCGGAGGGATTCGCCCAGGTCTACGGCCGGTCGTGAAGCTGGACTGCCCGGCGTGCGGCGTCCGCGCGATCTCGCCGCTGCGCAAGTACTTCACGGGACCCGCCCGATCGTTCCCGTGCCCAACCTGCCGTGTGCGCCTCAGCGTGCCCACGCGCGAGACGTACCTCACGACGGCGCCGCTGCTGGTGTCGCTCGTGCTCGTATTCAGCGGCGCCATCGCGTGGTGGATCGTGGCGGTGGCCCTGGTCGTGACCACCGTCCTGTTCCTCGCCTGGGTGCCGCTTGTCCGCAAGGACTGACCGGCGCCGCGGGGTCGGGCGCGGGGGTGGGCGGGGTCCGGCACGGGATCGAGCGCAGGTCGCGGCGCCGGGCGAGCGGCTGGGTGAGCGGCCGTGCCCTCGCTGGGTGAGCGGCGGTGCCGTCCCTGGGCATTGGCAGTGCAGTGGCGCCGGGCACCATGGCGCGATGGCCAACCGTGAGCGTCCCCGGGATCGTGGTGCCAGGCGGGCGCAGGAGGCGCTGACCATGCTGGGGCGTGACGCACGCGCCGCGCGCATGGCCGCGGGCCTGACACAGTCGGCCGTCGCGGCCGCTGTCCGGGTGGACCGGACCTGGATCAGCCGCTTCGAGCTGGGGGACGCGCCCGGGATCTCGCTCGCGCACGTGTCCGAGATCCTCGCGGTCCTGGGTCTGGACCTGTCCATCCGCAGCTACCCGGTGGGGGGACCCGACCCGGGACGGCCCCCAGGCACGGCTGCTGGAGCGGTTCCGCGCACGCGCCGCCGCGACCGTCGGGTGGGAAACGGAGGTGCCGATGCCCGCAACGGGCGACCTGCGGGCGTGGGACGCGATGTTGCGCATCGGCCCCGAACGCTGGGGCGTGGAGGCCGAGACACGCATCGGTGATCTCCAAGCCCGGCTCCGTTCGCTGCAGCTCAAGCGACGCGACGGGGGAGTGGACGGGGTGATCCTGCTGCTCGCCGACACCCGGCACCACCGCAGTCTCATCCGGGAGCATCGAGTGCTGATGGAGGGGGTGTGCCCGGTGGACGGGCGGGAGGCGCTCGAGGCGTTCGCCGCCGGTCGGCCGCCGCGTGGAGATGCGCTGATCCTGCTGTAGGTGCCCGCGCCCGGCGGTCGTGCCCGCGCCGCGCCCGGCGCCCTGCCCGCGCCCGGCGTCCTGCCCGCGCCCGGCGGTCGTGCCCGCGCCCGGCGGTCGTGCCCGCGCCGCGCCCGCGCGTGACTACCAGTCGCGAGATCGTGGTCACGTGACTACCAGTCACGTGTTCACGTCATTGGTCCGGTCAACGGTGCTCGCGCGTCTCGCTGGGTGGCCGATCGGTCGTGATCCGTCGCGAGATGTGCGTGGAAGTCGCATGTGTGACCACCAGACACGATCGGCGCGGCAGCGGCACCCGGGTGGCCGGCGTCGACGTCCGCGAGCGAGCCGTGCGGCAGATCTCGTGCGTGGTAGTCACACCAGTGAGGTCTCGCGACTGGTAGTCACACGGGACTACCACGCACGCCCCGGCCCGCCCGGCCCCGCCACCCCGCTCGCCCCGCGGTCCCGCCGCGCTCCGCCCCGCCCAGGCGCCCCGCCGCCCGTGCCCTGCCCCGTCGCCCCGCCTCGGTCCCGCCTCGCCCCGCCGTCCGCCTCGCCCGGACCGCCGCCCAGCCCACGCCCGCCCAGCCCGCCCCGGCCAACCCCTCACCTACGCCAGGGGCAGCTCGACGGTGACGGTCGTGCCTTCGCCCGGAGCGGAGGCCAGGGCGAACCTCCCCCCGACGCGCTCCGCTCGGGCGCGCATGCCCGCCACGCCCAGGTGCCCCTCCGGGATCGCCGCGGCATCGAAGCCGTGCCCATCGTCACGCACGGTGAGCCGCGCCACGTTTCCCAGGCGCTCCACGCGGACCTGCGCCAGCCGTGCCCCCGCGTGGCGCACGATGTTGTGGAGTGCCTCCTGGGACACGCGATAGAGGGTCTCCTCCGCCTCCAGCGGAAGCCGCTCGTCGAGGTCCACCTCGAGGCGGATGGCCAGGCCCACCCGCGACTCCACGGCCGCCGCGTGGGTCCGGAGTGCCTGTTCCAGCCCGTCTCGCTCGATCGACCCCGGTCGCAGCTCGAAGATGAGCGAGCGCATCTCCGCGAGCGCCTCGCGCTGGAGGTCCCGCAGCTCCGCGAACCTGGCCCGCGCTGCCCCCGGGTCGCGCGGCAGCTGGAGCTCGATCGAGCGCGACACGAGCGTCATCGCGAACAGCGCCTGGGTCACCGAGTCATGCAGCTCCCGCGCCAGGTGCGCCCGCTCTGCGGAGGACGCCAGCTCGGCGGCCTGGCGGCCCAGGTCCCGCTCCAGTCGGTCGCGCTCGGACAGGTCGCGCCCGGACCCGTGCCCGCCCACCAGCTGGCCCTCGCGGAAGACGCCCGTCGCGAAGTTCTCGATAGGCACCGCGTGCCCGTCCCGATGGATGAGCGAGAAGCGCGCCTCTGACACGCCTCTCGGGTCGTCCATCATCTGTCGGAACTGGGTCAGGGCGGCCGGCAGCGTCTCGGGCGTGATGACCTCGCTCATGGGCCGACCCACCACATCCGACGCGGGCCGTCCGGTCATCCGCTCCACGGCGTCGGATACGAACGTGAACACCGCCGAGGTCTCCACCTCCCAGACCACGTCCGGGGACGCGTTCACGAGGTATCGGAACCGGGCCTCCGAGACACGGACCTGGGCCTCCGATGCCCGTAGCCGGTCGAGCAGCCGGGCGTTCGCCATGGCGATACCTGCCTGCCTTGCCAGGACCTCCAGCCGCTCCGCGTCGTCGACATCGAAGGCGTCCGGCTCCGTCGACTCCGCCCACAGCGCCCCCAGGGGCGTGTCGCCGTCGAAGATGGGCACCGCGATCACGGACCGGAGACCTTCGTCGCGCATGTATGCGTCCGGGCCCGGCCGGTGGACGAAGCGGTCGTCCTCGAGGTAGCCGCCCGAGATGAACGTCCGGCGGTCGGTGATGGCGCGGCCGGTGACGCCCTCCTGGAGGGACATCGCGTCGAACGGATCCCAAGGGTCGGTGCCGGTCTCCGTGGGCGAGTACCAGGTCCAGGCGGTGGGGCTGCCGGGGTCGTTGAGCAGGTTGATGAACACGCGGTCGTTGCCCGTCAACCGCGAGGCCTCCACCGCGATCCGATGGAGCACCGCATCGACGTCCCGCTCGGCGGTGATGCCCGCGGTGATCTCACGCAGACCCCGCTCCAGCTCGGCCCGCTCCGCGAGCTCCGACCGCGAGCGCGTCAGCGCCTCGATCCGGTGCGCGTTCGTGATGGCCAGGGACGCCTGGTCGGAGAGCGCCGTGAGCAGCTCCGCGTCCGCCTTGTCGTAGGCATCAGGACGCCCGGTGTAGACCGTGAGCGTACCCAGGACGCCCGTCTCGGCGGCGATCGGGGCGGCCATCGCGGACCGGATGCCGTTGCCGCGGGCGAAGGCGTCGAGCGCTTCGCGGTGCACGAAGCGCGGGTCCGTGAGGTAGTCACCGGTCCAGACCGGCCGTCCCAGTCGCGCCGCGCGGCCCGTGATGCCCTCATCCGGGTCGAACTCCGCGGAATCTCCGTCGATGGGGCCCAGCGCGGGTCGGGCGCCCGTGTGCGCGTCATAACCCCACAGCAGGGCGCCGGAGCGGTCATCGGAGAGGTCGATGCGGGCGCCGTCCGCGCGCAGCAGCGAGGCCGCGGCATCCACCGTCCGCTGGAGTACGGATGCGGGATCGCGCAGCGCGGCGAGCTCCGCGGTGATCTCGCGCAACGTCCGCTCCACGCGGCTGCGCCGGCTAAGCTGACGACGCGCGGCGCCCAGCTCCCGGATGAGCTCCGTGGACCGGATGTGCACCGCGGCGTGCTCCGCGAGCGATCGGACGAGCGCCTGCTGCGCCGGACCGTAGGCGTCCGCACGCGTGGAGAACACGCCCAGCGCACCCACGATGTCCCGGTCGATGCGCAGCGGCGCGGCCACCAGCGAGCGCAGGCCGACGTCATGCACGACCTCGTCGGTCGACGCGGAGTGGCGGAATCGGGCGTCCACGAGGTAGTCCCCGGTGGACTGGACGGTACCGGTCGTGACCGCCATCCCGAACAGGCCGCTGCCGGCACGCAATCGCAGGGTGCGCACCTGCGCAAGCACGGTGCTGGCATCCAGACCGGTATCGATGAGCAATCGCAGCCCGCCGTCTCGCGCGGGAGTGGCACCGGTCGCCGCGGCCGCGACGTAGACCATGCCGCCGTCCGCGCGCAGCAGCCGCACGGCCTCCTCAAGGGCATCGCGCAGGATGCGCCTGCCGCTGGCGGTGGTCGTGAACGAGCCGCTCACCGTCCGCTCCCACCCGCTGCCGCCCCACCACCCGCTGCGCCGACCGGCCCACCACCCGCCGCCGCCGCTGCGGCCCCGCCGAGCGGCACCTCCACGACCAGCCGCGTGCCGCCGCCCAACCGCCGCCCGATGGTGAATCGGCCGCCCAGCCGGTCCGCGCGTGCCCGCATCCCGGCGATGCCGAGGTGTCCCTCGGGAATGCCCGCAGCGACGTCGAATCCGCGCCCGTCGTCCTCCACGATCAGCCGCGCGGCGCCGTCCTCGCGCTCCAGGCGGACCCGCACCTGGCGCGCGGAGGCGTGCCGCACCACGTTGTGGAGCGCTTCCTGGGCGATCCGGTACAACGCCTCCTCGACGTCCAGCGGCAGCCGCTGCTCCAGGTCCGCCTCCAGCAGGATGGGCAGCCCGACGCGCCCCTCGAGCGAGATCGCGTGGGTCCGCAGGGCCACGGCCAGGCCATCCCGGTCGATGGACCCCGGGCGCAGCTCGAAGATCAGCGAGCGCATCTCCGAGAGCGCCTCGCGCTGGAGCTCACGCAGCTCCGCGAAGCGCGCCATCGCCGCGACGGGGTCACGGTCCAGGAGCAGCTCGATGGACCGCGACACGAGCGTCATCGCGAACAGGGCCTGGGTCACCGAGTCGTGCAGCTCCCGTGCCAGGTGTGCCCGCTCGGAGGAGGACGCGAGCTCCGTCGCCTGGCGCCGCAGGTCGCGCTCCAGCCGCACCCGTTCGGACATGTCGCGCGCGGCCCCGTGGGCGCCAGCCAGTTGCCCGTCGCGGAACAGCCCGGTGGCGAAATTCTCGACCGGGATGGTGCGTCCGTTGCGGCCCTTGATGCTGAATCGCGCGCTGATGACGGCCTCTGGCTCCGCCCGCACCCGCGCTATCTGGGCCATGGCCACCCGGCGCGTCTCGCGGCTCACGAACTCCACCAGCCGATGGCCCAGAACGGCCGTGGGCGTGAACCCCGTGAGGCGCTCGACGATGTCGCTCACGAACGTGAAGCGGCCGTCCACGTCCACCTCCCACATCACATCGGGCGAGGCGCTCACGAGGTACCGGAAGCGGGCCTCCGATCGGCGCAGCTGGGCCTCCGACTGGCGCAGCCGCTCGAGCAGGTGGGCGTTCGAGAGCGCGATGCCGGCCTGTCGGGCCAGGACTTCCAGGCGCTCGACATCGGTCGGGCTGAACGCATCCCGGACCTCCGATTCGGCCAGCAGGGCGCCCAGGGGCTGGTCACCGTCGTAGATCGGGACCGCGATGGCGCTCGACAGATCCAGCGCCGCGGTAGAGCGATCCGGTCCCGGCTTGTGGCTGGAACGGTCGTCGTTCAGGTAGTCGCCGGTGATGATCGTCCGCTGCTCCACGATGGCCGTGCCGCAGATGCCCTCGCCCAGGCCGATGCCCTCCTCGGGCGTCCACGGGTCGATGCCCATCTCGTCGGGTGAGTACCAGGTCCAGCCGCTCGTGCCCGTCGGGTCGTTGAGCACGTTGATGGACACCGAACCGGTCCCCAGCAGCGAGGCGCCCTCGCGCGCGATGCGGTGGAGGATCTGCTGCGGGTCACCCACCGCGGAGATCTCGGCGTTGATCTCCCGCAGCGCTCGTTCCACGGCGGCCTGCTCGCCGAGCGCCCGCTGGGAGTCGCGCAGCGCCTCGATGAGGTGCGCATCCGTGAGCGCGATGGCGGCCTGGTCGGCGAGCACCGCGAGGACGTCGGCGTCGTCGGGGCCGAAGTGGTCGGGCTGCCCACTGAACACCGTGAGCACGCCCATGTGGTTCCTCGACGTGCCGATGACCGCGGTGATGGCCGATCGGATGCCGTGCTCGCGCACCCAGTCGTCCGTCATCGCGAGGTGCGTGAACCGCCGGTCGGCGAGGTAGTCGCCGGTCCAGAAGGGCCTGCCCGTGGCCAGGGCTCGGCCCGAGATCCCCTCGCCGTCGTACCGCCCGCCCGGCGGCTCGTCCTGGATCGCTGGGTGGTTGCGGGTCATCGCATCGTCGCTCCAGCGGACGCCATCCGCGGCTGCTGCGAACAGGTCGATGCGCGCGCCCCCGCCGCGCAGCAGAGAGGCCGCCGCGTCCACCGTCGTCTGGAGCACCTCCTGCGAGTCGCTCGACCGCGTGAGCTCCGCGCCGATCGACCGCAGGGTCCGCTCCGCCTCGATGCGTCGCGCCAGCTCACGTCGTGATTCGCCCAGCGCCTGGACCAGCTCGCCCTGGCGGATGGCGCCGGCCGCGTGCTCCGCGAGCGCCCGGACGAGCGCGAGGTGATCGTCATCGAATGAATCGGCGAGTCCACCGTGGACGCCGAGGGCACCGAACACGGTGTCGCCCACGAGGAGCGGCGCCACGATCATCGAACGGATGCCCAGGGTCCGCACGAAGTCGTCCGGTCCGGGCGCGTGCGGGAACGACGGGTCGGTGAGGTAGTCGCCCGTGCGCGTCGCCTGTCGCTCCAGGACCGCGCGCCCGAACAGGCCGGTGCCGTGGCGCATCCGGCGTGCCCGGATCGTCCGCAGCTGCCGCGGGTCATCGATGCCCGTGGCCAGCAGGTGGGCCAGTTCTCCGTCCGGTTCGGTGGCGAGGTAGACCAGGCCGCCGTCCGCTTCCAGCAGCGACACGGCCTCATCCAGCGCGGTGCGCAGCAGTCGGCGCCCGTCGCGGCTCCACGCGAAGGCTCGCGGCGCCGCGACCGGACGGGCACGGGGTTCACGCCGGTCAGCCACGTCCGGAGGATACGACCAGTGTCGCGCGCGCGACGGTCGGCCCGGATGGGGCAGACTTGGCGCATGGAGATGCCTGTGATCCTGGACCTGTGGACCGACGTCGTGTGCCCCTGGTGCTACGTCGGCAAGCGCCGCCTCGAGACCGCCCTCGCGCAGGATGCTGCCGATGTGGTGACACGGGGTTCCTCGCCGTCTCCCGTCCAGGTGCGCTACCGGGCGTTCGAGCTGCGGCCGGAGATGCCCGTCGAGGGCGCCGACGCCAGGACGTTCTATGCCCAGCTGTTCGGGGGCGAGGAGCGCTACGCGCAGATCGTGGGGCGCATGACCGGGGTGGGCGAGGAGGTCGGCATCCGCTTCGACTACCCCGCGATGCGGCGGGCGGCGAACACGCGCCTCGCCCACCGGCTGGTCGCGATCGCGGACGGCATGGGCCGCGCCGCGCCGGCCATGGAGGCGCTCCACGCGGCGTACTTCGAGCAGGGACGCGACGTGGGCGATCTCGAGACGATCCTCGCGGTCCAGGCGGAGGCGGGCGTGGGGCTGGACGTCGCCGGGACGCGCGACCGGCTGCTGGCGGGCGAGGCCACTGACCGCGTGGAGCGCGACGAGCAGCTCGCCCGCGAGCTGGGTGTCACGGGCGTGCCGATGTTCGTCGTGGGTCTCGAGGGCGGCGGCCAGCCGGTGGGCGTGAGCGGCGCCCAGCCGCCGGAGGTGCTGCGGCAGCTCATCGGGGTCGCCCGGGAGCGGGCCGCCGCGGGCGTGGCGTAGCCGGCCATGCCCCTGCCTCGACCAGCCCGGCCCGACGCCCTACGGCCCACCGCGGAGCAGGCGCTCGCCACGTGGGTGGAGCGCGTGCGCGCTGACCGGGAGCAGGTCGAGCGACTGCGCGAGCTGGCCGACCCGTCCGACTACTACGCGCCGATGGCCGATCGGTTCCGGGCGGACCCCAGGCGCACGGACGACCAGGTCGTCGCGGCGTTGAGCGGCATCGCCCGCCCCAACGACGCATGGCTGGACATCGGGGCGGGCGGCGGACGGTACGCGCTGCCCATGGCCCTGGTCACCCGCGAGGTCGTGTGCGTGGAGCCATCCGAGGGGATGCGCGCGGTGCTCGCCGCGGGGGCCGACGAGCATGACATCGGTAACGTCGCGATCTTCGAGGGCCGCTGGCCACCCGCGGGCTGGATGGACCGGGGCGTGGTGGAAGGGCTGCACGTGGACGTGTCGCTGATGGCCCATGTGGGCTACGACATCGAGTCCATCGGGCCGTTCCTGGATGCGATGGAGAGCGTCACGTCGCGGCTGTGCGTGGCGGTCATGGCAGAGGGCGCCATGACCACGGTCGCCTCGCTCCTGTGGCATCCGGTCCACGATGAGCCACGAGCGCCCCTGCCGGCCCTGCCGGAGCTCCTGGCCGTGCTGATGGCACGCGGCCGGCTGCCGGAGGTGGCGTTGGTCGACCGGGTGGCGCCGGCGTTCGAGGCCCGCGACGACGTGCTCCAGATGGCCCGGCGCCAGTTGTGGCTGCGACCCGGCTCCCCGAAGGATCGCCGGTTGATGGATCTCGTGGACGAGTTGACGACCGAGCGCGACGGCGGCTGGGCGCTGGACTGGACCACCACGCGCATCGGCATCGTCACCTGGGAGCCCCGCGACCGAGACTGAATCACGATTGGCCACCGCGCGATGCCCAGCGCCGCGGTTCGCGCATCGCGAATCCTGCGCCGAGCGATCGGCGCACCCCGGGGAGGGGGAGCGGCCGCCTGAAGGATGCCGGGACCGGGTCCGCGTTCCATCAGGCAGGGGTCGCGTCCGGTCATGCCACGTGCGCCCGGTCGTGGCTACGTCATCCGGCCGCCGTCGCGTCGGGCGTGACTCCCACGCACGAGATCTCCGCGATGTGCGTGTCAGTCACGAGATCCGCAGGGTCGGCCCAGCTCGACGGGGTACGGGGCGCGCCGGACCGACCTGGGACCCATCGGTGGCACCGGTTGTGCGTGGTGGTCGCACGTGCGACTCGGACGCACACCCGCGGTCCGCAGGCGATGGTCAAGGGCCCGGGCATCGCGGGAGTCGTCGGTCTCGCGACTGGTACGCACACCAGCGCTGTCTCGTGACTGACACGCACGGCGTGCCGACTGTCCGGTCACCGAGGCGGGGCCGCCGCCCCACGAGCGCCCTCGCCGCCCCGTCGCCCCTCTGGCCCCGTGTCAGCTGCGCGGACCGGCCAGCTTGTGGTCCACCGCCCACAGGGCCGCCTGGGTGCGCGACGCGAGCCCGAGCTTGCCCAAGATGTTGCTCACGTGCGTGCGCGCGGTGCGCTCCGTGATGAACAGCGCCGTCGCGATCTCCTTGTTCGACGCGCCCTGCCCGACGAGGGCGAGGACCTCCCGCTCGCGCTCCGTGAGCGGCTCGGTGGGCGCCGGCGCCGAGCGCTTCTCGCGCATCCGCTGAGCCAGCAGCCGTGCCACGGCGGGATCCAGGTGCACCTCGCCCGCGTGCGCGGCGCGGACAGCGGTGGCCACCTCCTCCGCCTCCGCGTCCTTGAGCAGATACCCGGACGCGCCTGCCTCCAGCGCCGCCGTGACCTTCTCCTCCTCGATGAAGCTCGTGACGGCGACGATCTCCACCTCGGGTTGTGCCTTCTTGATGGCCGCGATGGCGCCCAATCCGTCCAGCACGGGCATCAGCAGGTCCATCAGGATCACGTCGGGGTTGACACGCGCGGACTCAGCGATGGCGAGCTGGCCGTTCTCCGCCTCACCCACGACCTCGATGTCCGGCACCAGCTCGAAGAAGGTGCGCAGGCCGCGCCGGACGACACCATGGTCGTCCACGAGCATCACGCGGATGGGCGCCTCTTCGGTCACGGATATCCCTCCTGCAGCAGCGACCGCCTCCCGCGCGATCCGGGGCTCACGATAGCGGAGGCGCGCCCTTACCGACGGCTGCGGTCGCGCTGATGCGCAGCAGGTCGACGAGGGAGTCGGGCTGCACCGCGGACGGCAGCACCGTCACGCGCGCCCCGTCCGAGACCCCGGGATCCTCCGGCCAGTAGAGCGCGACGATGCGGGTGTCGGGCCAGTCGCGCGCGATGGCGCCCACGAGCGCCTTGCCGGCATCGAACCCGGGCAGGCGCGGGTCCAGCAGCACGACGTCCACGCCACCCTGTGCCAGCCCGGCCAGTGCCCCCGCGGCATCCGCGGCGGACCCTGCGATCTCCATGCCCTCGGCGAGGTCGATGAGGCCGCACAGGCTCTGTCGGACCCGGCGATCGGCATCCACGACCAGCACCTGGAGCGGTCGGGTGGCATGGTCGCGTCGGCTGGGGTCCATCAACCACCAACGGTGTGCCCAGGTGTGGCCAGGCGCATCGGCCGACCGACCTGTCCGGGACCGCGACAGATGACGTAGTGGACCCGGCGCGGTCAAGCGGGCGTGACCGGGACGGCGACCTTCAGCCGGGTGCCCGCGCCCGGCGTGCTGTCGATGACCAGTCGCCCGCCCACGCCCTCGGCGCGCGAGCGCATCGATGTCAGGCCCATGCGCCCCGCTGGGACGGCAGCCGGGTCGAAGCCGGCACCGTCATCCGCCACGCGCAGGCGGAGTGCGCCGGCCTCCTGGTCCAGGCGCACATCCACGGAGTGCGCGCCCGCGTGCTTCACGACGTTGTGGATCGCCTCCTGCGCGATGCGGTAGAGGGCGTCCTCCACGGCCAGCGGTGCGCGCTCCACGGGTGCGCATGCGACCGCGATGGGCAGGCCGGTCCGCCCCTGCACGGCGGTCGCGTGCATCCGTAGCGCCTGCTCCAGGCCCAGCTCCTCCAGGTGTCCCGGCCGCAGCTCGAAGATGAGCGCACGCATCTCCGCGAGCGCATCCCGCTCCAGGGAGCGCAGCTCCCCCAGCATCCGCTTCGCACCCTCCGGGTCGCGGTCCACGAGCAGCTCCACGGAGCGCGTCGTGAGGGTCATGGAGAACAGCGCCTGGGTCACCGAGTCGTGCAGTTCCCGGGCGAGCCGTGCCCGCTCGCCGGCCGTGGCCAGCTCGGTGGCCTGGTGCTTGAGGTCGTCCTCCAGGCGCACCTGCTCGCGCAGGTCCCGCACGATGCCGTGGGCACCCGCGAACGCCCCGTCGGCGACGATGGCCACGCCGCGCATATCCGCCGGGATGCGCGTCCCGTCACGGTGCCGTAGCGCGAAGCGCTGCGATGCGGAGGGGAAGGGCAGCCGACGCATCGCCTCGAAGGCGTCGCGCAGATCGGGTGACGCCTCGTGATCCACCACCTCGCGCCACGTTCGGCCGAGGAGCTCGGCCGCACGCCAGCCGGTGATCGACTCCACGGCGTCGGACAGGAACGTGAGGCGCCCCTCCGTGTCGATGGAGAACACGATGTCGGGCGCGTTCGTGAGCAGGTACCGGTAGCGGCTTTCCGATCGCTGCAGCGCCTCGTACAGGCGCGCGTTGGAGAGCGCGATGGCCGCCTGGTCCGCCATCCCCTGGAGCAGGTCGATGGAGGCCTGGGGGATCGCGCGTGGCTCCCGGTAACTGATGGCGAGCGTGCCCACGATGCCTTCGCGGGGGGTCCGCAGGGGTGCCACGGCCATCGCGCCGAGGCCCATCCGGTCGGCCGTGGCCTGGTCGTCCGCCTCATGCGGGATGCGCGCATCCACCCGGTAGTCCTCCGTGCGAACCGCAGCGCCCTGCAGCGCGGCGAGGCCGTTCATGCCGCCACCCAGCGGGAACCGCCGCTCGCGCAACCAGACCGCGGTGTCCTGGTCCATGCCGCCTGCGAGCACCTGGGGCACCAGGTAGCGACGGTCCCCCTCGAGCAGGCACAGGTGTGCCCCGTCGGCGCCCAGCAGGCGGCGCGACTCGTCGACGACACGCTGGAGGATGGCGTCCGTCTGCCCCAGCAGCGCGATGCGGGAGCTGATCTCGCGCAACGCCCGTTCCTGCTCGGCCTGGCGAGCCAGCTCCTCGCGGGAGCGTGCCAGCGCCTCGATGAGGCGCGCGTTCGCGAGCGACGCCGCGGCGTGGTCGGCCAGCGCCCGGACCACCGACGCGTCCTGCTCGCCCAGCGCCCCGGGCCGGCCGATGTAGACCCCCATGGCGCCGATGATCTCGTCGCCCGCGATGAGCGGCGCCACGACCATGGACCGGATGGGAGCGCCGCGCGCGACCTGGTCCGCCATCCACAGGTGTGCGAAGGAGGGGTCCTCGAGGTAGTCGTTGGTGATGCGGATGGAGCGCTGCGCCAAGGCCGCCCCGAACATGCCGCTGCCGATGGGCATCGTCAGCTCCCGCATCCAGCCCCGGTCGGACGTCTCCGTCAAGCCCGAGTCGTACGCCCACCTGAGCATCCGGGTCTCGGCATCGAGCAGGTACAGGATGGCGCCGTCCGCGCGCAGCAGACGCGCCGCCTCGTGGACCGCGTGACGCAGCGAGTCGTGGGGGAGAGGCGCGACCTCCCGCGCCGACCCGCTCGTCGCGTCACCCGGCGCCAACGGGGAGGTCGGGGCGGGCAGGGAGGCATCGCCCGGCTGCTGGTCCACGTCGGGAGTGTAGCCACCACGTGCCGGCCTATTCGCCAGTAGTGGTCCATCGGGCGGACCATCGTGACCGCTCGGAGCCGGACGGCCCGGTATCGCGACGGTTGCGATGGTTGCGTACGGGAACCTTCGTCCAACGACTTGACAAACCTTTCAATCGCTTGCAGGATGTTTGTCAACAGCCCTGACGAAGTCACGCGGCGGTGCGGGGGAGCACCGGGGGTCCGACGAGGGCGGTCAGGGGTGGAGGAGGACCACGGTTGCCGCTGCCCACCAAGGCGACGCACCAGCGCACCCGCGAGCACAACGTCCGGCTCGTCCTGCGCACCCTGTACGAGTCCGGGCCGATCAGCCGGGCGGACATCGCTCGCCAGACGCACCTGACCCGGACCACGGTCAGCGATGTCATCAGCGGCCTGTTCGACGACGGCATGGTGGAGGAGGTCGGCCGGGGGGCCTCGAGCGGCGGAAAGGCCCCCATCCTGCTGCGCATCGTGAGCGACGCGCGCCATGTCATCGGGCTGGACCTGGGCGAGGGCACCTTCACGGGCGCGCTCGTCAACCTGCGCGGACAGGTGAGCCACCCCATCGACCTGCCGGTGGATGGGCGTGACGGGGCGAACGGGCTGGAGATCGTGGAGACGCTCGTGGACCGCCTGCGCGCGGCTGCGGTGGGCCCGGTGCTGGGCATCGGCGTGGGCACCCCCGGTGTCATCGACTCCCGGACCGGCACCATCCGCTGGGCCGTGAATCTCGACTGGCAGGACCTGCCGCTGGGCCAGCTGCTGGGGGAGCGGACCGGGCTGCCGGTGTACGTCGCCAACGACTCCCAGGCGGCGGCGCTCGCGGAGTACGCGTTCGGGGGTCAAGGACCACGCGCCGCCAACCAGGTCGTGATCAAGGCCGGTAAGGGCGTCGGCGCGGGCATCATCCTCGGCGGACGCCTGTACCAAGGGGACGGGTTCGGTGCCGGCGAGATCGGCCACATCGGGTTCGTGGATGACGGCGCTGCGTGCCGCTGCGGCCGGTTCGGGTGCCTGGAGACCGTGGCCAGCGCGGACGCCATCGTGGCGCGGGCACGCACGCTGGCGGCGGCGGGCGGCGACTCCATTCTTGCGCGCGCAGCGCGTCGCGGCGACGAGCTGGCGTTGCCCGACGTGCGCTCGGCCTTCCAGTCGGGCGACCCGGCCGCCACCATCGCGGTCCTGGAGGGTGGCCGCGCGCTCGGCGCGGGGATCGCCGCGCTCATCGGCGTGATGGACATCCATCACGTGGCCATCCACGGCAGCGTGACCACGTTCGGCGATCCATGGCTGGCGGCTGTCCGCGACGAGGCGACCCGGCGCTCCCTGGGCCTGCTCGCCTCGGACGTGTCCATCGACCTGGTGCAGTTGACCAGCAACCTGACCGTGCTGGGCGCGTCGGCGCTGCTGATGACCGCCGAGCTGGGCCTGGAGCCGGCCCGATGAACGGCATGGCGAGCACGCGGCTGACGACGGGCCTCGGCGCGCCGGGGCTGCTGGCCGGGGTGGACATCGGCGGTACGACCATCGCCGTACGCCTCGCGGACGATGCGCTCACGAGCTTGGGCCGCAGCACCGTTGCCACGGTGCGCGATCGGCCGGAGGCGGCCGGCCGTCAGGTCGTGGATGCCATCGCGGTCGCCTGCCGCGGTGCCGGCGTGGCGTTGGAGCGCGTGACCGCCGTGGGCGTCGGTGTGCCCGGCCAGGTGGACGGCGATGCGGGCACCGTGTCCATGGCCGTGAACCTGGGCTGGACGCAGGTGCGGCTCGCGGCGGACGTGACCGCCAGCCTGGGTGTGCCCTGTACCCTGGACAACGACGTGCGAGCCGCCGCGGAGGGGTTGCGCGCGCAGCGGATGCTGGGTGAGGTCAGCGACTTCATCTACGTCAGCGTGGGCACGGGCATCGCGGCGGGCATCGTGGTGAACGATTCGGTCCTGCACGGCGCGCACCTGTTCGGGGGTGAGATGGGCCACCTCATCGTGGAGCCCGACGGGCCGCGCTGCGCCTGCGGCCAGCTGGGCTGCCTGGAGTCGTTCGCGTCCGGGCCGGCTGTCGCGGCCCACTACCGCTCGCAGGTGGCCGCCGGTGCGCGGAGCACCCTGCCCGCCGCCGAGCCCTGGACCGCGGCACATGTCTACGCCGCCTCGACCCTGGGCGATCCGGCCGCGCGCGCAGCCGTGGACCGTGGCGCGTGGGCGATGGCCCGGGCGTTCCATCACCTGGGCGTCACCCTGGACATCTCCATCATCGCCATCGGCGGCGGCGTGACCGCGGCCGGATCGGCGTTCTTCGACCCCCTCGAGCAGGCGCTCGATGCCGTCCGTGCCAGCAGTCGGCTGGCGGCGGCCGTGCTCCCGCCCGATCTGGTCCGACCGCTCCCCACCGGCTACGAGCCGGGTACCTGGGGCGCGGTCCTGCTCGCCCGCAAGGGACGGGTCTCCGCGGGGACCCGCGATCCGCTGTGGAAGGAGGTGGGCACGCGATCGACGACCGCGACCCCCACCGACTGAAGCAACGAGCCACCGGGTCACCCGACCCCATCAGCCACGGGGCAGGCAGCATGCCTGCCACACGGAGGAGACGGATGCGTACAACTCGGTCCATGACCGCGACAGCGGTCCTGACCATGGCGGCACTCGCCGCCGGCACCGGGGCGGTCACCGCCCAGAGCCCGAGCGCGATGGCGCCGGCTGCCACCGGCTACGCGGAGCTGGATCAGGCGATGGGCGCCGACCAGCCGTTCGCGGGCACCAAGGTCTCGGTCCAGACCCAGTGGATCGGTGGCGAGGGTGAGAACTTCGCCGCGTCCGTGGCGGCCTTCGAGGCAGCCACGGGCATCGACATCGTCGTCGACAGCATCGGCTCGAGCCACGAGACGGTGCTCCGCACGCGCATCGAGGGTGGGGCTCCGCCCGACCTCGCGATGCTGGCGCAGCCGTCCGCGATCATCGAGTACGGCAAGGCCGGCCAGCTCGTGGATATCGCCACGATCCTGGACGGCGCCAAGCTCGCCGCCGAGCACGCTGCGACCGTCGGGCTGTACTCGACCGACGCAAGCGTCTGGGCGATCCCCTACAAGGTGGACGTCAAGTCGACCATCTGGTACCCCATCAAGGCGTTCGAGGCTGCGGGCTACGCGGTCCCGACCACCTATGACGAGCTGATCGCCCTCGCCGACCAGATCGTCGCGAGCGGCAGCGCGCCGTTCTGCATCGGCATGGAGGCCGGCACCGCGACCGGCTGGCAGGCGACCGACTGGCTGGAGGACGTCGTCCTTCGGACCGCCGGCGTCGACGTCTACAACAAGTGGATCTCCCACGAGATCCCGTTCGATTCCCCCGAGATCATGGCCGCCATGGAGAAGGTCGCGCAGCTGTGGTTCACGGAGGGCTACGTCTTCGGTGGCAACACGGCCATCGTCGCAACCCCCCAGACCCAGCCCATGGACCCCATGTTCCCGACCGACGGAAACTGGGAGGGCTTCACGCCCGGTTGCTGGATGCAGAAGCAGGCGACCTGGTACGGCCCCGACTTCTTCCCCGATCAGCGCACCAGCGGGCAGCCCTCGCAGTACGTGATCGGTGAGGACATCGGCCTGTTCTACTTCCCCGAGATCGATTCCGCCCAGGGCACTCCTGCACTGGGCGCGGGAGACGCGCTGATGGTCCTGGCCGATCGGCCCGAGGTCCGCGCTGCCGCCCAGTACCTGTCCACCCCCGCAGGCATCGAGGCCTGGATCGCCGCGGGCTCCGCGCTCTCCGCGAACCAGACCACGCCTGCCGAGTGGTATGCGGGCAACTACAAGCTGGAGGTCGCCTCGGGCATCGTGGCCAACGCCACGTCGTTCGGCTTCGACGCCTCCGACCTGATGCCGTCCGTGGTGGGCGCCGGCTCGTTCTGGACCGAGATGGTCAACTGGATCGCCGCTGGTGGTGCTGACACCCAGGCGCGGCTCCAGGCCATCGACGCCAGCTGGCCGCAGTAGGCTCTGTCTCCGCGGGGAGCGTCGCTCCGGCGACGCTCCCCGCACCTCCCTTCATCGGCCGCTGACATGAAGGAGCACCCCGAGCGATGACCGAGTCCATCGAACGCGTTGACAGGGTGGGGTGGCGCGCCCTCTTGATGCCCATGGGTGTCCTGCTGGGCGCCGTCGGGGTCGTCCTGGGGTTGCTGTTCCTGACCGATCGCCAGGCGGCGGCGAACGCCTCGGCCGTCATCTGGGACCTCGTGGGCAACAGCTCCGAGGCCACGAATCTGCGCCGCGGCGGTGGCGACCAGACCCTCGCCAAGCTCATCGCGCTCGTCGTCGCGGTCGTCGTGGGCGTGGGTGGCATCTGGCTGTTCTTCGCGGGCATGAATGCCATCGTGGAACGGCTCCTGCCGGAGCGAACGGCGCGCAAGGTCATCCCATGGGTATTCGTGGGGCCCGCGCTGGTCCTGCTCGCCATCTTCCTCGTGTTCCCCGCGGTGCTCACGATCGTGTCCAGCGTGACGTCGGCTGACGGTCTCAAGAACTGGGAATGGGCGCTCACGAACCCGGCCATGCTCGCGACCTACCGCAACAACATCGTCTGGCTCGTCGTCGGCACGGCGGGTGCCGTCGGCCTGGGCCTGCTCATCGCGGGCCTCGTCGATCGCGTCAAGCACGAGTCGTTCGCGAAGATGCTGGTGTTCATCCCGCTCGCCATCTCGCTCGTGGGCGCGTCGGTGATCTGGCGCTTCGTGTACGCCTGGAAGCCGGGCGGCCTGGAGCAGTACGGTCTCCTGAACGCGCTCTGGACGGGTATCGGCTTCGACCCCGTGCCGTGGATCCAGACGCCGCCCATCAACACCTATCTGATGGTCGTCATCCTCATCTGGCTCCAGACCGGCTTTGCCATGGTCATCCTGTCCGCGGCCATCAAGGGCGTGCCCGCGGAGGTCACGGAGGCTGCCAAGCTCGACGGCGCGACGGAGCAGCAGCTGTTCCTGAAGGTCATCGTGCCCATGATCCGGGGCTCGCTGGTGACGGTCACCATCACCACCGCCATCGTGGTGCTCAAGGTGTTCGACATCGTCTACAGCCTCACGGGCGGCCGGTTCGACACGGACGTGGTCGCCAACCAGATGTTCCTCCAGAAGTTCCAGTTCGGGAACGAGGGGCGGGCCGCCGTGCTGGCGGTGATCCTGTTCATCGCGGTGCTGCCGCTGATGATCCTCAACGTCCGCCAGATGAAGCGACAGGGGCTGCCCACATGACCGCGCCGCGCTCCGCCGCCGGGGGTACCGGCGCCCTCTCCAACTGGCAGAACGGGTTCGTGCGGCGGCTGCCGCTGCGTATCGCCGTCATCGGCATCTGCCTCCTCTGGTCGCTGCCCACCCTGGGGCTGCTCATCAGCTCCTTCCGGGTGCCCCTGGACATCACCAGGAACGGCTGGTGGACGGTGCTGTTCAACCCGTTCGACCTGTCCCAGTACACGCTCCAGAACTACGAGAGCATCCTGGGCGCCGAGGGCTTCGCGTCAGGCTTCTTCAACAGCCTCATCGTGACGGTACCGTCCACGGTCATCCCCATCACGGTCGCGGCGTTCGCAGCCTATGCCTTCGCCTGGGTGCGGTTCCCGTTCCGGCGGGCGCTGTTCATCCTCGTCGTCGGCCTCCTGGTCGTGCCACTCCAGATGTCGCTCATCCCGATCCTGCGCCTGTACGGGCCGGAGCAGCTGAACCTCAGCGGCACCTTCCTGGGCGTCTGGCTGGCACACACCGGCTTCGGACTGCCGCTGGCCATCTTCCTGCTCTACAACTTCATGTCGCAGCTGCCGGGCGACCTGTTCGAGACGGCGGCCATCGACGGCGCGACGCACTTCCAGATGTTCACCAAGGTCGTCCTGCCGCTGTCCGTGCCGGCGCTCGCCGCGTTCGCCATCTTCCAATTCCTGTGGGTCTGGAACGACCTGCTCGTTGCGCTCGTGTTCCTGGGCGCGGGCTCGGACGTGAGCGTCCTCACCTTCCGGCTGTATCAACTCATCGGGGTGCGCGGCGAGTCATGGCACATCCTGACGGCGGGCGCGTTCCTGACCATGATCGTGCCGGTCATGGTGTTCCTCGCGCTCCAGCGCTACTTCGTGCGGGGCCTGCTGGCAGGGTCAGTCAAGGGATGATTCTGTCCACCGGGCCAGCGCCGTCGCCAGGGGACGCGGCGCTGGCCCGCATCATGCTCGCGTTCGACGGTCATCGGCCGCCGCGCTGGGCGCTCGACCGCTTCGCGGCGGGGACGACGGCCGGACTGTCGCTGTTCCGGTTCCGCAATGTGGAGACGCTGGGGCAGGTCCACGATCTCGTGGCGGCGCTCCAGCGCGTCAATCCGGCAGGGCTGCCGCTGCTCGTGGCGGCGGACCAGGAGGGCGGCCAGCTCAACTCGCTGGGCGTTGGCACCACGCTGTTCCCCGGCAACATGGCGCTCGGCGCCGCCGCCGACCCGTCGTTGACGGAGGCGGTGGCCGCAGCCATCGGCCTCGAGTGCCGGGCGCTGGGCGTGACGGTGGATTACGCGCCCGTCTGCGACCTGGCGAACGAACCGCGCAGCGCATCGCTCGGCACGCGCTGCTTCGGGTCAGAGCCGGCCGCGGTGGGGGAGCACGCGGCGGCATTCGTGCGCGGGCTGGCGTCCGCGGGCGTGGCGGGCGCCGCCAAGCACTTCCCGGGCAGCGGCGCCATCACCGTGGACACCCACGACCGGATCGGCGTCATCCCCGCCGACCGCGCCGCGCTGGACGCGACCGAGCTGGTGCCCTTCCGGGAGACCATCGGGGCGGGCGTCGCCATGGTCATGAGCGCCCACGTGGCGGTGCCCGCTGTGACCGGCGACGAGACACTGCCCGCGACGCTTTCGGCGCGCCTGATGGGCGACCTGCTGCGGCGTGACCTGGGCTTCCGGGGACTGTCCATCACGGATGCCCTGGACATGAAGGCGATCGCGCAGGGCGCGGGCCAGGTGGTGGACACGCTGGTCTCGCTGCGGGCCGGCGTGGACGTGCTGCTCGGGCCGCCCGACCGGGTCGCGCAGGACCGGATGGCGAACGGCATCCGCCAGGCGGCGCTGCGCGGGCTGCTGCCGGCAACGGGCACGCGTCGGGCGCTCACGCGCGTCACGCGGCTGCGCCGGTGGCTGGCGGGGTTCCCGGTGCCGGCGATGGAGGTGATCGGATCCGCCGCCCACGAGGCGCTCGCACGTCGGGCCGCGTCGGCCGCCATCACGCTCGTGCGCGACGACGCCGGCCTGCTGCCGCTGCGCCCATCCTCGGGGGACCGGCTGCTCGTGGTCACGCCGCACACCCGTGACCTGACGCCCGCGGACACCTCCTCGACCCTGCGCCCAGACCTCGCCGGGGCACTGCGCGGTCTGGGCGCAGCGGGTGACGCCGGTGCGGCGATCGAAGCGATCGAGGTCGATGCGCAGCCCACGGACACCCAGATCGCGGGCGCCGTCGCGCGCGCCCGGGGCGCCTGGCGGGTCGTCGTGGGCACCATCTCGGCGGAGATGCAGCCGTCGCAGGCGGCGCTCGTGCGTGCGATCCTGGCCACCGGCACGCCCACCGTCACCGTCGCGCTGCGGACACCCTGGGATCTCGCCCACTACCCGGCGGCCGGCACGCACGTGTGCGCCTGGTCGGTCGTGCCGGCGGCCATGGAAGCGCTCGCAGCGTCGCTCCTGGGCACCGCGCCGATGCCCGGACGGCTGCCCGCGCCCGTCCCCGGTCTGTACCCTGTCGGGCATCAGCTGGAGGTCGCGACCCGGTGAGCCTGCACGACGAGATCCTGGAACAGCCCGCGGCCGTGGCACGTCTGCTCGGCCGGCGCGCGGAGGTGGAGGTGATCGCTGCGGCGCTGCGGGGCAGGCCCATCGACCTCGTGCTCATCGCAGCCCGGGGCACCTCCGACCACGCCGCGATCTACGCGCAGTACCTGTTCGGGGTCTTCCACCGGCTGCCGGTCGCGCTCGCGGCGCCAGCGCTGACGTCCATCTACGGTGTCACACCCCGCCTGGAGCGGGCGCTGGTCATCGGCATCTCCCAGAGCGGCCGCTCACCGGATGTCGTGGGTGTCCTTGCGGCGGCCCGCGCGCAGGGCGCCGCCACCATCGCCATCACCAACGTCGCCGCGTCCGAGCTGGGCACGGCCGCGGAGTTCGTGATCGACATCGGCGCCGGACCTGAGCGGGCGGTCGCGGCCACCAAGACCTACTCCTCCTCGCTGCTCGCCGTCGCCATGCTCGCCACCGCGCTGGGTGGCGGGCGTTCCGACGCCCTGGGCGGTACCGATCCG
>Ga0105047_10002944_pt1 | contig 30194 bp, 20 predicted proteins | sample MAT04_FD_78384 | JGI IMG/M metagenome (GOLD analysis project Ga0105047, IMG submission 78384) | Freshwater microbial communities from Lake Fryxell liftoff mats and glacier meltwater in Antarctica - MAT-04 (megahit assembly) | ecosystem: Environmental > Aquatic > Freshwater > Ice > Liftoff... | reverse complement strand
GTCGTCGCAGTCGGTGCAGATCGTGGCGCCGTCGCCGTCGGCGTCGGGCTGGCCGTTGACCGGGTTGCCGTCGCAGTCGCGATCGGCCGCGTCGCAGGTCTCGGGCTGCGGCAAGATCTCGCCGACGCACATCCCGTAGCCCGCGGCGCCCTGGCAGGTGCGCGTGCCGCCGCGACAGAGGCCGCGGCCGTTGGTGCCGGCCGGGCCGCTGTAGCAAGCCTGGGTGAGCGCGCCGTCCATCGTGGCGGCGTTGCAGTCGTTGTCGACGCCGTCGCAGACCTCGGGGCGTCCCGGGGTGCGCATCGCGTTGGCGTCGTCGCAGTCGGTGCAGATCGTGGCGCCGTCGCCGTCGGCGTCGGGCTGGCCGTTGACCGGGTTGCCGTCGCAGTCGCGATCGGCCGCGTCACAGGTCTCGGGCTGCGGCGTCACTTGCCCGACGCACATGCCGAAGCCCGCTGCGCCCTGACAGGTCTGCGTGCCGCCGTGACACAAGCCGCGGTTGTTCGTGCCCGCCGGTCCTGTGTAACAAGCCCGCGTGATCGCCGAGTCGAGCGTCGCCGCGCTGCAGTCGTTGTCGAGGCCGTCGCAGACCTCGGGGTTGCCTTGGAAGCGCTGCGCGTTGGCGTCGTCGCAGTCGCCCTGGCAGACGTTCTGGCCATCGCCGTCGCCGTCGGGCGGGTTGTCGTTGATGGTGTCGCAGTTGTTGTCGAGGCCGTCGCAGAGCTCGGGCGCGCCAGGATAGATGACGTTCCTCGTGTCGTCGCAGTCTCCCGCCAGGCAGGAGAACGAATCGCCATCGCGATCTTGATCGTCACATTGCGCCCAGGCGGGCGCGGCAAAGGCGGCGAGCGCGAGGCTCACCAGTACACAATTCAAGAAGCTGCGAATCACAGCATCACCCCCACGCCGATCTCGAGGTCGACGTTCGAATCCTGGAACTCAGTACCGAGATCACCGCTCTGTCGGGCCCAGCGAACGGTGGCGCGCGCGAGAAAGCGCTGGTCGAACACCAGCTCCGGACCCACCGAGAGGTCGAAGCCCAGGTCGACGCTACTCCCGGTCGGGATGCGCAGCGCGCCCGCGGCCGCGATGTCGAAGCCTACACCCCCCTCGACGATGGTCTGCCGGACCCCGAGGCCCGCGCGAATCACTCCGTACCGCACCGAGAGGGCGTCGGCCTTGGGATCGATCTCGAAGCGCAGCATCTCCCAGCCGACCAGCGGACCGGCGGCGAATCCACCGCCCAGCGTGTAGCGATACGCGGCTTCCAGCGCGAAGCGATCGGCGTCGACCGACAGCTTCTCGTCGTCGAGCACCACGCGCGCGAGGCGGCGGACGTAGCCCGCGGTGAGATCCAGCGCGTGCGGCTCGCCGATCCACGAGCCGATGCGCAGCGCCGCTTCGCCGCCGATCGACAGCACCGCGGCGTCACCGACCTCGAGCCCGGGCGACGGCGAGAGGGTGCGGAGGTTGAGACCAGTGGCGATCAAGACGCGCACACGCGGAGGCGCGGCGACGACGGCGCGGGGCGCCTCGCGGGCCTTCTCGACGGCGAGATCGGCGTCGATCAACGGCTCCGGCTGCGCCTGCGCGGCTACTTTCGGCGGCTCGGGGGCCTTGGGCGGATCGGTGGCCCGCCAGAACGCGGCCCAGGCGGGCGTGAAGTCACTGGCGAAATAGCTCTTCGGATCGACCGTGATCACCGACGAGCCCAGCTCGCGCGCCTCGCCGTCCTTGGTGCGTAGCGTGAGCTTCCAGCCGCCCTTCTTGTCGATCACCAGCTCGGTGGTCATCACCGCCACGCACTCGAGCGCCGCGGTCTTGACGCTCGCCGCGGTGGCGAGCTCGAGCACCTGTCGCGTCGCGTGCGTAGGACGAGACGCGCGCGCGGCCTCGGCCATCACGCCGGAGAGCTTTTGCTTGGCGTCTCTCTTCAGGGCGAGCGCGGGAGGTGCCCAGCAGATGGGATCGTCTTCGGCGATCGCGGGGGCGGCCAGGCTCAACGAGACGGCGACGACGACGAGGGCGATGACGAGAAGCTCTGCGCGCACGTCCGAAGCGTAGGTCTGTGCTGTCCCGCACACAAGCGGACTATCCCACCGTGGCTACTCGGTTTCTCCCTTCGGTCTTGGCGCGGTAGAGCGCCTCGTCGACCGCATGGAGCAATTCGGGAATGCTGCCCGCGTCGCCGGGCGCGGTGGCGACTCCGCACGAGACGGTGACGCGCGCGAGCGGCTGCTCGAAGCCGCGATCGAAGTCGGCCTGCTCGATCGATCGCCGCAGCTTCTCCGCGACCTGCAGCGCCTGGGCGGAGTCGGTGCGGGGCAACAGGACGAGGAACGACTGGCCGGTGTAGCGACCGATCTCGTCGGCCGCGCGGAGCGACGCGCCGAGCAGGTGCGCCACCCGACGCAGCACGTCATCGGCCTGCAAATGCCCGTGGGTCTGGTTGTAGAGATCGAAGTGATCGACGTCGATCAGCACCACGCTCAGCGCGTCGCCGTGGCGCTCGCGGGCCAGCCACTCGGTGTTGATCTTGGTCTCGAGCGCGCCGCGATTGGCGAGCCCGGTGAGGCCGTCGGTGCGGGTGAGGGCCAGAGTCTTGCGGTAGCGCTGGGCGTTGGCGAGGGCCAGCGCCGCCTGCTGTCCGGTCGCGACGAGCAGCTCCCGGCGCCCCGCGTCGAACGCGTCGATCTGCGGGGACGAGAAGTTGAGCGTGCCGAGCACCTGCTCCTGGTACGTGACCGGCACGCAGAACAGCGATCCGCGGTCGCCGGCGCTCGTGCGGAAGGAGATCTTGCGCGGATCGGACGCCAGATCCGGCACGTAGATCGGCGCCTTTTGCGCCGCCGCTTCCGCGCTCACCGAGCCCTCCAGCTTGAAGCTCCGGGCCGCGTCGGCCACCGCATCCGCGGGGAACCCGCGCGCCCCGTGCACCCGCGCGAAGCCGCCGTCCTCGAACAGCAGCACCGCGAACTCGGGCACGCCGAGCTGTGAAACGACCAGATCGGCGAGGCGCTCCAGCACCGGATCGGGATCGAGATCGCGCGCCAGCTCGCGGCCCAGCGCGTAGAGGAAGCTCAGCTGCTCGACCCGCTCCTCGAGGAGGAGGGTCTTCTTCGCCAGCTCGGCCTTGAGCTCGAGCTCGGCGCGCACGCCGCGCATCTCGCGATCGCTGTCGATGCGCTCGACGCGGAGGTCGGTGATCTTCGCGACCAGCGTGTTGAACGAGGACGCCAGCACGCCGATCTCGTCGCGCGACTGCACCTCGGCGCGCGCGAAGTAGTCGCCCTCCTCGACCCGGGCCATGGTCTGGGCCAGCGCGCTGAGCGGCTCGATCACCGTGCGCTGGGTCAGAAAAAGCACCAGGAACGTGAGCGCGGCGATGCCCAGCAAGAGCGCGATCGTCGCGACCGTCTCGACGTCCACCCGCCCGCCCGCGAAGCGCCGCTCGTCGGCCGCGAGGGCGAGGCCGCCGATCGGGTCGGCGCTCTGGTTGTGGCAGGGCAAGCAGGAGGCCCGCTTGAAGAGCGGGATCACGCGGTGGGTCGGCGGGAGGGCCGGCAAATCGGCGCTCGACCCCACCACCCGCTCACGGACCTGGGCGTCGACGGTGCGCCCCACCCGATCGGCCCGCGTGGACCAGCGGATCGTGCCGGTGTGATCGAACACCTCCATGTCGATGGAGCGCGCTTCGGGGGCCAGCTCGGCGGCGATCTCGTTGATCGCGTGCCCGCCGAGGCGCGCGTCGTAGTGGGTGAACGAGCTGGCGATCGCCGCGGCCATCGCCTCGAGGACCTGGGTCAGGGTCGCGTCGTGCACGTCCCCCGTCCGCTGGAACATCCAGGAGAGCCCGCCCCCTCCGATCAGCGTGATGGCGAGCCCGACCGCCAGCCCCAGGCGGCGGCCGATGCGGCTCTGGAATAGTCGGACCAAGCGCGGGCGAAAGGTACCAAAGAAACTCTTGATCCCAAAATTTGGCTGTTTCACATGATCGTGACACGTTCCACGAGCAGCGCGTGCGGATGTTCCTCCCTCTACTGGCGGTCCTGGCCGCCCTCCTCCCTCGCGCGGCTCGCGCCGAAGAAGAGGTGCGCATCGCCATCGTGGCGGGCAAAGCGAAGGTGCGGGTCGCCGCGACCAAGCTCGCGGTCTACGACGGCGACAGCGGCGATCGCGTGTACTGGTCCGAGGATGGCACGGCCGACGTGCGGGCCACGCCCACCGGCGTCGAGATCGAGGGCAAGGCCCGCGGTCGGCGTTTGATCGTCGAGGGCGAACCCGGCGTGCGCGTCGAGGGCCGCCTCTACCTCGGCCGCATCGCGGTGGAGCGCGAGGCCGGCGGGAAGACCGTCATCGCGATCAACCGCCTGCCGCTCGAGACGTACCTGCTCGGCATCGTCGGCAGCGAGATGAGCCCCGAGTGGCCGGCCGAGGCGCTCAAGGCCCAGGCCGTCGCCGCGCGCACCTACGCGCTCCAGCGCCGCATGATGATGCGCGCCGCCGACAAGCCGTACGACCTCGAGTCGACCGTCCTCTCGCAGGTCTACGAGGGCGCCGAGCGCATCCGCCCTACGGTCGTCGCGGCCGTGGTGGCCACGCGCGGCGAGGTCATCTCGTACAAACACCGGCTGGCGGAGGCGCTGTTCCACTCGACCTGCGGCGGCACCACCGTGTCGGCGCGCGAGGCGTTCGGCAACAGCGTCCCCTATCTGGTCCCGCAGAAGTGCAAGTGGTGCAACCAGTCCAACAAGTACCGCTGGTCGCTCGCGCTGACGCTCGACAAGGTCACGAAGGCCCTGCGCGCTTCGAAGCTCATCGGTCCGAAGGCCACGGTGGACGCGCTCTCGCGCAAGGATCCCAGCGGTCCGGTGCTCGTCACGATCGGGAAGAAGCAGGAGAAGCTGAGCGCGAAGGCGGTGCGCGCGTCGCTCGGCTACATGGTGGTACTGTCGGATCGCTTCACTGCGACGTCGGGCAAGAAGGACACCGCGCTCGAGGGGATGGGCTTCGGCCACGGCGTCGGGATGTGCCAGTGGGGCGCCAAGGGCCTGTCCGACCGCGGCATGTCGCACAAGGAGATCCTCGAGCACTACTACTCGGGCGCCGAAGTAAAACGCATCTACTGATGAGCCTCGCGGACTACGACTTCGATCTCCCCGACGATCGCATCGCGCGCTTCCCGGCCGACCGCCGTGACGAGAGCCGCCTGCTGGTGATCGATCGCCAGAGCGGCCAGCGGACGCACGCTCGGTTCTCGGATCTGCCTTCTTTTCTCGATCCATCATGGGCTCTGATCATGAACGACGCGCGCGTCTTGCCCGCGCGGCTGCGCGGCACCAAGCAGGGCAGCGGCGGCAAGGTCGAGGTGCTGCTGGTCGAGGAGGTCGGTGGTCCGCGCCGCTGGCGGGCGATGGTCGCGTCCTCGAAGCCGCTCAAGGTCGGCGGCGTGATCGCGCTCGGCGACGAGACGGCGCGCGTCGTGGAGGTCGAGGGCGAAGGGTTCGTGGTGCTCGAGCTGTCGATCGACGGCGGTTCGATGGCCTCCGCGAGCGGCGAGCTCCCGCTGCCGCCGTACATGGGCCGGGCCGCGTCGGAGCTCGATCTGGAGCGCTACCAGACGGTGTACGCCGATCCTCTGCGCGCGCGATCGGTCGCCGCGCCCACCGCCGGGCTGCACTTCACGCCGGAGGTCCTGGCTGCGCTCGATGCCCGCGGGATCCGCCGCATGACGATCACGCTCGATGTCGGGCCGGGCACGTTCCTCCCGGTACGCGCCGCGCGGATCGAGGATCACGTGATGCACCAGGAGCGCTATCTGATCTCGCCCGCGTGCGCCGAGCTGGTGCGCGAGGCTTCGACGATCGTCGCGGTAGGCACGACCAGCGTGCGCGCGCTGGAGTCGGCCGCGATCGCCGGGGATGGCGTGGTCCGCACGGGCCCGGGCGCCACGCGGCTGTTCATGCGGCCGCCGGTCGAGCCGCAGGTCGTCGATCACCTGATCACCAACTTCCACCTGCCCCGCTCGACCTTGCTCATGCTGGTGGCCACGTTCCTCGGCCGCGAGCTGACGCTCGACGTGTACCGGGACGCGATCACACGCGGATATCGCTTCTACTCGTACGGCGACGCGATGCTCATTCGATGATAGAGCCGCACCCATGACGCCCGAAGGCGCCAAGCTTCCCCCGCCCACTGGCTTTCGACTGTGGACCCAGCGCGTCGAGGACGGCGCGATCAACGCGGTCCTGTTGATCATGGTGGCGCTGCCGATCTTGGAGGTCGTGCTGCGCCTGGTGCGCGGTGAGGGCTTCCAGGGATCAGCCGCGATCGTCCAGCACCTCACGCTGTGGGCGGCGTTCATCGGAGCGCTCCTGGCCACGCGCGAGCGGGCCCACCTCGGCCTCTCGACCTCGGAGCTGATCCCCGAGGGGAAGCTGCGCAACGGCGCGCAGATCTTCTCGCACACCGTCGCGGCGAGCGTCACCGCGGTGCTCACCTACGCGAGCATCGAGCTGGTGAAGGCCGACATGGCCTCGAGCCAGCGCGTCTTCGCCGACGTGCCGATGTGGTGGATCGAGCTGATCATGCCGATCACGCTCGCGCTCATGACGGTGCGCTGGATATCGCGCGCCTCGACGGACTGGCTCGGCCGCGGTCTCGCGCTCGCCGGCGTGATCGTCGCGCTCTCGCTCGGCCAGATCGAGGAGCCGAGCGGCGCGCTGACCCTGGCGATCACGCTGGTGATCTTCGCCGCGCTGCTGGCCGGCGCGCCGATCTACGTCGCCATGGGCGGCCTCGCCTGCGCGCTGTTCTACGGGGATCAGACCCCGGTGGCGGCCGTTCCGACCGAGACGCTGCGCCTGGTGATCTCGCCGACGCTGCCCGCGATCCCGCTGCTCACCATCGCCGGCTACGTGCTCGGTGAGGGCGGTGCGGCGAAGCGCCTGGTCGACGTCTGCCGCGCGTGCTTCGGCTGGTTCCCCGGCGGCCTCGCGATCGTGGTGTGCGTCGTCTGCGCGATGTTCACCGCGTTCACCGGCGGCTCCGGCGTCACCATCCTCGCGCTCGGCGGCCTGGTGTACCCGATCCTCGTCTCCGAGAAGTACCCGGAGAGCTTCTCGCTGGGCCTCGTGACCGCGTCGGGCTCGCTCGGCCTGCTCTTCCCGCCGTCCTTGCCGGTCATCCTCTACAGCATCGTCGCGAACATCCCCGATCTGAACGCGCTGTTCATCGCCGGCCTCTTCCCCGGGATCCTGATGATCGTGCTCGTCTGCGCCTACGGCGTGTTCATCGGCGTGAAGAACAAGACGCCGAAGACGCCGTTCCGCTTCATCGAAGCGCGCCGCGCGATGTGGGTCGCGAAGTGGGAGCTCGCGCTGCCGATCCTGGTGGCCGGCGCGATCATCGGCGGCTGGGCCACCATCGTGGAGTCGGCGGCGCTCGCCTGCGCGTACGCGATCATCGTCGAGGTGGTGGTGTTCAAGGACATCCCGCTGCGCGACCTGCCGAAGACCATCGTCCGCGGCGCGACGCTGGTCGGCGCGGTGCTGATCGTGCTCGGCGTGGCGCTCGGCCTCACCAGCTACCTCGTCGACGCCGACGTGCCGACCCACGTCATCGCCTGGGTGAAGGCGCACATCGAGTCGCGCGTGATGTTCCTGCTGGTGCTCAACGTGCTGCTCCTGGTGCTGGGCAGCGTGCTGGAGATCTACTCGGCGATCGTCGTGCTCGCGCCGCTGATCGTCCCGCTCGGCGTCGCGTACGAGGTGAACGCGATCCACCTCGCGATCGTGTTCCTCGCCAACCTCGAGCTGGGGTTCCTGTTCCCGCCGGTAGGCCTGAACCTGTTCCTCTCGTCGTCCCGCTTCAAGAAGCCGCTGCCGCAGGTCTACAAGGACGCCTTCCCGTTCCTCTTGATCATGGCGGTCGGCGTGTTGCTGGTGACCTACGTGCCGGCGATGACGATCGGCGTCCTGCCGTTCTTCGGCATCGACCCCGGTCCGTTCAAGTAGTAAGTAACCCCGATGATCGGCAGGGTCCCTTACTGCGCAGCACTCCTTCTTTCGTGGGCCGCGCGTGAGGCCGCAGCGGATCCGTTCCTCCAGTTCGAGCTCCTCGGCGGGCACGTCGAGATCCCCATCCTCGCCGCGGTCCGCGGTGAAGGCGTCAGCAGCTTCCCGGTCGATGCCGAGGGGCACCCGTTCCAGTCGGGCCTCGCCGCTTCCCCGGTGCTGCGCCTGGGGCTCCGGCTCACGCTGCCGGACGCGTTCGCGGAGCACGTCGGCGTGTTCGCAGAGTACGAGCAAGATCTCCCCACCGGTACCTGGAGCGGCGACGCGCCGATCGCCGGCGAGGGGCTCCCCAACTCCCGCGCGCTCGAAACGCAGCTCCGCAAGGCCTGGGGCCGCTTCTCGCTCGGCTACTTCCACGTCGGCGGCGGCCTGATGACCAGCCACTGGGGCCTCGGCCTGGTCGCCAACGACGGCGCGCACGGCTGGGAGCCGGGCTCGGCGCGCTTCCTCGATCCGCGCAACGGCGACCTCGTGCTGCGCGGCTTCCTCGCGACGGGACCGCTCACCGACGCGAAGCTGATGGTCTCGCTGTCGATCGACAAGGTCCGTCAGGACGACGCGCTCATCGAGGGCGACGACGCGTTCCAGCTCTCCGGTTCGGTGCTGGTGGGCCACGATCGCCCCACGCAGGCGGGCCTCCTCTTCGTGCACCGACGCCAGACCGCCGCCGACGGGCGGTTCCTCCACGCGAGCCTGATCGATCTCACCGGGCGCGCCGTGACCGAGCTCGGAGACGCAAAGCTGACGCTGGAGGCGGAGGCGGTCATCACCCTCGGCGACACCGACCTCGGCGCCTCCCCCGAGCTCCCGGTCCGCGATCTGCTCCAGCTCGGCGCCGCGCTGCGCGCCGCGGTCGCGTTCACCCAGTTCGGTGGCGTCCTCGACGTGGTCTACGCCTCCGGTGAGCCGGACACGTACGACGTGCGGGCCACCGGCTTTCACGCCGACTCGAACTTCGAGACCGGCCTGCTGCTCTTTCGCTACGTGCAGGCGGCGCACACCGGGCGCGGACACGGGACCGCCGCCGATCCGCAGCTCGTCGGCGCGCCGCCCGCAGGCATCGAGCGGTGGCCCACGCGAGGCGGTCTCACCAACACGCTGCTGTTCTTCCCCAGGCTGTGGGTCCGGCCGCTCGCCGACCTCGAAGCTTACGGCGGCGTCCTCGTCGCGCTCGCGCCGGAGACCAACATCGACCCCTTCAACACCAACGTCGGCGGAGGAACCCTTCGCAACGCGCTCGATCAGAGCCCGGGCGGGTACTGGGGCACCGAGGTCGACGTAGGCCTTCGTTATCAGCTCGACCTCGATCCCGCCCGGGTCTCGCTCGGCGCCGAGGGCGGCGTGCTCTTCCCGGGCTCGGCCCTCGGCGACACCAGCGCGATCTATGGCGGGCGCGTCCTGATCGGAGTCCAGCTGTGAGGGTCTTCTGTCTGCTCACGCTCGCGCTCGCGAGCTGCTTCTCGGACCCACCGACGTACCTCGCGCTCGCCGAGCCAGGCCCCGGTCCGGTCGTCAGCTTCGACATCTATCACCGCCCGTTCGCCGACATCCCGCTGCCGAACGACTTCGCCACGCGCTTCGATCCCAGCTCCCCCACCAAGCGTCGCCTCAACGCCAGCATCCTCGCCGGCCCCACGCGCTGGGAGCAGGCCACGCGCGCCGAGCTGGATCGACTCTCGGGCTGGGGCACCTTGGCCCCGATCACCGTCAGCTTCTCGGCCCCGATCGACCCCGCGATCATCCTCGCGCGCCACGGCAACGACCTCTTCGACACGTCCGATGACGCGGTGCTGGTGCTCGACGTGTCGCCGAACTCGGCCGGTCTTTGTGAGGCGGCCCCGCTCGATCTCGGCACGGGAAACTATCCCCAGATCCTCGCCGAGCCGAAGATATACGACGCCGACCCGCGCGCCGACCTCGAGACCCTGACCATCGAGACGACCGAGGAGGACGTCAACGGGAACGGCCTGCTCGATCCCGGCGAAGACGCCGACATGGACGGCGTCCTCGATCATCCCAACACGCTCGACGGGACGCCCGGCGGAACGCGCCTCGAGTTCTACGAGCGCGAGTCGCGCACGCTGATCATGAAACCGGTCATGCCCCTGCGCGACGGCACGACCTACGCGGTGGTGATCACCAAGCGCCTGACCTCGCCGGCCGGCGACCCGGTGCGCTCGCCGTTCGAAGGGATCCATCAGGCGGCGCAGCTCCCGGCGCTGAAGGACCTCCCCGACTGCCTCGCGCGCCACGGGCTCACCGTCGCCGACGTGAGCTTCACCTGGTCGTTCACCACGCAGGACATCCGCGACGACTATCGACGCGTGCGCGACGGGCTCTACGGTCTCGGCTCGCTCGCCCATCTCGCCACCGACTTCCCCGCGACGCCGTCGCGGCTCGACGACGTGCGCGACCGCGGGGCGGACGTGACGAATCGCAAGCTCGTCCCGATGACCACGTTCATCCCGCTCGCGCTCCAGATCCTGCAGATCACCGGCGTGACGTCGACGCAGGCGGCGGTGTTCGAGGCGACCATGAACAAGGTCGACTTCGTCGTCGCCGGCGCCATCGCCTCGCCGCAGTTCTATCCGCGCAACGGCCCCGACGGCGCCCCGCTTCCGCTCTACGATCAGGTGTGGAACCTCGAAGCGCCGCCGCGATCCGAGGACGTGTCGTTCTGGCTGTTCGTCCCCAAGGGTCGCAGCGGACCGGCGCCGGTCGCGGTCTTCGTCCACGGCCACGGCGGCAGCAAGCTCGACGCTCTGCCCTTCGCGGGCGCGATGGCCAGCTACGTCATCGCCACCCTGTCCATCGACGGCCCGGGCCACGCGGCCGCGGCGCCCCCCATCCTCGCAGAGATCATTCGCGGGCTCTTCAGGGACGGCGGCGTGCTCGGCCTCGCCGAGGCGATCCTGGGGGGCCGCGCGCTCGACTGGAACGGCGACGGCATCACCGACCCGGGCGACGACTTCTGGACCGCGTACGTGTTCCACACGCGCGACAACGTGCGCCAGACCGCCGTCGACACGATGCAGGTGGTCCGCATGCTGCGCGGCTTCGACGGCAAGGCCCGCTGGAGCTTCGATCCCACCGGCTCGGGCAGCGACGGGCTCGCCGGTGACTTCGACGGCGACGGGGTGGTCGACGTGGGCGGCGCCGCGCCGCTGCACCTGATGGGCGGCTCGCTCGGCGGCATCACCGGCGGCGTCATCGCGGGCGTCGAGCCGCAGTTCGACACCGCGATCTCCATCGTCCCGGGCGGGATGCTGAGCGAGATCGGCACCCGCTCCACGCTGAGCGGCGTCAGGAACGCGATGATCCTGCGGGCGCTCGGACCGATGTTCTACGCCGATCAAGGGCACCTGATGCTGCGCGTGAACCAGGGCCACACCGAGTCGGTGGCGCTGACGGTCCACGACCTCCCCGCGCTGACCCCGCAGGACACGGTGGTCGTCGAGAACCTCGAGACCGGCGAGTATCGCTGCGCGGCCGTGCAACCGTCGGGCACCTTCCGCGTCGCCGTCTCCAGCGACGCGAAGGATCGGCTGGTGCTGCGCGTCTACCGCGGGATCCTCGCGCCACGGACGCCCGAGGGCTGCGCCCGCCCCGCCGAGGCCCCCATCCTCGAGATCGACACGTTCGGCACCGAGGTGACCTGGGGCGGCAAGACGTTCGCCGCCGGCTCACCGCTGATCTCGCCGGCCGACGGCTTCGGTCAGCGGCGCGCCACGCCCGATCTGCGGCGATTCCTGGGCCTCTCGCAGATCGCCCTCGACGCCGGCGACCCCATGAACTGGGCGCCCTCGTGGGACGGCAGCCGCCCCATGACCTACGGCACCGGCGAGACGGTGCGCACGCAGGTGATGATGATGCCCTCGAATGGAGATCCCGGCGTCATGATCGCAGCCGGCGTCGCGCTGGCGCGCGCGGCCGGGTTCGTCGAGTACGACAAGGTCGATCCGCGCTACGGCAAGTCACAAAATCAAGTGCTGATCGACACCCATGTGGTCGAGGGGACCGTCCGCCTCGCCAACTATACCAACTCCAATGGAGAGGCGGTGTTGATGGACGTCGAGCACCTCGGCGCGATCGTACCCGTCGACGATGGCCTCGACGTCCCGCGCCTCGATCCGCCGCTGCGCCTGATGCGACAGGCCCCCGACGGCACGTGGAGCGGGGTGATGTTCCCGATGCTCAGCCCGCAAGGGAAGCACGGCTTCAACCCACCCGATCCCTCCGCGCCGTTCGATCTCGGCACCTTCCTGCTCAACACCGTGGGCCGCTTCATGGCGAGCAGCGGACGCGAGTTCTCGTGGGACAGCTGTCAGGCCGCGTCGACGTGCGCCTGGCCGACGTTGCCGTTGCGGTGATTGCAGCGGAACCAGGACGGGTCCCAAGGCCGGCGGAGCCGGACCTTACCCGTCCATCCGCGCCACGAGGACGTGGCTGAATTTACTTCTTCTTGGCGGCAGCGGCTTCCGCATCGCCCGCCACATCGATGAAGTTGCCGTCGAGATCGAGGCGCGGATCCAGCGTGACGTGCTCGCTCGGGACCGCCTTTGCGCTGAGCGCGAGCTTCTCGTTCATCGCCTTGTCTTCGTCGGCGAGGTTCGACTTCAGGTTATCGAGGAGCATCCGCTCGAGGTCCGTGCGAGTGCCGCTCGGGCCAGAGCTTTTCGCCCCGTTTTGCGGTCTTGATGACGAACTCGGGGACTTCGGTGATGGTGTTGGTTTTTTGCTTGATGACATTGCGGAGCTCGTCTCGATCGTGGCGGAGGGCGTCGGGCGGCACCTCGTCCACGAGCTTCGGCGTGCCCGACGCGTTGTCGATGATCACGAACGTCGCGGCGGCCTTGCCCGAGCGATTGAGCTGGTCCTTGTTCGCCGCATGGAACGCCGCGAAGTTCCGCGGTGAGTCGACGTGGCTGTCGAGGAACGGCTCCTCGCTGACCATGCGCCCCTCCTTTGCGGCGCGGCTGAGGACGCGCTCCCACGCGGTGTTCGCGTCGGCGTGCACGTACAGGAAGATCGGGTGGATGCCGCGATCCTGGCAGGCCTTCATCACGAACGAGTTGAAGGTGCCCGACGTCTCGCCGTCGGTGTCGTAGACGAGCGCGGCGCTCTTCGCGAGATCGCCGAGCTTGTCGCTGGCGTGCTTCACCGCGTAGCCCTTGCCGGCCGCGACGCCGCCGCAGGTGACGAGCAGCGTCTTCTTCTCGGGCGGGATGGTGCTGTCCTTGGCCAGATCGTCGAGCGACTGGATCAGCGCCAGGCGCGCGATCACCGTGGCGGTCATGTGCAGCGGGATGTTCGCCTCTGCCCTGCTCTGCTGGACCTTCGCCTTCGACTCGGGATCGAGCTCCTCGAGCGCGGTGACGGGCTTGCCGGCGAACACGTCGTTTCGCGCGTAGCGCGGCGAGAGGAGCTTGGCGTCGTCGGGCGCGATGACGTTCGGCGGGCCGTACATGCCGGCTTTCACGTTCTTCAGGAACTCGCGGACCATTCGGTGGCCCTTGGTGCGGAACGCGTCCGTGAACTCCTGCTCGATGATCCGCTCCTTCGGGCCGAGGTTCGGGATCATCTTCACCGTGAACGGGCTGACCGCGTCGAGCGGCTGCGTGAGGAGCGCAGTGCTGCTGTCCGAGACTTCCTTGCGATGGGTGTGCTCTTCCGGGATCGAGGTCCGCGCGTCGAGGAAGAGATCCTTCTTCGAGCCGATCTGATCGACCAGCGCGCGGATCTTCTGCATCTCGGCGCGCACGGTGGCAGGGGAGCCCTTCACGCGCTGCGCGAGCTGGGCGTCGGTCATCGCGCCGAGCGACGCGCCGGCCTGCTCGATCCACTGGAACGTGGCGTTGATGCGCACCAGCGCGTCGCTGAGCGCGACCGGGTTCTTCTCGAGGAGACCGGCCATCGTGCCGATCGTCTGCTCGGTGCCTTCGAGGCGCGCGCGCACCTTCGAGACCATCGCGATGTCGACGGTCGGCGTGGCGTCCTCGTAGGTCTTGAGCTTCGCCTTGATGCTCTTCAGGTTGTCGAGGTTGGCGGGCGTGAGGACGCCGGCGAGCTTGTCGAGATCAGCGGCGAGCGCGGCGGCGAGATCGCGGATGTTCTTCACGCCGAGCGCGCTCTCGAGCGCCTCTGCGGTCGCGGGACCGACGCCCTTGAGGAGGCTCGGGTTCGAGTTGGCGAAGCTGGCGTCGCGGGCCGAGATGTTGCCCTGGCCGAAGCCAACCTTCGACGCGTCCACCAGCGATGCATCGAACGTCACGCGCCCGGTGGGCTTGCTCAGGTTGGCGACGAGGCCGGTGAGGTTCGCGGCGCTGGTGCGGGCGGCCTTTGACGCGGTGTCGAGGACCTTCGAGAGCTCGGCGGGGCTGGTCTGGAGCGCGACGTCGCTCGCCGGCAAGCCGTTGAACGCGACGTCGGGCGTGATCAGCGCGGGCTTCTGCGGAAGCGCGGGCTTGGTGTCGACCTTCGGCGCAACGAGCGGCGCGATGACCGGGGGCGTGAACGGCTTGATGCCCTGCGAGCCCAGAGGAAGAGGCTTCGACATCGACACTTCTCGTACCGGAGTCGAGGTGAGGCCGGCAAGTGATGTGTGACAACGTGCCCTATTCGGTCCCGTCCTGGACGGGCCCCAGCTCGACCAGGGTCGCGTCCGCGACGGTGCGGTACTCGAGCGCGATCCAGGCAGGGGTTCGCGCGACCCGGGCGACCCGGACGTCATCGAGGTCGCCCAGGAAGTGCCGGCTGGTGGGATCGTAGGGCGCGCCCAGGCGGAGCAGCGCCCGGTCCTTGCCGCCGCGGCCCACGTCATAGGGCGCGCGCGCCACCTCGACGCCATCGACGTAGAGGATCGCGTCGTCCCCGTTCACCCAGGTGACGGCCACATAGCGCCAGGTGCCGGTGGCGAGGGCGGTCGGGGCGACCAGATCGAAGCTCCGGTCGTCGCGCACGAACCAGCGGAGGTGCTCGTCGCGGTCGAGCCCGAGGTGGGCCTCGCCATGCTCGAAGCCGTGGCCGGCGCCGCTGCTGGTGGACGTGCCGTAGAGGACGAACCCGTCGTCGATGAGATCGAGGTTCGGATCGAGGCGGATCCAGGCGCTGACCGTTCCCTCCTCGTAGTCGAGGCCGCTGGGGGTCAGATCGACGGTGGTGCTCGGGCCGAAACGATCGCCGGCGGCGACCGCGCCCGCGACGGTGGTGGTGCCGATCACGAGCAGCGGATCGCCGCTCGTCGCCTCGGTGCCGATGTCGCCGAGGTGCGCGACGCGGGCGAACTCGGCGCTCCACACGGTGCGCGGATCGACCGCCGGCGGCGGGAACGGGATCGCGTAGTAGGCCATCGCGCAGCTCGTCGTGGCGGTGTCGACGCGCGGCATGCGCAGCCAGATCGCGCTCGTCCCGTCGGGCGACCAGCGCTCGATCTCGTGCGGGATGCGCGCCGGCATAGGCAGCGAATAGAACGCCAGATCGACGCCCCCCGATCGCGCGCCCAGGAACGCGCGCGGCGGCGCGGCGACGAGGAGCGGAAACTCGTTGACCCGATCGACGGTGGTGCCGTCCACGCAGACGGTGCGGCGCAGCTCGGCGTTGGCGTTCTGCCAGTCGGACGGCAACACCAGCACGGTGACGGTGGCGGTGCGGGAGATCAGGCGCCCGTCGCTGGTCTGGTAAAGAAAGCGATCGAGCCCATGAAAGCCGCGGATCGGCGTGTAGCGCACGCGCGGTGGGCTGGTCGCTACGGTGCCCAGGCGACCGGACGTCGGCCCGCGAACGACCGTGTACGTGATCGGATCGTTGTCGGGATCGGCACCGTCGAGCAGCACGTCGACGTGCGCCTCGTACGGCGTGCGGGTGCGGACCTCGCGGGCGATCGGCGCGTCGTTCACCGGCGTGACGGTGATGGAGACGGTCGCGCTCGCGGTGCGGCCCTCGCGGTCGCGGATGCGATACACGAAGCGGTCCATGCCGGCGCGATCGGCGGCCGGAACGTAGGTCAGCGCGCCAGCGACATCGCGATCGATGCGCCCGATCACCGGCACCGTCAGCAGCTCGAGCACGAGGCCGACGCCGTCGTCGTTGGCGAGCGGATCGATCGCCAGCGGCACGTCCTCCATGGTCGAGAAGGCGTCGTCGCGGGCGACCGGATCCGGCGTGACAGCCGCGTCCATGGCCGTGCTGTCGGGCGGCTCGCCGCTGTCGCGGTTCATGCCGGAGTCGACGAGGAACGTGCCGGTGTCGATCGGGACCGCGCCGATGTCGGGCGGGAGCGGTGACAGCTGCGACGGCGAGAACGAGCACGCCGACATCAGCGAAACCGCGGCGATCAACGCGCGCACCAGGGGACCTAAGCCGAGGCCGCCCTGCCATGCAATACGTGGTACATCTCTCGGGGTGTACAGCGCGGAATGCCTGCGCCACTGGCTGCGCCCTGCGGGTGGCGGGATCTACGCGGTGTCCACCGGCGCCGCAGCGCAGAAGGCCCTCCAGCGGCGCATCTACGGCGCGGCCGACGACGTCCAGGTCATGGAGCGCTGGTACGCCGCGCTCGATCGGCTGAGCCGCGCGCGGCTGGTCGTGCTGGGCGTCCCGAGCGACGTCGGCGCCGGTTTTTACCGCGGCGCGAGCTTCGGGCCCCAGGCGATCCGGCAGCACCTGCTCGACCAGGGATCGTGGATCTATCGCGACGATCGGGTGGTGGATCTCGGCGACGTGCGGGTGGTGCCGCAGATCCTGCACGACGAGATGCTGTCGCCGAAGCAGATCGCGGACACGCGCGCGGCGCTCTATCCCGACCGACTGACCGATTCATCGACTGAGGACTGGCCGGTGTCGCCGCTGTCGATCACCGAGGCCACGCTGGATCTCGTACGCCAGATCGCACCCACCGCGATCCCGCTGGTTTTGGGCGGTGATCATGCCATCGGCTGGCCGGTCGCAGCGGCGCTGGCGCGCGGGCGCGAGTCGAGGCTCGGCATCCTGCACTTCGACGCGCACACCGACATGCTCGCGACGCGGCTCGGCGTTCGTTACTGCTTCGCGACCTGGGCCTTCCACGCCAACGCGCTCATCGGCGGCGGCCAGCGCCTCGCGCAGGTCGGCATCCGCATCTCCAGCAAGACGCGCGAGCACTGGGAGGCGATGGGCGTGCGGCAGTACTGGATGCGCGAGGTCTGGACCCGGCCGATCGCCGAGATCGCGGCGGAGATCATCGCCAACTTTCGCGCTTCGGGTGTCGAGGGGCTCTATATCTCGAACGACATCGATGGGACCGACCCGCTGTGGGCCGGCGCGACGGGGACACCCGAGGCCGGAGGGCTGTCGCCGGACATGGTGATCGAGCTGATCCACACGGTGGGCGGCGCGTTTCCGGTCTGGGGCACCGATCTCGTCGAGGTGGCGCCGCCGCGCGGCCCGCGGGATCCGGTGGAGCCGGGCCGTACGCTCGACACGGCCGCGCTGTACCTCGAGGCGCAGGCCGAGGTCGCGCTGGCGCTACGGCAGGCTGTTCATCCAGGTGCGGATCAGTAGCAGGCCGTCCTGGGTCGGGATGTGCGAGCCCAGGGGCGGCATCTGCACGATCTCTCCGTCCCCGACTCCCCGCGTGTTCCGGGCGTTCATGCGGTAGATCATCACGCTGTCGTCGGCGTTCCCGGGCGTGATGCGGAACCGACCCGTCACGCCATCGGGCTGCCAGCCCGCCACCACGCGAATCCCGGTGGTGTACGTGTTCAACACCGCGGGGTTGTTGGCCGCGAGCTGCGCCGTGTCGAGCCGCATGAAGAAGCCCGTGAAGCCCGCGAACGCGTAGAGGGACGAGTTGTGGCAGCTGGCGCCGCAGTTCATGTGCAGGAAGCCCAGCGCCGCGCGCTCGGTCGCGTTGCCGGGCACGACGATCGGCGTCGCCGGCGGAGCCGTGACCCGGCTGTTGCGCACGAGCTCGGCCATGGTCAGGCACGGGTTCCCGGGCGTCGAGTTGACGCACGCCCCGGACTCCGGCGTCGACAGACCGACGGCCTCCACTCCGAGCACGTCGTCCGGCCGGCCCTGGTGGCAGAACCGGCACTGGTCCGGCGCCGGGATCTCGTACGTCGTCGTCATCCCGTCCAGCGTCGCGCCAGGGACCACCACGCCGGCCGCCACCGCGCCGGGGTCCGGGCTGAACGTCCCGTTGCCGTTCGGGGCCCTGACGTTCGCCGGGGTCACGAGGCCCGACGACCCGTCGTAGCGCGTGGCCCGGTTGGCGCTCCAGACGTAGACGGTGCGGCTCCACTGGCCGTTGGGGAGCTTGTAGAGCATCCGCGTCTCGACGAGCGCTGGAGGCCCTGCCGGGTTCGCCTCATCGGGGACCCTGAACTCCTTGAACACGCGCGTGCCGATCGGGAAGGTCCACTCGTCCATGTTGGACGTGTCGATCTGCGTGTTGGGCGGCAGGTAGAGGTAGCGCACCTTCTCGGCCCCGTCGCTCCACAGGTGGAAGCCGGGGTCGAACGGGTAGAGATCGCTCGAGGGCGTCCGGCTCGTGAAGCTCGCCGCGCTGTCATAGTAGTACGTGCACTCGAGCCGTGACGGCGGGTCACTTTCGCCTGCGCAGATCGGGTTCGGGGTGCATGTCCCGCAGCCGCTGAGGCACGCGCTCATGTTGCCGCAGGCGACGCACCGCCCGTTCTGGCTGCGCCGCCCCGGCAGGCAGCCCGGCTGACACGACGTCGCCGCCGGCTGCGTATTGCCGTTACACGACACGACCCCGCCCGTGTTCGGGCACGCGGCGCAGTCATTGCCGCACGCCGCTGTGGTGTTGCACGACCTGCAGGTCGCTCCGTTGCGCTGGAACCCGGCGCGGCACGTCAGCGCGCACGCCTGGGCCGAGGGCTGCGTGTTGTTGGCGCACGCGAAGGTACCCGCGGGCGGGTTCGCCGGACACGCGGAGCAATCGTTGCCGCAAGCGCCGAGCGAGTTGCAGGCGACGCAGGCGTTCCCGCGGAGCGTGAAGCCGGCGTCGCAGCTCACGGTGCACGCCGTGACCGACGGCTCGGTGTTGCCGCTGCAGCTGGAGGCGCCGTTCGCCGGGCTTGCCGGGCACGCGCGGCAGTCGTCGCCGCACTGCTGAATGGTGCGGCAGGAAACGCACTGGCCGTTGACCGGCCTGAAGCCGGCCGCGCAAGTCAGGTCACAAGACTGCGCCGCCGGGCGCGAGCTCCCGGCGCAAGCGTAGGTGCCGTCGGCAGGATCGGTCGGGCACGCCGCGCAGTCAGAGCCGCAGGCGGCGACCAGGTTGCACGATGTGCACTGGGCGTTGTCGACGCGGTAGCCGCTGTCGCAAGTCAGCTCGCAGGCCTGCACGGCCGGGATCTGATCGCTGGTGCAGCTGTACGCGCCATCGGCCGGGGCCGCCGGGCACGGTGCGCAGTCCGCACCGCAGCTCGTGGGGCTGCCGCAGGCGACGCATTGCCCGTCCACGGGCATGGCGCCGCCCTGACAGCTCAAGGTGCAGCTCGTCGCCGCCGGGGATGCGTTGCCCATGCAGGCGTAGGCGCCGCCGACCGGGTCGGCCGGGCACGCCGCGCAGTCGCTGCCGCAGGCGCCGGCGCCGTCACAGGCGACGCACTGCCCGTTGTTCGCGCGGAACCCGCCGCTGCAGGTCAGCGTGCAGGAAGCGCTCGCGGTCATCGTGTTGCCGCTGCAGCCGTACGCGCCTTCCACCGGGGCGTCAGGGCACACGGCGCAGTCTCTGCCGCACGCCATGACCGAGCTGCAGTCCACGCATTGCCCGCTCTCGACGCGGAACCCGGCGGCGCAGCCCAGGACACAGGACGTGGCCGCGGGGTCGGTGTTTCCGGCGCACTGATAGGTCGCGTTCGAGCCGCCTGCAGGACACGCCGCGCAGTCGGCGCCGCAGGCCTGGATCGTGGTGCAATCGACGCAGCGGCCGTCGACCAGCTCCGCGCCCCGATCGCATCCGCCGCCATCGCCCGGGCCGGTGTCTTCCCGAAGTGGCGCGGCATCCGCGTCGGTCCCCTGAGCGTCCGGATCGGTCGTGGGCAGCGCGTCGTGCGCGGTGAAGGTCGCGTCGCCTGGGCCGTCGTCGCGAGGGCTCGGGGTGGCGTCCATCGGCGTCGGCACGTCCCCACCACAGGCAGCCGTACTGGCCGCGATCAGCAGCGCGAGCGTCGATCTACGACCGGAGCTGAGCAGACACACGATCTTCATCAAGGCGGTCGGCGAGCCTGACGCATCGAAGGCGAGACGGCAACCCGAATGATCGGGCCGGACGGTCACATCAAGCGACGGTGATCCACGAAAATGCACCGGTCCTGGATGACCTCTATCCCCTCCGCCTCGAGCCTCTTCGCCGCCGCCGCGCTCGAGATGCCCGACTGCATCCACACCGCGCGAGGCTTCACGGCGATGATGTCCTCGACGTGCGGCTCGACGTCCTGCGAGCGGCGAAAGACGTTTACCAGATCGATCTTCTTGCCGGTGCCCTTCGCGGCCGCTTCCAGCGAGCGGTAGACCGGCTTCCCGAGGATCGACGTGACGTCGGGGTAGTAGACGGGGACCGGGATGACCTCGTAACCGTGCTCCATCAGGTACTCCGGGATGTCGTGGGCGGGCTGCCCGGCGTGGCTCTCGGGCTTGATCCCCAGCACGGCGATGGTCCGGACATCGGTGAGCAGGCGCTTCAGCTGAGCGTCGGTGGTCATCGGATTATCGTACGTCATCCGCACCACCGTGGTGTAAAGACCGACGATGCTGCGGGGAAAGCTGGTGGTCGCGCTGCTCCTCGCGGCGCTCCCTGCCTCGGCGGACGGTGATCTCGAAGCCCGCGTGCGCGGCCTCTTCGCGGACGGGCTCCCCGGCATGCGTCTCAGGGAGCTTCGCGTCGAAGAGGGCCGCGTCCTGATCGGTGTCGAGCTCCCGAAGTCGGTCGCGCTCTACGATCTGCCGCCCGCCGTCGAGAACCGCTTCGAGAGCGCGGTCGGCATGATCGAAGCTGCTTTTCCCGAGGTTCGCGCGTTCGAGCTGTGGGTCGCGTATCCCGGCGAGGCGCTGCAGATCCCGCCGAAGCCGCGCATCAGGATCGACGAGCCACGCCCGCCGCGCCGCTTCGTGCTGCCGGATCCGGCGCGATTTCCCGATGGCCGCGCGCTCGAGGGGAAGATCGTCGCGATCTCACCGGGGCATGGCTACATCTACTACGACTCCCTCATGGACTACGGCACCCAGCGCGGCCGGGTGTTCTGGGCCAACTGCGGCGGCTGCCGCGGCATCGTCGAGGACTTCGAGACGCACGAGATCGTCGTCGAGTACTTGGTCCCGCTGCTCGAGGGCGCGGGCGCGCGTGTGGTGCTGGTGCGCGAGCGCGACTATGGCGCGCAGAACACCACCGTCGAGGAGACCGCGGCGCGAGAGGTGACCGGCACGTTCGCGGCCGGGCCCACGGCAGGCGCGAGCGGCGGTGCAGCGCGACGATCGTCTTCCGCCGATGCGGTCGCGGAGTGGACCATCACCCCGCCCTACGCTGGCCGGCAGCTGCTCTCGACCTGGTTCACCGCAGCGGCCGATCAGGCCACGAGCGCGCGCCTCGAGGTCGAGGGCCCGTTCGGCAAGCACGTCTACCTGCACGATCAGCGCACGCACGGGCGGCGCTGGTCGCCGATCGGGCTCTTCGATCTCGATCCGAGCACACCGATCACCGTGCGCCTCAGCTCTGCCGGTGATGGCGCACCGATCGCGTTCGACGCGTTTCGCCTCGGTGGCGGCGTCCACAGCACCGGGCACAAATGGTGGGAGATGGGCGCGGAGCCGTTCATGGATCGCGAGGCCGCACCGGCCGCGATCACCGGCCTCGGCGACGTGACCGCGCGACCCGCGTACGCCGAGTGGCAGGACGCCGACCTCTATCTCGCGCTCCATTCGAACGCCGCGGGCACGCCGGAAGGCACCGCCGTTGGAACTTCGAGCTACCGCTACTCGTGCGGCACCTTCGCCGATCACGCCACCGCGCCGACCGCTGCGCAGTGCGACGACCCGCCGGGGAGCGATCGGCTGCAGCGCCTCGTGCACCAGCGCTTCATCGAGCACCTGCGCGCCGACTGGGATCCCAACTGGCGCGATCGCGGCCCCAAGGTCGCCAACTTCGGCGAGGTGCGCGGGCTCGACGACATGCCCGGCATGCTCATGGAGTCGGCCTTCCACGACAACACGGTGCTGCCGACGTCGGGCGCGACGCTGCGCAGCACCGAGAACCAGGCGCTGCACGACCCGCGCTGGCGCCGCGCTGCCGCGTACGGCCTCTACCACGGGCTGTCGGAGTTCCTGGTGGGGCCGGGGCCGACGTTGCTCGCGCCGCCGACGTCGCTGGTCGCGCGCCGCAAGGACGCCACCTCGATCACCGTCGATTTTGCCGGTGTTCCGGGGGCGACGCGCTACCGCGTCTACACCGCGCAGACCTCGCGCGCTTTCGATCAAGGCGTCCTCACCGCCACCACCAGCGCGACGATCGAGAACCTCACCGAGGGTGTGCCGGTCGCCGTGCGCGTCGCCGCGCTCAACGCCGCGGGCGAGGGGCAGCCGAGCGCCATCGTCGCGGCCCGCCCGAGCGGTCGACGCGCGCAGCTCCTGCTGATCGACGGCTTCGAGCGCGAGGACGCCTGGGTGCAGAGCATCGACAACCGCCACGACACGCTGCAGGTGCATGCGCGCGCGCTCGCCGGATCCGATCACGCGTCCGACTCGGCCAGCGAGGACGCGTGGCGCCGCGGCAAGGTCTCGCTCGCCGGCTATGACGCGGTGATCGTCGCGCTCGGCCGCGAGTCGACCGAGCATGCCGTGCTCACCGCGCCGCTCCGCGCCGAGCTCGCTGCATTCTCCGCGGCGGGCGGCGCGATCTTCGCCAGCGGCAGCGAGATCGGCTGGGCGCTCGACAGCCGCGGTGACGCCAACACCCGCGCGTTCCTCGACGACGTCTTCGGGGTCTCGCTCGCGAGCGATGCGGCGATGGGCACGACGCTCACGCCCATCGCATCGGGCTGGGTCGCCGCGATCAACGGGATCACATCTCTCCCGCTCGACGACGGCAGCGGCGGGGGGATCCAGGCGATCTCGAGCGACGCGTTCACGCCCGCGATGGGCGCTACCCCCGAGCTCTCTTACGGCGCGGGCACCGACGTCGCGGCCGTGAGAAAAGACCGCAATTTCGTGCTCGGCGTGGCCCTCGACAGCATCGCATCGGCGCAGCTGCGCGGCGCGCTGCTCGCGGGCTGGGCGATCCGCGCGGTGCCGGTGGTGCCGGTCGACCCGCGGACCGATGGCGGCGTCGTTGCGCTGCCCGATGCAGCGGTGTCGTCGGACGACGCGGCGAGCCCGGGGAGCGATGCGAGCGCGACCGCCGATGATGCCAGCGCGATGATCGCCGATGACGCCGCGGTGATCACGGCGCCCGACGCGAGTGGGCTGCTGCTGTACGCGACGTCCGATACGCCGATCAGCGGCGGCTGCGGTTGCACCACCTCGTCTCGCAGCGACGTTTTTACGATCGTCCTGCTGTTCGCGCTGGTTTTCAGGGCAAAGGCGTTCGATCGGTCGCGGGCACCGTCATCATCGTGTGCACGTAGACCATCCCGCCGGAGATGAACGCCGCGCGGTGCGTGAGCGGTCCGCGCGCGGGGCCGCTGAGCTTTGCCCCCTGATCGTCGAACGTCGAGAGATGACACGGGCAGACCGAGCTCGTGCGCGGGCCGCACGGGGCCGGGACGACGCAGCCGGAGTGGGTGCAGATCGCGCTGTAAATGAAGATGCCGGCGGGGTCATGCGCGACGATCCAGGCGCGGCCGCCCGCGCCCTTGTTCGCCCAGGTGTTCAGCGCGAACTCGGCGAGGGTGCCGATCAACACGAAGCCGAGCGGAGGCGGGGCGTCCGGGCCGGCGTCGTTCTGAGCGGTGGCAGCGTCGTCGCTTTGTACGGTCGCGGCGTCGTCGTTCATCGCGGTCGCGGCGTCGTCGCGGGTGGTGCTGCCGGCGTCGGCCTCGCGCGCGTCGGGTCGGCTGGCGGCGTCGGGCTGGCCTCCGGCCGTCGCGTCATCGTTCTCGAGCGGCGCGAGCTCGCCCGCGCAGGCGCCGAGACCGACCGCGACGCCGAGCACCAATAACCCCCTGCGATCCATGTTCGGCTGGAGGACGGGGAGGCTCGGTCGCGACATCGCGCGTGAGCGTATCATGGCGCGGTCGGCCTCATGCGCACGAGCACCGCCTCCCAGCCCATCAACGCCAGCACTCCGCCGTGTCCATCCGCCAGCAGTCGGCGCGGCGGGCCGTAGCCGACGTCGACGTCGCCCGGCAGGATCGCGAACGCCGCGCGATCGTAGAGCGCCGCGCGCGTGGGCCAGAGCGGGTTCGCGTCGGTGGTGCCGAGCACCAGCCCGAGCGCACCAGCGAAGGGCGCGGCCCAGATCGCGGTCGGATCGGCCTCCTCGCTCAAAAAGTACGTGCGCTCGGCGAACGGCCCCGGCCCCTTGTTTCGCCGCAGGACCGGCTGATCGCGGATGCTCGCGCTGACCAGCTCGCCGCGCGCGACATCGAAGTCGAAGTCGAAGATCGCGATGTCGGCGCTCGCCACGATCGGGTCTACGAAGTAGCGCTCGACCTCGACCAGATCCGGGAGCTTCCGGCGCACGACGGTCATCGAGGTGGCGCTCGAGATCCACAGTGAATCGCCGATGATCTTGCTGCGGTACGGGTTGCCTTCGGCGAACGCCACGTGGCGCTCGGCCAGCGAGGTCTCGAGGTTCACCACGTGCACGGCCATCACGTTGGGTCCGCAGCCCTGTCCGAGGACCACGTAGGCGCGCGGGCCGTCGACCACCACGTCGTAGGGGCGCGAACAGTCGGGGGCGGCGAGCGGCGCTTCACCGGGTCCCGCCACCGCCCGCGGATCGAGCGCGATGCTACGTCGCACGTTCGGATCCGCGCCGTAGACATCGACGTTGAATCGGTTGAACGCGTCCGTCGAAACGCCAACCACCTCCTCGCCGTGGGCGGCGAGGACCAAGGTGCAGAAGCCGGCCACGATCGGTGAACCCAGCGGCGCGAGCGTAGTTGCGGAGTAGCTCTTCAGCTTCGACTCCCCGCAGGCCGCGTCCCCCACGATGCTGCTCGTCACGACCACGATGCGATCGCCGGCCACCGTGAAGTCGTTCGCCTGCGTCAGTGCGTGCTGCTTCGGGACCTTGCCCAGCCGAAACGGCTCGATCATGGGCACGAACTTCGTCACCTCGGCGACCACCACGCGCTCCACCGTGAAGCGCGGCGCGTCGGGCGCGACGTACAGATCGATCTCGCACTTCGGGCAGCTCGCGTGCGCGATCGCCGGAGCCATCGCCGGCGCTGCGACGCAGGCGTCCTCGGAGATTGCCTGGCGTGACGGCGCGGTGGCGACGCACGGTGTGCCGTCCGGATCGATGCGCGCCTCCAGCGGATCTTCCAGGCAAGCGCCGAAGTCGACCGTGAACGTGCAAGCGGCGCTGCCTGGCCCGATCGTCCAAGGACAGCGCTTGTCGCGGCAACGGAGTCGCAGCTCGAGCGCCTCGGTCTCGATCTCCGGACACAGCGCTTCGGCCCAGCTCGCGGAGAGCACCGGCAGGCTCGCCGGATCGAGCGTGGCCATCGCCCCGTCGGCGCTGATCGAGGTCGCCACGCGGGGCTGGGGGACGCGCGGCGAGCAGCCCGCGCGCGCGGTGAGGGGCACGGAGGAGATCGAGACATTTCCGCCGAGATCGGCGCTGGACCAGCCGGCGAGCACGATCGTCTCGCCGTCGCTGAGGAGGTCGACGCCGCCGCTGAGCGGCCGCACTTCGCTGGCCGAGACGAACGCGCCGTCGGTGTCGAGCTTCACTGCGGCCACATAGTCGGCGCTGTCGAACCCGGCGATCGTGAGGACGGGCGGCGCGCAGCCCGCGCACAGCAGCAGGGCGATCGCTTGTTTCAACGGTTTCTCAGGAAGTTCGCGACGTGCGCGAATCGCGCGTCGAGGAAGGCGCGCACCTCGCCGGTGATCTTCTGCTGATCCATCGCGCGCTGCATCGATCGCAGCCACGCATCGCGCATCGCCTCGTCGACCGGCACATGCCCGTGACGCATCCGCAGGCGCGGGTGGCCGTGGGTCGCGACGTAGTCATCGGGCCCGCCGAGCCAGCCGATCAGGAACATGCCGAAGCGGTCGCGCGAGGCGCGGCTCACGCGGCCGGCCTCGTCGAGCGTATGCACCTTCAGGAGCTCCGGCTCGACCTCCATCGCGTCGTAGAACGCTTCGGCCAGCGCGAGCACGACCTCGCGTCCGCCGACCATCTCGAACGGTGTTCGCTCGTCCATCCGCTCACCCTCCGCGCGTGTGCATCTCGAGCCGCGGGTCCGCGCGCAGCTCACCGATACGTACGAGCGGCACGCGTTCATCGAGCGCGTGCCGCTGCTCTGCGCCGCGATCGTTGCGTGCCGACCAGATGGCAGAGACCGTTCTTGCGATGCCCTCGTCGCTCGCGCCGCTGCGCAAGAGGGTGCGCAGATCGTGCCCTTTTCCTGCGTAGAGGCAGAGGTACCAGCTCCCGTCGGCGGTCACGCGGGCGCGATCGCAGGTGGCGCAGAACGGCTCGGTGACACTGGCGATGATGCCGAACGTGAGCCCGTCGGGCAGCGCGAAGCGGTCCGCCGGTGCGACGTCGTGACGCGGGAGGGCCTTCGGCGCGCCGTAGATGCGGGTGAGCTGATCGAGGATCTCTCGCTTGGAGACGACCTGGTCGGCCGACCACTGGGTCGCGCCGCCGACATCCATGTACTCGATGAAACGAAGCTCGGCCTGGTGCGCGCGGGCGAACTCGAGCAGCGGGGCGATCTCGTCGTCGTTCAGCCCGCGCAAAAGAACGGTGTCGAGCTTCAGCGTTTTCAGGCCCGCGTTGCTGGCGGCGTCGATCCCGCGCAGCACGTCACCGTGCACGATGCGGCGGGTCAGCTTTGCGAAACGGTCTGGATCGAGCGTGTCGAGGCTGACGGTGACGCGATGGAGACCCGCACTTTTGAGCTTCGTCGCCTGGTCCGCGAGCAGGATGCCGTTGGTGGTGAGGGCGAGATCTTCGATGCCGGGGATCTTCGCCAGCATCTCCACCAGCGTGGGGAGCTCGGCGCGGAGGAGCGGCTCACCGCCGGTCAGGCGCACGCGGCGCACGCCGAGCTGGGTGAACACGCGGACCAGCCGGGCGATCTCCTCGAAGGAGAGGAGCTCGTCCTTCGGCAGCCAGACGTAGTCCGGCTCCGGCATGCAGTAGCTGCAGCGCAGGTTGCAGCGGTCGGTGACCGAGACGCGCAGGCTCTCCAGCGCGCGGCCGTGGGTGTCGAGGACGCTCATCGAGGCCCAGGGAATTCATGCCGCGTGTGGAGCGCGGTTGTCACGTCAGACGTAGCGTCCGAGGTCGGCGCGGAGGGACTCGGCGTCCCAGGCGGCGTCGCGTGTGGGATCCACGGCGTCGGTCCCGTCCCCGCGCAGGAGCCGCTCCATCTCCTCGCGAGCGCGCCGCGCGGCCGCGAAGTACGCGTCGTCGTCGCCGTACACGGAGGCCAGCTTCTCGAGCGTCTCCTCGTCGTGCACGCGGAACTGGTGAGCCATCCGGCGCGCGTGGTGGGCGCGGTAGCCGAGCGCGATCAGCGCGGCGACGCCGGTGTCGATCGCGCTCGCGAACGTCTCGCGGAAGATCTGCTGGATCCCGAGCTTTCGCAGCTCGTGGAAGTGCTCGCGGTTTCTCGCGCGCGCGAGGATGCGCAGATGCGGGAAGTGCTTCCGGACGGTCGCGGCGATCTGGAGCGACTTCTCCATCTCGTCGACTGCGAGGATGAACAGCCGGGCCTTCTCGCAGCCCGCCGCGTGCAGCAGCTCGAGCCGCGACGCATCGCCGTAGTACGCGCTGACGCCGACGCGGCCGAGGGTGTCGAGGAGGTCGACGTCGATGTCGAGCACGGTGGTCTCGATCCCGCGCGCGCGCAGGAGGCGGCCGCAGATCTGCCCGAAGCGGCCGAAGCCGGCGATCACCACGCCTGCGCCGTGCTCGGGGATGTGATCGGCGGTGCGCTCGGGCTTTCTTGCTTTGGACGCGAGGCGGGGCGCGATGATGCGCTCGAACACGATGAGCAGGAGCGGCGTCGCGAGCATCGAGAGCGCCACCACCGCCACGAGCGGATTGGCGAGCTCCGGGGTCAGCACGTTCACGCCGAGCGCGAACGCGAAGAGCACGAACGCGAACTCACCGCCCTGCGCCAGCGCGAACGCGAGGAGCCAACGGGCGCTGCGATCGAGCTTGAAAACACGGCCTAAGGTGTAGAGGACCGCCAGCTTCACGCCGACCAGCGCGACCACCAGGCCGGCGATCATCAGCGGTCGCTCGATGATCAGATGGAAGTCGATGCCGGCGCCCACCGAGATGAAGAAGAGGCCGAGCAGGAGCCCCTTGAACGGCTCGATGTCGCTCTCGAGCTCGTGGCGGTACTCGCTCTCCGCGAGCACGACGCCGGCGAGGAAGGTGCCCAGCGCTGCCGAGAGGCCGACCAGCTCCATCAGCACCGCGATCCCGACGACCAGGAGCAGCGCGGCGGCGGTGAAGACCTCGCGCAGCCGCGTCTCGGCGAGGAAGCGGAACACCGGACGGACGACGAAGCGACCTCCGACCACGATGCCGCCAACCGCGCCGAGCACGAGGAGCCCTTGCAGCCAGCCAGGGCGGGTGGGCTCGGCGGTCTCGACCGCGCCGCTCGAGGCGGCGAGCAGCGGGAAGATCGCCAGCATCGGGATGACTGCGATGTCCTGGAAAAGGAGCACCGAGAACGCGGCCTGGCCGCCCTCGCTCTTCATGAGGCCTTTCTCGCTGAGGCTCTGGAGGACGATCGCGGTGGACGAGGAGGAGAGGATCATTCCGATCGCCATGGCTGGCTTGACGTCGAGGCCGAGCGCGATGCCCATGGCGCCGACCGCGAGCGCGGTGACGACGACCTGTAAACCGCCGAGGCCGAGGATCGGGCGGCGGAGCTGCCAGAGCACGGACGGGCGCAGCTCGAGGCCGATCATGAACAGCATCATCACGACGCCGAACTCGGCCGCGTGCATCACGTCATGGCCCTCGTGGCCGACGAGGCCGAGCGCGAACGGTCCGATGATCACGCCGCCGATGAGGTAGCCGAGCACCGAGCCGAGCCCGAGGCGCTTGGCGATCGGCACGGTGAGGACTGCGGCGCAGAGATAGACGAAGGCTTGGATCAGCATTTCATTGCCTCATTCTGCGAGCGATGTCGTTGAGGCCTTCGGCCTTGGCCGCCTGTTCGAGATCGATCTTGTCGTCGCGCAGCGCCTCGATGAGCCGCCGGTAGTCCTGGATGTACGGGCCCACGTCGTCGTCGGTGCCGAGCGTAAGCGCGGAGTGCACGACGAAGGGCGGCAAGAAGCGCATCCCGCAGAGCCCGGCTGTGAGCTCGATGGGCGCGAGGAGCTGGCGCATGGTGTAGCGATTTCGTCCGCCCTCGCTGTACGCGCTCATCGGTGCGCCGGTGGTGACGACGTTGAAGAGGATCTTTCCTTTGAGCGCGGTGGCGTCGGTCCCATAAGCCCAGCCGTGCTCGAGGACGATGTCTTGCCAGTCCTTCAGGATCCCGGGCGTCGAGTACCAGTAGAAGGGGTGCTGCATGACCACCACGTCGTGCTCGACCAGGAGCGCTTGCTCGCGCTTCGCGTCGACCATGAGGTCCGGATACTTCTCGTAGAGATCATCGACGGTGACGCCGTCGACGCCCTCGAGGGCGCCGAGCAGCCGGCGGTTCACCCTCGATTTCTCCAGCGCCGGATGCGCGAAAAGGACGAGTATTCGACGGGGCACGAGTCCGAAATCGACGATTCGACGCCGAGAGTAAAGCGGTGACCGCGACGGAGAATCGCGCTAGCTCCTCCTGCGATGAGAACCTCCTTGGCCCTAACGGTCGCTGCGCGACCTGGCACGATCGTCGGCTCCCGGCTCGCAGGCTCGCGGGTCGCCGCCTTCTTGGCCCTAACGGTCGCTGCGCGACCTGGCACGATCGTCGGCTCCCG
>Ga0105047_10002943_pt1 | contig 30200 bp, 27 predicted proteins | sample MAT04_FD_78384 | JGI IMG/M metagenome (GOLD analysis project Ga0105047, IMG submission 78384) | Freshwater microbial communities from Lake Fryxell liftoff mats and glacier meltwater in Antarctica - MAT-04 (megahit assembly) | ecosystem: Environmental > Aquatic > Freshwater > Ice > Liftoff... | reverse complement strand
TGTAGATGAATCAGGTGATGATTATTTATTCCCGCTCAGCTATTTTTCATCCATCTCTTTGCCATAAAACCTGGTGGATATACTCGCGCTGCGTGCCTAATTTTCATAACCTGAGCACATCCTGGCCGCGATCTAACCTCAAATTTCAATCGTAGCCAGAGCGGCAGAATTTTATTAACTAAAACGGTCCGAGACGGATTCCCGAGGCCGTTTTTTTATTCTTGCTTTCTAATTCAAGGAGTCCCACATGAACGTATCCGAAGCCATCCGCACCAAACGCGCCGTGCGCGAATTTCAGGACAAACCATTATCTGATGAAATTGCGCATGCCATCCTGAACGCCGGGCGCAGATCACAATCATCCAAAAACAGCCAGGCCTGGCAATTTGTTGCCATCCGCGACAAGGAAGTGCTCAAAGCACTCTCGACCTGCGGTGAATGGGCCGGGCACATCGCCGGGGCCGCAATGGCAGTTGCCATTCTGATTCCCGATCCCAGCGAAAAGTTTCAGCGCCTGTTTGATGCCGGGCAAGCCGCGGCATTTATGCAGCTCGCCGCCTGGGAGCTGGGCATCGGTTCATGCCCGGCGTCCATATATGAATTCGAGAAAGCGCGAGAAATTTTGCGTTTCCCGGGCGAATGGCATTTACGCGTTGTGATCTCCTTTGGCTATCCGCTCAATGAGCAGGTAATCTCTGCACCACCCAAAAAAGGCGGGCGGCAAGAGTTCGAAAGCGTGGTTCATTGGGATAGTTGGTAAGGGTTGGCAGGCGTAAAAAAAACGTCTACCTTTATAATACCTATATGACAAACTCCCTTAATGCGTTTTTTCAGCCGCGAGGCATCGCCATCATTGGCGCGTCCAGTGACCCAACCAAACTCGGCTATGCCGTAGCGCGCAACCTGGTGGAGAGTGGTTACCAGGGCGCAATGCATCTGGTTAATACCAAAGGCGGCCGCCTGTTTGAGCGGATCATGCATTCGCGCATTGCTGATATTCCCGACCCGGTGGATCTGGCCGTTGTGATCGTCCCGGCTAACGCAGCCGCGCAAACCCTGCGTGAATTGGGCCTGCGCGGCATTCGCGCCGCCATTCTAACATCCGGCGGGTTCCGCGAGGCCGGTCCGCAGGGCGCAATATTAGAAGCCAATGTGCTCAAAACGTGTCATGAATTTGGCTTGCGCCTGATAGGACCCAACTGCGTGGGGCTGCTGGATACTCACCTGCCCTTTGATACCACCTTCCTACCGCCGCCCATGCCCGCCAAAGGTGATCTGGCCTTTCTTTCGCATTCCGGCGCCTTTTGCGCGGCAGTGATCGACTGGTCGCGCGGACAGGGTTTTGGTTTTTCGCGGTTGGTCTCGCTTGGCAACCAGACCGACCTGACTGAAAGCGACCTGCTGCCGGTAATCGCCAGCGACCCTGGCACAAAAACCATCTGCCTGTACCTGGAAACCATCCCAAACGGCGCAAAATTCCTGCAGGCCGCGCGCAGCATCACCCCCCACAAACCGATCGTAGCGCTAAAAGTGGGTCGAACGGCTGCCGGTCAAAAAGCCGCCGCCTCCCATACCGGGGCACTGGCAGGCTCCGAAGCCGCATTAAACGCCACATTTGCCAAAGCCGGTGTGCTGCGCGCAGCCACCGCCGAGCAATTGTTTGACTGGGCGCGGGCTCTATCCGCCTGCCCGCTGCCTGCAGGGCGCAGAGTGGCGATTCTGACCAGCGCTGGCGGCCCGGGTGTGATCGCAGCAGACGCGCTGGATATGGAAGGATTGAGCCTGGCAACCCTGACCGCCGAAAGTGAGGCGCGCATGCAGGAATTCCTGCCCTCTGCGGCCAGCACGCACAACCCCGTGGATATGCTGGCATCTGCCAACCCGCAGCAATACGCAGACTGTCTAAAGATTTTACTGGCCGACCCGGGTCTGGATGCGGTACTGCTCATCACTTTAGCGCCGCCCAGCTGCCTGGCTGAAGATGTTGCAGATGCCCTGATCCCGATCATCCAGGGCGCGTCCAAGCCGGTAGTGGTGGTCTCGATGGGCGCCAAAATCACCCAGATTGCGCATGAACATTTTAGCCAGGCGGGCATCCCAGATTTTCCCTTCCCCGAACGCGCAGCATCCGCACTGGGCGCACTTGCCCAGCGCGCTGAATTCTTGTTGAAAAAAGACAACGCACAGGCCGAAGACAGACAAAAGCCGGCTGGCGTGGCTGAAGGCTGCAGCGCCGAAGAACTGATAAGCGCGTACGGCATCCACAGCGCGGCGCTCAGGCTGGCGGCCAACCCACAGCAGGCCGCCCAGATTGCCGCAGAAATTGGTTTCCCACTGGTAGCGAAGATTGCCAGCCCGCATATCTCGCATAAATCAGATATTGGCGGGGTGCTGCTTAATCTAAACAGCGTGGAAGATGTGACTGAGGCTTACGCCATACTGTACCAGCGCGCCAGCTCCGCCCGACCCGATGCCCACCTGGAGGGTATTACCTTGCAGCGCCAGATCGGCGCCGGGCAGGAAGTTATTATTGGCGCGGTGCGCGATCCGCAATTTGGCGCGCTGATGATGTTTGGTTCAGGCGGGGTGGAGGCTGAAGGGCTCAAAGATGTGGCTTTCGCATTGGCACCCCTCACCACGTCAGAAGCAGGGAAACTATTACAAAAAACCTGGGCCGGAAAAAAGCTGGCTGGTTTTCGCAGTATCCCGCCTGCCGATAAACAGGCGGTCATCGAAGCGCTGGTTAACCTCTCCTGGCTGGTTAGCGAGCATCCTGAAATCAGTGAAATTGAGATCAACCCATTACGCGTGCTCAGCCAGGGCGCAGTGTCGGTGGATGTGCGCATGAAACGCGATTGAAGATAAAATTGTGGAGAAAAAGTGGAGATTTTATCCATACTATTTGGTTTTATGCTACACTAAATTTATGGAAATGTCACCTTTTCTTATTGATGCAATCGGCTGGATTGGTGCCGCGCTGGTCTTGCTTGCTTATGCTTTACTATCCATCCAGTGGATGCACGGCAACTCTTTCAGTTACCAATTTTTGAATGTTATCGGCGCGGTCATGCTGGTGATCAACTCGTATTATTTGCGAGCCTACCCTTCTGTGGGCGTCAATGCCGCCTGGGTGGGCATTGCGCTTCTGACGTTGTTGCGTGATTGGTGGCGCGGGCCAGCCGAAGCGTATAAAAAAGTGACCACACAATTTTCCAAACGGATCAGTTTACAGAAGATCACGCTCAAGCGCATCAAGTTTCCCAACTTAAAGCACCAAAATCGAAAAACCCGGCCTGTCACAAACGGCTTTGGGCAAACTCAGCTTTCTTGAGCCTCACCAACCGCGACCAGACAGGATGACCAGATATTCAGGACTCTTTTCCAATATCTCAGCATCCTGTTTTTTAATTGCTTCCCTATTCAACAAGAAGAACCCCTGCGAGAGCCAACATGCCCATTTTGAAAAATATATTCATTTATCCAGTCAAATCCCTGCGCGGACATCAGGCCGAACACACGAACGTGGCACGCATGGGCCTCGAAAACGACCGCCGCCTGATGGTGGTTGATCCACAGGGCATATTCCTGACCCAGCGCGATCACGCGCGTATGGCACTGATCACCCCGCACTTCGAAAATGAAAGCCTCCGCCTATCAGCGCCTGGCATGCCAGAACTAACCATTCCAGTGCGCAAGACCGGTCAGCCGGTGAGCGTGGAAATCTGGGACGACAGCGGTGTGGCTGCGCTTGACCAGGGCGATTTGCCAGCACGCTGGCTAACGGAATTTCTAGAGATGCCCGCCAGGTTGGTACACATGGCGCCTGACTTCCAGCGTAAAGTCAGCCTTGAGTACGCCGTCCAGCCGGATGATCACGTCAGCTTTGCAGACGGATTCCCAATTTTGATCGTTTCGCAAGAATCGCTGGACGATCTCAACAGCCGACTGGAAATGCCCATCCCGATCAACCGCTTCCGGCCCAACCTGGTTGTCAGCGGCACAACACCCTTCGCTGAAGATCATTGGAAGCGCATTCGTATCGGTCAGATTGAATTGGCGCTGGTGAAACCGTGCGCGCGCTGTAATGTGCCCACCATTGACCAGGACACAGCCGAAAAAGGCAAGGAGCCCAATACCACCCTGGCGCTGTTCCGCAAATTCAACGGCAAGGTAATGTTCGGGGTCAATGTCATTCCATTAACAACCGGTCCGCTCTCAATGGGAGACCCTGTCGAAATACTGGAATAGCAAGATCGGTCCACTCCATAAATCATGCAGGGGCTGCTTTTGGCAGCCCCTGCATGATTTGGAAACTATCCGTACAACTCTCGCCGGAAAAACTCAGGAATGGCAAATGCTGCACGGTGGATTTCCGGATTAAGGTAATTGTTCACACCGGGCGGGTAAGGACGCTGCAAGCCATTTTCCCAGGGTGTATCTGAAACATACATAAAACCGATGCCGCCGCCGGGGTAGGTAGGAACCTGGGCATAGTAATAGGCCGGGTTTTTGCTTAACTTTCCAGCAGTGGCATAGATGGTTTTGATCAATTCAGCGTCAAAATACGGCTGCTCGCACTGGGTAGCGGCAGCCCCGCCCGGAGCCAGCGCGCGCACCATCAGTTTATAAAACTCATCACTAAAAAGGCGCTCCGCCATACCAATCGGGTCGGTGGTATCAGAAATGATCACATCAAACTGGCCCGGGTTCTCTTCCAGGTAGCCGAAAGCATCCCGAACCAGCAGCTTGGCACGCGGATCGGCCCAGGGGTCGCCAAAAGCCGGGAAATACTGGCGTGAGTAATCGACAACCTTTTGATCCAACTCACACACCACAGCCTGCTCCACGCATGGGTAACGCAGCACCTGCTGTAGGGAACCGCCATCGCCCCCGCCCACAATCAGAACACGCTTCGGCGAGCCGACTGCCAGCATGGGCACATGCACAATCATTTCATGGTAGCCCATATTGTCGCGTTCAGTCAGTTGGATGATCCCATCCAGAACCAGCGTATTTCCAAAAAACTCTGTTTCAAAAACCTGCAAGTGCTGATATTCAGTCTGCTCATCCACAAATTGCCGGTTAATCTTCAAAGCCTTGCGGTAATAGGGATGCAGATCTTCACTGAACCAACGCTCGCTCATACACGCTCCTGAGTGGTGATTGCGGGAACAGGCATGGCAAAACGCTCAACCTCTGCATCACGATCCAGTTTACGCAGGGAAAAATTATCTGCACCGAGAGCAGTTTTGATCTCTTGAATAAGCGGGATCAAATCCTTACCAATCGCGCAGGTGAAAAGGTCAATCGCACAGTAGCCGTATTCGGGCCAGGCATGCAAACTTGCATGCGACTCTGCGAGCAGCAAAAAGCAAGTAAAGCCGTGCGGGCTGAACTTGTAAAAGCCCTCATCCACAACCGTCAGGCCGCTTTGTTTCACGGCCCCGGAAAACAGGGCATAAGCGTGTTCAGGGTTGAACAACACTTCACGGTTGCAGTTGGAGAGATCACAGATATAGTGCTCTCCAAGTTTCAAAGTCGCGTTCACTCACACCTCCGAAAATAGAATATAGAACGGGGCTGGATTATCAATCAATCTGGCCCTGTGTCAATGCCAGGCAGGTGCGCATATTCGGCAGTTTTTTGGCACCCAGACATCATAATCAGCAAAAAACATGGGGGTAAATATTCAATAAATCATATTTTCCAGAAAACACAGCTTTTACAAAGCGAGTTAAAATATGACCCGACATAACAAAAATAGCGGGCCTCCAATTATGGTAAGATTGCTTCAAATTCCGGAATTAACATCTGGCAAAATGAAAAAACTTTCCCTTGCTCTGGCTCAAATAAATACCAAACTTGGCGATGTGGACGCCAATCTTGAAAAACACCTGGCCCTGGCTCACGAAGCCGGGCAAGGCGGCGCCGATCTGATTATTTTCCCCGAGCTATCGCTCACCGGCTATGTACTGCAAGATATTGCCGCCAGTGTAGCACACCGCCCCAACCCGCATGACGCGCTTTTCAAACGCCTGTTACCTGCATCAAACACGTTAGATATGGTGGTCGGCTTTGTTGAAGAAGATGAGCGTTACCGCTATTACATCTCCGCGGCCTATTTATCCAACGGAAAGATCAGCCACGTTCATCGAAAGGTATACCTGCCCACCTATGGCATTTTTGATGAAAAACGCTATTTTGCCGCTGGCGACAGATTCCGTGCCTTTGACACAAAATTTGGCCGGGCCGGAATTTTGATCTGCGAAGATTTCTGGCACGCATCTTCACCGTACACACTTTGGCTCGACGGCGCCGACTTGATGCTTTTCACCTCAGCCTCGCCCGGACGCGGCGTTACGGATGAGATACTCGGCTCTGCCCAGTGGGTGGAAACGGTCAACCGCACCTATGCCGGATTGTTCACAACCTTTGTCGCACACGCCAACCGGGTTGGCTTTGAAGATGGGCTGAACTTTTGGGGCGGCGCAACCGTCTATGACCCGGATGGCAAACTGGTGGCAAAAGCCCCTTATAACCAGGAAGGCATCACCATCGCAGAACTAGACCTGAACCAGCTGCGGCGCACCAGGGTCAGACTGCCAGTGCTGCGCGATGAACGCAGCGAGGTGGTGCTGAAAGAGCTGCAGCGTATCGCCAACAAATCATCCTGAGTGACTATGAATATTGACCTTTCAATCAATACCGAGCTCGTCCGCGATTTACTGACGCGCTTCATTGCTTCCGAAATTACCCGCACCGGGTTCAAGCGCGCGGTACTTGGCGTTTCTGGCGGAATTGATTCGGCCCTGGTTGCCTACCTGGCAGTAGATGCACTGGGCGCTGAAAATGTGCTCGCCGTGCGCATGCCTTATAAAAGCTCATCACAGGATTCACTGGAGCATGCGCAGCTAGTGATTGACGCGCTGAAAATGCCATCACTGACCATCCCCATCACTCAGAGCGCCGATGGGCTGATCAACCAATTTCCTGAGATGTCCAACATGCGCAAAGGCAATATCATGGCACGCTGCCGCATGATTACACTCTATGATCAGTCCGAAGCCTTCAAAGGGCTGGTGGTGGGCACCGGCAATAAAACCGAAATCATGCTGGGCTACTCCACCCTTTATGGAGATTCAGCGCATGCACTGAATCCGATCGGCGACCTGTACAAGGCCCAGATACGGCAGCTTTCACGCGCTTTGGGTATCCCCAGCGCAATTATTGATAAACCGCCTTCAGCCGATTTGTGGGCCGGGCAAACTGATGAACAGGAATTGGGCTTCACATATGAAGAAGCTGACCGGCTGCTTTACCTGCTGGTAGACCAGCGTTACAGCCCTGAAGAGTGTGTACAGGCCGGTTTTTCAACGCAATTTGTGGATACGGTCGTCAAACGCATTCGCCGCAATCATTTCAAGCGGGTCATGCCGCCGGTTGCCAAAATCACCATGCGCACCTCCGGTTATGACTTTCTGTATATCCGCGACTGGGGCACCTGAAATTCCTGCAACAACCAGCCTGTGACAAGCGCATAGCTTTTACCGATCGCTTGTCACTATTTTTGTCTGTCATCACCTATAAACACTCAAAAACAGGATTCTGACATTCATGCAACTCCGCATTCCCCCCGCGCTTAAAAACAAGCGCTTTTTTATGTTATGGGCCGGCCTGCTGATCTCTGTGGCAGGTTCACAAATGCAGCTGGCCGCCATTCACTGGCACATCCGCAGCCTGACAGGCACGCCAGACCCCATGGCGCTGGGCGGGATTGGCCTGGCACGCATTTTGCCGGTGATCGTCTTCTCACTCTTTGGCGGAACATTCGCCGATACCTTTGACCGCCGCAAAATATTATTTATTACCCAGAGCCTGATGGCACTGACAGCCGCGCTGCTGGCACTGCTAACTTTCATGGGAAATATCCAGATCTGGCACATCTATGCGCTCACCGCCATCCAGGCTGGCGCGATTGCCTTTGACGGCCCCGCCAGGCAGGCAATCGTCCCCAACCTGGTGAGCCCGCAAGATCTGCCAAACGCCTTCAGTCTTAATTCAATTGCTTTCAATGCAGGCGCGGTGATTGGCCCGGCCCTAAGCGGCGTAGTCATCGCCACCCTGGGCCAGGGTTACACCTATTTTTTCAATGCTGTTTCTTTTCTGGCGGTTATTTTCGCACTACTGGCGATTGGCGAAATTCCCCAGGATCTGAAGAAAGCCAGCGGCATTAGCCTGAGCGCGATTGGCGAAGGCTTTCGCTTCATCTTCTCGCGCCAGATCATACTCTCCACCATGATCATGGACTTCTTTGCCACCTTCTTTGCTTCAGCGAGCACCATGATGCCGATTGTAGCGCGCGATATTTTGAACGTGGGTGAAGTGGGCTACGGACTGCTGATCTCGGCCCAGGCGATTGGCTCGGTCACAGCCGGAATCGTGATCTCACAAATTGCGGTTATCCGCAAACAAGGCCCGCTGTTCCTGGCGGCAGTCATGGCTTTTGGGTTAGCCACAGTCGCCTTTGGCTTCTCAAATACTTTTGGACTGGCAATGGTTACACTGGTGCTGATCGGCGCCGCGGATACCGTCAGCACCATCATCCGCAACACCATCCGGCAATTACAGACCCCCGATCACATTCGTGGACGTATGACCAGTATCAATCAAATCTTTTTTCTGGGCGGCCCGCAGTTAGGCGAGGTGGAATCAGGCCTGGTGGCAGCAGCCTTTGGCGTGCCGTTTGCGATCATCTCCGGGGGCATTGGGACAATTATCGCAGCAGGTTTAATCATGTGGAAATGGCCGCAATTGCGAAAATACGAAGGCCAGTGACCCCCACTCCACAACGATGACATCCTATTTACAACCCCCATCTAAAATCTTTCAGATGGGGGTTTGTTTTGGAATTTCTAATACAACTTAATTATTACGAAATGGCACAATTACGGCGTTATTGTCCTATAATTGTAACATTCGTGACATTAATCACGATCCGATTGTGACACTTTTCACTATAAATTCTCCAAAGATACCCTTACAATATTAGTAAACGTTTACCAAATTAGTAATATATAGTGGATAAACATGCTCCGAATAAACCGTCAAACAGATTATGCCGTTCGTGTCCTGCTCGCACTCGCTTCACGCGAAGAGAATGTACGGCTTTCATCTGCCGTAATTCGAGAAGAAATGCTCATCCCCCACTCCTTCATGCCGCGGATTGTGGCACAGTTAGCCAACGCCGGCCTTGTAAAAACATTCCCGGGGCGCGAAGGTGGTCTTCAGCTTGCACGCCCGGCAGCCAATATCACGATCCGCGATGTGGTTGATGTGTTCGAAGGACCCATCCTGCTGTCAGAATGCATGCAACCGCACGGCGAAGACGATTGTCCTTTCGCGGGAAATTGCCAGGTGCGCTCAAAATGGGGCCGCGTACAAATGGCAATGCTGCGCGAAATGGCAGCCATCAACTTTGCTGGCCTGGCCCACGAAGCGAAAACCAATCCCCCGGCTGCCAACAATCCTTTTTCATTGTTGTAAACGTAAGGGCCGGCCCGCTCATCTCTTTGAGCAAAATTTGCCCTACTTAATGAAATTCGTTTTTTCAAGGAGAAACTATGGATCCAGTTACACTTTCACGGTGGCAGTTTGCACTCACCACCATCTACCATTGGCTGTTTGTTCCTCTCACGCTGGGCATGGGTTGGTTTGTGGCCTTTATGCAGACCCGCTATTTCCAGACCAAAGACCCGATCTGGCGCAAAATGTACAAATTCTGGGGGAAACTCTTCCTGATCAACTTCGCCATCGGCGTGGTGACAGGTATCGTGCAAGAATTCCAGTTCGGTATGAATTGGAGTGAATACAGCCGCTATGTTGGCGATATCTTTGGCGCACCGCTGGCTGTGGAAGCGCTGCTGGCCTTCTTCTTGGAATCCACTTTCCTGGGCATCTGGATCTTTGGCGAAGACAAAGTATCTGCAAAAGTTCACCTGGCTTCCATCTGGATGGTCGCGATTGGCTCCAACCTCTCCGCATTATGGATTTTACTGGCGAATTCCTTCATGCAGGCTCCACCCGCCAACGCCTATACTTTTAATGCCGCCAACGGCCGCCTGGAATTGATCAACTTCTTTGCCCTGGCTGGCAACCCCAAAGGCTGGATCTTCTTCTTTCACACCGTTTCAGATGGTCTGGCGATGGCCGCCTTCCTGATTTTGGCTGTCAGCGCTTATCATATCGCCCGCAAACAAAACCTGGATTTCTTCAAGCGTTCCTTCCAGATGGCCGCAATCATCGGCCTGGTTGCCAGCGTTCTTGTTTTCCTGGGCGGGCACACCATGGGCCAGTACATGAAAGAAGTCCAGCCGATGAAAATGGCCGCGCTCGAAGGGCTCTGGAAAACTGAACAGCCCGCTTCGTTCTCGCTGCTCACCATTGGCGACCTGAGCGGGAAAAAGGAAATCTGGTCCTTTCGCATTCCATATGCCATGAGCTTCCTGGCCTGCAACAACTTCACCTGTGAAGTACAGGGTGTTGATGATCTTCAAGCTCAAGCGGTAAAAGACTTCGGCCCCGGAGATTACATCCCGTTGATGGTAGTCACCTACTGGACCTTCCGCATCATGATGGCTTTTGGTTTAGTGATGATGGGTGTGACCGCCTTCTTCGTTTGGGCCAATGCCCGCGGCGATATCACCAGGGCCAAATGGATGAAATGGGCGCCCTGGCTGCTGCTGCTGCCTTACCTGGCAAACGCCAGCGGCTGGCTGCTGACTGAAATGGGCCGCCAACCCTGGATCGTCTATGGCCTGCTCAAGGTAGAAGACGCTGTTTCTCCCAACCTGACCATTGTAGACCTGTGGATCTCTCTAATCGGCTACACTCTGGTTTATGGTTCCCTGGCAGTCGCCATGGTGTACCTGATGAAGAAATATGCCGTCGCTGGCCCGGATGCCGCCATGCACGAATCGGTGGATGTCGCGCCGTCACTCGTTGGGTCGCAAGACTAGGCCTGGAGAAAATACTATGTCATACGAATTCCTGCAAATACTCTGGTTCATCCTGATCGCTGTCCTGTGGATCGGTTTCTTCTTCCTGGAAGGCTTTGATTTCGGCGTAGGAATGCTGCTGCCCTTCCTCGGCAAAAAAGACGAAGAACGCCGCGCCATCATCAACACCATCGGCCCCGTCTGGGATGGAAATGAAGTCTGGCTGCTGACAGCCGGCGGCGCAACCTTCGCGGCCTTCCCGCACTGGTATGCAACCATGTTCAGCGGTTTCTACCTGGCGCTGTTCCTGCTGCTGGTTGGCCTGATCATCCGAGGTATTTCATTCGAGTACCGCTCCAAAGATGCCTCACCCAAATGGCGCAACACCTTCGATTGGATGATCGCCATCGGCTCATTCCTATGCTCCCTATTGCTGGGAACCGCCTTCGCCAACCTGGCGCGCGGCGTGCCGATCGACGCTCAAAAAATGTTTACCGGCAACCTGTTCACTCTGCTTAACCCTTACGGCCTGCTGGGCGGCCTGACCACGGTTTCCATTTTCCTGCTGCACGGCGCCAACTTCCTGGGCATCAAGCTCGAAGGAAAACTGCGCCAGGACGTTAATGTGCTTGCCAAAAAGCTGTGGATCGCTGCTTCCGTCCTGTACATTGGCCTGGGTATCTTTACCTATGCGGCTGGCTTCTGGGCGCGCGGATTCATCGACCCTGGCATTGCGCCGATCGCGGCAGTCGCTGTTTTGCTGGTGGCTGGCTATTTCATCAATAAGAAAATGGAAGGCTGGGCCTTCATCATGGTGGCACTTAACATCGTGCTGACCCAGGTGACTTTCTTCAGCATGACCTTCCCCAATGTCATGCTCTCCACCACCGACCCTGCTTTTAGCCTGACGATCTATAACGCTTCATCTTCACAATACACCCTGACCGTCATGTCTGTGGTAGCCCTGATCTTCGTTCCGATCATTCTTGTTTACCAGGGTTGGACCTACTACATGTTCCGCAAACGCGTTTCCACCGATAAAAAGTCCCTGGTTTATTAAAGTTAGCGCCCCCCAAAGGCTCAATAACCTTTGGTGGGCGTCTTTTCCACAACACCCTTTCCCAGCCGAATTTTAGTGACAAAAACCTGTCATTTATCCTATGATTGTCATACGATGTGATCTGGGGCGTTGACTCAGCGCACAAAACGTCTTATACTATTGTGTACAGAGGTTACCCATTCATGCGCTTTTATCAAACTTACTCGGTAAAAATTTTCTAAAAGGCACGCGCCTGTCTGCGTGCCTTTTATATTTCTCTGGAAAAAGGAGAGTAAAAAAAATGGATTATGGGATGATTGGAAAGATCGAGAAAGCCAAGCGGTATGCAGAAGATCGTAAGAGATTCCGCTTCAATAAGTTTGACGTAACCTTCCACGGTGATAACAATGAACACCATGTTTTGTTTGAAGACGGTGCCTTTCAATGCGACTGTGAGTTTTTCCTCACTCACAAACGCTGCGGACACACCATGGCACTCGAAATCCTGCTTAAAGAGATGATCCCGGTCACACAAGAACAGTAAACACAACCAAATACGTGTTGCCATGCCCAAAAGGTCATTACAGCCTTTTGGGCTTTTTTTTCAGGTAAAATACATAGCATGACCCATCAAATTTCTCGCCGCGATTTTTTAAAAATATCCGGGACCGGCCTGGGCGCAATTGCCCTGGCTCCTTACATGCCGCCGTTGGAAGAATTTCCTGACGGCACCATCATCCGCGTGGCAAGCAGCGGCCTGAAAGATAAAGGCATCCCCATTTATTACAAGCCAAACGATACCAGCGGGATTGTCAGGATGGTATTCCGTGATGAGCTTCTCAACGTATATGAAGAAGTCAACTCGGGCACACCGGGGTACAACCCGATCTGGTATCGCGTTTGGGGCGGCTTTGTGCACCGCGCCCGCATGCAAAAAGTACAATATAGCTACAACCCAATTGTTCAGACCATCCGCGAAAAAGGTCAACTGGCCGAAGTGACAGTGCCTTACACCCAAGCCATGCGCTTGGTTGGCAAAAACTGGCAGCAGGTCTACCGTTTATATTACAGCACAGTGCACTGGGTGAAAGCCGTGGAAGCCGGGCCGGATGGACAACCCTGGTACAGCGTTCTGGATGAGCTGCTGGATATTACCTACAACGTCCCGGCCAGTCACCTGCGCCTGATTGCGGATGAAGAAATCACCCCGATTTCTCCCGATGTCCCTTTTGAGCAAAAACACATAGAGGTTTCGCTTGCAACGCAAAGGGTAAATTGTTTTGAAGGCGACAAGAACGTATTCTCCACCATTATTTCATCCGGGCGCGTCAATGACTTTCCGGGGCCAAACGGCATTCCTACCACCACCCCGTCAGGAACCTTCCATATTAACGTCAAGATGCCGTCCAAACACATGGGCAGCGGCGACCTGGCATCCGCTGCCGATATTGGAGCTTACCAGCTGCCCGGCGTTCCCTGGACAACCTTTATCCAATTCCAGGGGCGCTCTTTCCAGGGGCATGCTTTTCACGGCACCTACTGGCACGATAATTTCGGTGTACCCATGAGCAGCGGCTGCATCAATATGCGCACCGAAGAAGCCAAATGGTTATTCCGTTGGTGCCTGCCCGCTGCGCCAGCCAGCGATATCGACCCCCTGACGCTCGACAAAAAAGGTTTCGGCACCCCCGGAATCGTCACTGCTTAATATGCCTGTCCTGCACTGGAACGGAAAAAGCCTGCTCCCCGCTCAGCCCGCCACGCTGACGCTTGACTCGGTCACCTATCCAGGCGGAGCAGGATGGCCCGCAGCCATCCCCAAAAACCAGCTCTACCTGGGCGACAATCTAGCGGTCATGACCGCCTTACTGCCCCAATACGAGGGGCGTGTAAATTTAATTTATGTAGACCCGCCATTTTTCACCAACCGGCACTTCACCGCCCGCATCGGCCGAGGCGAAGATTCGCGTAAACCACGCGAATGGCAGCTGGCAGCCAGCTACACAGATCATTGGGAAAATCTGGACGCTTATATCGACTTCCTTTACCAGCGGCTGGCGTTGATGTACCGCCTGCTGTCTCAAGGTGGAACGCTGTACGTGCACCTGGATTGGCACGCAGATTCTTACGCGCGCCTGCTGTTGGATGAATTTTTTGGGGCGGAAAATTTCCTGAATGAAATCATCTGGACCTACCACGGCCCATCCCCCATTCGCTCAGCCTTCAACCGCAAGCACGATACCATCCTGGTGTACACAAAAGGTCCCCAATACACCTTTAATGCGGATGCAGTCCGCGTGCCGTATGACAAAACCACAGTGAAAACCTTTGCTTCCTCAACCAGGGCAGGCTTTGGCAAAGTACCCGACCTTGAGCGCGGCAAAGTCCCCGAAGATTGGTGGTATTTCCCCGTTGTTGCGCGCATGCACAACGAACGCACGGGCTACCCAACCCAAAAACCAGAAGCGCTCATCCACAGGATCATTCTGGCATCTTCAAACCCAGGCGATCTTGTGGCCGATTTTTTCTGCGGTTCAGGCACCACCCCGCTTATGGCAGCCAAAAATGGACGCCGATTTTTAGCAACCGATGCCACCTTCCGCGCCATTCACACCACCCGCGAACGATTGGTGAGAGCTGGCAGCGCGCCCTTTTCTCTGCACACCAGCCTCACAGAAGAATTTTCAACCCCCACAAATGACCGCTTTGATTTTCGGATGGATGACAACCAGCTGCACATCACCGGACCGGAATACCCTGCCTATTGGGAAATTGATCCGCAATGGGATGGAAAGGTGTTTCGCAGCGCGGCACAGGCAGTTTTACCGCTGCGCTCAGCCATCATAGAAACCTGCCTTTCACTCCCTGAAACAAACATTGCGGACACAGTTTGCGTGCGGGCAGTGACAAGCCAGGGAGAACAAATTCAAATCCCCCTGCCAAAATAAAAACTGGCAAAGAATAATCTTCACCAGTTTTGTTTTATTTAGACATCCAGCCGGTAGCCCACGCCCCGCACAGTGTGCAGAAAACGCGGATGATCGGGTTCCATCTCAATCTCACGCCGCAGCCATGAGATGTGCACATCCAATGTGCGTGTATCACCTGTGTAATTCGTTTCCCAAACCTGTTTGAACAGCTCCTCACGTTCAATCACCTCACCGCGGTGCGCCAGTAAAATCTGGAGCAGCATCGTGAGGCGCGGAGTGAGGCGGGCGTTTTTGCCAAGGCATTTCACACGCCGGTGTTCAACATCCAAACGGATAGGCCCCGCATGAATAACATTGGCGCCATCACCGGGTAAAAGCGGCTTAAGCCGGTTAACAAGTTTTTGGACTGTAAAAGGTAAATTAAGCACCACATCCGCGGCAGATTTTTCCACTACCTTTTCGGCTTCCAGAATCAGAACGATCGGTAAATGTTCTTCCTGTTTTTCACGCAAAGACTGGCAAATACGCACACCGGTGGAACCTATGGAAGCAGCATTGACAATTACCAGATCTGGAATAACATCATCCAGACATGCCAGTGCCTCACTTCCATTTGCAACAGCAGTAACCAAATATTCCTTCTTTTGCAATAGAGCAGCAAAAACAGGACGCTCGGCTTTTTTTCCTTCAATAATTAAGATGCTAACGCTGGCCATTTTCCTCACTATTCAGAACAAACCTTCATTCTGGCGAACAGTTCCCCCAATAAAAGAAGGAAAAAGACGGGTAAAAAGCTACCGCCGCCAATATGGTCTCCGCATTATACTCCAATCTTAACAAATCGCAGAGAACCAGCAGTACTAATTGCCCCGAAAAACGATCACCAAAAGCTAATCGTAGATGCGTTTTGGCAGTGCTCAACCCACAAAATTTCAGTGCCAGGCAGCCCGCTAACGCCAGATCAATCAAACCTGCTTGATCTGGTCACACGAAAATGGCGAGCAGATTCGCGCTCCAGATATTGTCGGCGAAGCTTTGAATAACATTACACCCAACGCGGCCACAAATTGCGCTTTATTCAAGCGGAAAACCGCAATTTGTGGCCGTAGGTATTATAAAATTTCAGAAAATCCAAATTGCCGTTTGTGATGGATTAATTTGCACGAACTGCAACAACAGGCCTTTGAAAGCGTACCAGGCTGACCAGTAACACCACAAAATAGGATAAATAACCGATCACCATCGTCAAAGAAGGAGACGCGCTGTAACCGAAGAGCGCTTTAAGTGCCAGGCCCACTCCAGCCTCATCGCTCAGAACTTGCGAAAAATCCCAAACATGTTCAATACCAGCCGGGATCCAGCCCAACTCATTGAACTCATGGATCCCCAGCCCCACCAATCCCGCCGCAAACAATACCAGTAGAAAATTGGTAGTCTGGAAAAAGTTTTTCATGTTCATGCCACGCGTGCTTACCAGAAGCATCCAACCCAACACAGCCGCGCCCGCGAGACCCATAGCCGCACCTGCCACCATCTCAAGTGGGCTGGAGGTGAGCCTGGCAGCCAGCAAGAACAGCGCCAATTCAATTCCTTCGCGCACCACAGCCAGAAAAGCCAGCATAAAAAGTCCGCGGCTGCCATTTTCCGCCAACGCTGCGCCAGTTTTAGCCTCAATTTCGCCCTTGAATGACCTACCCTGGCGGCGCATCCAAAAAATCATCCAGGTCAAAATCCCGGCGGCCAACAACATGGTCAATCCTTCAAACAGCATTTCACCGGTGCCTTCAAACTCCATCCCCAGCCAATTAAGAGCCAGCGCTGCCAGGGCGCTAACGAGTACAGCAGCGGCCACGCCATACCAGACAACCGGCTTTAATTGAACACGATTCGTCTTTTGCAAAACGCCAAAAACGATACCAATAATTAAGGCTGCTTCCAGCCCTTCGCGCAACGACAAAACGAAACCAGCTAGCATAATCTACCTCCAGGTTGAAAAAGAATTTATTGCAAAGATGTGTTTTTTGACAAAGCCAGTTACATGATACAATAAATAACGCAAGACAATCATATATATTAGTATATGCTAACTTTCCATATTAGTCCAGATATTTTGTCACAAAAAGCCGGTAACTTATGTCACAAAACTTAACCTCAGCCGCCCAAACCCGCCCCACTCACACAGTAGAAGATTACTTAATGAGTATGTATGTCATGGAGCGTGACAACGGAGAAATCATCGCGGCACGCCTGGCAGAAATTCTGGATGTTGCACCTGCCACCGTCGCAATGACACTTAAACGCATGGAACGCGACAACTGGATTACTGGCACAGGCCGCAAGACCATTCATCTGACCGAAACCGGGCGCTCCGCAGCTTTCTCAGTGACCCGCAGGCATATGTTAACCGAATGGCTGCTGGTCAAAATATTAAAAGTGCCCATTTCTCAAACCCACAATGAGGCGCACGGTATTGAACATGCCATATCGCCCCAGTTGGAAGAAAGGATGCGCAGCGTGCTGGGCGATCCGCAAGTCTGCCCGCATGGCAACCCCTTCCCCGGCTGTGAAGCCGCAGTAGCAGACTGGATGCCCCTGACAGACCTGCAAGCCGGAGAAACAGTCATCATCCGGCGTATTCATGAATCCGCCGAAGACAACCAGGAAATCCTAAAATTCCTGGTTGAAAATGATGTCGTGCCTGGTATTCAGGCGCACATGCTGGAAATTCTGCCATTTAACCAGACCATCACCATCTCCATCAACAACAAACCTATCACACTGGGTTTCCCGGTGGCACGCTTTGTTTTCGCACAACAAACCAGCCCTGCATAATACTGTCAAACGAGTGTTTTTGAAAGGAAAAATATGCCCCTTATAAACATCCTCAAGCCCCGGCGGCTCGCAGCAGGTCAAACAATCGGAATAGCCGCACCCGCCAGCCCGCCCAACGATCCCGAAAACCTGCGTTTTGCGATCGATACCGTTGAATCCCTGGGCTTTAAGGTAAAGCCAGCCGCGCATCTCTTTCATCGTGACGGTTACCTGGCGGGTGATGACAGCATCCGCGCGGCAGATCTGAATGAGCTTTTTGCCGATGATGAAGTCGACGCCATCTTCTGCGCGCGCGGCGGTTACGGTGCTTCCAGGCTGCTGCCCCTGCTCGATTATGAAAGCATCCAGACCCATCCAAAAGTTCTGCTTGGCTACAGTGACATTACCGCGTTGCTATCGGGCATCCATCAAAAAACCGGACTGGTCACTTTCCACGGACCGATTGCAGGGCAGGCGTTTTCCAATTACACACTGGCAGAATTTAAAAAAGTACTCTTTACCCCCCAAAGCCCCATGCTTCTGGGCGCGCCGCCCGCTTTTGAACCCGGCGAAGGACGCGTGGAAAAAACAAACCGCATCACCACGCTGGTTCCAGGCAAAGCGCGCGGCCGCCTGCTGGGAGGCAACCTGAGCCTCGTTGCGCATCTTACCGGCACACCTTACATGCCAGATTTTACAGGCTGCATTCTATTTTTGGAGGATGTGAGCGAAGCAGTTTACTCCATCGACCGCATGCTCACCCAGTTATGGCTGGCGGGCTGCCTGCAAAAAACAGCCGGAATTGTCTTTGGCAAATTCAGCGAGATGCGCTCCTCCGAGTGGGTTCAAAACCGTCTATTGGAAGATGTGTTGGCCGAACGTGTGCGCGCCCTGGGCATCCCTGCAGTCAGCGGGCTGATGATAGGGCACGTAGAAGATCAGACCACCCTGCCGGTCGGCTGCATGGCTGAGTTGGACGCAAGCACGCGATCGCTGACCTTGTTGGAAGAACCGGTTAGCTAAAGACTGGCATAAACAAGAGGGGAAGTATTCAAACAGATCAAGACAATGCAAATCAAACCCGCCAGATGAACAAGTAAAACGTTTACAATCAAGCCAATGTACATCCACCTCACGGCACACTCCGCGTACTCGTTGCAAGAAGGGCTGGCGCTGCCCGTAGAGCTGGCACAGGCTGCCAGCGCCTGTGGTATGCCGGCACTTGGTCTGACCGATCACCGCAACCAGACTGGCGCGCTTGAATTTGTGCACGCCTGCCAGAATGCCAGCATCCAACCTGTGCTGGGGTTGGAAGTTGACTTGCAGCACGGCATGTTGGCCCTGCTCGCCACCAGCATGGCTGGCTGGTCGAATCTCTGCCGCCTGAGCAGCACCCTGGCCTTGCGTGACGACCCGGAAGCCGCCTGCACGCTCGAACTGCTAGCCCCCTGCACATCAGATCTGATTGCCCTGTGCGATGGACAGGCTCCAGATGAACTTCTTGCTGAACTAAAAGGGCTTTTTCCCAACCGGTCTTACCTTACATTCAAAGACCCGGCGCGCGGTCTGCCCGTCTCCAACCGGGCTCGCAAACTAGGCCTGCCGCTAGTCGTCACGCACCCGGTTTATTACATCACCCCCCAACAGGCCAACCTGCAGCGAACGCTGGCCGCCATCCGCCGGATTCAACCCATCAGCAGCCTGCCTGAACAAGCGTTCGCACCTGAGGGCGCTTACTTTACCAGCGCCAAAGAGATGGATGCGCGTTTCCGACACTTTCCAGCCGCACTTTCCGCCACCCGCGAAATTGCCGAACGCTGCAAATTCAACCTACCCCTGGGCGTGGCGCACATGCCCACTGTCCCCCTGCCGCCCGGGCAAAGCGCTGCCCAGGTATTAAGACAAAAAGCAGAAACCGGCGCGCGCAATCTATACGGCGAAATCACTGTTGAGATACAGGCCCGGCTAGACCGTGAAATTGAAATTATCGCCCGCATGGGTTTTGAGCCAATCTTCTTAATTGTCGAAGATATCCTGAACTATTCACGCGAAAAAGGCGTGCCGTATTCATCGCGCGGTTCTGCAGCCTCTTCGCTGGTGGCGCACTGCCTGGGGATCACCAGCCCGGACCCAATCAGGTTGAATCTTTACTTCGAACGCTTCCTGAACCCGGCGCGCAGCACCCCGCCGGATATCGATACAGATCTATGTTCCATGCTGCGCGACAGTGTCATTCAGCACGTCTTTGATACTTACGGCGCCGAGAGAGTGGCGATGGTGGCAACCATCAACCACTTTCGCCCGCGTTCAGCGCTGGGAGATGTAGCCAAAGCACACGGTATAGAACCGTCAAAAGTACGGGAAATGGCCGCGCAATTACCGCACTCCTTTTGGGCCAGTTTTGAAGAAAATGAAGAAAACGCCATACCGGCCTCGCCTTTTGCCAGCCTGCGCGCGATCTATCCTTCGCCGCAATTTCAACGCGTATTTGAGGATGCCGAAGCCATCCTTAAACTGCCGCGCCACCTCTCCGTCCATCCCGGAGGCGTGATTATCGCACCCGGTTTACTCACCGACCTGGTGCCAGTCATGCGCTCTGGCAACAAGAATATCGTCATCACACAGTTCGATCTGGAATCTGTGGAGGCCCTGGGGCTGGTCAAGATTGACCTGCTCGGCATTCGCGGACTGACTGTGCTGGGCGATGTGGCACAGTTCATTCACGAAAGCCAACCCCAACGCTATGCCAGCCGCCTGGCCGTGCTGGATGCGACCCCGCACGATGACGCGCAAACCGCAGACCGAATTGAGAACGGCCAGACAATCGGTTGTTTTCAGATCGAAAGCCCCGGCATGCGCGCCACCCTGCGCGAAATCCACGCCCGCAGCGAAGATGACATTATGGCCGCCCTGGCGCTGTATCGCCCGGGTCCGCTGTCTGGCGGGCTTAAGGATGCCTTTGTGCGCCGCTTCAAAGGTCAGGAAGAAGTGCAGCACCTGCACCCGGCGCTCGCGCCCCTGCTGGATGAAACATTCGGCGTCATTCTCTACCAGGAGCAGGTGCTAAAGATCGCCCACGAACTGGCCGGGTTCAGCCTGGCCGAAGCAGACCTGCTGCGCCGGGCCATGAGTCATTTTGACCCTGGCAAACGCATGCAGGAATTACAGCGAAAATTTATAAGTGAAGCCTATGCGCAAAGCAATGTACCGCTCGAAACTGGCGAACGAATCTGGGAACTGATGGCCGCATTCGCTGGCTACGGATTTCCAAAAGCCCACGCCGCTTCCTACGCCAGCGTGGCCTGGCGCTCTGCCTGGTGCAAAACCTATTTCCCGGCAGAGTTTATGGCGGCAGTACTCGCCAATTGGGGCGGCTACTACAGCCAGAGAGTCTATATTAACGAAGCGAGGCGCATGGGGTTGGCAGTGCGCCCGCCCCACGTGAATACATCCCGACAGAATTTTTCTGTGTACCGCACACCCCTGGCGCTTTATATGGGGCTGGATCAAGTCAAGGACCTTACCAGAGGTTCCATCGAGCGCATCCTGCGCAATCGACCTTTTGTCTCCATTGAAGACTTCCTGATGCGCGCAGACCCGCGCCCCCAGGAAGCCGAAACACTTGCAAAAGTTGGCGCGCTGGAAGGGTTGGGAAACATTCCAACCATTCTGCGCCGTTTGCAGGCCAGCCGCGCACATAATTGGAAGGCCGGTCAGTTGAGCCTTTTTGGCTGGAACGAACCCGATGAAGATGACTGGAGCGCTCAACAAAAGATTGCAGCGCAGCAGGAAATTTTGGGAGTAAGCCTGGAAGCTCACCCGTTGCAGATGGTCAGTGACAAGATAGCAGCAGCTCGCGCCATCACCACCATAGACGCGATCAGCCGCATCGGGCAGCGCGTGACCGTTGCCGGCATACGGCAGACATCGCACCGCAGCCAGACCGCCGCGGGTAAATCGATGATGTTTCTAACCATAGAAGACCTGGCGGGAACGCTGGATGTAATTATATTTCCAGATATGTACCACCAGGTAAAAAATATTGTCACCTCCGCAAGCCCGTTTCTGGTCACAGGCCAGGTGGAAATGGATGTGACGCGCGGGGAACCCACACTGCGGGCAGAAAAAGTAACCCGCCTGGATGCGCTCGCCTGACAAATTTTTCTCGATTTTCCAAAGGACGGAACAATGAAATTCACAGATGGCTACTGGCAGAAGCGCAAAGGAATGACCCCTGGTTTCCCAGCTCAGATCTACGAAGTGGAAACACAGGCGGGCATAATGACCGTTTATGGCTTTTCATTTGTCAGCCGGGTCTATTAAAGATTACAATTTAGTAAAAATATTATCACGCTGGCAAAATAGGTAGACAAATGGGTGACAACCCTATGCCACGAGGAAAAGACTGAGTTATACTGTAGTTACGATAATCAAAATATCAATTAAAATTACGCTGTTGATCGAGCAGCAATTTTTAGAGGTAGTATTCTCCGTTTCAGCGCTCCTGATTACCCTTTGAAAAAGATTTATAAAAAAAACAAGGGAGAACAACCGAATGGGTATATCAAACATCCTAATTATTGAAGACGACAGCATCGTCGCCAAAACCATCGAACGCTGCCTTCGAGGAAATGATTTTCGCGTACAGGTAACCAATAGCGGGGTGGCCGGGTTACGAGCAGCTCGACGTAAAGTGCCAGATCTGGTAATTTTGGATGTAATCATGCCTGGCATGGATGGATATACCGTTTGCAAGGAAATGAGGGAAGATCATCTCTTAAAAGAGGTGCCCGTATTGTTTTTAACAGCCAAAGCTAAAGTTGAAGACCACATCGTGGGATTAAGTGTTGGCGCGGATGATTATTTAGGAAAACCATTTAATATTGATGAACTGCTGCTGCGTATAAAAGCAATCTTGCGGCGCACCAAACACGATGACAAACCCGAATCCCATTCCTTGAATATGAATTCTGCAAACACCGATCAGAAAACACGCCCATTAGATCATCCAGAAGATAGTTACATTATTCGAATTGGTGATTATTCGCTTAATACCCGTACGTATGTTTTCACCTCGCCCAAAAAAGGGAAATTTCGAGTTACGCCTGTTCAATACTCCCTCCTGTATCATTTAATGACACACCCCAATAAAATTTTCTCGCCATCGCTTCTATTGGAAGAAGTATGGGATTATCCTGATGAGACCGGCAGTGCAGACCTCGTGCGTGTTCACATCAAAAACCTGCGTGAAAGCATTGAAGAAGATCCCAAGACCCCTGTCTTTATAAAAACAATACAAGGATATGGTTATTCGATCCAGACTGACGAATAGCGCTCGCGCGATAAGATACCCCGGGATTATTCAAAACTCGTGTTTCTTTTCAAGAAAGCGGCATTCTGTCAGGGGGGTCCTTGCAAGCCAGAATATTCAAGAGACCAACACCCACCCATAAGCCTGGCTTCATTCCAGACTTATGTGTTTAATTCTCAAAATATTCCCCAAAATTCCTGCGCACAACACAGCCTGTGCCTGGATACAAACAGATTGTTTTCCCCAAAAGTAGAACTGGTAAAGGAAAAGAAATATGGCCAGCCAACCTAAAGTTCTAGTGGTAGATGATGAGCAAATTGCCAGAGTCACCATCGAAGCGCTTCTGTCAGCAGAAAATTTTGAGCTGCACTTTGCAGAAAATGGGGAACAGGCTGTTTCCATTGCCGAAAAAATTGAACCAGATATTATTCTTTTGGATATTATGATGCCAGGGATGAATGGGTTTGAGGTTTGTAATAAAATCCGCTCGATGCCCAAACTGGCCGAAACCCCGATTGTTCTCATCACCGCGTTGAATGATATGGAATCACGAATGGCAGGCGTGAAAGCCGGGGCTGATGACTTTATCACAAAACCTTTCGATTTTCACGAGCTGCTTATCCGTATCCAGAACATGACCCGTTTAAATCAATACAAGCAGCAAACTTTATACAATTCGATTGAACTTAAGTTTCATGAAGCCTTCGTAAATGAGCAAAACAGCTATAACGATCTAAACACATTACAAACAGTTGCAATCAGAAACATCAGCGAGTATGTTGAAGCTGAAGAAGCCCTCTTTATCTTAGTCGACCCGGAAAACCCTGACCTCGCAACCAAAAAATTGCTTGGAGTAGGACAAGAATGGAAATCTGAAGGCACCTTTCTCATTAAGGGAAGCAGCCTTTTCAGCTCAATGCCTCAATCCATCACAACAATTGACTACAGCTCAAACGCTCTTGGAGAGCTGGATTCTGCGCTGATAGATACATTTACAGATTCAATCAGGAACATTATCCTGACTCCACTCAGTGTCAACAACAACTTTCTGGGAGCCATGATTTTTATCAACCCACTGTTCGACATGGGAAGAGACGACAGACGAACCAGGTTTCTGCAACTAATGGTTAAAGGGGTTGCGAATGCAATTTTCGCACTTGAACATAACCGCCAGCTGATGGTTAGCAAAGCCGAGCTGGAGGCGAGTCAGTGGGAAATCATTAATTCCCGCAATACCCTTAGAACATTTTTTGACAATATTCCCACCTGTGTTTACATTGTTGACCGGTCATACATGATCATGGCCATCAACAGCCGCCGCAGCGAAAGGGTTGGCAAAAGCTCCCATCAGCTGGTAGGGGGCAAGTGCTACGAGGTATTATTTGAAAAATCAACTCCATGTGCTCTTTGTCGCGTTTCAGATGCATTCAACGGCATTCCGGCTGTGCGCAGCCTGAGAGAATGGGGCCCAAAGGAATCCTTCATCCAGTGGGAAATTACCACCATCCCAATTCGTGAAAACACCAACCAGGTCAATCGTGCCATTGTTTTTGACGAAGACATTACCGAAAAATGGATTTTGGAAGCCAACCTGATCCAATCTGAAAAACTGGCCTCCATCGGGCAACTGGCCGCCAACGTAGCGCACGAGATCAATAATCCATTGGCAGCCATTATCGCCAACGCGCAGCTGCTCCTGCGCGACCTGCCTGATGCTGATCAGGATACGGTTGAATCACTTAAGTTAATCGAAACCGCCGGGGTACGCGCCGCAAAGATAGTTGGCAATCTTTTAGAAAGCGCGCGCAGGGAAAAACGGGATGAATTTGACGAAATATCATTGAATGACACGATTCTTGACGCGCTTTCAATGGTCAATTTTGAAATAAAAAAACGCAATGTAACAGTAAAACTTTTTCTGGACAAAAAGAATCCCAAGATCTTTGCAAACAAGAATCAGCTGAAAGGGGTTTGGATCAACTTAATCATTAACGCCCTTGGAGCTATTGAAACATCCAAAGGCGTCATAACAATTTCAACCCGGCACGAAGGCCAAGAATACCGCATAGCGTTTTCAGATAACGGAAAAGGTATTTTGCCAGAATACCAGAATCGCATTTTTGAACCGTTCTTCACCACCAAAGAAGTTGGCAAAGGCACCGGTCTCGGGTTATACGTCAGCTTACAGGTTATAAAAGAACACCTGGGTGAAATTCACTTTGAGACAAAGCCCGAAAAAGGCACAAAATTTATTATCATTCTACCGGAAGCAAAACGCACTGAAGAATAAGACTGTGCGCCCTTCCTAAACAACCGTACGCGCCAGCCGGAATCCGATCGATGGGGATAAATTAAACGACAACACGCCTTCGCGCACCGAGCAACGCGCCAGCTTCCGCGAGTAATACCATGCTCCGCCGCGTACTACGTAACGCCCATTGGGTTTAATCTCTTCCCGATTGGTATTGGGGCGGTACGGATAGGGCATAAATAAAGATTGCGTCCATTCCCAAACATTTCCCACCATATCCGCAGCGCCGCAAACGCTATCACCGCTGGGGGAATAAGCACCAACCGGCGTCGTTCCTTTCTTCACGCTTTCAGCGGTATTACAACGCCAGGGATCAAAAGTATTCCCCCACGGATAAATCCGACCATCGTCTCCTCGCGCAGCGCGTTCCCATTCGGCCTCGGTTGGAAGTCTAAAAGTTAACTCTGTTTTTACATTTAACCAAAGAATGTAAGCTTCGGCATCTAATTTTGACACACCGACAACCGGATGATTTTCACAGTCTGCTGGGAAGGTGTAACCCGTCCAAGTACGTGGAATTCGATGCCCTGAATCCCAGATGAATGTATAGTATTCGGCATTCGTAACTGGATAATTTGCAATCTCATAGGCTGGTAAGATGATAGAATGCTGCGGCTTTTCAGCAGCAAACAGATCATTATCAGACCATTCATATGCCCAATCCGATTCCTTTAGTTGCAATTGTTTGATGTTTTCATCGCTCGTACCCAACAAACAAGCTCCTGCGGGGATTGTAATCATGGCAGGTGGTTTAGTTTTATGAGGCGGTGTAGGGGTAACTTCCCAACCCTCTGCGTTTAATTTGGGACCTGAATTTGTCATAATACACCTTTTCCGGACGATTGAGCGATAATACCAGCATAAACTCTGAGCACCTTATCAATATTTGCGCGCACATCCTGGCAAAGAGCAAATAAAAATGGTTCTCGAATCGCTTTTTTCTGGTAAACGTCCAAACGGCTAACAATGTTGTGAATCGCGGTTTCCCATTCACCAGGTGAATTTTGAACCCAGGTTCCGTATTGGGTCAACTCATGAAAGGTTAACTGTTCAGTAGCCACCCAGGGAATTTTCGCTATCATAAATTCCAGTAAGTTGATTGGTCCAATGCGTTGATCGAAGTGTCCATAAATCGGAGCCAGGCCCATATCCAGCTTAAGGAGAATATTCATCCACTCATCGAATTCATAAGGAGAGTAAATCACCATTTGCGCCGGGTCTATGTTAAGTCTGGTATGCCCATTGTTTTTCTGCTCGCAAATTGCCAGCCTTACCTGTGGATATTGCTTGCAAATTTTTTCCATTGCAACACATAAGCCGCTATTGATAAAACTAGAAAATTGTGTATTTTGGCCCAGCCCAATCCAAATTTCGTTCTGATCGTACTTAGGTGAAATAGGGTACTGGCTGGTATTTAGATAATCTGGAACTTCATAAATCGTTGTATATTGAGCCCAATCATCGGCCAGGCGCGCAGATGGAACGGTTGCAGCATCTACCATGCCCAGGCCCCATTTAAATTGTTCCAGTGCAGGCGGGTCAATTTTATTATCAACATGCATTTCCCGGTAGCCATGGTTCGCCAAAGGCGCGCCTTCAACCCAAAAAGAATAACCAGGCATTTCTGGCGTCAGGTAATTAATTGCCTGATCAAAATCCCCAATCACTTTCTTTTCGCGTGCCTTCCAATATTGAATAGCAGTGAAAATTGACCCGAATAAATAACGATAAATAACCAGGATATCGGACTCGGCGCACATTTTTTGTGCAACTGCCGAATTTTGGATAAAGGCATCCATTTCCAATAAATTTGCGCGGTGCAAACCTGTTCGATTAATTGCATCCACAAAATTCCGACACCTTATCTGGGTTCGGATTTGATCTTCCAAAAGCGTAGCGTGAATATAAGTAATTATCACCTTAATTCCGGGTCTCCGAAATAGACAAACCAGTCTTTATATTTTCTGCCGGAATTTGGTTTGATAACGAAGCCTGAAAAATAATATCCAGCCACAATTTCCCTAGCTGTTCCATTTCCCTCAGCCCGGCCGCCGCTTTGCCGTCCTTCCCCAGGCTCGAACGTAGTTCTCGATCCATAACCATATGCCGCAAATTGAGATGCCACTCTTCAAGATCTTCAGAAATGATACCACCGGCGCGCCAATTTCGAAATGCCGGAACTGGCGAAGCAATCCACGGCACACCCATCGCGCTGGCTTCCATGAGGATGGTATCTGGAAGTGAAAGATTGTACGGCAGATTGCGCAAAGGAACCAGCAAAATATCGATCTGGCTCAGTAAATACGGAAATTCGTCATGCTCAACAATCGGCAAATACATACGGCGATTTTCCGGCTGGCTGTCAAACAACCGGTAAGCTTGCGGGCTGCCAATAATCACCATGCGAGTGCCTGGAAATTCGCGCATAATCCTGATGATATAGCGGCGGATAGAACTCAAGTCTTCCAACTGGCCGCTTGATCCCACCCAGCCGATATTGATGGTATCCCGGGCATGTGGGTCCTTCTCCCAAAGTTTGTTCTTGCACGACCACCCATCAGGAATAACACAAACCTGCCTGGCTACATTTCTCAAAGAAACCGCCTGCATCTCAGATGGCACAGAAACCATGGCGGCCAATGACATTGCCACTGTGTAAGCGTTGCTCCTGGTTTGTGTACCCAGGCCTTTTGTATTGTACTCGTGAAGAGAAACCGGTTGCTTCTCAAAATCAGTATCGAGATCGAGGATAATCGGAATTCCAGCAGCAGACAGAAGCGTCAGGCTTTCAATCAGTTTGGGATTCGTATGAGGATTACTTGTGATGACCACATCAGGTTTTCCATCCCTGGCGGGAATATACTCACCTTTGAGTATTACCTTGCACCCGTTGGATTCCAATGTTGGCTTTAAAATCTTCATGCGATTCGAAATTTCATTCAAATCAGGCAGCAGCATAAGAATATTGCCCTTAAATTGATGCAATTCTGTAACCCCGGGATCACTCTCGGAAGTGGCAGCCTCTTTTATAACTATTTGATAATCGATATTAAGTTGGAGATTTCGCAGCCCCTCAGCAAGATCAGATCGGCCGTCGGCGTACGCCTGGCGAATGTTAAGTTCGATAAGCGCCGGCATAAGTTCGTCGATTTCATCCAAATGTTTAGCAACCAATTCCGCCGGGTTTTCACTGCTAATAATTTGATCCAATAAAAGCGCCACACGCATAATATCATTTTCACTGATTGAATTTGTTCTGCCGGTTATGCGCTGCAGTAATCGAGCCACAGCCGGCGTATCCGTAGGATCAGGCTCTTCAAAACCTTCCTGCGACATTTCTTCAGCCATGGCAATCTGGCGTTCAACTGTTTTGTTTCCAGGGTCAACATTTTGTGCGCGCAAATAGATACTTTTGGCGGTTTTCCCATTGCCGCTCGCCAGATAAAAATTTCCAAGAACCAGTAATGTTTCAAGATCATCTGGATAATCAGTCAAAATCTTGCCAAAAATATCCAGCGCCTCGGCCAGTTTATTTTCATTAAGATAGGTTCGACCCATTATTTTTCGTACTTTTAATTCTGGTTGCATTCTTTCATCCAGTAAATAGGATTGGTTCAGTACCATCTTATTTTTATTTCAGCATAAGTATAGTAGAAAAACCCGCTTTATCCTATAAAGCCTTTCTGAATATTGCGTAAAGAAAAGATAAAACATTTAGACACAACTAATCTCGAATTTATGTTACGTTTACAGACAATTACAGGCAGAACTACTAAAATTGGTTCACTATGATAACAAATTACAGTCAAATTGCGGCTAACAACACCCTATTGAAAACAAATGTTCAAACCAAAACGGCTGATGCGTCATCCAGCTCAGATATTTTATCTTCCTTCAAGGAGATATTATCGACAATGACATCCATGTCGAGCAGCATGTCTTCACCAACAGGAGAACAGAGCGGTTTTGGAACATCTGATTTAATGGCTCCGCTGATGTTGATGCTGCTCGAAAAACTGGTGGAACAACAACTGGATATGACTGATGTAAACAAGGCCGATAATACACAGGCAGCCAGTTTAATCAGCGCTGCCATGAAACAAACAGCCACAGACGAACCATCCGGACGCCCAGTTGGTGGGGTACTTACTCAGGATTTTCATCCCGGGCATAATGGTCTGGATTTTGGCGTGGTGGTTGGAACGCCCATCAAGACAACCATGGATGGCAAAGTTATTTCTGCCGGTTGGAACGACCAGGGCTATGGAAATCTGGTGATCGTTGAGAATGGCGCTTATCGCACTTTCTATGCGCATCTTTCAAGCATACCAGTAGCTGTGGGCGATAATGTTACTGCGAACACCACCATTGGCTTATCCGGAAACACCGGGTATTCCACCGGGCCTCACCTGCATTATGAAATTCGCAAGAACAATGTGCCTATCGATCCGACTTCAGTAACATTGGGTTCAGTCGTATAATAAGCCCGAACTTTATTGCCACTGTCCGGGAGAAACCACTTGGCACTCAGCGACAATCTAATTTTATTATTAGACCAGCTAGCTAAAAGCCAATCAGAAATTAGAATGCTCAACATTTACAAGGGACTTCCAATCACTTGTGATACGAGCATCCATTCTGTTGGCGAGTTTGAGATTCGTGTTCCCAGCAGCAAACAACAAATTGCCTGCCTTTATCACCAACGTGAAACCTTCTTACACGGGGAGAACCTTCCTTTTTTGATCAGATCGCAGGTTATTAGCTTAAACCTGGACAAAGAAGAAGCTGTTCTGTCAAACTTCGA
>Ga0105047_10002942_pt1 | contig 30209 bp, 24 predicted proteins | sample MAT04_FD_78384 | JGI IMG/M metagenome (GOLD analysis project Ga0105047, IMG submission 78384) | Freshwater microbial communities from Lake Fryxell liftoff mats and glacier meltwater in Antarctica - MAT-04 (megahit assembly) | ecosystem: Environmental > Aquatic > Freshwater > Ice > Liftoff... | reverse complement strand
TGCTGCTGCTGGCGCTGGTGGAGCCGCAGCGGCAGCCAGCGCGGGCGCGGGTGGTGCGGGAGGAACTCGCCCGCAGCAAGCGCCGACCGACCCCGCGCAGAATGATCCCGACACCAGCAATCGCTGGGCCAGCCAGGACCGCCTCGACGGCACGCGGCGATTTGTGCAACGCCGATTCCCGTTGCTTGCCAACGCGCCGTTGCTGGAGACGCGCTCGTGTCACTACGAGTCGAGTGTGAATCGCGATTTTATCATTGATCGGCTGCCGGAATGCGCGAACGCCTGGATTGCCGGGCTTGGCCAGTCGGAAGGGTTCAAGTTCTCGCCGGTCGTTGGGGAATACATCGCGCAGCGCGTTATGGGTATTGATGGTGATCCCGCTTACGCGAAAGCGTTTGCGATGCCGACGGCGGAATACGCACCGGCTGCTGGTCGTCCTGGTGAGGAGGAAGAACTGTGATAACGCTCAAACACAATCACGTCGCGATTGCGGCGTTGTTCGCGTGCAGTGCCGTTGCGGCGGTCGCCAACGGACAACCAACGAACAGCGCGCCCAATCCCTACAACACGATCGAAGGCTGGGCGAAAATGCCCGAGGGTCGCGCGTGGGGTTCAACGAGTGCGGTCGACATCGACAAGGACGGTGTGAGCATTTGGGTGGCCGAGCGTTGTGCGGCGAACAGCTGTCTCAATTCGGATCTCGATCCGATCATGAAATTTGACAGCACCGGAAAAATGGTCGCGTCGTTCGGCCGTGGCATGTTCATTTTTCCGCACGGAATTCATGTCGATAGGGACGGCAACATCTGGGTGACGGATGGGCAGGACAACCTGCCGCGCGCCGGCCGTGGTGGTGCAGCAGCGCCGCCACCACCCGCGAAAGTTATTGGACATCAGATCTACAAGTTCTCGCCGAAAGGCGAACTGTTAATGACGCTGGGCAAAGCCGGTGGCGCGAAAGGCGAAGATTTCTTTTTTCAGCCCAACGACGTGATCACCACCCCCAAAGGCGAGATCATTGTTGTGGAAGGACATTCGTCCAGCGATTCGGCCAACGCGCGCATCATCAAGTTCGACAAGAATGGCAAGTTGCTGAAAACGTGGGGCGTCAAGAAGGGAACTGGCGTTGGCGAGTTTGATCAGCCGCACGCGCTGGCGATAGATTCGAAGGGGCGATTGTTTGTCGCCGACCGCGGCAACGATCGGTTGCTCATTTACGATGCCGACATGAAGCTGCTGGACACGTGGCTGCAGTTCTCGCGCATCAGCGGATTGTTCATCGACCGGAACGACATGTTGTACGCGGCCGACTCTGAGTCGGGCTGGGTGAATCCCGCGCACGGGGCGTGGACTCGCGGCATTCGTATTGGCAGCGTGAAGGACGGCAAGGTCATTGCGTTTATCCCCGATCCGGCGACCGTGCGTCCCGCGAATGCAACGAGTTCGGCCGAGGGGGTCGCGGTTGATGCGCGCGGGAATATTTACGGCGCGGAAGTAGGGCAGAAGGCGCTTAAGAGGTACGTGAAGCAGTAGGGCGTTCGGGGTGACACGGCTGTGATCCGCACCATCCCTCACTTCGGTCTGAAGCATGAAAAAAAGCGCGCCGCTCACGAATGAGCGGCGCGCTTTTTCACAGCAGCAACTGCTACTTCGGCGGCTCCGGCAACGTCAACGCCACCAACGACGTCCCGCCACCCTGACCCGTCGCAAACACGATGTACTGCCGGCCCTTGTGCATGAACGTCATCGGCACCGCAGTTGTCTTGGCCGGAATACAAACCGCACCAACCTGCTTGCCCGTCGCCTTGTCCGTCGCAAACAGTTGCGGCGCGGCGGCCGCTGCGCCCATCGACGCCGGTGCACCACCGCTCCGCCCCGTTCCATAAATCACCAACGTCTTCGTTGTAATCACCTGCGCCTGCCCACCGCCGGGACGCGACGGTAACTTCACACCGGCGAACAGCGGATCGGTGCTCGTGACCGGAATCATCGCGGCATTCGGAATCCACCAGCTCTTGTCGCCCGTGTTCATGTTGTACGCCGTGATGCCGCCGTGCTCCTTGCTCTTGACGATCGATACGCCACCAATCGTTGTCCCGTTCGAGCGACCTTCAAACCCACCAGCTCGGCCAAGCGGTTTGTAGTTCGCCGGCTTCGGCAACGCACCCAGCAACCCGCACGAATCGTGAATGGAGCTGTAATCGAATTCCGAACACGGATCCTTCTGCAACGATGTCGTCGACATACCGGAAATTGAAGCGACGTACATCATGCCGGTTTCTGGATCGACGGCGGCACCACCATCGATGTTCACACCACCGCTCGCACCCGGCGCATACCACGAACAAGTGAGCTTGCTCGGCAGCGAACCATCAGCCAATGAAGCGGGAATGAAGTACGGACCCATGCGACACCGCTTCGCCATTTTCAGAGCGGAATCTTTGATGGCGGGCGTGTAGTCAATCAGGTCGGACTCCAACAATCCTTGCTGTGAATACGGCGCTGGTTTGCTGGGAATCGGTTGCGTGGGCGACGTTTTTTCGTTTGGAATTTCACTCTGTAACACGGCCGTTTCCGGCATGGGCCAAATGGGAGTGCCAGTGGCGCGATCAAACGTGTACACCCAACCTTGTTTCGTTGTTTGCGCAACGACCTGGCGACGCTGACCATTCACCGTGACGTCCATCAAGTTCGGTTGCATGGGCGCGTCGTAATCCCAGATGTCGTGATGCACCATCTGGAAATGCCATTTGCGCTTGCCCGTTTTTACGTCCAGTGCAACAAGGCTGTTGCCAAACAGATTGTCGCCGGGGCGATGTCCGCCGTATTCATCCATCAACGGCATACCAACGGGGATGTACACGAGTCCGAGCGCCGGATCGGCCGCGTACGGAGCCCACGCGTCATTCTTGCCCACGCCCGGTGAGCCGGCCTTCGATCCATTCTTCCACGTGTCCGCACCAAACTCTCCTGGCTGCGGAATGAGATTGAACACCCACAACTGCTTCCCGGTGTGAATGTCAAATCCACGAATGGTGCCGGGCATGTTGTGCAACTTGATCGGGTAGTACCCGTGAATCGATGAGTTACCAACGATGATCACATCACCAACCACAACCGCCGGTGAACTGTTCGCGATCTGTCCATGAATGGGATCGATACCCATGGTGCCATCGGCACCGGTCTTCGTCTTCGCATTCCATGTTTCGCCCGGTTTCGCTTTGCGCGCGGGTGCTGCGTCGGAAATGATCAGCGCACCCGAATCATCAACCGCGAGCGGTACGAGCGGATAGCCGAGGCCTTCCATCAAATCAACGACGCCGCCTTTACCGAATTTCGGATCGGGCGTGCCGGTTTTGGCATCGAGCGACACGAGATGCATTCCAGGTGTGACCACCACCAGGCGTTCTTCTTTGTTGTCGGTCCAGTACGCGGGGCCTCGTCCAGCAAATTGTCGGGGCGCCTTCTGCCAGCGAATGCCTTCTTCCAGCCGGTACATCCACAACGTTTCGCCATTTTCCGGATCAATTGCCATTGCGGCGCGACGCGTGGTCGCCACGGTAAACAAGCGACCGTTCGCAAACAGGGGTGTGGTGCGATAATACTCATCGCGACCAAACGAACCCGCTTTCCACTCCCACGCGACTTCGAGACTGTTGAAGTTGGCGGCGTTGATCTGATCAAGCGGCGAATATCGGGTGCCCCACGCATCTGCGCCCCAGTACCGCCATTCGCCCGGCGCATTGCCGCGCACGAGAGTGGATGGTTGCTGGGCGCGCGAATATTGCACCCACGCAAATGCGCCGGTCAGGAGCATGGTCGACCCAAGAAGCATTGGGCCGACCGCGCGTTTCAGGAAAGACTTCTGCGGCATGTTGGTGTGCTCGGGAGAAGTGAACGTCATGCGTGATGTGATACGTGCTGCTTCGTGCGGCTGTTGCTGGTGTTATTGCTGGTGTTATTGCTGGTGTTATTGCTGCTGCGAAGGCTTTGGAACAGGTGCATCAATACGAATGGCGCGCAGCAACTTCTTGTCGGCTGGCAATGCTTCCGTACCCGCTGGCATACCGTTCATGCGCAAAATGTACGCGAGGACTTTGGCGTATTCGTCTTCCTCCAGCGTGCCCGGCGCGTCCTTGGGCATCTTTTCCAGAATGTAATCCCACAAATCCGAGAGCGGCCGCTTATCCCAGTTCGCGCGGAACGGCGGTCCAGTATGCGAGATGGCCGTGTGACAGTTTTTGCAGCGTCCGTCATAGAGGTCGCGTCCTTCCGCCGCCTGTGCGGCCGAATACACGCGATCCTTCGTCGAGCGACCGGCGGTTTGGGCCGAGGCGGGAGGGGCAAGAATGGCACTCAGGCAGAGCGTGACGGCCACCCTCAAAAACGTGTGCAGCCAGCGCAGGGCGGGGAAAGTCATTCCGGAAAGTCGGCTACGAAGGATCGACGACGCCAAGCGGAACAGCCTTGGTGCGTGGGAAGGCGCGAGTGAAGCAGGTGGGGATTGGCGCAGGTGGGATTTGAAGCCGCGGAACACCATGCACAATGTGTGCTGACGAGAGCCTCCGGGCCAGAGCCAGGACGTTCGCTGCAGGAACTTTTGAAGGGAAACCCCGACAGCGTAGCAGCTATCGTGGAAAGATACTGTGAGACAGCTTGCGTAAGTGATATTGCACCGGCTCCATCCTCTCCCGCCACTCGACCAGAAACTGCAATGCGCCTCACATCGCTTTCCGCGCTGGCCGCACTTCTCCTGAGTTCCGCCCCACTGTTTGCACAGGCAAATCCGCCGGCCGGCATGGTGCACACGCCCGGCATGCAACACACACCGGGCATGGAGCACGCCCCCGGAACTCCGCAACCGGTGCAGGGCGGGCAAGCGGCGTTTGCCGCCATCAGCGAGGTTGTGCAATTGCTCGAAGCCGACAGCACGACCGATTGGTCGAAGGTCAACCTTGAGGCGCTGCGCCAACATCTCGTCGACATGGATGCGGTCACCATGCGCGCGCGCGTTCGCCAGAATGCAGCAACCGGCGGACTCTCGATGGATATCACCGGCGACGCACTGGTGGCTGCATCAATACGGCGCATGGTCGGTGCACACGCACCGATGCTACAAGCGATGGGAGGATGGCGCGCAACGACGGTCGAGATTCCAGGAGGAATGCGCTTCACGGTGGTGGCGAGCAATCCCAGCGACTCGGCAACGGCCACGCGTATTCGCGGACTCGGCTTCATCGGATTGCTGACGCAGGGCGCGCACCACGCCGAGCATCACCTGGCCATTGCGAAAGGCGCAGGCGCACACTCGCACGGGGCGAAGTAGGTGTACAGGACCAGGCAGGCATCAAACACTGGAGTTGAATCATGAAGCGACGTGACGCGCTCCTGGGCATTGGCGCGGGCGCAGCAGCGATGTTCGCGCGCGTGGCGCCTTTCAAATGGCCTGCGGCTGCCTTCGACGGCACCAACACCTTCGAACCTGACGTCGACATCCGTCTGGTGGCCGCTCCTGCCGAGGTGCAGATCGTACCAGGCGCGCGCACTCGGGTGTGGCGCTTTACGGGATCAGTACTCAAGGGACCCCCCACTTCACTGCAGGTCCTGCCGGATTCATACCTCGGCCCAGTGATTCGCTTGAAACGCGGGCAACACGTGCGCGTTCGATTTCAAAACAATCTGCCCGAGCCAAGCATTGTGCACTGGCACGGATTGGATGTACCCGAAGCAGCTGACGGGCATCCACGGCTCGCGGTGGGGCCGGGAAGTGAGTACGTCTACGAGTTCGAAGTGATCAATCGCGCCGGTACGTACTGGTATCACCCACATGCGCATGGCAGCACCGGCAAACAGGTGTACCAGGGTTTGGCGGGCGTGTTGATCGTGACGGACGACGAAGAACGCGCACTCGCGTTGCCCGATGGCGCAAACGATTTGGTGTGCGTGTTGCAAGACCGCACGTTCGATTCACAAAATCAGTTCAAGTACCTGGCGGGTGGCATGATGGACCAGATGCATGGTCTGCTGGGTGCGAACATGTTGGTCAACGGCCAAGCCCAGTCGGTCCTTTCACTGGCGACACGCGCGTACCGTTTGCGGCTGCTGAACGCGTCCAGCTCTCGCGTTTACAAACTGATGTGGGATGATGGGACGCCAATGACGGTGATCAGTGTCGATGGCGGATTGATCGAGAAGCCAGTTGAGCAGGCTTTTGTTACGCTCGCGCCGTCACAACGCGCAGATGTGATTCTTGATCTGAGTAAACATGCGGTTGGTCGCTCAGTGCAACTGCGCAGCGCGCCGTATCAATCGTCGGAAGTCAGCATCGACGAAGGCGGCATGATGGGCGGGCGAATGGGCGGAATGATGGGAGGGATGGCGGGAGCAAGCGTGTCGAATGGAGCACCGCTGCTGTTGATGACGGTGAAAGTTGCGCGCAAGGAGACAGCAACATTCCGCATGCCCGCGCGCCTGACATCGTACGGGGCCGACTGGGCGGAGCAGTCCGAATTGCCCGTGCGAAAAGTCACGTTGGATTTTGCAGCGGGGCAGTGGCTGCTTGGCGGCCGCGCGTTTGACATGATGGGTGTAGCGGACGACGAAAAGGTTCGCACCGGCTCAGCGCACATTTGGGAAGTGAGCAACGTTGGCGGCATGATGGGGCAGCAAATGGCGCACCCGTTGCACGTGCACGGCACGCAATTTCGTGTGCTCAGTCGCACTCGTCCGCCCGGAGCAACATCTCCGCCGCAATCAGTGCGCGCTGGGCTCGTCGACGACGGATGGAAGGACACCGTGCTGGTAATGCCCCATGACACCGTGCGACTGCAACTGCGATTCACGAAGTACCCGGGGCTCTTTCTGTATCATTGTCACATTCTCGAGCACGAGGACGCGGGGATGATGCGCAATTTGCAGGTCAGCGCGTAACGGGCGCTCGTGGGGAAAAGCCTGACAGGAATTCAGGGATTCGCCGCCAGATCGAACCGTGCCGTCACGCAATCCTTCTATGGTCGCCTCGGACGGCCGCGCCATTGGGGCAACGTCGCCGAAGCTTGAATAGTTGAGGTGCAAGGTGTCGTCATTCATGAGCCGTAACGTTGGAACCACTGATCGTGTCTTGCGCGTGGGGCTCGGACTGGGCCTGCTCTCACTCGTCATCATCGGTCCGCATACGCCATGGGGCTATCTCGGCCTGATTCCGCTCTTCACGGGCCTGTTTGGAACATGCCCGCTCTATTCGCTGCTCGGTTTCAACACGTGTGGCGTTAAGCACAGCTGACCGGCTGGTGAAGTGCAGCGCTTTCGAAGCGCTGGCGAAACACGATCGGCATTCATATATTCATGTATGTGCATTTATGAATCCCGGAAGGCGCTCTGATGCCGACCAAGCGGTTGCATCCCGAATTGCTCGATCTGGTGGCCGAGCGGTTCAAGGCGCTCAGTGACCGAGCGAGGCTCAGCCTGTTGCAGGAATTGCGGGCGGGCCCGCTCACGGTCAATGAACTGGCACTGGCCACCACTATGGGACAGGCCAACGTTTCCCGTCACCTCGCCGTGTTGTTTGCAAACGGTCTCGTAAAACGCGAGCGCGACGGCGTGTTCGTGCACTACGAGCTGGCAGACCCTGATGTGCTCAAGTTGTGCGACCTCGTGTGCGGTCGACTGGAAGCGGAATTGAGCACGCGCCGCAAGGTGATCAGCGGGAAGTAGTGCGTCCCAATCACGCGTCCCAATCTCGCGTCCCAATCTCGCGTCCCAATCTCGCGTCACAACCACGCACCACGATCGCGCATCCCTTTCACGCGTCACGAACACCCGCCACCAAGAATCCCGGTGGCGGGTGTTTGCATTGATGCTGCTAACGCTGGCGCGTTCGGCATCCGAACATTCCGCCCGCGCCCAGCATTCGCTCAAGCGGGCAGAAGCCTGTGATGCTCGACTGCAACAGATTGAATCCCACAAAGGCGGTGAACCACAGGAATGCAGGGTTCACCCAGTGAGCGAGTGCCAACGAGCCAAGAATGAAAACGCCCGCGACTCGACGGATGATCGTATCAGGACACATGTGAATTCCTCTGTTTGAGTTGCCAGTACAGCAGCGGGACCACAACCATCGTAAGTGCGGTTGCAACAATGGCGCCGCTGATAAGTGCGACCGCCAGTCCCTGAAAAATTGGATCGAGCACCATCACCAGACCGCCCACCACGACTGCCGCCGCCGTGAGAGCAATTGGCCGAAAACGCACCGCGCCGGCTTCGAGCACCGCCTCGGTAATGGAACGTCCGCGCGATTCCTCAAGCTGGATGAAATCCACCAACAGAATGGAATTGCGCACAATGATTCCCGCGAGCGCGATCATTCCAATCATGCTCGTGGCCGTGAAGAAAGCGCCGCTGAGCGCGTGACCCGGCAGAATGCCAATCAGCGTAAGCGGAATAGGCGCCATGATAACCAGCGGAATGCTGAAGCTCTGAAACCAGCCCACCACCAGCACATAGATCAGCAGGAGGACAACCGCGAACGCGAGCCCGAGATCACGGAACACCTCGATGGTTACTTGCCACTCACCGTCCCACTTGATAGCCGTTTCTGTGAGGGTATGTGGTGCCACAGCGTTGTAACGCTCGATACGTGCGCCGTTCACGCGAATGGCATCAAGCTGGCGGTTCATGTCAAGAATCGCATACACAGGACTTTCAATTTCCCGCGCGACATCGCCGGTTACGTAGATGGCCGGTCGCAGGTCCTTGCGCGCGCGCGAGCTCTCACGCACGCCGTTCACAACCGTGACGAAGCGCTGCAGAGGCAGCGGACCCTGCGCTGTGGCGATTGGTATTGCCAGCAACGCGTCAATGCTGGAGCGCGCTTCCAGCGGCAACCGCGGCACGATGGTTATGCCCTCGCGTGCAGTTTGTGAGCTGGCCAGACCTGCCGGTGCACCTGAAAGCGCGAGATACAGTGTCTGCGTGATGGATTCCACACTCGCACCCGACTCGGCGGCACGCACCCGATCAACGCGAAAACTGCGCGTGACCTGTGGTGCCTCGACCGTCCAATCCACATCAACGACACCCGGTGTATTCTCGAAGACTGCTTTCACGGCGCGTGCGGCCGCCAGGCGCGACGAATCGTCATTCGCATACACTTCCGCAACGAGCGTGGAGAGCACCGGTGGACCAGGCGGAATTTCGGCAACTTTCGCAGACGCCGCATATTTCCGTGCGATCGAGTCGACGCCCGGACGCACGGCTACCGCAATGGCGTGACTCTGACGTTTGCGCTCGCCCTTGGCCAGCAGATTGACCTGCACATCGGCAACGTTGGCACCGCTGCGCAAGAAGTAGTGCCGCACCAGTCCGTTGAAGTTGAATGGTGCCGATGTACCGGCGTACACCTGCGTGCTCACCACTTCCGGAACCGTGCTCAGATACGCAGCGATTTCTGATGCAGCCCTGTTGGACGTTTCAAGTGTGGTTCCCTCAGGCAGGTCAAGCACCACCTGGAATTCACTTTTGTTGTCAAACGGCAGCATTTTCACTTGCACGGCCTGGAACGCGACCAGCGACACGCTTGCCAAAAGCAGCACACCGACGCCGCCATAAAATGCGGCTCGAAGCCTGGGCTGATGCATGAGCGGCAACATGATACGCCGATACAACCGGTCAACGCGCCCGCCCTCCTCGGGGGGATGTGTCACGGTAGCATGCGCTGATGCGACGTGACCCTTGAGCAGTCGAAACGCGAGATACGGCGTCACGATGAACGCCACCGCCAGTGAAGCCAACATCGCGACCGACGCGCCAATGGGAATCGGACGCATGTACGGGCCCATCATGCCACTGACAAACGCCATTGGCAAAATGGCGGCGATCACGGTGAAGGTAGCGAGAATGGTTGGGTTGCCCACCTCGTCAACCGCCTCAACCGAAGCGATTTCCGGCGAACGATCACCCATGGCCAGATGTCGATACATGTTCTCGACGACAACGATTGCGTCGTCCACCAGAATGCCAATGGAGAAGATGAGCGCAAACAGCGTGATGCGATTCAGCGTGTAGCCAAGTGCGTAATACGCGAACAACGTCAGCGCCAGCGTAACCGGAACGGCAACGAGTACTACCAGCGCTTCGCGCCAGCCGAGAAACAGCCAGATGAGCACCGTGACGCTAAGTGTCGCGATGCCGAGATGCAGCATCAGCTCGCGTGCTTTTTCGCCCGCCGTCTCGCCATAGTCACGAGTGACCGACACTTTCACGTCTGGCGTCAGCAACTTTCCTTCCGCCTGATGCACGCGCTCCATGACGGCGCCCGTGACATTCGTGGCGTTCGCGCCCTTTCGTTTCGCAACGGCAATGGTGACGGCGGCCTCCGCTGCACCCGTACCTTCGCGGTGTGAGACATAGGTGGTCGTCGAGCCAAAATCTTCGCGCACGTTGGCAACATCTCGCAGGTACACGGCTCGCGCACCCGTTGAAGCGACTACGATGCTTCCCGCCTCCAGCGCGTTCGTGAGCGGTGCACCGACGTCGATGCGCATCAGCGTGTCGTGCTGCGCGAGTTCGCCCGCTACCAGTTGTGCATTCGCGCCTTGCAGTGCGTGCACAACCGCTCCCGGCGTAACGCCACTGGCGGCAAGCCGCGCCGGGTCGAGTTCGACGCGCAGCTGTTTCGGCGCGCCGCCCGTCACAAACGTTTCCGCGACGTCGGGAACAGCGCGAATGGCGTCTTCGAGATGCACCGCTACCTGTCGCAGCGCGTTGGCGTCCATGCTCTTCGCGTGCAGGGTGAGCGTCAGCACCGGCACATCGTCAATGGAGTGCGCCTTGATCACCGGAGGCAGTGCGCCCGCCGGCGCTGCGTCTGCGGATGCGGCGAGTTTCGCCTGCACACGCGTGACGCTTCGCTCCTGATCTTCGCCCACCTTGAATCGCACCGTTACCATCACATAACCGTCACCGGACATCGTGTACACGTGATCGACGCCAGGCAATTCCAGCATGCGTTGCTCAATGGGCCGGCCCAGTAGATTTTCGGCCTCCTGCGGCGACGCGCCGGGTAACACGGCTATCACGTCGATCATCGGAACGGAAATCTGCGGTTCTTCCTCGCGCGGGGTTGCAACAATACCCAGCACGCCCAACGCGAGTGATGCAATGATGATGAGTGGCGTCAGCTTCGAGTGGAGAAACGCACGCGCTGCACGACCCGAAATACCAGGTTTAGTAGCCACGGTCAGACACCCGGTTTGGTAGAGGGCAATACGACGGGCGCAAGAACGGGAACCACAATTTCCTCACCCGCCTGCAATCCGCCCGTCACTTCTACGTGTGTTGCAGAAGCCGTGCCCAGCCGAATCCAGCGACGTTCATCGCGTTCGGGCCCACGCACAATCACGCCGGTCAGATCACCCTCGCGAATGATCGCTTCCAGCGGTACAAGCAACGCCTGGTGCGACGCGACAGGAACGCTGAGAACCGCGGCGCTGCCGACCCGAAATTCGCCGCGCGGATTTGACACCGTTGCGTTCACCGCAAACAGATTTCCGGCGCCGGCGGGAACTATGCCTTCAACGCGTGCGGCTACTGGCACGCCATCAATGGTGGCGTTGAGTACTTGCCCGCGACGAATCAATCGCGCCGTTGCGGCGGCGACACTCGCGCTGATTCGCAGCGTGCTGATGTCTTGTACCACCAGCAGCGATGCCCCCGGTGCGGCAAACGTACCCGCGTCGGCGAGACGCTGCGTGACCACGCCATTGAACGGTGCGCGTATGGTGGCGTAACTGCTCATGGCCTCGACTTCGCTGGCGGCTGCACGCGCCGCGCGTACCCCGGCGTTCGCGCGTATCAAGCCCACTTCCGCGGCGTCCAGCTGCGCGCGTGTCGCTGCGCTGTCCGCGTACAACGCGCGCATACGACCCACCTGGGTTGTGGCGTCCTGCTGCAACGCTTCCGCCTCGGTAATGGACGATGCGACCGAGTTGGCTTTTGCCGCAAGCTCGCGCGCATCGATGCGGAGCAGCACCTGACCGGTGCGAACTGCGTCACCCTCGACAACGAGCACTTCCTGCACGGTACCCATAAGTTTCGTGCTCAGGGTGGCCTGTTGCATCGCTTGCGCAATTCCAGGCGCAGCAAACGAGCCTGCTACGGTCGTGTCGCGGAGCCGTAGCGCCACACCGGCCGCACGAGCCGGTGCAGCGACGGTGCTCGTGCGATCAGGTTCGCGCGATGCAGAGCCATCGCCGCCGCACGCCACCAACAACCACGCGCTCGAACCGATCACCGGTGCAAAGAGTGCGCGAGCGAATCTCTTGGTGTCGCTGCCTTTTGTTCCGTTCATACGAGCCATGAAAAGTCTCCGATATTTGGCAAAGTCCGCGCGTTGCGGTGCTGCAAACCCGCGCACTGATGGTTTCATTGTTCTTTGTCCAACTCAGAAAGCTCGGCCGGGTCGGCGCCGATGGCGCGACGATAGGTGGTCATCGCGTCAATCAGTGCGTATCGGGCGGTAGCCTGACCGAGTGCCGCGGTGGTGGCGGACGACTCGGCGCTCAGCAACTCGGCGATGGTCGCCAAACCGCCGGCGTATCGCTTATCAACCAACCGATATGCTTCGCGACTCGCTCCAGCGGCGCGTTCGGCCAGATCGAGGCGTTGCAGCCCGACAATAATTCCGCGTCGCGCTGCGTCAGCTTCCATCCGACCTTGCGCCAGAACCGCGTCTTCGCCCGCCCGGGCGCCCGCGACACGCGCAGTGGCCGCGGCGACATCGGCTAACTCACTTCCGCCGCTGAACAGCGACCAGGAAGCCATCAAGCCCACGGTCCAGTTCTTTCGGCCGCTGAACGGCACGGATGCTGCGTTCCAGTCGTAGCGCGCGAAGCTGTTCAGGCGTGGCAGCAATGTGCTGACGGCGCGTGACTTGTCGGCGGTGGCAGCCACGAGACCGGCACGAGCGGCGCGCGCGTCGGCGCGTGTTCCCACGCGAGTATCTGCTCCCGCCAGCGTGTCACGCACGGCGATAGCGCGCACCGATGCGTTTGTTGGCAGCGAGGCGGGCAGCAGGATGGATTCGCTGTTGGAGCGGCCAAGCAACACGCCGAGTTGCCGGGTGGCGGTGAGCGCACCATCGCGCGCGGCAAACAGTTGCGAAGCGACGTCCGCGGCGCGGACCTCCGCCTGAAGCGCGTCCGCCCGGGTGACCAGGCCTTGTCGCACCATGGCTTCCACCTGACGCGTGGCGGCTTCAGCAGCGACGCTTGCCTGTTGTAGCGTGGTCGACGCTTCCGTTGCGTACACGGCGCCGTAGAACGCGCGCACGACGTTCGCACGGGTGTTGATAGTGGTCCAGTCCGATGCGGCGCTGGCAGCGTCGGCACCGGCGCGCGCTGCGCGAATGCCTGCGACTGCGTCGGCATTCAGCAGCGGAACCTCAAGCACCAAGCCGCCCTGTACGTTGGTGATCGCATCCGGGTTGTTGAGGAGCGCCGGATTGAACGCTTCCGGCGTGACGCGGCGTTGCCGGAGCGTCGTGCCAAAGGCCGCAATCGGGTCGGTGGTGCGGATCACGCCGGTCTCGATGCGCGCGCTGGGCAGCAATGCCTTCAGTGGTAGACGGGCGCGGGCTCGTTCCGATTGAGCGGTCGCCTGCGCGACGCGATTCGGGAACGCATGTCCGTCTGCTTCCTGCAGCGCCGCGGACAGTCGCAGGATGTCGGCCGGCGCAGGTGCGCTCGTTCGCGACTGGCCGACTAGTGGCCCTGCGCCGAGCAATACCGCCACCAAGCCAGTGGCGACGGACCAAGCGCGTGGGATTCTGGAAAACGAATATATACACATATACGAATATATGTAAACGATAATTGATGTGGCGTCAATGGGAATGCGCGTGTCCGTGGTGTGACTGATCGCACGCTTTTGGGAATTCCCGGTGTGCAAGGCCGCCGGCAATCGCGCTCTGGATGGACGCCGGCGTTCACCGGCCGGGGTTCAGGGCAGCCTCGGTCTACCCCGGATCGCGCGTGGCCTCAATAGGTTCTTGCGCCAGGCGCCTCATGAGGCCCGAGATGAGCCACGCCACGGCGCCCGCTACCGCCAACAACAGCAGCGCGCGCAGCACTCCCAGAAAGAACACGGAATCCAGCGCCGGCATGCTCACGCGATACTCGCTCAACACCGCCAGGCGTTCGGTCATCCAATGCCATCCCGAATGTGCAACCAACGCCGACCCCACGATGATCACCGCGCGCTCGTTCGAGCTGCGTCGCACGACAAACATCAGCACCGGTAACGCCAGCGCGAGCACAAACAGTTGCCCCAACTCCACACCAATGTTGAACGCGGCCAGTGACGTTACGAGATGCGAACCGGCGAACTGCAGCGAGTCGCGCAGGGCAAACGAAAATCCGAATCCGTGAATCAATCCAAACCCGAACGCCAATAGCCACCGTTTATTCAATCGCTCGGGTTTCGCCAGAATATTCTCCAGCGCCATGTACACAATCGAGATGGCAATGAGCGACTCTACGAGCGGTGGAAACCACGCGCCGTTGGGCGCAAATCCGTACGCCGATGCAATCAACGTCACCGAATGAGCAGCGGTAAAGGCCGTGACAATCGCCGCGAGTGTCCGCCACCGACGCACCGGAATCAGCAGACAAATAATGAACAGCAGGTGATCGTAGCCGCCCAGAATGTGTTCGAAGCCGAGTTTGACGAAGCGTCCACCGGCTTGATACCAGCGCGGATCCAGTTGCACGAGCCCCGGATCGCCCTCGAATTCGAAAGCGCGTTCAGCCTTGCCGGACGCGATAAACCGCAGCACGGTAGTGGTTTTGACCCCCAGGTGCGCGAGTCCCGAACGCATCGCAAACTTCGCATGTTCGTTCGTGATGGGATACTCGATTTCCATGTCCAGCATCGCGCGCTTCCAATCAATCTGGGTTTCGACTGGCAACGGCGCGGCCCGCAGATGCGCGACGGCTAAATCGAACGTCTGAAAGGAGCGGTCATTGGGCAGCGATAGCTGAGTGGCCGTGGGCCGACCCGCCGCGGTTTTTATCCCGTTCTCATAAAACTCGACGTAGTTCGCGACCCACAACTCGGCCGCCTCGGGCAGCAACGTGCCAAGCTTCGAGAGGTCCAGGGTGCCATCGGCGCGAATCGCAAACTGCATGTCGCGCATGGATTCCAGCGGAACCCGCACCACGACGCGCAGCCGCTGCCCCTCGGGCTTCACAAAGGCAATCAGTGCTACGCGCTGCGGCACTTCGTGGGCGGCGATGCTCACCGGGGGGACCAGCAAGAACACCAGCGCGAGCAGGAGGGTGCGGAAGGTTGCTTTCAGGAGGGATACTCTGGACGTGACGCCGAACGGCTAGTTAGTTAACTGCACTCGGTCACCTGGGGTACGAACCTGCGTGATCCCCGAACTTACCACGACCGGCCGCACAGCACAGGGGTGCGCGCCCAGCCACAGGAAAATCAATGCGGAAGCCGCAACCGTTGGTCTATGTCGGACTGCTGGGGGCCACGATCGTTGGCCTCGCAATCGGACAGTCCAAACTGAACGCCGCCATCACTCGGCAAGCCGTTCAGGCGCCTTCGTTTGAAGTCGATCCATTCTGGCCCAAGCCACTACCCAATCACTGGATCCTCGGATCGACGATTGGCTTGGGCATCGACTCACGTGACCACGTGTTCATCATCCATCGCGGCGCGGCAACGATGAATGCCCGCACCGAAGTCGACACGTCCAAAGCGCGCCCCGCCAACGAATGTTGTGCTTCGGCGCCGCCCGTCCTGGAGTTCGATCCCGAAGGCAATCTCGTGAATTCGTGGGGCGGCCCGGGGCCAGGGTACACATGGCCCGAATCGAACCACGGCATTGCTGTCGACGACAAAGACAACGTCTGGATTGGTGGCAACGGCACCGGCGATTCGCACATCATCAAGTTCACGCACGACGGTAAACTGATCAAGGAGATTGGTATCCCCGGTCGCGCGACGAACAGCAACAGCATGGAATCGTTTGGCAAAGTTGCAAAGATCACCTTCGACGTGAAAGCACAGGAAGCGTATATCGCCGACGGCTACGGCAACAAGCGAGTTGCGGTGGTCGATATGGCATCGGGCGCGATCAAGCGCTTCTGGGGCGCGTACGGTGAAAAGCCAGATGACACTCCGTCAGGCCCGTACAACCCCGATGCACCGCTCATTCGGCAATTTCGGAACCCCGTACACTGCGCCGAGCCCGCGAATGACGGCATGGTGTACGTGTGTGATCGTCCCAACGACCGTATTCAGGTATTCAGTAAGGATGGAAAGTTCGTGAAGGAAACTCGCATTGCGCCGCGCACGAAGGGCGACGGCTCGGTGTGGGATATCGCGTTCTCGAAGGATCCGGCGCAGAAGTTCATGTACCTGGCCGACGGCAAGAACGAAAAAGTGTACATCATGGAGCGCGAGTCACTCAAGATTCTGACGAGTTTTGGTGATGCTGGTCGTCAGCCCGGACAGTTCTTTGCCGTGCACAGCATTGCGACCGATTCGAAAGGCAATGTGTACACGACAGAAACGTACGAAGGAAAACGCCTGCAGAAGTTCAGCTACAAGGGCATCAAGCCGGTAGCCAAAGAAAATCAGGGCGCCTTGTGGCCCGAAGGAAAAGCCACGCCGGCGGTTCGCAAATAGCTCACGCGTATCGCTCCAACAACGGCAGCGCTTTTCGGTAGCTGCAACACCTCAATCTGATTTTGACTATGCTGTTGCCGTTGTTGTTGTCGGTTTCACTGTTGGTCCCGCTAGTTTCTCAAGAGCGGCGCAATCCCGAACGCAATCCAATTGGATTGGACGCGGTCGTGTTTCGGTCGCCGCAGCAACCCGTCATCGAGCGACAGTTACTCGAAGTCGAACACACGCGGGCGCAAAACACTGCGCCCATTGCTGCGGCGATTGCCACGAACGACGTGCGGCTGCAACAGTTGGCCGCACGCACCGCAGGACGTCTGGAACGACCGGAGTTGGCAAGTCTGCTGCTGCCGTTGTTCAAATCAACCAACGTTGGTGTGCGGCGCGAGGCGGCCAGCGCGTTGGGGCAAATGCAGGCGAAAGTGAACTACGCCGAGTTGCTGAAGGGCGAGAAAAGCGGCGTTGTTCGCGGTGAGTTGTTTGTGACGATTGGCCGGTTGTTGCCTGCCATCGCCGGCGCCGAACAATTGTTGGTGAGTGGCCTGGACGAACCAACCGTCGAGGCGCGCACTGGGGCCATTCGTGGTCTGGAATCGTTGTTTCGTTTGAACGGCCGTGCGATGCGCGCTGCACCCGCGACTCTCGAAAAACTCCGGGAAGCGTTCAAGGCGAACACGGGCGACGTTCCTCGGCAACTCACCTTACTCACGCTGAATGCTGCGAACGCTGCGAGATTGCCGGACTGGGCGAGATCGGCGAACACTGCGGACTCCGCGAAGGACGCGAACGCGGCGAAAGCTGAGATTACCAAGGACTCTGCGACGTTCGTGCTGGCGCTCAAGGACTCCAGTGCGCAGGTTCGTCGTCTTGGCGTGACGGGATCAAAGCAGTGGATTGGCGACGTCGCGCCGATGGTTCGTTACGAGGCGCTGCGTGTTGCCAACAATTGCGCGCGCGCCGAAGAAGCACTGAGTGACGCAAACGAAGGCGTTGCGTTGGCGGCCATCGACATGATTGGCAACAAGAAGTGTCCGACGGCGTCAATAGAGAAGTTGGTGGTGAACGGCGGTACGTGGCGGCTGCAGGCGCATTCGTTAGTCGCGCTGGCCAAGGCGTCTCCCGACGTTGCGCGTGCGCACATCAACACGTTCGCGAACCACAAGGTGTGGCAGGCACGCGTGTATGCCGCGACGGCCGCGAAGGCGCTGGGTGATAGCGCAACTCTCACGAAACTCGCGCGCGACGCCGAACCCAACGTCGCGATCGAGGCGATGACGTCTTCGGCCGACGCGATGCGCGCACTGAGCAGCAACCACTCAGGTTTGGTGCGTGCGGCGGCGGTGAAGTTGAAGGGATCGTCGGCATTGCCGGGTGCGGTTCCGCAAATTGTCGCGACGCTGGACCGCCTTTCGAAAAACGGGTACGCGACCACGCGCGATCCGCGTATGGCGTTGCTCGATCGTCTGTCGGAAGCCGCCGATTCTGCGACCGCGACCAGACTGCGACCGTACTTGGCAGATGTTGATCCCGCAGTCGCTAAACTCGCCGCGAGCATCATTACGCAGAAAACAAAAACGACGGTAGTACCGGTCACGACTGCGCTGCTGAACGTGCCACTGCCGTCGGCCGCGACAATCAACGCATTAAAAGGCGCCACCGCGAAAATTACGATGAAGGGTTTGGGCGTGATCACTCTCGACCTGATGACGGAAGACGCCCCGATTACCGTCGCAATGTTTGCCGACCTCGCCGACAAAGGCAAATTCAACGGGCTCACCTTTCATCGCATTGTTGCCAACTTTGTGATACAAGGCGGGAGCCCGGGCGCCGACGAATACGACGGCATCACGGCACAATTTGAGAAAGATGAAGTCGGGTTACCAAGCCACCTGCGTGGCACACTCGGCATCAGCACACGCGGTCATGACACCGGCGACGGGCAGATCTTTGTAAATCTCATCGACAACTATCGGCTCGATCATCAGTACACGGTGTTTGCTCGCATCACGTCGGGCATGGATGTTGTCGACCGCGTGCAGGAAGGCGACGTGATGGAAACGATACAGATCGTTCGCAGGCGATAAGCCGGGCCACCAGAGTTGTCCCGGGTTGTAGTCATTGGAGCAGGGGCCGCTGGTAGCATGGCGGCCATCTTTGCGGCAAAGGGCGGTGCAGACACGATTCTCCTCGAACGCACGCGCGACGGCGGGAGAAAAATTCTGATCAGCGGCGGCGGACGGTGCAATGTGCTGCCAATGAAACTGGACGAGTCGCGATTTGTTACCGACTCGTCGCCCAATCTCTTGCGCAAAATGGTGCGCTCATGGCCGCTCGATCAGCAGCGCGCGTTCTTTGAGAACGATCTCGGTATCGAACTCTCGGAAGAAGCAGAATCGTCGAAGGTATTTCCGGCGTCGCACAAGGCGCGGGATGTACGTGACGGGTTGCTTGCGCACGCGTACAAGCAGGGCGCCGAGTTGCGGTTTAACACGTTGGTGACGGGTGTTGAACCGCACGAGGGAAAGTGGCGCATCTCGATCGAAAACGGTGCGCCGGTGCTCGCCGATGCGGTGATCATCGCGACGGGTGGGTTATCTGTGCCCAACACGGGCAGCGACGGATTTGGATTGAAGGTGTTGGCCGATTTGGGGCACACGATGCATCCGACCTATGCGGCGCTCACTCCGGTGCTGGGCACGTCGCCGGAGTTTGCGAGTTTGTCAGGTGTATCGCTCACTGTTTCGCTGGACGCGCGTTCGCCTCAACATCAGGCCACGGCGCGCGGTGGGTTTCTATTTACGCACCACGGCTACAGCGGACCCTCCGCGCTTGATGTGTCGCACGTCGTTGTGCGTTCGCGCCGCGAAGGTGACGCGAGTGCGAAGATTCGCGTGCAGTGGACGGCGTTGGATGCGGTCGCGTGGGAACACGCACTCAAGCCGAAAGGCGCTCGCACAGTCACCGGAGCGCTGCGCTCGGAAATGCCGGATCGACTGGCGGCCGTGTTGTTGCAACTCGCGGATGTTGATGCTACGCGCACCCTGGCCGAATTGCGTCGTGACGAACGGCTGCGCCTCATTGACATGCTGGTGCGCGGCGCACTGCCCTGGAACGGCGACGAAGGCTACAAGAAGGCCGAGGTGACCGGCGGTGGCGTGGCGCTGGGGGAGGTTGACGCGCGCACAATGGAAAGCAAACGTCACAAGGGGCTGTTCATTTGTGGCGAAGCGCTGGATGCGTTCGGGCCCATTGGTGGCTACAATTTCCTGTGGAGTTGGGCAACCGGTCGCGCGGCGGGTTTGGGCGCGGCGAAAAGTGCGCCTGGTGCTTCGTAGCTGTGAGCTGGGGTCAGAGTGGCCATGTTGACCGCTCTGCCCACACTCTACCTTCAGCGGAGAGTGCCGCCACGCCGTAACTTCGCGATGGGGTTTCGCATTAGGGTCAGAGTGGTCATCATGGCGACTCTGACCCCAATGCAGCGCCACCGCAACACACGCGTAATTCAACGCCGTAGGCTTACGTGCACATCACCGCCATCACCCATCATTCTGAACTGGGCGGCTGGACACACAGCGAATGTGTGCCGACGGGGCTCGATGGTGCGATTGAAAAGCTGTGGCACTTTGAGGGGCGGATGTCGCTGTTACGCGAACGCTCGTTTCCGCGCGTCTACTCCGAAATCATTTTGCAGTTGGGGCCGCGCTTTCGCGATGTCGACGGGCAGGGTAACAGCGGCGACTATTTCCCGCAGGCCTGTTTGGGCGGGGCGACGACCGCCCCTTCGGTGATTGAGGCGCCGGACGCGGTGTGTTGCGTGATTGGCATTCAGCTGCACGCGGCGGCTGCGTATCGGTTGTTGGGATTTTCGCCGCAACTGACGCACAACATCACGATCAGTCTGACCGACGCGCTTGGCGCAACCTCGCAACAGCTGTCGGAGTTGTGTAATGAAGCTCCAACGGTCGCGGCGCGTTTTGCAATCATCGTCGGGTATCTCGCACAACGCCTGGCAACGGCGCCGTCGTCAAACGCCGCCGTCGAGTGGGCCGCAAGCGAACTGCGCCGGACCTCGGGGCAACTGCTCATTGCGGGATTGCAACAGCATACGAGTTTCTCGAAATCGCGATTCGTTGGGTTGTTTCGGGAGCAGACAGGTTTTCCACCCAAGCAGTACGCGCGCATTCTGCGTTTTCGGAATTCGCTGCAGTTGCTGCAGCAGGGCCGCAAGTTGTGCGACACGGCCTTGAGCGCGGGCTACTATGACCAGGCGCATATGCAGAACGAGTTCGTTGAGTTCGCGCGCATGACACCTGCAACTTTTCTGGCGGCTCAGCGTTTCCCCAATTCAATGAGTTTGCCTGAAAGCCGCTGAGCGTGGTGCGCGCCAATACTGGTTGCTGCGAGCGCGGTGCGCAAAAGAAAGCACGCTGAGTTCCGCGAAGGCATTTGCAGAGCACGGGCGCACTTCTCCGCCTCTCCGCGTTTCCGCGAAAAAAACTCTGTTGGCTATGCGATCCCAATGCGCCGGCCGTTTCTTTTTCGCGAAGACGCGAAGACGCGAAGACGCGGAGGCGCCGAGGCGCGGAGAACTAACGTCTCCTGACAGATCGGTGCATCAAAACTTTCTTGATCTGTGAAAACTGCGCGCCGACGCCCCGATCGAACCGCTCACAACTGCGAACTTTTTTCCAATATTTCGGCGCTGTGCGCAACCACCTTCCGAGAAACCAACCAACTAACCCATCGAGGTATCCGACATGTCTAACTCCAGCAGTGCCGTTCGATTTACGCACACGATACCTTGCCTGAGCTACACCAATGCCCACGCCGCCATTCAGTGGCTCGTTGACGCGTTTGGAGCCGAGGCGCGGCACATCTACGACGGCCCCGACAACACGGTATCACACGCCGAGGTGTGGTTTGGGGACATGTGTGTCATGATGGGCACGCTCAAGGACAACAACATGCCGCCGCACCGTCAGGGCGAATCGGCCGTGTACATCGTGGTCGCGAGCGCTGCCGAGGTGGATCAGTTGTACGAGCGGGCCGTGCAGAACGGGGCGAGCATCGTGATTGCGTTGCGTGACACCGATTATGGTTCGCACGACTTCGGTGCGCTCGATCCCGAGGGCAATTTCTGGGGATTCGGGACGTACGCTCCGGTGTGATCAGGTCGTGCGAGTGTAGTTACCGAGCACGCGGAGTTCGCCGAGGGGCGCTGCTCGAACTCAGAGCGTCTCCGAAGGCGCCCGCGTGTGAGTGCGGTAAAGTTATTTTTCACGCGGAGGCGCGGAGCTCGCGGAGAACTGATCGCAAACCATGAGTGCGGAACAGACATCCGAAGAAAATCACTTTGTGATGTAACCGCGCCAGTCAGGGCGGACATCTCAATGGGTTGTAGCTCGCTGTGAAGTATCCCAAGCGCGCGCAGCTTCAAAAGAAAATGAAAAGCACAGGTGAGAACGGCGGACCCACACCGCCAAGCGCAATTCTCCGCGAGCTTCGCGCCTCCGCGTGAAAGACTACTTCACATCGTTTGCGTTCGGTTAATGTCGGAGACGCGCCGCTTTACCGGTGCGTCTCCGATTATGCGCAACGGTCTTTCCGATTGCGCTTACTGAACCTGTATATACAACGGCGCCGGCCACAATCGCAGAATCTCCGCACGCGACGTAGCCGGATTGTCATTACGCAGCTTGCTGAACTGCTTCCACCCCGCAAACTGCACCGGCTCCTTCTTCACGTACGAATAAAACGAATCGCGTTTGAGCCACGGCGCACCGAAGCCGTCCATATCCATCACCACTTGCACGCGCGAATCCAACGCGATGTTCGAAGCATTTGTAACGCCTTTGCGCGTGAACCGGTGAATGACCAATACCTTCGGTGGCAGTTTGTACTTGTCCACCAACTCCCCTAAATACTTGATCGCATAATTCACATCCGCCGCATCGTACGTCCCGATTTTTTTGCCTGGCGCCAGCGGAGTGTCTTTCATCGAGAACTCGGGATCGATGCCCAAATGCACGTCGGGACGCATCAGGAATCGCTCCAACCACGGCAGCTCTGATTGCAACGTGCTGTGCCCCACCTGCACATCAACAAACAGCACTGCGTTTTTGCGCTTGGCCCAGCCGTACACTTTCTCAATCAGTGTGCTGTCCATGCGCAACCGATACTTCCCATCGCGGCCCTTGGCGCCTTGCGCGACCACGGCGATGAGATGCAAAGCAGGCTGCACTGGATGCGACGGATCCAGCTTGTTCCACTCCGCTACCTCCGCATCCAGCTTTTGCAACATTTCGTCAGGCTCGAATTCACCAAGAATGCCCATCCGCTTGGACAACGGATTGCCATAAAACGCAATGATACGTTTCGCGGGCAACAGTGATCCGGGCAGCACGGGTGGCTGTTTTCTGACCGGCCATAACGAATCGAGATCGCTGCCCTGATCGCGATACGCCATGTGTTTGTCGCCCGAAGAAGGCCCGAGCAATCCTGTCTTTGCGCGCTTTTTCGCCGTGCTGTCCTGGCCGGATGCGGGTGCCGTTTTCTTCACTGCGGGTTTGGCAGCGGCCGGTTTCTTGACCGGTGGCGTTGGGACCTGAGCGAGCGCCACTTGACTCGCAACACTCAACAGCAACCCGGCAACAACGGAAATTCGGTATCTCACGGTTTTTTCTTGCCGATTTTATTGAGAGGCGGGAGCTCGCGATCGAGTTCGAGTCCCAAAGAGCCGACAGCTTCGGCGCGTACCAGCAAAGCGCGTTCCAGCGCTACCACATCAATCACACGACCCGTCTGAAATTTCGCGGTGAGACGCACACCGCGCGTGAGCTCACGATTGATTTTTTCTTCGACCTTGTTGCGCGCGTCCGCTAGCACGTCGTCCAGCGGAAACCGCGCAATTTCGCGCAACTGATCAATCACGTCTCCCTTCTTGAGCCACGCAACACCTTGTACCAGACGATCACTGGTGGCAACGTCAAAGTTGAGATCGGGCACATACAACATGTTCGATCCGGCATCGAATTTTGGCGTGCCGACCAGATACCCCTCGCCCTTGATAGATCCAGAAAACTGAACGCCGACAACCAATCGGCCGTCGCCCAATCCGTAACATCGCACGTACGCAATTTTGACCTTGCGACCGAATTTGGTGAACGTGCGTCCCACGAGTTGCTTTTTGAGCAGCTCCGATGCGACGTCGTATCCAATCGAGGCTTCAATCATGACGCGCGCGCTGTCTCCCACCGACCTCTGTGCGGGTTGGAGCGCCGGCAACGGCGAGAAGCGGTCGGGAGGTTTCGGGCCGGAAATCAACGCCGGCTGTGCGTATAGTCGGATGTCCGCTTCAAGTGTGCTGTCGGTCAGACGAAGCCCGCCGTACCGCACAATTCCGGGATTGAACACCATCCACAAACTGTCGCTCACTTTCACACTGCGGTTCAGCAGGTTGTACCAGTTCTCCACTTTCGCGCGCAGGTCGAATCGCGCAATCTGCGCGTCGACGCGCGGCAACTTCGATCGCAGTTGATCTTCCAAAGCTCCAATTACCTTGCCGGTGACGTCGATGCTCAAAAACGTGACGCGACACTGATCGCGTAATCCTTCCGTCGGCGGCTTGACAGACTTGATGCGGGAGCGCGGCGTAAAGCGCCAGGCGCTGGTAAGTTTCAGGTCGGATGTGACGGCAACCTCAAGGCGCGGTTTCGGTCCCTCGTCGTCACAGCCACCGCTGACCGTTGGGCCAATGGCGGGATCATACCAACCACGGCCCTGATACTCGACTGTCGTACGAAGCGTTAACTCGTCACCGTTGAGCGACAGCTTGAACGGCGTGCGAGTGGCTGCAAACGCAAACTCCTGCCTCTTGTTTGAGGTGCTCTGAATGCGTTTGTCAATATCGCCGAATTTACGTGGTATGGCGTCTTCAATGGCGGCACGAATGGGCTCGATGTCATACGCAATCGGCGCATCCACGACCGACGGCAGCAGCTCGGGCCGCTTCGGGATCGCGGCCGCGTTCTGGATGATCGCGGGCGCGTTGGCTTTGAGAGACATCTCCCCGCAACCGGTAAACAGCACGAAGGCCGCTCCAACAACAGGCATCGCCAGCAGACGCACGCGGTTTCGCTTGTCGCCAGAGTGTTCTTCGCGATTGGTTGGCACCATTGGTGCGTTAGTGAGGGACATCAGTTTCGTACACGAGCACGAGGTGCAAGTTCAGAGAACACTAGCGTTTGGGCCTGACCGACGAACTCTTCTCGGGTTCGTCGCTCAAGGGCGCGGCGTACTGCATGCGGTTCAGAATTGCGGGGATACGTAGTGAGGCTACCGAACCGGTTGGTGACCAACGCACGGGGGAGGGAAGAATGGCTGCCAGACGCGCCGCTTCTTCGCGAGAAAGTTTGGATGCCGACTTGCCGAAGTGTTTTCGCGCCGCCGCCTCCGCCCCAAAAATGCCGTCGCCCCATTCGGCCAAATTGAGATACAAATCGAGAATCCGATCTTTCGTGAGCAGGAGTTCGAGCCATAAGGTCAGGTACGCTTCAAGACCCTTCCGAACAAACGAGCGCCCTTCCCACAAGAAAATATTCTTCGCAACCTGCTGCGTGAGCGTGGACGCTCCGCGCAATCGACCGCCGCGCTTCTTTTTTTCAAGCGCCTTGTCGATTTCCACCAGATCAAATCCGAAATGCAAATAAAACCGATCATCCTCCGACGCCAACACGGCTCGACGCAGGAACGGTGAAATTTGTTCGCGCGAAACCACCGTGCGTTGGGGGTACACCGGACGTTTTCCGTTGCCGAGGTGTTGTAAGACGCGGTCGAGCATGATCATCGTGGTGGGCGGCTGCATCACTGCCAGCACAACGACCATCGGAACCGGTAGCAGCAAGACAACAACGCCAGTGAGCACCGCGCGATATGCCCACTTTCGCCATCCCGTCCGTTTCTTTCGGGCCCGCGACATCACGATGCGCCGGTTGGGCGAACGCAAATAATACGACGATCCTTCACGGTTCGCCCAGGTGCGCGGGGGTGCCGGGCGGCTGACGACGCCACCGACGATGTTGCCAGAAGTACTGCTCTGGATAGCGTCGAATCATCGCTTCGAGCTTCTGGGTGAACGCGAGCACGAGGGCATCCGTGTCGGTTTCGCGATCACCCGTGCGCGGCGCTTCGATGGTTTCGAAACTCAGCACGTAGCGCCCGCTGGGTTGCCGCACAGAGGCACCAAACAACATCGGGGTGCCAAGGCGCAGGGCGAAGACCGCGGGGCCCCGTGGTGTCTTGGCGGGCCGTCCGAAGAACGGGACAAACGTACTGGCTAACCCCAAGCCATCCTGATCGGCCAGAAACGCGATGAGATGGTTCTGCCGCAGCAGGCGCGGCGTCATTCGAACCGCATCGCCATCCCAAATCATGTTCATGCCGCCCTTGGCCCGCGTTCGCGTGAGGTACGCATCAAACACCGGGTTTGCCATACGGCGCGAGACCGCGCTGAACGGACCCTGCGCGGCCGCATACGCACCGGCAATTTCCCAGTTCCCAATGTGCCCCGTAACGACAATAAGACCTTCTCCGTTCGCCCACGCCGCTTCAATCAGGTCCCACCCTTCGACGCGTTCAAACATCGACATCAGCGTTTCGCGCGAAAATGTTGGCAGCAGCGCGGTCTCGATCGATGTGCGGCCCAGACTGTCATACGAACGTCGCGCAACTTCTCGCACGCGTGCGGGCGAGAACTCCGGAAACGCGGCGGCAATTTGCCGCTCCGCCACACCGCGCCGAATTCCGAAAGGCCAATAGGCCAAACGCGCGAGTTTCCCGCCGATACGTCCGGCGAGACGCCAGCCAAGTAATCCCAGCAAAAAGACCAACGCTCGCGTCGCCGCGTATTCCACGCGGTGCGTCAGCGTGACTCGTGGTGCCACTTTGGGTGGAGCTGCGTTCCGCGTGTTCGCGAGCGGCGCAGTGGCGTTGGGCAAATTCGCGTTAGGCGGATTCGCGTTCGGCGGATTCGCATCAGGTGGTGCAGTCATGCCGAAGGATAAGTACCCGCCAATGCATCCGCACAAAAAAACCGCGCCAATCCCGAAGGAGTGGCGCGGCTTTCTGCACACCGCGAACCGAAGTTCGCGGCGTTAGTCCATGTTAGTTGGACAACATCACGAGCACGCGGCGGTTCGTCGCGCGGCCGTTGTCGGACGAGTTCGGAGCCAGCGGATCGCCTTCACCCGCCGTGCGAGCGTTGACGCGTGATTCGGCGACACCCTTCGAGACGAGGTAGGCCTTGGCCTGATCGGCGCGGTCCTGTCCAAGCTTCAGGTTGTACTTCTCGCTACCAATGGCATCGGTGTTGCCCGTGACGTCGATGGTGCGTGAGGAGTTGACCTGCTCGTTGAGTGAAGCGGCGATGAGATCGAGGATCTTCTTCGCTTCCGGCGTGATGTCCGACTTGTTGAACGCGAAGTTGATCGCACCGATAACAATAGGCTTGCCGGCAACTGTAGTCGCTGTGGCCGGCGCAATGCGCACGGTGTCGATGCGCGTGATGTACATGGTGTCGCGACGCGTCACAATGGTCGTATCGTACTGGATACGTGGCTTCGGATCACGCGTGAAGAACGACAAGCTCAAACCAGCCTGGGCACCAAGATCAAGGTGCGTGTCACGCGGCGTTGGCTTCGTGTCTTCATCACCTGGAACCGTGTACTGGCCAGTGCCTTCAACGCGCAGCGACACCTTGTCATTCAGCACGAAGCGAAGGCCAACGAGACCCTGCGGGCCACCGCCGCGTGGAGCAACGTTGCGCTCACGACCGAATGCGTCGTAGCCGTACCCACCGCCCACCAACAACTTCACGCGCTCAGAAAGCGGTGCGTTGTACAGCAGGCGATATGACCACAAGGTGTGCGAGACTTTGTCGAGCACCTGACCACGATCCACAATGTACGGCTTCTTGCGTTCGGCAACGTTAGCTTCTGCATAGCTGACGTCCATTTCAATTGACAGGTTGCGCAGGATGAACACACCAGCGCGACCACCGCCACCGAAGCCGTTGTCGATCTGCAGGGTATCTGCAAATTTGGTGAAGCGGCCAAAACCGCCAACTTCAAGTGCGCCTTTACGCTGCGCGCTGAGGGACGCCGGAATGGAAAGCGCCAGGACGGCGCCGAGTGCAAACTTGTTGAGGTTACGCATATGCCTCCGTAGGTATGACATTTCTGGCGGCGTGAGCCGCGTGACGTTTGCTAACGACATCTGGGCATGGCTGCCCTTGGACATCTCAGCACCCGACCACCTGCCGAACCGGATCGCCCGGACCTTCACCAGCTGAAACAACTCGGCCAAAGTTAGCGAACTGCCACTCTCGCGCAACAGTCATCGAGTCACGAATGTTGTCTCGCCTGCGCACATCAGTAGGTGATGCCTGTCACGTGACTGGCTCATAAAGCAACTGCTCGTCCCTTGGCGCAGTGCTTCTAGGACGCGCACCTGAGCCTTACGAAACATGACTGGATCACCACTCCACTGCTTCCGGATATCGCTGCACCGGCGCAATTGTTCCTACAGATGACCCAGCCACTCGTGTCGGATCCCAGGGATCGACCCGATCCACCCCTGCAGGCAGCGTCCCCAGCGTCCGGATCGGTGCGTCCCATCCAGAGTCCCGACTCCGCTCGCGCCATTCGGATGGCGCGAATTGGGCTGGCGGTCAATGCGGCGCTGACCCTCGTCAAACTGGTCGCGGGGATTCTGGGTAACGCCTACGCGCTCGTGGCGGACGCGGTCGAAAGTTCGGTCGACATGGTGGGCTCGCTGGCCGTCTGGAGCGGCCTACGCATTGCCGCGCGCGACCCCGACGAGCGCTACCCGTTCGGCTACGGACGCGCGGAGGCGTTGGCGGCCGCGGCGGTCTCGGTCCTGATGTTCGGCGCAGCCATCGCAATCGCGATCACCGCATTTGCGGAAATTCGAACGCCGCACCATGCGCCGAAACCATACACGCTGGTCGTGTTGGTCGCCGTGATCGTGGTCAAGTGGGTGCTGTTTCGCACGGTGCTGGCGGCCAGCCAGGCTACGGGAAGTTCGGCGGTAGCCGCCGACGCCTGGCATCACCGGTCGGACGTGATCACGTCGGCCGCGGCATTTGTCGGCATCTCCATTGCGCTGCTGGGCGGGCCGGGATGGGAGCAGGCCGATGATTGGGCTGCGGTGGTGGCCGCATTCGTTATTGGGGGCAACGGCATCTGGATGCTGCGAAACACACTGCGCGACCTTATGGATCGGGCGCCGTCCGCCGAATTGTTGGAGCAGGTGGGGCAGGCAGCGCTCAGTACTCCGGGCGTGCTGGCCGTTGAAAAACTCAAAGTGCGTCGGTACGGCATGGGACTGTACGTGGATATTCACGTGCAGGCCAATCCGCTGTTGTCGTTGCATGATGCGCACATCCTTTCCGGTTGCGTCAAGACATCCATTCGCGCGGAAGTTCCGGCCGCGATTGGTGTGTTGATTCACATGGAGCCCTTCGAGAACACGGCGAAACAATGACGGACCTCAGCGCACATCTGGTAGATGGATTGGCTTTGCAGCCAGTAAAGCACAACGAGAAGTTGTCGCTGAGCGACAAAGCCGCGCGTCTCGACGGCACGCCACCCAAAGGCGAACTCAAAAAACACACGGCCGCGTTGCTTGAGCGTCTTACCGAATTGCAAGATGCGTTTCACGCCGATGGTCGACGCGCGCTGGTGCTGGTATTGCAGGGGCGCGACGCTTCGGGCAAAGATGGCACCATCAGGGCGGTGTATGGCGCGTTTAATCCAACGGGTGTGCAGGTTGCTTCATTTGGGCCGCCCACACCGATCGAACTCAAACACGACTTCTTGTGGCGCGTGCATCAGGTGATTCCGCCACGCGGCCTCATTGGTGTCTTCAATCGTTCGCATTACGAAGACGTGTTGGTCGTGCGCGTGCGCAAGCTCGCACCGAAGGACGTCTGGGAGCAGCGGTACGAACAGATCAACAATTTCGAAGCGATGTTGGTCGAGAATGATGTGGTGGTGCGCAAGTGTTTTCTGCACATCTCGCGCGACGAACAGCAGGAGCGTTTCAGTGAGCGGCTGGTCGATCCAGAGAAGAACTGGAAGTTTCGCCTGGGCGACCTCGAGGACCGCGCGTTGTGGGATGAATACACCGAGGCCTATCAGGACGCCTTGCGGAAGTGCAGCTCGAAAGTCGCGCCGTGGTATGTCGTGCCGGCGGACAGCAACACGGTTCGCAATTATCTCGTGACGCGATTGATGGTTGAGACCTTGGAGTCACTCGACTTGAAGTATCCGTTGATGTCACCGGATGTGGCGAGTAAAGCCCGAGGGGCCGAGTAACACCAGCGGGGCTTGAGGACAGGGTCCGGGGGGGCAGGGGCTGGCGCACGCGAAGAGCACTGGGCGAGAGTCGTGTGCGAAATGCTTACAGAGCGCCGGTATTCATGTCCGAAAACGGCT
>Ga0105047_10002941_pt1 | contig 30224 bp, 26 predicted proteins | sample MAT04_FD_78384 | JGI IMG/M metagenome (GOLD analysis project Ga0105047, IMG submission 78384) | Freshwater microbial communities from Lake Fryxell liftoff mats and glacier meltwater in Antarctica - MAT-04 (megahit assembly) | ecosystem: Environmental > Aquatic > Freshwater > Ice > Liftoff... | reverse complement strand
CGTCTCGTCCTGCGCGGCGCCGGTCAGCGTCGTCGTTCGGTGCAAGGCGGGGTGGGCGAGGCGTGCCGCGATCAGGCGGGCGGTGAAGCGCGTGAGCCCCGCATCCGCGCTGTCCCAGTCAAACCAGGAGGTTGCGTTGTCCTGGGCGTAAGCGTTGTTGTTGCCGCCCTGGCTGCGCCCCGCCTCGTCGCCCATCGAGAGCATGGGCACGCCGCGCGCCGTGAGCAGAATGGCGAGCAGCGCGCGCACGTCCCCCGCACGGCGCGTCTGGATGGCCGGATCGTCGCTGGCTCCCTCGATGCCATGGTTCCAGGAGAGGTTTTCGCCCGCACCGTCGCGCCCCTCCTCGCCATTGGCCAGGTTGTGGCGCGCGTTGTGGCTGACGAGGTCGGCCAGGGTGAAGCCGTCATGCGCGGTGATGTAGTTCACGCTGTCACCCACACGCGCGCCGAGTTCGGGCGTGGAGCCGGCAAGGCGCGTGGCGAGCGGCCCGAGCATTCCGGCATCGGCGCGCCAGAAGCGCCGCACATCGTCGCGGAAGCGATCGTTCCACTCGCCCCAACCGGCAGGAAAGCGGCCGAGCTGGTAGCCCTCCGGCCCGCAATCCCACGGCTCGGCGATGATGCGGCGGCGGCGCAGCACGGGATCCTGGCGCATGGCGGCCAGCAGCGGCGCATGCGCGTCGAACACGCCGTCACGCCGGCCGAGCGTGGTGGCGAGGTCGAGCCGGAAGCCGTCCACGCCGGCCACCTCCGCCCAGTGGCGCATGGCGTCCATGGCGAGGCGCAGCGGCCAGGGCCGATCGGTCGCCAGCGTGTTGCCGCAGCCGGAATCATCGCGGCCGAGATGGTACCATTCGGCGGCACCCAGGCCGCGGAGCGAGAGCGTCGGGCCCAGCGCATCGCCCTCGCCGGAATGGTTGAACACAACGTCGAGGATCACGCCGATGCCCGCCGTGCGAAGTGCGGCGACGGCGGCGCGCACCTCCGCCATGCCGCCCGGCGCCAAGCGTGGGTCGGGGGCGAGGAACGCGACCGGATTGTAGCCCCAGTAATTGGTGAGGCCGAGCGGCGGCAGATGGCGCTCATCCACCCACGCCGCCACCGGCAGCAGCTCGACCGTGGTCACGCCGAGGCCCGTCAGGTGCGCGATGGCCGCCGGATGCGCGAGGCCCGCGAAAGTGCCGCGAATGGCTTCCGGGATGGCCGGATGCGTGCGTGTGAAGCCCTTCACGTGCAGTTCGTAGTTAACCTCGGGCCGCGCTGGCAGCGGCGCCCAGGCGAGCGCACGCAGCGGCGCGGCCACGACCGCGCGCGCCACGTGCGGGCCGCTATCGTCAGGGCTTGGCGTGGTGCCGGTGTCGAAAGCGGTGGCGTGCAGGCGAGGCGCCGCATCCAGCGCGCGTGCCCAGGGGTCGAGCAGGAGTTTGGCCGGGTTGAAGCGATGCAGGTGCCAGGGGCCGTGCGCGCGCAGGCCATAGGCGGTGCCGGGCGCGATGCCGGGGATCTCGGCCTCGAACAGGTCGCCGGGGGCTGCGGTGAGGGCATGCCGCGCGACCTCGGTGTCGCCCTCGAAGATGCAGAAATTCAGCGCGGTCGCGTGGGGTGCCGGAACGGCGACCGCGACGCCGGATGCGGTGGGGGTGACGCCGAGTTCGTGGGCGACCCGCCCTTCGCTAGCCACCGATCATGCCGCGGAACAGCGCTGCATATTGCCGGGAGGAGCGCGTCCACGACACGTCGCTCGCCATGGCGTTGGCTTGCAGGCGCGCCCAGCTTTCGCCATCGCGATAGGCGGCGATGGCGCGTTCGATGGCGGCGCCCAGCATCTCCTGGCTGACCGGGGCGAAGTTGAAGCCGGTGCCGGTGCCCGCGGCCAGCGCCATCTCGTTCGCGTCGATCACGGTGTCGGCCAGGCCGCCCACGCGCGCCACGATCGGCGGCGCGCCATAGCGCAGCGCGCACAACTGGCCGAGGCCGCAGGGCTCGAAGCGCGACGGCATGAGGATGGCGTCGGCACCCGCGTAGCACAGCCGCGCCAGCCCCTCGTCGAAGCCGATATGGCTGCCGACCCGGCCGGGCTGCGAGGCGGTCGCGCCATGTACGCGCCCTTCCAGTTCCGCATCGCCGCTGCCCAGGATCGCAAGTTGGCCGCCATTGCCGAGGATGGCGGGCAGCGCCTCCAGCACGAGGTCGATGCCCTTCTGCCAGGACAGCCGCCCGATGAAGACGAAGAGGGGGGCGGCAGCATCCTGCGTCAGGCCCATGCGCGCCTGGACTTCCACCTTGTTCGCCGCGCGCGGCTTCGGATCGGCGGCGCTGTAACGAGCGACGAGGTGCGGGTCCGTCGCCGGATTCCATTCCTCGGTGTCGAGGCCGTTGAGGATGCCGCTGACTTGGCTGCCGCGCCCGCGCAGCAGGCCGTCGAGCCCCATGCCCCATTGCGGCGTGCGGATCTCGGCCGCGTATCCGGGCGAGACGGTGGTGATGCGGTCGGCGAACCAGACGCCGGATTTGAGGTAGCCCACCATGCCGAAATACTCGAGGCCGGCGGTGCGGAACGCCTCCGTCGGCAGGCCCAGCATGCCGAACAGGTCGGCGTTGAACTGCCCCTGGAAGGCGAGGTTGTGGATGGTGAAGAGCGCCGGCACCGAAGCGCCGGCGAAGCGCAGATAGGCGGGTGCGAGGCCCGCCTGCCAGTCATGCGCGTGCACCGCGTCAAAGCCCATCCGCATCGCCGCGTGAGCCGCCGCCCGGCCGAGGGCCGCGAAGCGCAGCGCGTTGTCCGGCCAGTCGCTGCCGCCAGGGGCGAGGTAGGGCGAGCCGGCGCGGGCGAAGAAGTGCGGTGCGTCGAGGGCCAGGATGTCCCGCCCCGCTGCCTCGGCCCGGACCAGGCGCGCAGGGGCGCCGAACAGGTCGATCAGGTTCTCGCTCGCCTGCACGCGCCCGAGGGCCGCCATCACCGCCGGATAGCCGGGCAGCATGGTCGTGACCTCGATCCCGTGCGGCGCCAGCGCCCCGGGCAGCGCGCCCACGACATCGGCGAGGCCGCCGGTCTTGATGAAGGGAAACCCCTCCGACGCCACCTGCAGCACGCGGAGCGGGGAGCGGGCTTTGGCAGCCCTCATGCCAGCTTGTCGAGCATGGGCTGGGTGATGAGGCACACGCCCTTCTCGGTGCGGCGGAAGCGCCGCGCATCCTCGACCGGGTCCTCGCCCACCACGAGCCCGGGCGGGATGCGGACGGAGCGGTCCACGACGACGTTGGTCAGCCGCGCCCCCTGGCCGACATCGACGCGCGGCAGCAGCACGGCCCCTTCGAGCTTCGCGAAGGAATGCAGGTGTACGCCCGTGAACAGCAGCGAGCGCCGGGCCGAGGCGCCGGAGACGATGCAGCCGCCCGAGACGAGGGAGGAGATCGCCTCGCCACGCCGCCCATCCACGTCGTGCACGAACTTGGCCGGTGGCACGACCTCGCCATAGGTCCAGATGGGCCATTCCTGGTCGAACAGATCGAGGGGGGGAAGCACGTCAGTTAGGTCGATATTGGCTTCCCAATAGGCGTCGATGGTACCGACGTCGCGCCAGTAGGGATTGAACTCCTGGCTGGAGCGGACGCAGGAATCCTCGAAGCGATGCGCCGCCGCGCGGCCGTGCTTCACGATGTAGGGGATGAGGTCCTTGCCGAAGTCGTGCGAGGAGTTCGGGTCCGCGGCGTCGCGCTTCAACTGCTCGATCAGGAAGCGCGTCTCGAAGACGTAGATGCCCATGGAGGCGAGCGAGAGATGCGGCTGGCCCGGGATGCCGGGCGGCTCGGGCGGTTTCTCCAGGAATTCCGTGATCCAGCCGGCGCGGTCCACGGCCACGACGCCAAAGCTCGTCGCGTCGGCGCGCGGCACCGCCATGCAGGAGACGGTGACGTCGGCACCCTCTTCCACATGCTGGGCGAGCATGCGTTCGTAATCCATCTTGTAGATGTGGTCGCCCGCCAGCAGCACCATGTGGCGCGGCGCCAGATCCTCGATGATGTCGATGTTCTGGTACACGGCATCCGCCGTGCCGAGGTACCAGCTCTGCTCCGACACGCGCTGCGAGGCGGGCAGGATGTCGAAGCTCTCGTTGCGTTCGTGGCGCAGGAAGTTCCAGCCGCGCTGCAGGTGGCGGATCAGGCTGTGCGCCTTGTACTGCGTGGCGACGGCGACGCGCCGGATGCCGGAATTGATGGCATTGGACAGCGCGAAATCCACGATGCGCGACTTGCCGCCGAAGAAGACCGCGGGCTTCGCGCGCCGGTCGGTCAGCTCCATCAGGCGCGAGCCGCGGCCGCCGGCCAGCACGAAGGCCATCGCGGTTCGCGCAAGCGGCGCCGAGCTGGGCGTGCGGTCAGACATGGCTTTTCATTTCTTGGTCTCCTCCGCCGGCTTCGCGGCTGGGGCAGCGTTCGGCAGCTCCCAGATACCCGGGATCAGATAGATGGTGGCCAGTGGCGGCAGGAACACCCGCGCCGAGGCGGGCTGCCCCAGGGCCGGCACGTCGGTAGCCGTCACGACGCCGAGATTGCCTTGGCCCGAACCGCCGAATTCCTTCGCGTCGGTGTTCAGCGCCTCACGCCAGATGCCAGCGCGCGGCAGGCCCACCAGCACACCCTCGCGCGGGACCGGCGTGAAGTTGCAGATCACGGCGACGGGTGGGCCGCCCGTGCCATCGAAGCGCAGCCAGCTGAAGACGGAATGCGCCGCGTCATTCGCATCGACCCAGCAGAAGCCCTCCATCTCCGTATCGCGCGCATGCAGCGCGGGGAGGGTGCGGTGCAGATGGTTGAGTTCGCGGATGAGGGACTGCACGCCCTGATGCGGCGGGTATTGCAGCAGCCACCAGTCGAGCTCTCGCGTCTCCGACCATTCGCGCCACTGGCCGAACTCCTGCCCCATGAACAGCAGTTTTTTGCCGGGATGCCCCCACATGAAGCCGTAATAGGCGCGCAGGTTCGCGAAGCGTTGCCAGTCGTCGCCCTGCTGGCCCGGCATGCGGCCGAGCAGCGTGCCCTTGCCGTGCACCACCTCGTCATGGCTGAGCGGCAGGATGAAGCGCTCGTTGAAGGCGTACATCAGGCCGAAATTCATCAGCTGGTGGTGCCACTGCCGGTCCAGCGGATCCCGCGCGACGTAGCGCAGCGTGTCGTTCATCCAGCCCATGTTCCACTTGAACGCGAAGCCGAGCCCGCCCTCGGCGACGGGGGCCGAGACGCCGCTCCAGTCCGTCGCTTCCTCGGCGATGACGAGTGCTCCAGGTGCCTGCTCCGCCAGCATGGTGTTGGTGCGGCGCAGGAACCCCACCGCGTCGCGGTTGTCGTTGCCGCCATCCTCGTTCGCGGACCATTCACCGGGGCCGCGCGAGTAATCGAGGTGGATCATGGAGGAGACGGCGTCCACCCGCAGGCCGTCGGCGTGGAACCGCTCCAGCCAGAACAGCGCGTTGGAGGCGAGGAAGGCCTGCACCTCGCGGCGGCCGTAGTCGTAGATCGCGGTCTGCCAGTCGGGATGGTAGCCGCGCTGCGGGTCCGGGTGCTCATACAGCGCCGTGCCGTCGAAGCGCGCCAGGCCATGCGCGTCCTCCGGGAAATGCGCCGGCACCCAGTCGAGAATGACGCCGATGCCCGCCACGTGCGCCGTATCGATGAAGCGCGCGAGGCCGGAGGGGTGGCCGAGCCTCGCCGTCACCGCATGCATCCCGATCGGCTGGTAGCCCCAGGAGCCGTCGAGCGGGTGCTCCATCACCGGCATGAACTCGATGTGCGTGAAGCCGAGATCGAGGACATAGGGGATGAGGTCGGCCGCCAACTCGTCCCAGTTCCAGAAGCGGTCATCGGGGTGGCGCTTCCACGAGGCGGGATGCACCTCGTAGATGGTCATGGGCAAGCGGTGCGCGATCTGCGCGGCGCGTGCGGCCATCCACTCCGCGTCGTTCCAGGTGAAGTCGTCGATGCGGGCGACCACGCTCGCATTGGCCGGGCGCATTTCGGCCGCGAAACCCACCGGATCGGCTTTGAGTGGCAGCAGCGCGCCGTCGGGCCCGATGAGTTCGTACTTGTAGGCGGCGCCCTCCGTGATGCCGGGCAGAAAGATCTCCCACAGGCCGGAATCCACGCGCCGGCGCATCGGGTGCCATCGCCCGTCCCACCGGTTGAAGCCGCCGACCACGGAGACGCGCAGCGCATTCGGCGCCCAGACAGCGAAACGCACACCGGCCACGCCCTCATGCGTCACCAGATGCGCGCCGAGGCGGTCGTAGAGGCGCTGATGCGTGCCCTCGATCAGCAAGTGGTCGTCGAGCGGGCCGAGGCTGGGCCCGAAGGCGTAGGGGTCGGGCAGATCCTCGGTGACGTCGCCCTCGGTGATGCGGAGGTGATAGGCGAGGGTGCCTCGCTGGGGTGGCAGCAGGCCCTCGAAGAACCCAGCCGGGTCGCGCCGGGTGAGGCTGTGCACGTTGCGGCCCGCATGAACCTCCACGCCGTCGGCACCCGGCCGCAGCACGCGGATCGCAACGCCGCCCGGCACCGCATGCGGTCCGAGAATGGCGAAGGGATCGCGGTGCCGGCCGCCCAGCAGCGCCGCCAGGTCGTCCTCGGCGATGCGCCAGGTTTCCAGGGGGCGGTTGTCCATATGCGCGGCCTACCCCGGCACGGGAACGCGCCAGATCTCCTGCGCATATTCCGTGATGGTGCGATCGGACGAGAACCAGCCCATGCTGGCCGTGTTCATGATGGCCGAGCACTGCCAATCCGCCGGCTTCGCCCAGCGCTGCTCGACGCGGCGCTGGGCCTCGAAATAGCTGTCGAAATCGGCGGTGACGAGGAAGTGGTCATGCTCGCGCAGCATGTGCACGAGGTTGGCGTAGCGGTTCGGATCATCGGCCGAGAACACGCCCGATACGATGGACTCCAGCGCCTGTTGCAGCCGGGGCGAGGCGTCGATGGAATGCTGCCCGCGCCAGCCATCGGCGCGCCGGGCCGCCACCTGCTCCGTCGTGAGGCCGAAGATGAAGATGTTCTCGGCGCCGACATGCTCGTGGATCTCGACATTCGCGCCGTCCATCGTGCCGATGGTGAGCGCGCCGTTGAGCGCCAGCTTCATGTTGCCCGTGCCCGACGCCTCCATCCCCGCCGTGGAGATCTGCTCGGAGAGGTCCGCCGCCGGGATGATCACCTCGGCCAGCGAAACGTTGTAGTTCGGCAGGAAGACCACCTTCAGCCGGTCCCGTATGCTGGGGTCGCGGTTCACGGTCCGCGCGATGTCATGCGCGAGCTTGATGATGAGCTTCGCGCGATGGTAGCTCGCCGCCGCCTTGCCCGCGAAGATCTTCACGCGCGGCGCCCAGTTCGCCTCCGGATGTGCGCGCATCTCGTTGTAGAGCGCCACCGTCTCCAGCAGGTTCAGCAACTGGCGCTTGTATTCGTGGATGCGTTTGATGTGCACGTCGAACAACGCGGCGGGATTGGTTCGGATGCCGGTCTCGCGCCGGATGAGGGCGGAGAGCGCTTCCTTGTTGGTGCGCTTCACTGCGGCGAAGCGGGCCTGGAACGCCTGGTCCCGGGCGAACGGTTTCAGCGCCGTCAGCGCATCGGCGCGGTCGAGGAACTCAGGGCCGATGGTGTCCACCAGAAGTTCGGTCAGGCAGGGGTTGCACTGCTGCAGCCAGCGCCGGAACGTGATGCCGTTCGTCTTGTTGGTGATGCGCCCCGGAAACAGCATGTTCATGTCGCGGAACACGGTCTTGGTCAGCAGGTCCGAATGCAGCGCCGAGACGCCGTTGACCTTGTGCGAGCCGACGAAGGCGAGGTTGCCCATCCGCACATGGCGGCCATGGCTCTCGTCGATCAGCGACACGGAACTGAGCAGCGCCATGTTGCCCGGATGGGCGGCGGCCACGGCGTCGAGGTGTACCGCGTTGATCAGGTAGATGATCTGCATGTGGCGCGGCAGCAGCCGCTCCATCAGCGGCACGGGCCAACTCTCCAGCGCCTCCGGCAGCAGGGTATGGTTGGTGTAGGAGATGGTGCCCTGCGTGATGCGCCAGGCGTCCTTCCAGGCCATCTTGTGGTCATCGAGCAGGATGCGCATGAGCTCGGCCACGACGATGGCCGGGTGCGTGTCGTTGAGCTGGATCGCCACCTTGTCGGGCAGGGATTCGAGGCTGCCATAGACGCGCACATGGCGCCGGATCAGGTCCTGCAGGGCGGCCGAGCTGAAGAAGAACTCCTGCCGCAGGCGGAGTTCGAGGCCGGCCGGGCTGTCATCCGACGGATATAGCAGGCGGGAGATGGCCTCGGCGCGCACCCGATCGGACAGCGCGCCGATATGGTCGCCACGGTTGAAGGCGTCGATCTGCAGCGGGTCGGCCGCGCGGGCGGACCAGAGGCGCAGCGTGTTCACATGCTTGCCGCGCCAGCCGACGATGGGCGTGTCGTAGGCCACGGCCAGCACCGTCTCGGCAGGTTTCCAGACGTGATGCGGCTCGCCGTCCTCGCCGTTCACTTCATCGACGGTGCCGCCGAAGCCGATGCTGTGCGCGATTTCTGGCCGGGCGAACTCCCAGGGGTTGCCGTATTGGAGCCAGTCTTCCGGATATTCCTCCTGCCAGCCTTGGCGGATGATCTGCTTGAACAGCCCGTGATCGTAGCGGATGCCATACCCAAAGGCGGGAATGGAGAGGCTGGCCAGGCTCTCCATGAAGCAGGCGGCGAGGCGGCCGAGGCCGCCATTGCCCAGTGCGGCATCCGGCTCGCTACCCATCACCTTGGCCGTGTCCACGCCGAGGTCGCTGAGCGCCGCGCGCACCTCGGTCATCAGGCCGAGATTGGACATGTTCTCGCGCAGAAGCCGCCCGATCAGGAACTCGAGCGAAAGGTAGTAGACCTGCTTCTGACCCGTCGTGTAGGCCGAGCGCATGTCGTTCAGCCAGGGCTCCACCATACGGTCCCGAACGGCCAGGGCGGTGGCCATGAACCAGTCGCGGTCGAGCGCACCCGAACGGCTCTTGCCGAGGTCATAGGTGAGCTTGCGCAGGATGGCGTCGCGCAGGTCTTCGGCGCTGTAGGCGGCGATGACCCCATGCTGGGGAGGTGCGTCGGCGTCGTTCACGAGTGGCGCTGTCCTTTGGTGCGGCGGCGGGATGTCTCATTCTGGCACGGATGTCGCCTCGGCCGAAAGCTTCACCTTCCCACGGCTCCCCCGGTCTGCTCGGCAATGAAGGCCTCGGTTTCGCTGCGATGGGCCGTGGCCGCGTCACGCGCCCGCAGCGCACCCGCGGCACTTCCGAGGCGCAGTGCCGCCTCGACATCCATGCCTTCCGCCATGCCGAGCGCGAAGGCGCCGTGGAACACGTCCCCCGCGCCAGTCGTATCGCGGGGTTCGATGCGGAATGCCTTCATTTCGCGCGGGCGGGTCTCGCCACGCAGCAGCCACAGCGTGCTGTCCTCGCCGCGCGTGACGGCGGCCATGCGCGTGAGGCCATCGGCGACGGCCCGGCGCAGTGCCTCGGCCGGCTTCTGCCCGGGGGCGAAATTGTTCAGGCCGGGCGCCGAGAAGATCGCGTAGCGAACGCGGGGAACGAGGTCGATCAGCAGCCGCGTCTCACTGCGCTCGCCATCGAGCACGGTCGGCAGGTCGAGGCGTTCGGCCGCTTCGAGGGCGACGGCCGCGCCCTCCGGCCAGCGCGGATCGCACAGCAAGGCCCGCGCCCCTGCCAGCATGTGCAGCGGCAACCAGGCGGGGTCGATCCCGAGGTTCTCGCCGCGGAACCCCATGATCGCGCGCTCCCCGTAGCGATCCACGAGGACGGCGGAGACCGGGCTGCGCGCGCCGGGCACGGCATGCAGGCCGGTGAGGTCGATGCCCTCGGCGCGCAGGCCCTCGGCCAGGAGTGCGCCGTTCGGGTCATCGCCGATGCGCCCCCAGAAGGCTCCGCGGCCGCCGAGGCGCTGCACCGCAATCGCCGCATTGGCCGCCATCCCGCCGATCGAGAGCTTGTAGCCGCGCGCCTGGGCCTTGGCCGGGGGCTGCGGGACATCATCCACCCGGAACACGTGGTCCGCCACGACATTGCCGAGGCAGATCACGAGGGGCGGCAAGGGTTCTGTCATCACGTCCACGCTATAGGAATGGCTGGCGTGGTGAAACATCGAAGCCGGGTTGCCGATGCCGCCTCGCTTCGCCCATGATGATGCCAACGGAACTGCCCAGGGAAGAGACGAAGATGATCCAGCCCCCCCGCACGGGTGCCTGAGCGCGCATGCCATCCCCCTTGCACCCCGATTGCATTACGATCCTCGAGATGGTGAAGGTCAGCGGCCGCCCGCGCTTCGAGACGCTCGACGCCGTGCCGGCGCGCGCGCAATACGCCGCCGGCCGGGCCATCCTGCAGCCTCCGTCGCCGGATGTGGCTTCCGCGACGGAGCACCGCCTGCCGAGCGGCGTCGCCGTCCGGCTCTACCGCCCGGCCGGCAGCGACGCGTCGGACATCCTGCCCTGCCTGATCTTCGCGCATGGCGGCGGCTGGGTCTTCGGCGACCTGGAAACGCATGACCACCTGGCGCGCAGCCTCTGCAATGGCGCGGGCTGTGCTGTGCTCGCCGTGGAGTATCGCGTGGCGCCCGAACACGTGTTTCCGGCAGCGGTCGATGATTATGCCGAGGCGATCCATTTCGCCGCGGCCAACGCTGCTTCGCTCGGCATCGACGCCTCGCGCCTAGCCGTGGGCGGCGACAGTGCCGGCGGCAACCTGGCAGCGGTCGCAGCCCTGATGTCGCGCGATGGCGTGCTGCCGACGCTCGCGTTTCAGATGCTGCTCTACCCGGCCACCGACATGACGGCCTCGCACGAGAGCTACATCCGCTTCACCGGGGGCCTTCCGCTGGTGGCGGACGGCATGCGCTGGTTCCGCAATCACTACATTCCGGACCCCGCGCAGTGGGCGGACTGGCGGGCCTCGCCGCTGCGCGCGCCATCGTTGGCCGGCACGGCGCCCGCCTTCGTGCTGACGGTGGGCCACGACCCGCTCTGCGACGAGGGGCGCGAATACGCAGCGCGGCTGGAGCGCGAGGGCGTGCCCGTCACGCTGCACCACGCGGCGGACATCATGCACGGCGCGCTGACCATGTGCGCGATCGTGAAGCCTGCGCTGGTGCTGATCGACGTGGCGGCGCGCGCCCTGCGGGAGGGGCTGCGCGCGTGATGCTCCAGGGCCGCGTGGCGCTGGTGACGGGCGGGGCGTCCGGCATTGGCCGTGCCACGGCACTGCGCATGGCCGAGGAGGGCGCGCTGCTGCTGGTGGCTGACCTCGACGGCGATGGCGCGGCGCGCACCGCCGCCGCCATCACGCAGGCGGGCGGCCAGGCGCGCGGCGTCGGCGCCGACGTGACGGACGAGACGCAGGTGGAGGCGATGGTGCAGGCCGCCCTCGACACCTTCGGGCGCCTCGACTGCGCCTTCAACAATGCGGGCGTTGCACCTGCCGAGGCGCAACCGCTCGCGGAGATTCCCGCAGCAGAATGGGCGCGCGTGCTGGGCGTGAACCTCACCGGCGTGTTTCTCTGCATCAAGCATGAGGTGCGCGCGATGGCGGCCGGTGGCGGCGGCGCCATCGTCAACACCGCCTCCATCGCCGGGCGCATCGCGCTGCCGCGCGCCGGTGCATATGTCGCGGCCAAGCATGGTGTGATCGGCCTGACGCGCGTGGCCGCTCTCGATCACGCGGGGGACGGCATCCGCGTGAATGCCGTCTGCCCCGGCTACGTCGAGACGCCGCTCGCCAGCCGCAGCATCGAGCGCCGGCGCGAGGCGATCCTGGCCCGCGTGCCGCTGCATCGCATCGGCACCGTGGAAGAAATCGCCGAAGCGGTGGTCTGGCTCTGCTCTGACCGCGCCAGCTTCGTCACGGGCGAGGCGCTCGGCGTCGATGGCGGACACACATCAAACTGAACGGGGAGGCTCGCATGCGCTTCAAGGACAAGGCCGTGATTATCACGGGTGCTGCCAACGGGCTGGGCCTCGACGCGGCGCAGGCCTTCGCGCGGGAAGGCGCGCGCGTGCTGATGGTCGATCGCGACGCGCGCGGTGCGGATGAGGCCGCGTCCATCGCGGCTGAGGGCCACGATGTGCGCTTCGCCCGCGCGGACGTGACGCAGGATGCCGATGTCCGCGCCTATGTCGCCGCCGCGATGGATGCCTGGGGCCGCATCGACTGCTTCTTCAACAATGCCGGCATCGAGGGCCATGTGCGCCCCATCGTCGAGCAGGATGAGGCGATGTTCGACGCCGTGCTCGCGGTCAACGTGAAGGGCGTGTTCCTGGGGCTCAAGCACGTGCTGCCGGTGATGCTGAAGCAGGGCAAGGGGGCGGTGGTGAACACGGCCTCCACCGCGGCCCTGGTGGGCTCGGCCGGTCTCGGCCCCTATGTGGCGTCCAAGCACGCGGTGCTGGGGCTGACGAAATCCGTGGCGGGCGAGGTCGCGCGCGATGGGGTGCGGGTGAACGCCCTCTGCCCGGGTCCGACCGACACGCGGATGATCCATTCGCTGGAGGACCAGGCGGCTGCGCGCGGCGCGAATGACGTGGCGGAACGCTACCGCGCCACCATCCCGCTCGGCCGCTACGCGACGCCGGCAGAGGTGACGGCGATGGTGCTGTTCCTCTGCTCGGACGAGGCATCGGCCATCACCGGCGGGCAGTTCCAGGTGGATGGTGGGCGCACGGCATGCCCGGGTGGCAGCGCGTTGCGATAGAGCACCGCGCCCAAGGTCGATGCTCGCGGGAAGCCGCGCGCGCCATCCTTACGCCCACACATGAGGTGAAATCTCCCCGACCAGCTTCAGCGTCGGCATGCCCCAGGCTCTCCGGGCTACCCATTTCCTGGCGCCGCTCACGATAGCACCAGGAACCGATACGAACGCACGGCTTTTGCTTCCCGTCCAGAAATCGGCGCAGAGCGCGATATCGCCTGGCGCCATGCTGTGAGAGTTGATTTTTGAGAGCGGGCTACCGGCCTTCGCATAGGCGGTCGCGCAGAAACTGCTGCACACCACCATGCCTTGCACGTCCTCCTGACGCCACCGGCTCGTGATAGCGCTGAGCCCGAGCCAGACCGAGGAGACATATTTCATATCGACCTGTTTGTAGCTGTGCACCATCGTCCGGGCGTGACGCATCACCTGTTCGCGCATGTGGCCGTTGCTGTTGAGGTGGCGGAAGACATGCGCGACAGAGGGGGTGTTGCCGCCATCCGTCAGTGCGGATTTGAGCGACTTCTCCTTCAAGTGGTTGCGGAATTCGATGATCGTGTCAGTGCCAGAGACCAGCATCGCGTGGGAGTAGATGGAGCCGGTCAACAGATTGATCGCGCCGTTTTCGATGGCCGGCGCCCAGAAGCTGACAGTGTCGACGGGATCCCCCGTGCGCAACTTCATCGAGGTCAGGATGATGTCGCCCCGCCAGAGGTCAGTCGCAAGTAGCTTGGCTGTCATGAATCTTCCTTTCCTCTGAGGAAAAGATTTACGCATGAAGGTCATTATATCAAGTTTTGTGCATCAGATTTTCGGCGGTCAGGCTGACATTCGGCCACTTGAAGCATGCTAGCAAACCGATAGACCGCTGCTTCGGTAACGCATCGGCGCCCTGTGCCCGCATCCGTGACGACATCGACAACCTGGTTGGGGCGTCCGAATGACTGTGTGGCAGCCTTCGACGCAGTTGAGTTACTCCGCCGCCTGCCGCCGCGTCGGCGTGAAGCGGAAGCCCGGATAGCCCTCGCGCGCGATCGTGTCGCAGAGTTGCCGATAGGTGCCGACACCGCCGACATAGGGCATGAACAGCTGCGGCTTGCCCGGAATGTTGGCGCCCATGTACCAGCTGTTCGCCAGCGGATAGAGGGTGCGGTGCGCCACCTCGTTCACATGCGCGACCCACGCCTCCTGCGCCGGGATCGTCGTCTCCATCACGCCGAGGCCGGATGCGCGCAGGTGCGCCAGCGCATCGCTCACCCAATCCACATGCTGCTCGATCGAGACGATCATGTTGCTCAGCACGGATGGGCTGCCAGGCCCCGTGATCATGAAGAGGTTCGGGAAGCCCGCCACCATCAGCCCCAGATGCGTGCGCGGCCCATCCGCCCAGACCCGGCGGAGCGGCACGCCCTCGCGCCCCACGATGTCGATGGCGAGGATCGTGCCGGTCATCGCGTCGAAGCCGGTGGCGAAGACGATGCTGTCCACCGCGTGTGCCTCGCCGCCCGCTTCCACACCGCCCGGCGTGATGCGCGCGATGCGCGCGGTGCGGACATCGACGAGCCGCACATGCGGCAGGTTGAAGGTCTCGTAATAGGCGGTGTCCACGCAGATGCGCTTGGTGCCGATGGGATGGTTCTTCGGCACCAGGATATCGGCCACGGCGGGATCCTTCACCATGGCGCGGATCTTCTCGCGGACGAACTCGGCCGCCGTGTCATTGGCGGCCTTGTTGGTCAGGAGATCGGAGAAGGATGCCATGAAGGCGGTGCCGCCCGCCTCCCAGCGCGCCTCGTATTCGGCGCGGCGCTCGGCCTCGCCCACCTCCATCGCGGGGGTGGTGCTGAGATTGTAGAGGATGCCGGTCCGCATCCGTTGCGCTTCGCGCCGGCGCCTCGCGTAGTCGTGCTTCCAGGTCTGCGCGTAGTCCTCCGTCATTGGCCCATTGCGCGAGGGGATGCTGAAATTGGGCGTGCGCTGGAAGACCGTGAGATGCGCCGCCTCGCGCGCGATGACCGGGATCGCCTGGATCGCGGAGGAGCCGGTGCCGATGACGGCGACGCGCTGGCCGCTGAAGTCCACACCCTCATGCGGCCATTGCCCGGTGTGGTAAATGCTGCCCGCGAAATCGCCGATGCCGGGAATGTCGGGCAAGCGCGCGGAGGAGAGGCATCCCGTCGCCAGCACGAGGTGGCGGGCCGTGATGCGGCGCCCGGTATCGGTCTCGACCGCCCAGGTTTCCGAGCCTTCGTCGAACCGCGCCGTGGTGACGCGGGTGGAGAAGGTGATGTCGCGCCGGAGGTTCAGCCGGTCGGCCACGTGGTTCGCGTATTGCAGGATTTCGGGCTGGGCGGCGAAGCGCTCGCTCCAGTCCCATTCCTGCTGCAACTCCTCGGAGAAGGCGTAGGAGTACTGCATGCTCTCGACGTCGCAGCGGGCGCCGGGATAGCGGTTCCAGTACCAGGTGCCGCCCACGCCGTCGCCAGCTTCCAGCACATGCGCCTCGATGCCGAGGCCGCGCAGGCGGTGCAGCATGTACATGCCCGCGAAGCCGGCCCCCACGACGAGCGCCTCGATCCGTTCCGCCATGCTTCGACCCTCCGCTGCGGCCTGGCGCCGCTTGAAGGGCACACTGCACGATCGGGGCGGGGGCCTGTCAACGTCTCTCAGCCGAGTGCCGCCGCCTCGCGCAGGATGGCCTCGGCGGCCGGGGCGAGGCGCCCATCGGCCTGATGCAGGACGAGGCCGGGCAGCACCGCATCCGCGCCGCGCCCGCCGCGCCGGGCCTGGATCAGGATGCGCTTCGCCGGATCTCCCGCGCGCGGCCAGAGGGGCAGCAGGCGAACCGCGCCGCAGCCGGCGGCCCGCAGCGCCGCCGCCGCCTCTGCAAAGCGCGCCGCGGGGAGGACGAGGCTGAGCGTGCCGAGGTGGCGCAGCGGCCGCGCCATGGCGCATACCCAATCGGCCAGCGGCGCCTCCTCATGCGCGGCCTGGCGCCGGGCCGCGAGCGGCGAGGCGGTGCCGCGCGTCCAATAGGGCGGGTTCGCGAAGGCATGGTGCTGCGGCGGCAGGGGAGCGATGTCCCGCAGGTCGGCCGTCAGGATCTCCGCTGCCACGCCGTTCAACGCCGCGTTCCGCCGTGCGATGGCGGCCACCTGAGGATCGGCTTCCACCGCCGTGACCGCGAGTTGCGCGACGCGCGCTGCGAGGCAAAGAAAGCCCGGACCCGTGCCGCAGCCCAGTTCCAGCACGGCCTGCCCTTCCCGCGCGGGGACGAAGGCGGCGAGCAGCACGGGGTCGATCGCGGCCCGGAAGCCCTGCCTCGGTTGCAGCAGGCGGACGCGGCCGGCCAGCAGCGCGTCCTCCGTCAGGTCGTCAGACACCGGCTTCTAGCAGCAGGCGCCGCGCACGCGGACCATCCTCACCGCGGACGGCGAGGCGCTGTGGGAAGATGGCCAGGCCCAGCCCTGAAAGGTTCTGGTCGAGCAGGACGACCTCGATTCCCGCATCCCGCAGAAGCGAGGCGAGGAACTGCATGCGAACAGGATCGGCGTCGGCGGCGATCACTTCCATTGTGAAATCCTTGATTTCCCTCGCCTTGCCGCCATGTCGGCGGCTCGGTATCCTGCATCGCCCCGGCGCTGGTCAAGCGCGGGGCTATTTTCGGGGAATGAGCGAGTGGCCGGTGCGATCGGGGCAAAGGAGAGTGAGGCGGTGGGCCGCGATCGGGGAGAGGGCGCTCTCGCCCGTCTGAACACGCTGGTGGCCGAGGATCTGGCCGCCTGCAATCGCCTCATCATCGAACGCATGCACAGCCCCGTGGCACTCATCCCGCAGCTCGCCGCCCATATCGTGGCGGCCGGCGGCAAGCGCCTGCGCCCGCTGCTGACGCTCGCGTCCTCACACCTGTGCGGCTATTCGGGCGAGCGGCACGTGGCACTCGCTGCCTGCGTCGAGTTCATCCACACGGCCACGCTCCTGCATGACGACGTGGTGGACGAGAGCGCGCTGCGCCGCGGCCAGGCTTCGGCCAACGCGCTGTTCGGCAACAAGGCCTCGGTCCTGGTGGGGGACTTCCTCTTCGCCCGCGCCTTCCAGCTGATGATCGAGGACAAGAGCCTCGAGGTGCTGCGAATCCTGGCGACCGCCTCAGCCACGATCGCCGAGGGCGAGGTGCTGCAGCTCATCACCCAGAACGATCTCTCAAGCACCGAAGCGCAATATCTCGAGGTGATCGAGGGTAAGACTGCGGCGCTGTTCGCAGCAGCGACGCGCCTCGGCGCCGTCGTCGCCGAACGGCCGCTGGCCGAGGCGGAGGCGCTGGATGCCTACGGCCGCAACCTCGGCATCGCCTTCCAGCTTGTGGATGACGCGCTCGACTACGCGGCCGAGCAGGCGGCCATTGGCAAGACCGTCGGTGATGACTTCCGCGAAGGCAAGATCACGCTGCCGGTGCTGATCGCCTTCCACGCCGGCGACGCTGCCGAGCAGGAGTTCTGGCGCCGCACGTTGGAGGCGGGCGAACAGGCCGAGGAGGACCTGCTGGAGGCGCAGCGCCTGCTGACGCGCCACCACGGCATCGCCCTCACCATCAAGCGCGCCGAGGTTTACGGGAACGCGGCGCTCGATGCGCTGGAAGTCTTCCCCGAAAGCGGCGCGCGCGCGGCGCTGGCCGATGTGGTGCGCTTCTGCATCGAGCGCGCGCGCTAGGGAGCGATCGCTTGAGGTGGAATCACCGAAAAGCTTGAATCACGCGGAAAGCAGAGGGCTAGAGCATGCTCCGCGCTTCTTTCGGCGCGGATCATGGTCCAGGCCGGTTCCGGCGTGGCGAAGCTGGCCTAGACCGTCAGCAGCTTCCGTACCTCCGCCTCGTCCAGAGCGCCGGTGGGGCCGGCCAGCGCCACCTCCCCGCGCACCATCACCGTGATGCTGTCGGCCAGGTCGCGGGCGAACTCGAAATATTGCTCGACGAGGATGACGCCGAAGTTCCGGTCGCGCGCCAAATGCCGGATCACCTTTGCGATGTCCTTGATCACATTGGGCTGGATGCCCTCGGTCGGCTCATCGAGGATGAGCAGGCGCGGGCGTGCCGTGAGCGCGCGCCCGATGGCAAGCTGCTGCTGTTGCCCGCCCGAGAGATCTCCGCCACGGCGGCGCAGGAACTGCCGCAGGATGGGGAAAAGGTCGAACACCTCGTCCGGCACGTTGCTGCCGCGGGGTGCGGCGGCCAGCGCAGTCTCCAGGTTTTCCTGCACGGTGAGGAAGGGAAAGATCTCGCGCCCCTGCGGCACGTAGCCCATGCCGGCGCGGGCGCGCTCGGCCGGTCCGAGCCCCCGAATTTCCTGCCCCTCCCAGAGAATGCTGCCGCCCTGGATCTTCTCCAGCCCCATGATCGCGCGCAGCAGGGAGGATTTGCCCACGCCGTTGCGCCCCAGCACCGCGGCCACCTTCCCCGGGCCGACCGAAAGCGAGACCCCCCGCAGACAGCGGCTTGCGCCATAGGAGAGGTCGATGTCGGTTGCCTGCAACATCGCTACCTGCCCAGATAGACTTCGACCACACGCGGGTCGTTCTGCACATGCGTGATGGAGCCTTCGGAGAGCACGCTGCCCTCGTGCAGCACCGTCACGCGGCTGCCCAGCGCCTTCACGAATTCGAGGTCATGCTCGACGACCACAACACTGCGCTGCCCGGCGATGCCGACGAGCAGCGCTGCTGTTTGTTCGGTCTCGTGGTCGGTCATGCCGGCCACGGGTTCGTCCACCAGCAGCAGTTGCGGATCCTGCATGAGCAGCATGCCGATCTCGAGCCATTGGCGCTGCCCATGGCTGAGCAGGCCCGCCAGATCGTGCGCGCGCTCGGCCAGGCCGATCTCGGCCATGATCTGCTCGATGTGGGTCCGTGCCGCGCCCGTCAGCAGCCAGCGGAGGCAGGCGATAGGGCCGCGCGGCGCCTTCAGCGCCAGCTCCAGGTTTTCGAAGACACTCAGCGCGTCGAAAACGGTGGGCTTCTGGAACTTGCGCCCGATGCCGAGATTGGCGATGGCGGCCTCATCCATCCGCGTCAGGTCGCGCTCGCCGAAACGCAGGATGCCGGAGCCCGGCCGCGTCTTGCCGGTGATGACGTCCATCATCGTGGTCTTGCCGGCGCCGTTCGGGCCGATCACGGCGCGCAACTCGCCCGGCTCGACGATGAGGGAGAGGTTGTTCAGCGCGCGGAAGCCGTCGAAGGTGACCGAGACGCCGTCGAGGTACAGGCCCGCCGTCACGGCTTCACCCCCCGCCCACGCGCGAGCCCGACAAGGCCCTTCGGCAGCAGCAGCGGCACCGCGATGAAGAGGCAGCCCAGCACGATCAGCCAGAGGTCGGGCGCGACCGAGGTCAGCCAGGTTTTCAACGCATTCACCGAGAAGGCGCCGAGCACGGCACCCACCAGCGTCCCGCGCCCGCCGAAGGCCACCCAGACCACCGCCTCGATGGAATTGCCGGGGCTGAACTCGCCCGGATTGATGATCCCCACCTGCGGCACGTAGAGCGCGCCCGCCAGCCCCGCGATCATGGCGGAGAGCACGAAAACGAAGAGCTTGTGCCGCGTGACGTCATAGCCGAGGAAGCGCACCCGGCTCTCGGCGTCGCGGATCGCGGTCAGCACGCGGCCGTATTTCGTGCGGGTCAGCGCGCTGCAGAGCAGGAAGACGAGGATCAGCGAGACGAGCGAGGCATAGAACAGCAGGGCGCGCGTCGTGCCGCTGTTGAGCGGCATGCCCAGCAGTTCCTTGAAGTCGGTGAAGCCGTTGTTGCCGCCGAAGCCCATATCGTTGCGGAAGAATGCCAGCATCAGCGCATAGGTCAGCGCCTGCGTGATGATCGAGAAGTAGACGCCCGTGATGCGGCTGCGGAATGCGAGATACCCGACAATCGCCGCCAGCAGGCCAGGCACGATCAGCGCCATGAGAAAGGCGAAGGCGAACCAGTCGAAGCCGAGCCAGTACCAGGGCAGTTCGGTGTAGCCGAGGAACACCATGAAATCCGGCAGGATGGGATGGCCATAGACGCCGCGCGGCCCGATCAGCCGCATCAGATGCATGCCGATCGCGTAGCCGCCAAGTGCGAAGAAAGCGCCGTGGCCCAGCGAGAGAATGCCGGCGTAGCCCCAGGCGAGGTCCAAAGCCAAGGCCAGGATCGCGTAGCAGATCCACTTGCCGATGATGCTGACCAGGAAGTCCGACACGTGGAGCGGATGGTCCTGCGGCAACTGGTTGAGCAGCGGCAGCGCCGCGAGAACCGCGATCGCAAGGAGCAGGACTGTGCGTCGGTTCATTGGTCGGCCGCGCGTCCCTTGAGGGCGAAGAGTCCCTTGGGCCGCCGCTGGATGAACAGCATGATGCCGACCAGCAGCAGCACCTTGGCCAGCACGACGCCCGCATAGGGCTCCAGCAGCTTGTTCACGAGGCCGAGTGTGAAGGCGCCGATCAGCGTGCCCGCCAGTGACCCCACGCCGCCGAACACCACCACCATGAAGCTGTCGATGATGTAGCCCGTGCCGAGATTGGGCGAGACGTTGTCGATCTGGCTCAACGCCACGCCGGCCAGCCCCGCGATGCCAGAGCCGAAGGCGAAGGTCATCGCGTCCACGCGCCCCGTGCGGATGCCCATGGTGGCCGCGATGCGCCGGTTCTGCACCACGGCCCGCATTTCGAGGCCGAAGCGCGTCAGGCGGATGGCGGCCAGCGTCGCCAACAGGACGGCGATGGAGAACAGGATGATCCAGGCGCGGTTCTGCGTGATGGCGACGCCGCCCGGCAGGATCAGCGTGCCCATCATCCAGTCGGGGCTGATCACCTCGCGGTTCTGCGCGCCGAAGATGAGGCGCACCACCTGCTGCAGCACCATGCCGACGCCGAAGGTCAGCAGAAGCGTCTCCAGCGGGCGGCCATAGAGGTGGCGGATCAGGCCGCGCTCCATGGCGGCCCCGATCGCGGCGGTCACCAGAAAGGCGGCGGGGATGGCGAGCGGCAGGGCGTAGGGCTGGAGTGCCGGAATGTCGCGGCAAAGCTCCTGCACGACGACGGTGACGTAGGCGCCCAGCATCACGAACTCGCCATGCGCCATGTTGATGACGCCCATGACGCCGAAGGTGACGGCGAGGCCGAGGGCGGCCAGCAGCAGCACGGAGCCCAGCGATAGCCCCTGGAAGAAGGTCTCGGCCGCGCGGCGGAGTTGGAGGCGGCGGTCGATCGCGGCCACGGCGAAGTCGATCTCGGCGAGCAGTTCGGGGTTGAGGATGCGCGCGGCGAGCAGCAGGTTACGCGCTTCGGGCGAGGCGGAGGCGCCGAGTGTCGCGATCCCGGCGCGCTTGGCCGCCACGTCGCCGGAAGCGAGGCGCGAACCGCCGAGGGCCAGTTCCAGGCGCGTGCGGATCTCGGCCCTCGGTTCACGTGCGAGCGCCGCCTCGATCAGCGGGATGTCCTCGGCGCTGCGGTTGCGCAGGATGGCGTCGGCGGCGCGCAGGCGATCGGCCGGGTCGGGCGAGACGAGTTGCAGGCGGCCGAGCGCGCCCCGCAGGGCCACGCGCACGCGGTTGTTGATGCGGATGAGCGTGGCGCCTTCGGGCGGTGTCGCGCCCTCCTGGATAGCGAGCGCGCCGTCCGCCAGGCGCAGCAGCCGCGCGTCGGACATGGCCTGCAACAGGGGCAGGGCACGCGGATCACCGAGCGTGCCGAGGCGCTCCACAGTTTCGGCCTGCTGGCCGAAACCGCCGGCAAGGCCAGGGAGAAGCGCGTCAAAATCCTGCGCGCGGGCCGGAGCAAGCAGGATGGCGAGGCACGCGCAGAGCAGAAGAACAGATCGGATCAACGTAGGAACGCCCCTCGAGGATTCGGCCGCGAATGCGGCCGGCGCCGCCCACAAGCCCACGCCGCCGGCGAACCAGCGGCGCGGCGCCTGAGGGCGTCGGAAATTTACCTCCGACGATTTGCGTTCTCGGGGATGAACGGGCTCCAGTTCTCGGCCGGGATCGCGGTGGGCGTGCGGCTCACGATGTTGAACTGCCCATCGGCCTGGATCTCGCCGATCATCACCGGCTTGGAGAGGTGATGGTTGCGGTGCATCTCGACCTCGTAACCCGACGGAGACGCGACCTTCTGCCCGTAAAGCGCGGTCCGCACGGCGTCCACGCCCGTGCTGCGTGCCGCGGTCACGGCCTGCGCCCACATCTTGAAGCCGATCAGCGTCGCTTCCATCGGGTCGTTCGTCACGCGGCGCGGGTTGCGGATGAAGGTGCGCCACATGTTCACGAACTCGGTGTTCGCTGGCGACTGGACCGACATGAAGTAGTTCCACGCGGCCAGATGCCCGACCAGCGGGCGCGCATCGATGCCGGCCAGTTCCTCTTCGCCCACCGAGAACGCGACCGAGGGGATATCCTCCGCCTTGATGCCCTGGTTGCCGAGCTCCCGGTAGAAGGGGACGTTCGCATCGCCGTTGATGGTGGAGACGATGGCGGTCTTCTTGCCCTCGCTCGCGAAGCGCTTCACGCGCGCGACGATGCCCTGCCAGTCGCTGTGACCGAAGGGCGTGTATTCCTCCATGATGTCGGCACTGGCGATGCCCTTGGAGTTGAGGAAGCCGCGCAGGATGCGGTTGGTCGTGCGCGGATAGACATAGTCGGTGCCGAGCAGCGCGACGCGCTTGGCTTCGCCGCCATCCGGGCCGAGCAGGTATTCGACGGCCGGGATCGCCTGCTGGTTCGGCGCGGCGCCGGTGTAGAAGATGTTCCGGCTCTCCTCCTCGCCCTCGTACTGGACGGGGTAGAAGAGCAGGCCGTTCAGTTCCTCGAAGACCGGCAGGACCGACTTGCGCGAGACCGAGGTCCAGCAGCCGAAGGTCACGTCCACGCGGGAGACGGCCAGCAATTCGCGCGCCTTCTCGGCGAAGAGGGGCCAGTTGGAGGCGGGATCGACCACCACTGCCTCAAGCTGCCGGCCGAGCAGGCCGCCGCGGGCGTTCTGCCACTGGATCATCATCAGCGCCGTGTCGCGCAGTGCCGTCTCGGAGATCGCCATGGTGCCGGATAGCGAGTGCAGCACGCCAACGCGGATCGGGGCCGTCTGGCCAATGGCAGGGGCGGCGAGGCCGCCGGCGAGCGGGGCCGCCAGCAGGGCGCGGCGTGAAACGAGTGGCAGAGCTTTGGGCAATTCAACCTCCAACGGGCGTGTGACCGTTGCAGGCTAGCGAGACGCAAACCACGCGGACAATGACGCCACCGTGACCCGGAGGTCACAAAGTTGCCTGCCCAAGCGGCATTTGCATGAGATTTTGGCGATGCCGTGGGCAAACGCCTCAATTCACGCCACTGCGCGGCATTGCGGACCGGCGGGCACAAAAAAGCCCGGCCCCCTCGCGAGGGGCCGGGCGCTGGCATGTTCCTTCAGCGCTTGTCGACGCCCATGTAATCGCGCGACGGCGCGCCGGTGTAGAGTTGCCGGGGACGACCGATGCGCTGGCTCGGGTCCTCGATCATCTCCTTCCACTGGCTCACCCATCCGACCGTGCGGGCGACCGCGAAGATCACCGTGAACATCGATGTCGGGATGCCCATCGCCTTGAGGATGATGCCTGAGTAGAAATCGACGTTCGGGTAAAGCTTGCGCTGGATGAAGTATTCGTCCGTCAGCGCGATGCGCTCCATCTCCATCGCCATGTCGAGCAGCGGCTCGTCCTTGATGCCGAGTTCGGCGAGAACCTCGTGGCAGGTGTCCTTCATGATCTTCGCGCGCGGGTCGAAGTTCTTGTAGACCCGATGGCCGAAGCCCATGAGCTTCACGTCGGAATTCTTGTCCTTCACCTTCTCGATGAAGGCCGGAATTTTGTCCGGCGTGCCGATCTCGCCCAGCATCTTCAGCACCGCCTCGTTCGCGCCGCCATGCGCGGGGCCCCAGAGAGCGGCAATGCCGGCTGCGATGCAGGCGAAGGGGTTAGCGCCGGTCGAACCCGCGAGCCGCACGGTCGAGGTCGAGGCGTTTTGCTCGTGGTCGGCGTGCAGGATCAGGATGAGGTCCATCGCCTTTTCAAGCACCGGGCTCACATGGTAGGGCTCAGCTGGGACGGTGTTGAGCATGTAGAGGAAGTTGGCCGCGTAGCTCAGCTTGTTCTGCGGATACACGAAGGGCTGGCCAAGCGCGTACTTGTACGCCATGGCGGCGATCGTCGGCACCTTGGCAATCAGGCGGAAGGCCGCGACCTCGCGCTGGCGCGCGTCGTTGATGTCGAGGTTGTCATGGTAGAACGCGGCCAGCGCGCCGACCACGCCGCACATGATCGCCATCGGGTGGGCGTCGCGCCGAAATCCGTCGAAGAAGCGGCGGATCTGCTCATGCACCATCGTGTGGTAGGTGACGTCCTTGCGGAATTTCTCGAGTTCGGCCGCGTTCGGCAGATCGCCGTTCATGAGAAGGTAGCAGACCTCGATGAAGTCGCTGTGTTCGGCCAGTTGCTCGATCGGGTAGCCCCGGTACATCAGGATGCCGGCGTCACCGTCGATGTAGGTGATCTTGCTCTCGCAGCTGGCCGTCTCGCCGTAGCCGGGGTCGTAGGTGAAGATCCCGAGGTCGGCGTAGAGTTTCCGGATGTCAGCCACCTGCGGCCCGAGGGTACCTGAGAGGATCGGCAAGGAGGTGCTGCTGTTGCTGCCATCCAACGTGATGGTGATCGAGCCTTTGTTGGCCATATCCGGTGCCTTCCTCAACTGGTTTATCGGTACCCGTGCGCCGCGCGGGTCGCCATGTTGCAACGCAAGATAAGCGCGTCAGCGCACTTGTCCATGCGACCTGCCCCCTGAACGTCGCCAGGATGCATAAACCGAGTTAAAATTTCGACAAGCGCAAGCCAGAAACGGGTCAGTTGCCCCGGCGCCAGTGCGAGGGTGGCTCGAAACCGCCGCGCCAAAGGCCACGTTGCGCCACCCGTGCCGCGGCCTCGATCGGGACCAGCGCCGGGAGCGATCCGCCATCGGCGAGTGCCCAGCCATTGGTGACGATCGAGGCGTTCAGCTCCACGTCGCCGGCCTGGCACACCCCAAGCGCGCGGCCGAAGCGGTCCCGCCCCTGTACGCGGCAGGAGACTCCGCGCTCACCCACCAGGCGCGCAAGCTCGGCCGCGGCAGCCGTTCCGCAATCGTAAAGACGGCCGCTCTCGTCCGTGCAGAACTGGCCGCGCACGGGCGCATCGACCCCGTAGAGGCGCAGCGTGCGTTCGCCCATCCGGAGCGTGTCGCCGTCCACGATGCGGATCTGCGCGGCGGGCGAGTACCACTCCTGGTTGCGCGGCGCCGAACCCATGAGGTCCGACGGGAGGCCCATGGCGACGAAGGAGGCGCCGAGGATAGCCATCGCTCCGACGACAAAGTTGCGCCCCCAGCGGCTGGGAGTGCGGGCGGGCTTGAACAGGCGGCGTGGGCGCATACCTGACGGGTACCCCAACCGGAAGGCGGCTGGCAACCTGCTTATTTCGTCCCGTTACGAATCCGACTCACCCGTGGCTTTCCAGAACGGCCCGGCCTTCCGCAGTGCCCGCCATGCGGCGATCGCGGCCAGGCGGCTGCCCTCCGCTCGGCCCGCCGCGAAGCCCGTCACGGTGCCGATGGCGAATTCACCCGCCCCGCGCCCGGCCAGATGCCCGGCCAACTGCCGGGCGACACTCGCGTCATTGGCGAGCCCCAGCGCGTCCTGCAACGCGGCAAGGCCCCGGCCAAAGCGCCGGGCTGCCTTGCCGGGCCATAGATCCGCGAATGGCTCGGCCGCATAGCGCAGGCGCTTGGCATCGAGGCGCATCTCGTGCAGCGCCGTGGCGTCAAGCGCGTCCATCGCCGCGCCCGCCCGCTTGAGGCGCTTCCAGCGCTTGCCGAGCAGGCCCGCCGCGAAGGGTTGCAGCGGCCTTGGTGCCAAATCCTCGGGCCGGATCAGGGCGAGTTCCATCCCGAGCCACACGGTCCGGCGGAACCCAGCACCCGCGAGCAGCTTGGCAAGTGCGGCGTAGGCCGCGTCGCGCTCCCGGCCGGCCGCCGCGATCAGCCGCTTCAGCCGTGCGTCCCCCTCCAGTGCGGCGAGCGTCGCCGGCCCGATCCCGCCGAGGAACACATCCCAGTCACGCGCGACGCCGAGTGCCCCTGCCAGTTCACGCAACCGCCCGTCCCAGTCGCGCCAATCCGGCCCATCGATCATGGGGCGGAACAGCTTGAGGAGGGAGCGCAGCCGCCGGATGGCGACGCGGCACTGATGCACCCCCCGCGGCCCCGCATCGACCCGCGCGAGCGGCGTCTCGGCCAGCAGCACGTTCTGGAGATGCGCGAGGGCTGCGAGGAAAGCGCCCTCCACCGTCTCCGCCCCTTCGAGACTCGGCGGGCCGCTGCGTCGCGGTCGCGCGGGCCGACCTTCGGCCAGGGCGAGCGCCTCCTCGGCGAGCGAGGTTCCGGCCGGCAGCAGCGCCAGGGTCTCGGCCAGGCTGGCCGCGAGGGGGAGGATCTCGTCGGCCTCGCCCTCGATGAACATGCGGGCGACGCGGCGGCGCGCGCTGCCGGCCTGGATCCGCCCTTCGAGCCAGGTGACGCCGGGCGCCAGCTCGGCCCGCCGGCCGATAAATCGCGCCAGCGGCAGCGCCTCGGCGTCCGCGTCGGCCGGTTCGGGCGCGGGCAGGGTGCCCGGCCACCAGGGCGCATCCTCCGGCGGGAGCGGTTCCACGGCGCTCCATATCCCGCGGTGACGCTCCAGCAAGGGCGCACCCTTGGCCTGGCCGCGCAGCCAGGTGAGGGAGTGGGGGCGCCATGCGGGCGCCTCGGCGAGGCGGGGGTGGCGAGGGAGCCGCTGCGGCCCGCCCAGCAGGGTCAGTTCGAGGATCAGGCGGCCACCTCCGGCAGATCCCGCGGCGCCAGGAAACGGACCAGCCGCCCGCCGCTCTCGCCGAGCTGCCGCCATTGGGAAGCGATGGTGAACTCGGCCAGCGCGCCGGTCGGGTAGCCCTCCGCCAGGCGCCGCGCGGGTGGGCTGGCAAGTGCTGCGCCCGCAGGGCCCATCAGTGCCAGGCTGAGGTCGTGCAGGCCCGGATTGTGCCCGATCAGCAGGACGGAACGCGCTGTCTCCGGGATGTCGCGCAGGGTGTCCATCAGCCGCGGCCAGGGGGCGAGGTAGAGGTCGTCCATCACCTCGATGATGGGCGCCGCCTCGAAGGGCTGCAGCGCCTCCAGCGTCTGCAGTGTGCGCCGGGCGGAGGAGACGAGCGCGATATCGGGCGCAAGGCCCAGGTCGCGCATCTGGTCTCCCATGGCGGCAGCCGCGACCCTTCCGCGCCCGTTGAGCGGCCGGGCATGGTCGGACAGTGTGGCCTCGTCCCAGGAGGACTTGGCGTGGCGGAGCAGCAGCAGCTGGCGCATGACGTGTTCATCATGGCATGCCGGGCCGCCGCTGTCCCACCCCCGGTTGCGATACTTCCGCATCGGCGCGATGACACCACCTGTCGTAATGAACGTACAAGGAATGACCGGATGAGCGAGCGTGTGGTAATCCTGGGAGCGACCGGCGGGGTTGGCACGGCGCTGGCCCGGCGCGTGGCCGCGCGTGGTGCCGTGCCCGTGCTGATCGCGCGCGACGCGGCCCGCCTCGACGAACTCGCGGCGACCCTGCCTCACGCCGAAACCCTGGTGGTGGACGTCACCGACGCGCAGGCGCTGAAGGCAGCCATCCTGGGGCTGGGTACGCCGCTGGCCGGCCTCGCCTTCTGCGTCGGCTCCATCGTGCTGAAGCCGCTCTCCCGCATCACCGAGGCCGATCTGCTGGACGCCTACCGCCTCAACGTCGTCGCGGCCGCCATGGCGGTGCAGGCGGCGGCGCCCGCGCTGGTGGCGGGGCATGGCAGCGTGGTGCTGTTCAGCTCGGTCGCGGCACGCGCGGGCTTCACGAACCATCTCGCCATCGCGACGGCCAAGGCGGCGGTTGAGGGCATGACGGTGGCGCTCGCCGCCGAACTCGCGCCGGCCGTGCGCGTGAACTGCATCGCCCCCAGCCTCACGCGCACCCGCATCGCCGAACCGCTGACGAAGAACCCCGCCATGGCCGAGGGCATTGCCAAGCTCCATCCCATCCCACGGCTGGGCGAGCCCGACGACATCGCCGCCATGGCCGACATGCTGCTCTCGCCCGCGTCGGGCTGGATCACGGGCCAGGTGATCGCCGTCGATGGCGGGCGCGGAACACTCCGCACCAGGGCCGGCTGAAGTGATCGCGCGCCGCGCGCTCCCGCTGCTGCTGGCCGCGCCGGCGGTGGCCGCTGCGGCGGCTCGCGCCGATTACCAGTGGCGCGTCCTGCGCAACGGCAGTGAGATCGGCACGCACAACGTCACCTTCACGCAGCGCGGCGACGAGGTCTCGGCCCTTTCCGATCTCGCCATCACGCCACGCGTCATGGGCGTCGTCGTTTATCGGTTCGAGCATCGCTACACGGAGGTGACGCGCGGCGGACTTTTCGTGCAGGTGCAATCCCGCCTCAACCACAACGGGCGCACCATCGAGGTCGAGGCGGCGGCCACGCCGCAGGGCGTGGCGCTGCTTGGCCCCGAGGGCGCGCTGCAACTGCCGCGCGGTGCAGCGCCGCTTTCCTGGTGGGAGCCGCAGCGCTTCGGGGGCGGCACGCCGCTGTTCGGCACCACCACCGGCAAGCCCATGGACCTGCGCTGGGCGCGCGAGGCGCTGCCGGGCGGCGGCACACGCTGGCGAACCTCGGGCGAGGTGGAGGCCGTGCTCGACTTCGACGCAGGATGGCGCTGGATCGGATACCAGGTGAAGGCGGAAGACGGCAACGACCTGTCCTACCGGGCCGCGTGAATCTCCGCCTCGTCCTCGGCGACCAGTGCTCGCGGAGCCTCTCCGCGCTGGCCGACCTCGACCCCGCGCGGGACGTGGTGCTGATGATGGAGGTGGACGCCGAATGCACCTACGTCCGCCACCACCCTCAGAAAATCACGCTGGTGCTCTCCGCCATGCGGCATTTCGCCCGCGCGCTCACGGCGCGAGGTGTGCGCGTGGATTATGTGCGCCTCGACGACGCCGGCAACACGCACAACTTCACCGGCGAGGTCGCGCGCGCCATGGCCCGGCACCGGCCAGAACGGATCATCGTGACCGAACCTGGCGAATGGCGCGTGCGCCAGGAGATCGAAGGCTGGGAGGAGACGCTGGGCCTTCCCGTCGATATCCGCGACGACACGCGCTTCATGGCGGACCTCGCCACGTTCCGCCGCTGGGCGCATGGCAAGAAGCAGCTTCGCATGGAGTTCTTCTACCGCGAGATGCGCCGCGCGACCGGCCTGCTCATGCAGGGCGACAAACCCGAGGGCGGCGCCTGGAACTACGATGCCGAGAACCGCAAGCCACTCGCCCGCGGCGTGACGCCCCCCGCGTCGCCCCGCTTCGAGCCGGACGCGATCACCCTGGAGGTGATGGCGCTGGTCGCGGCACGGTTCCCCGATCATTTCGGGCGGCTGGAGGGCTTCAACTGGCCCGTCACCGCGCAGGATGCCGAGCGCGCGCTGGCCGCCTTCATCGAAGAGCGACTGCCCCGCTTCGGTGACTTCCAGGACGCAATGGCCGAGGGGCAGGCCACGCTGTTTCACGCCCTCATCTCCACCAGCCTCAATGCCGGGCTGCTGCTGCCGCGCGAGGTGTGCGACGCCGCCGAGGCCGCCTACCGCGCGGGCCGCGTGCCGCTCAACGCGGCGGAGGGCTTCATCCGCCAGGTGCTCGGCTGGCGGGAATACGTGCGCGGCCTCTACTGGCTGAAGATGCCCGCCTACAAGGCGACGAACGCGCTCGACGCCCGCCGCCCGCTGCCGGATTTCTACTGGACTGGCAAAAGCGGCATGCGCTGCATGGATGCCGCGATCGGCCAGACGCGGGACATGGCCTACGCCCATCACATCCAGCGCCTGATGGTCACGGGCAACTTCGCCCTTCTGGCCGGCATCGCGCCCGACGCGATCAACGAGTGGTACCTGCTGGTTTACGCCGACGCCTATGAATGGGTGGAACTCCCCAACACGCACGGCATGGCGATCCACGCCGATGGCGGCATCATGGCCAGCAAGCCCTACGCGGCGAGCGGCGCCTACATCAATCGCATGAGCGACCATTGCGGAAGCTGCCGCCACGACGTGAAGGCAGCGACGGGCCCGCGGGCCTGCCCGTTCAACTACCTCTACTGGGATTTCATGGCGCGGCACGCGACGCGCTTCGCGGCCAATCCGCGCATGGCCATGCCGCTGGCCACGCTGCGGAAGATGCCGCCCGAGAAACTCGCTGCCCTCCGGGGGGAGGCGGTCAAATTTCTCGATGCCGTCGCACCTCTTGCTTGACCCGCCGAACCGCGCGCGGTTCAAGATGCGACCCCTGGAGGTTGCCCCCAT